>Ga0209641_10000331_pt1 | contig 43022 bp, 60 predicted proteins | sample RifCSP16_1_FD_184022 | JGI IMG/M metagenome (GOLD analysis project Ga0209641, IMG submission 184022) | Soil microbial communities from Rifle, Colorado - Rifle CSP2_sed 16_1 (SPAdes) (version 2) | ecosystem: Environmental > Terrestrial > Deep subsurface > Rock core/Sediment | place: Rifle... | reverse complement strand
AGTTTAATACTCATCTAAAAGAGTCTCTGCTTTCTTTAGAACACTTCTAGGCACATCCAATTTGTCTTGTTCCCACAACTCTTTGAATAAATCTTTTATTCTACCAACCCTGCCACTGGCAACTATTGGAAGTGGCCCAAAGTTTAAAGCTATGTTTACACTTTCCTCTTGTAATTTTTTATCAAGTTCATCCAAAGATTGTAGTTCTTCTGGTGTAGCAATACCGCGACGTTGTTTAGCTTTTAAATCAGCAACTTTTAGATTGAGGTCTTGATATTCTCTTATACCAGAACCTATATTTTTTACACCACGTTCAAGTCGTTCTCTGAGGAACGCTGGAAGAATACCAAGGCCACTGTCCTCTTCCTTGGCTTTACTCCAATCGGTCTTTACTTCATCAAGCCAAGAAGGTTCAACAGGTTGTATATCAAGTTCTTGTAGATCGAGAGGAGCTTCTTTATTAACATAGACACCAGACACCGGCTGAAGGTCTAGTGGTTGTAGGTCTAGCTTTTGATTGGGTTGGGACTCATCCATCTCAGCAAGAGACACATCTTCTAGTTCATCAGGACGTAACATAGCCTCTGGTGAGTCAGGATCAACCAAGATGTTCTTAGGAACTTCCCCGTACTTATTCTTAATAGGTACTGGTTGTAAGTCCAGTTCGGCCATGTTATTGCTTTACTTTATATCCTTGTTTTTTAGCTTGCTCAACCTGTTCAGATGGAATAGTAAACTCTTTTCCATTCTTATCTATAACTACAATTCTAGTTCCCTTTTTAACAAGGGGTTTTATTTTAGCAGGGGCACTCTCTTCAACATCTTTACTTGTTATTGGATCACCCGAATCATCATAAGACGCCTTCTCATCAAAAGGATTAATTATATCTTTCCAATTACTAGAAGCAAAATCTGTGTCATATGGCCCACGTTTCTTTGCAGGTTTAATCTTATCAGAGAACTCTTGATAAGCAGCATCAAAAGCATCTCCAAACTCTACATCAGGATCATCATTCTTGAGTTCTTTGATGCGAGCAGCCATACGAATAGCTAGATTAGCCATCTGCTTTGGTTCCATTCCCGCCAAGTCTTCACGACCGGAGAGAGTGGCTTGGATATTCTTCACATCAGTAGTGTTGGGAAGAACAAATTTCTTTTTGTCTTTTCCTTTATTCTTGCCTACAGTCTTATAATAATCATCCAAGACTCTATTACGCTCTTCGTCTGCTTCTACTTTACGTCTATCCAGTTCCATGTCACGACCTAATTTAATAGCTTCAAAAGCCACATCAGGCATGTTATTTTCAATAGCAGTTGAGAAGACCAACTTGGAATACTTCTCAGGATCAGAAATATCCATACCTAACTCTTGTGCCTTTTCTCCAACTTTCTGTTGCAGGTCTTTGATCTTCAAAGCACGGATCATTCTAGGATCACCAGCAAAGTTATTTACTACATTCTCTGTATTGAATCCTATACCTTGCTTAGCAAGGGCAGCACCCACACCACCACGATTCTTGCGTAGTTCAGCGTCTAACAAAGCCTCTGTATCTTCAGGTGACATACCAGAAGAACCACTAAAAAACCCACCTTGTTGATTGATATTTGGCATCTTTTATTACCCTCCGAACATTGACATCAAAGCACCAAACATGCCCATGTCTACCTTGCCACCCTCAGATTGTGAACCACCACTCACACCAGCAGTAGCCATCCTGTTCCAGAATATTGATTTTGCTTTGCCTCCTTCTGCTATATACTTAGACTGTGCTACATCAGCAGCAGTGTCCGCTATTCCGGTTTGTATACTAGGAGTAAAGAGTTTATTACCAGACTCATCAAGGGACTGTCCTGTGCCCAATAAAGACTGGCCTCTATTAATTAGAGAATCTATTAAGCTTTGACCTAGACCTATAGACTGTAACTGTGCCTCTAGGTCTGCTTTATTTTGTGCTTCATAGTAGGCCCGCAACTCAGGGTTTCCCCCAGTAGCATCGGCAGCACCCAACGTGCCCATACCAAATAGAGAACTTCTGAGATTGGCTATGTCTCGTTCTCGTTGTGGGCCAGCTATTCGTTGCATCAATTCATAAGCATTAGATGAGGCTTGGTTAGGATCAAAGGTTTTTGCTTGTGAAAAGAATCCTTTTGAACTATCTAGTACACTGTTTCGTATATCTTGGTATTCAGGGCTAAGAGTGAATACACCATTTCCACTAGACCAGTCAAGATTTCCCATGCCTGTTCTAATATTAAAGGGTTTGAAATTGATATTGGCCGAAGCGTCATCATAACCTTTATTACCTATAAGATTACCAGTGACACTATTCCAACCTTTACTTAAGACCCCCATTATTTATCTCCTGTTGAATTTTTCCATTTCTTATTTTTAAACCAAGAAAATATCTGAAGAAACAACCATGTACCAGATAAGATAGCCAAGAAATGTGAAGCTACCCACCCAACGCAATACCCCATAGCCGTAAGAAAGGCTGTCCAATCAATCGTGTGTTTCATTGTCTCCCAAGTAGTATGTATTGTTTTAGGCATTAGGCTTACGCCTTTCTGATACCGTATAATTTGAATGTACCTGACATGGTAGTATCAGAGGTTAATTTAAAAGCATTTACCGCAGTACCCGGAACATTCCACATTCCGTCTTGATCGAAAGTATTCACTACTCCTGTGACTGTTAATGGAACCCTGCCTTTCCAATTCCATTGTTTAGATACTGTCGTGCTCATAGGATTAAAAAATTGCATTGTGAAAGACATGGGAATGGTTGTACTATTATTTAATCCTGATTTAGTATAGGTAGTAGTTGGCCCTGACATAGCGGCATTAGGGACACCAGACCAATATTTATTTTGGGCGTCTTGCGTTGCATTATTATCTGTTGAAACTGCAAATGTTAAAGTGTTATTATCATTGGTAAATATGATATTCTCCCCAATCCACAAATAATCATCATAGACAGAAGTTATTTTACTTGTTACTGACACAGATGCCGCAGCAGCTATAGTCTGTGCATCTAGCAACACTAGTGAAGCCCCTTGAGACGCAGTAAACCCTGCTATCAATACAGGGTGTAGTGTGAATACAGAAGTGCTTTTAGCTCTGACTCTAACCCTGTCACCAGCAGCAGCAGTAAAATTAACTGCCCCATCTATGAGTAGATTGGCGTTGTGAGTAAATACATGAGCATCATTGCAATAAAGTTCTACTTCAGCACCAGCTTGAGGCGCATCAGCAAAGTCTGTAAATGTAACTACTGCCCCGGTAAGAGTAACATAGTTACCAGCAGACCAAATATCAGATGTAGTGGCGTGGGCAGCAACAGAAGCATTAGCATCTACTATAGACTTACCAGACATAGTAAGTGTGCCAGAAAGAGTCTTGTTCCCTGCAACTGCCTCATTCCCTGTATCATGGACTACAGCATCATCATCAGCTTTAGTTGCTATGGCTGTGGCTATGGCTGTATACTCAGCGTCATGTTCAGAACCTAAAACCTTTTTAGAAGGATCACCAGTTACTAAACTATCCTTGGCTGTAAAATTTGTAGTCTTCGTGTAATCAGACATCTATTATAATCTCCCTAGCTTTGCTAGAATCTCAATTCGTTGAATCTTTAGTGGTTGCTGATCTATTATAGCAGAGTACCCAAACTTAAGGTTCTTTCCACTCTTAGTAAGGTAACTTGTGCTGTTTGAAAAAGTGTCATCACTACTACCATACTCTGCTATGCCATACTCTGCTATGTTATATTCAGACAAAGTGCCACCACCAGATGTGGTATTTACATTATTAGATTGTGTGGTATAAAAACTATTAAAATCATATGCCCATCTTGCAGTTATGGTATATCCGTACCCACCAGCAAGAGTAAGAATCATCTTCTTTGGTATCTTTATTCTAGAAGCAACCATTTCTCCAAAGTCTGTCCAAGCAAAAGCACAAGACCAATTATATGTGCTAGTGTTATCTCTATATACATTAGTTATTTTACCTACAACACCATTCCTGCCTATGTATAAACTGCCATTTCTAGCAGAAAGAAAAGCCTTTGGATTCATACCATCCCACAAAGTAACCACTGGCAAAGAATTGTCTGTTTGTTGTTTTAAATTAACACAAAACACAAGACCTGCTGTTGGTAAACTTATAAGATAAAATCCATCTATTTCGTGATAGACAGATCGTATAAGGGCAACAGTTTCAGCACCAACTAATGATCTGAAATAATCACGGATATTAAAAGTTATGTCATTAATAGGAGCAGTTTCATTCTGCACAGTACGAACTAAACTTCTTAAACCACTATCAGAAAGAAAGAATATATCAGTACCTACATCCTGAACACTGTCTCTTGCTATACAACCTACTCCTGTGATATGGTCCGCAAGAGTCATAGTTGATGGTGTAGAAGCCCCTGTATAAATAAGTACAGACCTTTTTCCAAATATGAGAAGTTTCCCTTGAAATTCAGCAAGAGCAGTTATCTCGTCAATACCGTGCGCCCATACGGTCTTGAGATCAAGACTTCCAGCAGAACCAGACCCCCAAAGAGTCTCATCTAAAAGACTACAATAAACTAATGTAGTCTTGTCTGTTGTGGATTTAGTAGCCCACAACCGGCCAAAGGCCGAAAGACAAGCATGGCCTGTAGGAAGTGTTCCAGTACCAGCTACTATATCTGCAAATGCACCACCAGCCCCGACTATAGGTGTGTGGTCAGCTTGCATACCAATGACCTTATTATTGAAGTTCATAAACTTCCAATTATCATCAGTGGGGGGAGTGATAGTACCTGTTCTTTCAGTTAAGGCACTAGTACCACTATATATTTTATTAGCGGCTGCACTTATAATAGCTGAAGTACCAGCAATACTTATGTACTCACCTAAAGATTCAATACTTGGATTACCACTAATAGCTGATGTAGTTACAGCCTCCCACCCTTTTCGTGCAGACAACCTGCCACTATCATCTACTATACAATTAGTAGCTTCTGTAGCCCACTCAAGTCCCAAGGACTGTTCGGCTTGTTGTGTATTCAAACCAAACTTTCCCGGTGTTATAATATTTAGTGGTATAAGACGAGCTACTGCCATAGTTATTGTACCAAAAAGGTCAACTCATTCTGAGTATAACCAGAATCTCTGCTTACAGCATCAGCCAAAGCTTGATTCGCTATAACATCTTCTTTGTTACTAATAGTCCCTTGGTCTTCTCCACGCTCATTGATAGCAAGAGCATACGCTCTCAGTTGGATCGGATGTATGGGTACTGTAATCTTAGTTGCTTCTGTATACAAGTCCGGTTGTGGTACAACCACTTGAAAATTAATAACATTAATACCATTGGGTATAGGCCACAGATTCACATAAGGATCACCATTAGCATCAAAACCATTAAGGTCAAAGAAATTAGGTGCCCCTTGTTGACTTGCTCCCAATAAAAACCTAGTAGTCATAAACTGCGAACTAGGTGCCATTTGTAATCTATAATCTTGTGTGTTATTAAGAACATCATAAGACCCATCAAAAGGGTCTTGCATAATCCTGAAGCGTTCTCCTGCACCTGTGAGTACATATCTATATGTACCAGCAACAGTAGTGATAGGAATTGTAGTTCTAAGTCTAGACCAGTTCCAAGCATCTTCTACTTCACGTTTAGCCTGATTAACAAAGTCGGCTATTAAAGTAGAATAGGCAGTTTCATTGTATGTTGTTACTTCATCCTCACGGAGTCTTCGCAAGACATAATTTACACAAGCAAGAAACGTGGTTGTTTGAGAACCACTTGCACTAGCTTCACTTGCGCCGCGTTCTATAGCCATTTATTATTCCTCAATGGGTTTGATTTGTTTAGGACGACCAGCCTTTTTCTTAAGAATTGGCACCACAGTAGGTTGGTCTTCTTTGTCATCTTCAACTACTGTGGGCTTAACAACCTTTTCTGGTTCAACCAGTTCCCATGTTTTACTTCTAACCAGAACATCATAGTAGTGGTTTTCTGATACTTCTATCACTTCATCTTTATGAAGTATGCTTCTCACCTTTATCATTTATGTCCTTTTATCTTAAATTAGTTGGGGGATGTTGCTTATAGGCCAAACCCCCGGCACCTATTTTTTACTTTATTACCAAGCCGGACGGCCAACAACAAACTTCATGGTCTTGCCATTGAACGCATCAGCAGCTAGGGCATTAGTAGTCTCATCAACATTAGTCAATTTAACTTTGACTGTGTTTGCTGAATCTACCCAAGCATACAAGTCAACCTGTCCTGTACTCAACAGAGAAACATTCATAGTCGGTTGGACTATGATAGTATCACCAAGAGCAACCCCCGGAACTGTCAACGATACTGTCACCGAGACATCATCAGCTACCGCATCCTGATCTGTCCAAGTAGCAATACACGCCCACATCTCCGAGAACAAGCCAGTAAACTGCATACGTTGGCGTTTTGTACTCGTAACTGTAACTGTATTAGCCATATTTTATCATATCTCCTATATTTATTTGTTCTTAAGAACCCGCCCCAATTAAGGGGCGGTATCCCTAATTACCTACTTAGGCTGGCAGCACGAAGCAAATACCAGAGGTATCACGTAACTCACCAGTACCATAAATGGTATCGGCGGTGAAGAGATCACCCAAGTATTCTTGCTTGTACTGAGTCTGAGAACGGACACCCATCTGTTCAGCAAGGCAAATAGCTGACTTGTGAAGCAACATGCCCACACGATATTTTGTGTCGGTAGAAGCCGAGAAGTCAATAGTATAGCCCGCATCATAGTTGGCATCAGCCGCACCAGACAGAGTTGTAGAAGAAAAGTTCGCCAACTGTGTGCTAGAAGCAGACGCTACATGCACCCAAGGACAGTTTGTGCTGATAAAGACCGGAATACCATAAAGATCACCGATCAAACCAGTCTTGAGAGTAGTACCTTCTCCCCGGTACGCTTGCTCCGTAAAGCGGGGAATACCCATCAAGTTCTTCCGTTCAGCCGGAGGGACAATTAATGCCCTACCGTCTTCAGGAACATCCTGATCGTCAAGAGTCTGGATCATCTGGCGAAGGCCAACGTCCGAAAGAGCAGAACCGTTGCCTGTACCAGCATTGGCAGCACCACTAAATGTAGTAGAACCGTCTGAACCAATAACAGCCGTCTCGTAAAGAGTGGCCGCAGCAATAGCACCCGCCTGAAGTGTAGCACCCAAATAATGCAAATCAGAGTCTACCTGTTTAGCAAGAGCATAACCCGCATCGTCAGTGTATTGCTGACGAAGTGTAGGAAGACCTTGCACATCAAGTAAGTCCTCAATCAAGCGTGAATACTCATAGTGTTTATTAATTGAAATATTAGTGACACCATGCGTAGCTGTATTCAGAGTGACCTGAGTAGAAGCTGCCTTGACACTTGCAGTACCCCTTGTGAAATTGGGGATATGAATTGTATCGCCTTTCTTACCATTATGATTAATCATGGTAACGAGATTACGCATTACCGTAGCGCGTTTATACGCGGCGATGACCTCGTTCGACCACAACTCAGGGATATAATTTGCACCCGTTGTGATCGTATTGTGATTTGTACCTAAAGCCATTGTTTAATTTCCTCCAAGAAATTTATTTATTATTTCACGCGCCCTTCTTTATAGGCCTCCATGACTTCCGGCTGAATAGAGTTGTACTTGTCAGGGTTTGTGATTTTAAGGTTAATCAAGTACGCTGAACTCCATATTTTCTTTTTCCCACTTCCGCCACTAGAACCACCTTTCTCGGAAGAAATCTTCCGAAGTTGTTTCTCTTTGTCCAAGCCTTTATCTTTGGCTTCCTTGCTTTGTTTTGAAGCCTGTCGCACTTCTCGAAACCCTTGCAGGAGTTCGGTGCCAGCTTCTAAATCCATAGCATCAGCCTTCTGATAAAGTCGTGTCCGGTAGGGAGACGCCTTCACCCATTCAGAAAATTCAGGATTAGACACAATCTCCATGTAGTCTGGATTCTTTCTCTGGAACTCAGCAACTTGCAAGTCAACCTGCATCTTGTCAAGCCTCTTTGTTACAGGATCAATTTTATCCGAGACTAAAGTAGAGACTGAATCAGCGGGCTTGTCTATAAAGTCCTCATCCGTCAGTTCCTTTGTAGCCTTTCCTTTACCTTTTGAACTATTCTCCTGTTCATTAAACAACCATTCACGAGCCATCTTTCGGTAATCTCCAACTTCATTGGCTAACCTTCCGTGTAAAGTCTCAAGTTCCTCATAAGCCCTTGAAATTTCAGCAGGTGTTTTTCCTTTGAATCGTGGAAGAACCTCAAGTGTACTGGATGCTTCTTTATCAGTCACATCCTCCGACTCTTCTTGGTTATTTCCTTCATCAAGTGCGCCTTCATCTTTGTCCTCAAGGCTTTCGTCCTCTTGGAAATCTTCGGCGTTGTCACTCTTTAGGTCTTTGTCAGTCTTGTTAATACTGGCAATACGGTTTACAGTAGTCATAATAGATAAATCTCCTTTGCCCCCTTTAAGTTTGGGAGTGTCTTTTATCCCACTTCATAGCGGCTCCGGGGAATTCTCCGGTTATGCCCTCTAAGAAAAAATGGGAGGCACTCATAATGAAATGGCTTTCACCATCGCATCCTTCTTTACTGCAAGCGCAGGGGAGATCACGCTCACTATAAAAAGTTAATCTTTCTACAACAGTATTACACTTATCACATTTGAAATCATATATAGGCATTGAGTTACTGTTGTTCCTTTTCGTCTTCTTTAAGTTGCTCATAAGAAGCAACTATAAAATCTTTAAATCCACATAGAATCTTTAGCTCTTTAATCTGTCCTTGAATCCTAGAAGTGTCTGGATCAACACTTGTTTCCAGTTGAGTTCTCAAAGACTCTAATGAATCTTTAAACTCTTCTTCAAATATCTTCCAGCCCGGTCTACTGAACAAATCAAAATAATCTTCATAATACTTAACTAATTCTTTGTCCATATCATCCTTTGCCAACTATCTTATTTGCTGAACGCATAGCTTGAAGGGTCTTGACTTTCATGCCAACTCTGTCCATAGAAGTCTTGTTGGTTCCTTCTTTTACCTTTGCGTAGTTACGAACTATACGACTTTCAATCTCAGCATTTTGTAGACCTTCACGCTTTACAGCTTCTTGTTTAAGCTGTTCTTGTGCAGGGTCAGGCTGCTGTGGTTGCAGCATCATGTCTATCATGCCCATAATCTCAGTCTTATTCTCAATACTTGAAGTATTTATAATACCCTTCAAGAGAGTAAAGAATACAGGCGTCTCAGGTGGGACGTAGGAAAGCAATTCAACAAATTGTCTTTGCTCCACTTCCCTTGCCATTAATCCCAAAGTACCACGGACTGTAAACGAATAGTCAGCCGGTGTATATTTCTCTGGAAGAAACTGCATGTATCTCCAAAGAGCTTTGTGAATAAGAGGCTCAAGAAAGTTACGTTCAATGTTCTGAAGAGTTCTCTTAGCCCGCTTAAGAGTACCACCCATAATCATAGACATTCCTGAAGCTGTCTCATTACGTCTATTAGTTTTAAGTGGACTAGCACTATCCATAGCACCAGTCGCCATCTGAATCATCCGTTCAAGATCACCAGTAGCATTGTAACTCATAGGATCAATAGAACCGAATCTAAACTCTTTTAAAATCTCACTAGGGTTGCCATTGGTAAGAAGCATCTTACCCGGTTTGACTACTAATTGCTGGCCCCTAGGAAGTCGTGTAGCATCAGCAGCCATCATAGGATGTACTGTAAGAGCAAGGCCATCCATCTGTGCCCTTAAGATACCATCCAAAGCTTTCTGAGGATTGTACGCCTTCTCAGCTATACCACGACCCCAAAATCTATCAGGGACTACATCAAAGGCATAAGCTACAATAGGACGATCCCCCATAATATTTGGGTTCTCATAGGCTCTGAGAAGAAAAGACCTATTAGCAATAGTAACATACGCTTCAACTAAGTCAGATTCATCTATATCATTAGTGTCTATAGTCTCTGTTGAACTCTCACTCTCACTCGCTTCAAGTAACTCTCTAGGTACTTTGCCATAATACTCTACAACCTCAACACCAGCGTCTTCAGGAGACTTTGTGGGTTCTCCTTTTCCTGCTTCATCTGAATTAATAGTTCTTGAACCAATGGTGCCGGGGTAGTATGTTGGGCTAATATACTCATCCCCTTCACCACTCTCATTATTCTGCTTGGCCTCAATGATGTGTCTAGGAATTGATACTATGCAAGCACATCCCAAAGCCATATCAATACCTTCTTTACCTTGACGAGTAACTGCTGTGTCTATAACAAAATTCTCAGGACTAATAGGTTCAAGCTTAACAGCTATACTATTAGTAATAGACACACCATCTACTATGTTTTCTCCATCTATTCTAGATTGAATAGTTTTATCTTCATAACTTTCAACTGTTATTTTTCCAATACCTGTGCCATATAAAGCACCATTAAGATAGATTTCAGATATGGCGGCATTGATTCCACGCTCTTTGAAATCCTCCAATAAGAGATCACGAACAACTTGCATATCCTCTTTCTGAGGATCGGCTACATCATCACTTATATCGAACCATGCCTCTTTTCCAAAGGTAGCTTCTTCTTGTTCAGCAACAGCAGCCTCTACTGCTTGCTGTAGAGAAGGATTAATTAAACGACTACGTTCACTATCCCTAGTCTTGTCTTCACTTATCCAAATCCCTCTCCAAAGCCTGTAGTATTCATTCCACAGTTCTTTATAATTCTGGTCACGCCATTGTTCCCAATCTTCAACGTGCCTCATTACCCATTGAGATAAAGCATCACGACCAGCGTGATTATTACCAGTAGTAGGTGAGTCTTCATCACCTTCATCATCGCCTTTTACGATTTTATTAGTGCTGCTATATTTTTCTATTGCCATTTTTTAAATACCAACGAAGGAGTCTAAAGGCTCCCATTCGTCGATTTCAATTTCTCCATAACTTTGAATTGCCATCTGGTCAATATAAGCAAGTGCATCTATCATGTCATCGTGAGCAAGAGGGTTGGGAAAATCCATAAGTTGTTCTATAAACTTCTGGTTCCATGCCCCCTTATTTAATTGAATCTTTCCATGCTCAAAGCGACCTTGTAATCCCCAAAGCACCCTGTCATTTTTACTCTTTCCACCATGAGAAAGAGGAACTATGTGTGGGTAACATCCAATACGTCTTTTTGTATCTTCAAGATACGGAAGTACCGCGTTCATCAAAGCTCCTTTTTCAATCCCTGTAACAATAGCGTGATTGTCCTTTGCCGCCTTGATAATCTGAAGAGCAGTTTCACGAACCCCCCACCTACCAGTCTTTATTTCCTTTACCCACCAACCACCATTGTGTTGCTTTACAATAGCAATAGCGTGCTCATCCCGTCTCTTTATCTTTGCTTCAGCCTTGCCAGTCTCTTCCGAGTACCCTGCAAGGTCTACTGCTATGTAATAAGAACCGTCAACTGGTTCTTTGGGGTCTATCTTAACCCATTCTTCTTTGAATAATCCCGAACCAGATGACGAAAACGATGCCTCAAACTCCTGACGAAAGGACTCTGTAGACATATTCTTTCGTGAAGATTCTATTTCTTTACTGTCAAGTGTAGGGTTCTCTATGCTCTTAAATGAGAATGTACCCCACTCTTTTTCATCCAACTGTGCATCTTCCACAAGATTAAAGAAGTGGTTTTTGCCTTTTGGTGTTCCAATAAAAAGAGCACCACCTTTGACATCAGCAAGAGATGGCCGTATGATCTGTTCCCAAACTTCAGGTTTCATGTCGGCAATCTCATCCAAGACCACATAACCAAGGCCAACGCCTCGTAGAGTGTCGGGTCTATCCGCACCTTTAAGCTCTATCTTTCGTCCATTGATAAGTGTAATACTACCAGTATTTTCATAGACGGATGCAATGACCTTGGTTCCTAATTGCTTAATCAAACCCCACATAATACGTTTAGCTTGTTCAAACGTAGGGGCTATATAATATACTTCTTTTCCAGCAAGACTGTATCCAAACTCATTAGTGTTCTTAAGACCTTCTATAAGAAGAGTAACACAAGCAAGTCTTGATTTACCCCACCTACGACCAGCCACAACAATTTTAAATCTCTTATAATTGTTGAAAACTTCAAGTTGTCCTTGGTGAAGATTGAACTGTAAATCCAATTATATTTCCTTATGTTTCTATCCGGTCACGCTGGCCGGTAGGCTGGTTCGTCATGGATAACAAATCTTCCAATCTTCCGCCGTGTTCGCGCCTTGATAATGATTCAGCATGAAGAACACTCCATTAGTCCGCATCGGAGTGACGGGCTTGGACAGATCAGCCCATTGGCACATTTTTTCCCCATTCGTGTCGGTATAGATGAAATACACCTTGGGCGGGTGACTGGAATCCACGGTGACCTGCCACATGGCCGAGGTCATATCCACCGAAGCCGCCCATGCGCTTGAGCAAACCAACAGCAAGAGCGGAATCAGTTTTTTCATCCAAGCACCATAAACACGCGCCGGTACGTTACCCCGACTGGCCAGTGATCAAACACATAAGGCCCGAACTGCGTGTAGGGCGGCCCAACATCGTCGGCATGAAGCGTCTCCCCATAGTAATCCTTCGGACTGCACAGCTTCGTCCCGTCCACCGTCAGGTCGTAATAGCCGTTATTTGTCCCTTGCGAGATATGCTCGATAAGCGTGAAGTTATGCCAGCGTTCCTTGATGATCGGAATCTCTCGATGAATCGCAACGCGAAAACCATTTCCGCTGTTACTAACGTTTGCCGGATCAGGGACCGCCGCCTCCCATACAAAGTGATCTCCATATACCCACAGCGCCCACGGGCCAACGGACTTCGTAACGGAATGAGACCCCGCAACATGCACGGGAAATGGATCGTTCTTCCAATCGTCAGGAATCAGGATACGAAACTTATTACCGTGGGTACTATTTATCGGAGCGCGATACTCGTCAATGAACTGCGCTCGCTGGCATAGATTGGTCGGAGTGTCTCCAAAGAACCCTCGCGGATCACTTTGCCGGACCAGCATCTCCCAACATCCCAATCCCTGCCGATAACCGGGGGTGATCGAGTCGGGCAGACCGGAGGCGTGGAGGGTGAACATTAAATCGTGATGCGCGGTATTGACGGAAGCAGTTGATAACACCCAATGGTCGGAACTCCGGCTATCGCATTGCCAACCAAGTCTCTTGTCTGATATCCAGCGATCACCTCTCCGGCGTTCAGCAGAACAGAACCAGCCACAGGTTTATAGCCTGCATCAAAAACGGCGGCTCTGGCGGCGTAGGTGCTGAACTGAGAATCCAACCCCCCTTGAAAGGCTTGGGCGTTCCACGTGGCGAGGGAGGTATATGTCGTTCCCGCATCATAATTTCTGAAAGAATCGCGCATGAAGTGATTAGCCGCCGAAGCCGTCAACGTCCCCGTCACAGTACGAAAACTAAATGCAGAGCCATGAGTAACCGCTGAAATGAATAAATTGTTTCTTACGTCCCACGAAGAACCGGCGGTTTCACATACATTCGGAGTGTTTGCGCCAGTCGCTACGGATTCAATACCGACACAAGTGTTATGATAAAATAAAGTATTTGCTCCCCCGTTTTGTAGCGGCCCCACCATGTCATACATGAGATTATAGTAAACCTCATTTCCAGTATTGCTGGCAGGCAAAGTGGCTCCAGCAAGACCCCGGCTGTTTATCCAAACACCGTTTGAATTTTCAGAATCTCCGGGTTTACCATATCTCCCCGCGCCGATGTTGTATCGGACCTTGGCGTTAGAGTTAGATTGCCACGACTCGGCGATAGCGTTTCCAAGATGACAATTATACCCACGATTATTTTCACAAATGAGGCCATTTGTATTTTGATATTCAAAAGTGTTGTTCTCCGCAAAATCGATCAGATTTTCGGCCACCATTGAAGCAGTTAATCTGACCGAATCTGAGGGGCCGTTTATGTAAATTCCGTTCCGGCCAAACGAAGAACCCGATTTATTCTCGCCGCCGAAAAATACCCTGTTGCCGAGAATATATACATTAGACGCGGCTATGGTCGCAGCGCTGCAATCCACCACTAAGCCACAATTTACCCCGCCTCTGGTTTCAATCCCTGAAACTACGATATATCCTGTATCCGCTACGTTTTTGGCTGTGACATTAAGCGCGTAATTATCCGCCCGCATGACTTCGTGATAACCGTCATTCGGGGTGGAAGACAGGGGGATGATGTAGTAACTGCCGCTGTCATAGAAACCGAATCCCGCGCCAGCCGCGACCAAGGCGGCGAGTTTTGCGGCGAGATCGGCCCCGGTAACTTTCCAGTTCCGATTCCAGCTATCCGTGTCAAATATGGAAGGCTCACTAGCGAAACCCGTCTTTACCCATACGTTTGTATATCCGGTATAGCGCGCCCAGTCAGTATAAAGCAGGGAAGAAGTGATAATGGGCGCGGCCAAAGCATTTCCATAGGGCACGATGAAGTAGGGAGAGGCTGCTGTACCGTAAACATAATTTGTTGAGGCCACAGGCGCGATATATCCGCGAAACTTCGTGCCTCGTTTGAAACCCAACACCTGCCCCGCCATCGCTCCCGTCAGGCTGGCAACCCAAGTATTGATTTGGGCATTGGTGTAGAACGGGTTGGTAATCGTTCCTGATCCATCCGATGTACCGGATGAGCCAGGGTCGAAAAACTTGGTGGGGGTCAGATCGTAATGGATATAGCTCATGTCAGCCTACCGTTTCCAATACGACATTTTGCCCTGCCATCGCCGCTGTCAGTTCGATACCGATGGTCTTGATGCGATTCGTACCGTCCCATTTCTGCCACGGAGTTACGGTTTCGCCCAAGGTTAACGTGACAATTCCCGGATGTGCCGCTCCCGTAGGGGCATCCCACGTCCCTGTGGTTACAGTCGTTACCGCATCAATCAGGGTTTTCACTCCAGCAGCATCGTTATCGGTGCTTTGTCCGGCAACAATCGCTTCGGCTGAAGTGATCGCCACCGAGCTTTTCATTCTCCACCACTTTACCCCCGTGGCATCGGCATAGAATTCATCCGCATTAGCGGAGGCAGCAGACGCTTGAACGACAGGCTGCATGAATCGTGAACTTAGTGCCCCAACAACAACGCTGCCATCGGCATCAGCTATCGTGACCAGCGCCGCGCCGGAAACCTTTACTAATTCATAAGTCCCATCAAGTAATCTTCGGTAAACATCATGTGTAGATGTATCCTCATAAAGTTCATCTGTGTGAATTTTAACTTTCGCCATTTTTAATTATTTATCCTCACTAAGTATTTTTATTGGGGTCACATCTATTGTGTTACTTTTATTCATCTCACTCAAACTGCCTACTACTATATTCACTACTGGTTGTCTCATTCCTTCTTCACCACTGACTATTGCTTTTTGCTGTGGAATGAGCCGATCCATTATAATCTTTGCTGCTACCATGTCCCCTTTAAGGGCTTTGTCTACTATCATCCTGACTACCTGTACTGCATCCTTTTCAAGAGCGTCTATTAATTGATCTCTTATCAAGACCTTCTTGCTTACCCGGCCCTTGGGCCGTCCAGCGGGGTTTCCTGACTGGCCCGGTTTAAATATCTGTTTAGGCATTATCTATTCTTTAATGGGCCGCTTTGCCAAGAACCATCTTCATCCTCATCTTCTGAGTCATCCATAGTGACCTCAATTACTACAATTCCTCATCCCTTGGCTATTGAGCCAAGCTTCTTTTGAGAGTGGCTCTTCTCCATTGGATTGTTTTTCTATTGCGTAGGCTTCATAGTGGGCTATCATAGTAATTAATTCTGAAGCTGTCATACAGCGAGTACCATCTTTATTCTTATCTTTGTTGTCTTGCATTAATTAATTGTCCTTTAAAGTTAAAGTATATTTATTAATCTTATCTAAGTGCCAAATCTTAAAGTTTTCTGGTAAACTAGGTTCATCTTCTTTACAAAGAGTAATAGCAGCCTGTTTAGCTTCTGCACTGATAGGAGCACTGATGAAAGGAGTTGTTGTAGAATCAACCTCCGTTCCTAAGAACAAAGCTACTGGCTGATGAAGAAAGCACATTAAAATAAGTAGGGTTGTTTTCATTCTTTGTTGTACTTTTACAACATGTCATAATTATACCATACTTATATACAAATGTCAAGTCTTTTATAAGTCTTTGATATGTAACATACTCTTATTATTCTTTCTTCTTTATTATCAACTACTTACAAACTAGAACAGTCTGTAATCCTTTCTGTTAAACGATCTCACCCCCACCCCTTTACCCCTCTAGCTGGTATATATTCTATCATTCAATAGAGAGGCTCCTAGAGCCTTCTAGGGGTATTCTTAGTAGTAGTCCTTGACCCCCTTTTTTCTTCTTTTCTTTTAAACCCTCTTTATTGTGGCTGTGTGGGTCTAGCCGCACGCACGCAATCTTCACAGCCCCTATACCCCTATGTTCTTGCAGAGGTACCTTAATTGAGAATGATTATCATTCGTATTACTATTCTCAAGTAATGGGATTACCTGGCCCCGTGTATATTAGTATATTAGAATATACTTATATGATTATGTATGAGAGTACATAGTATCCATACAGATACTAATGTCTATAAGTATATAACTATATACTAATACTGTAACATATTAGTTATTGATCTGTATAACTATTCCCGGCTTTGCCCCTGTTTGGTGCGCTCAATGGTCTTTATTGGTGCATACAATCTCTATCAATATCAACAGGTTACATGGTAAATGATAATAATTATCAGTTAGTGCACCAAGATGGTGCGTGATTAGAACGTGTCTAATACCTAAGTCATTGATTATATTGAATATCAATGTTGGCATGCAGCTTGCATTTAGTAATGCCCAATGGTGGGGTACGCTGCGCGACCTTGCACCATTCAGGCCCGACCTGATGCCGGGACAGCCTAACAAGGGTATCAACCCTCTTAGGTAGCAAGCCGGAAGTCCGGCTGCTAAAATGGTACTGATATAATTAATTATATTGGTATCTCAATAAACCTAGTAACTTAATGGAGTATTCTACAATGACTAGCAAAAACCCAGTGAACAAGGGAAGCAAGGGAAAACCCGAAGTAATACTTGCGTCGGAATTGGCCGCACTTAATACGGCGGCTGTAGGTCAGTACACTGGAAAGCAAAAGTATGTTGACATGCTGTTTAGTGTAATCAAGACAAGTCCAGCGACTGTTACGGCACATGCCCGCTATCTTGAGGGGTTGCCGGAAAAGGACGGCGGCGGCCGGTCAGGGGCTTTAATCAAGCTCTTGCGTGCCAATCTGCAAGCTATGGCGAAGTCGCACAAACTTGCGGCGATTCCTACGGTCAAAGCTTTGTCAAAGGACGGCCCGCTGGAATTGACGACACGGAAGGAAGGCGCGAAGCGCAAGACTGGCGGCAAGACTGAAGCGGATAAGAATGATAAGGCAAGTCGGCCTGTCACTCTGCAAGACTGCTACTTCGCGCTTTCAACCCTCTGCCGCACCATGACGCCAGCGCAAAAGGCGCACGTTATAGTTATGGCGACTGACGCCATAACCGGGAATGGTCCGGATGGTGAACCGCTGTCAGACGATGACACGGATGAGAAGTAAGGAAAGTAAGTAACGCAACTACACCGCCCCGAAAGGGGCGGGGTTTTTGTGCGTCTGTTTCTAGGTGGTTGACTTAAAAGGTATAAGAGCGTAAAATGCTCTTATTAGGTGGTCGGAGCAATTATAATTAATTATATTCGGAGGCTTCATTATGAAATGGTATGAGATTCAATATCGTGGTTGGGTTTACAAAGTCAAAGCCCGGTCATACCGGGATGCGCTGGAAATAGCAATCAAGCGTGGCCTGACTAGGCTGAACTGATAGCTTGACTTAGGGATATTAAGAGCGTATAGTATCCCTATGTGAAGTACGCAGTAGTTGACATTCTTATTGTCAATAGGGTACGGGAATATAATTTATTATATCAACCTATTGACTGTCTCAATGTCAATAGTAAACGTCTAAACCTACGGACGATAAAGACAGCAAAGGGTAGTTAGCGGTGGCTGGCCGAACGTAATGAAAATGAGTTCGGGTTGAGAGTGGCCGGGTACACGGGCGATTACAAGCCTAGTATCAATCCCTAGACCGCAAAGCACACAATATCAGGGATTACTTGCCGAAGAACAGTATTAAGTGCGCTTCTGCTACAGGGTAAAGTAGATAGTCGAGCGATTAAGTGAGACTATTGAAAAGCTCTATGCATACACTTACAATCGGTGGATTAGCTAGGTACGAAGATGTTACTAGCCCCCAAAGGTGATCTATCCCCTTACATCCTGTTTTCCATTTGGCTTAATTGAGAAACGGCCATAGGTGGGTGCTTGCACAGCTAGGAAAAACATCTAGGCCGATAGGTGGTGAAACACTTGCTAGTCACAGCGGGTACAGGGCCGCAATATCCCAAGAGTTCTTAGGAACATTGGTACTTGGGGGGGCAACCTAGTCCTTATTTCCCTCTTTATAGATGGTTGAGGGATGCGATATATAATTAATTATATTGCAGCTTTCAACCAACAGAGGGCATTTAATTATGAACAAAGATTTTGTTATCATCAAAGAGAAGTCAAAGCTGGATGATCTTATCAAGAGTATTGCTGAACGTGGCAAGATTCTGGATGGGGACATTCATCAAGCCGGTTGTTCTGCTATCGCTCATAACATGGAGCATGGCGACAACACTTACTGCACCAAACTGGTCAACGCCATGAGCAAAGGGATGCGTAAAAACTCCCTGATCCAGTGGTTCGAGTCCTACGGTGCGGTCAAGTGGGAAGGCAAAGGCCAAGAGGCCCGGTTCGTCAAGAACGCCAAAGCCAAGATCAACTTGGAAAAGGCAATCGAAACCCCTTTCTATGAGGGTAAGTCCAGTGAAGGCGTCGAGTGGAACGCTCGTAAAAGTCTTCAGCGTATGCTTCAGCTTTTGGAAGCCAATGCCTTGAAAGCGGCGGAACACAAGAATCCGAAACTGGCAAAGAAGTTCAACGATGCCGTGGCTATTCTTGTAGCGTGAAAAATAGCCTAAAGGATTAGGCCAAATACTACAAGGGCGAAGGAAACCGCTAGGCGTGGTGAGAATAGCCCTGTATAGTTAGGTAAAAGCTTGTACCTAGCCGTTAAGGTGTGGACTGGTGGCTTGTATCGCTGGTGCGACATCTTAGCGGATAGATCAAGTTATTTTGGATTGGTGGGTGAGAGGCTAAAACCACTAGACTGTAAATCTAGCCAAGTGTAGACTTGACGAAGGTTCAAATCCTTCCCAATCCACCACTTATTCTTAAATGTTCTTTAAGGACTTTTAAGGAGGTTTCAATGGAAACTATCATCGTAAAGATTTACACAGGGGATATGATTTCCGAACAGGTATTCATTGACGACCGCGAAGGCGCGGCCAATGAGTTGAATTATTGGCAAGGCCAAGGAGTACGAACGGAAGTCTCGGAGGTTCTGGAAACTTCGGATAACTTGCATTAGTCGGAGGTGAAACTATGCATCCTGAAGCTAACGCTTTACTTGGAATCATCCTTTTGGCTGTTGCAATCATAGCTCATCTATTTTTTAAGTGGAGGTAAATACACAATGTCAACTTGTATCCTCCCCGGTGGTCAGTTGATTGAAGTAATCAGCATGAATGTCAAGGGGGATGTTCTTCTAGTCCAAGGTGTCTTAGGAGATGGCAGGGACTTTGTTTGTGAGGCAGAGCATGTAAAGATGCCCCCGGACACTTGGCCGTTCACACGTCTTTGCATGTTAGAAAAACAGGCAGACTAGACATGATTACAAAGTGGAAGGGGGGGGGGTTTTATTTCTACACGGAAAGAACTCTACCTACAAACACCTATCCAGACAAAGCAAGGGTTGATGTTGATTTCCCTTTTGAGACAGACACAGAAAGAAAAGGTAATTACCTTTCTACTGAACAATACCGCCAACACATTTGGTCAACTTTTAAGGATATATTTGAAAAGTATCCAGATTTAGTTAAAACTAATCATTGGCTTGGTTGGAACCGATAGTGAGGGGATTAATTTATGGCTTGGGTAAAAAAGAACATTGACGATACAACTTTTGGCTCTATTATAAGAGTCCAAAACGGTAAATATCTATTCTTGGGAGACAGATTTATATGCCTGTATTACTTTAGTTTCCCTGAACAAAATCTTAATGAAATCATTGAAAAGAATAATAATGAGGTTGAGGTTTGGGATTGTCCAGAACTGATGAAAGCCACATTCCCCAGAGATGATTATGACTCAGGGGATACTTGTGCTCTTGCAATACTCGACAAACTATCGGATACTTAATTACTATGGCTACTTTCTCTAAGAGACACTATGAAAGGGTATCAGCAATAATGAGAAGAATGATGCCAGTAGTTACTAATCCACAACATGCGTTTGATTCTGGTGTGTCTGAAGATTTAGCAAGAAAAGCCCAATGGGAAGTTACTTGTGATGTATTCTGTAGAGAGTTTGCTGCTGACAACGATTCTTTTAAACCAGACAAATTCTTAACTGCCTGTGGAGTTAAATGATATGCTCTTAAGAACATTCATAGCTCTTGTGTTTGTGTTGACAGAGTATTAAATTCATGGTAGACTACTGTCATGAAAACCAAAAAGCAGTTGTACATGGAACTGATGCTGACCCCAAGAAGGACTATGATTCAAGGAGGTTTAAGATAAGATGAGCAACTTTAAGCCCGGAGATGTTGTAAGGAGCGGAGAAAAGGGTGGTTTTGCTTTGTTCCTCAACAACAAACAGTTTATTTGGATTCTCAGTTCAGCACCATTTAGTTATTATGGCAAAAAAGAATCAAGAGTAGTCATGGAACCACAGTGTATTATTACAGACACAGGAGCAACCCCATTTGAGTTCTTATTTAATATTGCATCTATTATTATAGATATTTATAAATTAGATGCTATATTTAAAACTAATTCTGTTATAACAAAAGATAATTTAATGATTAAATGACTAGCTCTTGTCCTTATCCAAGCCTAAATTATTATAACTATTAATGGCTGTGGGTTAAAACCCATGATAAACTCATGGGCATCAGGTGAGGGGCTAGTCTATGTACATATAACTATATATATAATACTTATATACTATATATACTCTCTCCTTATAAGGAGAGAGATTATATATATATATATATATAACTTATATATAATATACCTTTTCTCAATCTGACTCTTGAAGAGTCCGAGAGAGAGTGCCCTCGAAACAACATTAAGTTGTTGTTATAACCTTGTAATTTTAAACAGGAGATTGTCATTGGAAGCCTTGAAGAATGTAGCTGTATTTAACAACAAAGTAGTATCACTCAGCCCATATCGCAAGGCTGTGCCTCCGGGTAAGCGGTATCAGTATTGCCTAAGAGTTGGGAACTATCCACAAATAAAGCTTTATGTATCGAGCGACTTCCTGTATAATGATGCAAAGGAAGCGCACCTTGCGGCAGAGAGAGAGTGTGACAGGAGAGGATTCGATCAGATGAAAGCAACTATCTTTACTATGAAAAGGAACCAAAGATAAAATGAGATTAAAACTGAACCCAAGCATTAAGGTAAAGCCCGCTGAAGACATTATGGTGGGATACCTTGCTGCAAGTGTAGTAGAAAACGATTGTTGGAAGGAGGAAGTAGCTTTTATTGTAGACTCAATATATAGAACAGCTAAAGTGAACACGCCGGAAACTAACGTGCCTCTATATAAAGAAAACAAGAAGACACTAGAATCAGAATTCAAAGAAAAGAACGGCTTAAAACAGATGCCGGGTAAGTACAGGTCTGCCAAGTCTGTTATTTGCAGGGCTTTGGCTGCTGACATTGGGTTACTTGACACTGAAGGCAACCCAAGGGGGAAGACTGAAGTAGAAAGAGATTTAAAGGTAAAACATGACTATTTAAAGGTAAAACATGACTATATGGAGTTAGTTTTAGCAGAAGTGACAAGTAATCCAGACATGAAAGAAACTTCTGTGTATGCGAAATGTTTCTGGTGTGCTGACTATTTAAAGAATAATGCAGACACTTTGACTGGTTTAGAACGAGATGTGATTAGGAAACAATTAGCGGAGATTCCTAAACTATGAAAAGCAAGCTAAAGAGTTTATTCAAACGAGACTCAGGGTTACTTGATATATCCACCGTTCAGAAGTATATCGAGACAGTAACAAGTAATGCGGGACTTAATGCAAGGTTCGACGCTAACGCTACAGCACCTTGCACAAGCAAGAATACCTTAATCATACCTGCCTTTAATGGGGATGTGACTCAAGAAGATTTACACAAACTCAGATGGTGGGTACTGCATGAGTGCTTGCATCATGTTAAAGGCCCGGAGGCTTTTCCTATTGGAGAAAAGGAACTAGGGTTCGATGCTCGGCACAGCCCTCTTGCTGCTATATGGAACATCTTTGAAGATAATCGCATTGAGAAAGCAGGAGCAAAGGATTACAGAGGGGACAAGTTAATCTTGGATCAAGGGTGGCGAACTGTTCTTGAACAAAACAAGAAAGACCTTGAGCACGTTCTTAAAAACGCTGACGGTGAGATGCAAAAGATGGCAGCGGCTTGGTATTGTAATCTCAAGGCTAGAACTAAGTGGAGTCCTGCTGCTATAGAAATGGAAGCCTTGTTTGAGAAGCACATGACTCCCGGCGTGAAAGATTTAGTAGACAAACTTGATAAGAATGGAGTGACCGAAGAACTTGAAAACTTACATGAAGGTAGACCCGGCAGTAGAGCTAGTCTTAATCTAGCAAAGAGAACCTATGAACTCTTATGGGAAGAAGATGCTGAAAAGCATATCAAAGAGAAACAAGATGAGCGAAAGCAAGAGCAACAAGGACAAGGTAAGCCCGGAACGGATAAAGGAAGTGGCACACAATCTGGCAAGGGAACTGCTAAAGCCGGAGAACAGCCAAGTGACAAAGATAATGGCACTAAATCAAGTGACAATAAAGATGGGTCTAAAGGGGATGGAAGTGAGTCAGCTAATCAAGGAAACAAACTTGCACCTCCTGACGCTAAAGGAGAGACATGCAAGCTCCCAATAGGACAGATAGTAAGCTATGAAGTGTTTGTACACTCAGATCACATAGAACCCGGAGAACCGGGGGGAACTGGTATACAGTTGGACTACTCGGAGCATCGAAAGAAAGCATATAATAATGATTATATTCCTACTGATAACATTCATTGGATCAGGTATAGAACTAATACTTATTCACACAACTATCTAAAAAAACATGAAGATGAGTATTCCTATAACAAAAACCACAGATTAAATGAAATAAGAAATCACCACAGTACCGAAGGCATACCGGGAAAAGGGTTTGGTAATAAGATCAGGCAGCTACTACAGATCAGAAGCCAAGCACACTATCAAGGTGGAAAGAAACAAGGTAAACTACACTTTAAGAATGTGTATAAAGCAGGGACAGGTATAGCTTCTTATGAAGAACGGGTGTTCCGTACTAAGACTACATCAGACACACTTGATACTTGCGTAACTGTTCTTACTGATCTTAGTGGCAGCATGAATGGTATGAAGTTACTCAATGCTGTAGACAGTTCCATACTTCTTAATGCTTCAATAGCTAGAAGTCTTAGGATACCTGTGGAAATTCTTGCCTTTACTGAGTATGGAAAAGATACCTTTATAGGCATAGTAAAGGAACATGATGAACAGTCCAATGATGAGAAGATTATAGAGAACTTTGCAAGGGCATCAACCTTTATGTCAGCTAATGCAGATGGAGATGCTATTCTTTGGGCGTATGACCGCTTGAAAGATAAGAAACAAAAGCGTAAGATACTCATAGTAATCAGTGATGGCTCCCCTGCTGCAAGTAGAAGTGGTGATGCTTATGAATTCACCAAGAAGGTTGTAGCACAGATAGAAGGTGAGGGCTTTGCAGAGATATATGCTGTAGGTATTATGAATGACAATGTAAAAGATATTTACAGTGAAAGTGTTGTAATAAACAGGGCTTCTGAACTGGAAGCAGCGATCTTGACGTTAATCAAGAGAAGCATATTCAAATAGAAAAGGAGAAGAGTAATTATGCCAGCAACTACTGGTAGTGGATCATCCCTCAATCAAGAAGTAATGAATCGTATACTTGAGATGCGGGGAGAACAGGAAGCACCTAAAACACCAACACCGGAACCCCCGGAGCCTGAGTATCAAGTGCCGGAAGTTGTTGTTGGCACCGGGCAAAAGTTCTTTAAAGATATGTTTGGGTTTAAATCTCCTTCAGGAAGGGAACACGCTTTAAGGGTGTTCCAACCGGAAGATTGGCCGGATGAGGTGCGTTGTTTCATTCCAAAGTTAGACCCTCTGTATATCTGGCCGAAGGAGAACACGGAGAAGGTGGTGGCTGCTGTTCTTAATGGGGATAAGACACTAATTATTGGCCCCACTGGTTCAGGCAAGTCCAGCTTGATTAAGAATGTGTGTGCTATTCTTAACATACCATTTATCCGTATCAACTTCTTCAATCAGGTGGAATACTCAGCGGTGTTTGGTATGCCTAAGATCACTGGTGGTACTATGACATATGAGCACGGCCCTATTGGTATCCTTGGTACTTATGGTGGTGTCCTTTGCTTGGATGAATTCAGTTCAGCCAACTCAGATATTACCATGAGTCTTCAATATGTTCTTGAAGATCAAGGCCAGATTTATTTACCGGACTATCCCGGCCCTGCCTCTGAACGTATTATCAATCCACATGAGCACTTCAGGATTGTATGTACTGATAACACGGAACTGCAAGGAGATACTACTGGACGCCATGCTGGTACTAACGTCCAGAATACTGCTACTCTTGATCGGTTCCAGACAGTCATCAAGCATGACTATCTTAACAAGGAGCATGAAAGAAAGGTTCTTAAGAACGTAGCCCCGGAGATTCCTGATGGTTGGGTGAAGGATATGCTCACTCTGTCTAGTTTGGTTCGGGACAGCTACGAGAAGCAGAACATTGGTATCACCATGAGTCCTCGAACCCTTATTAATTGGGCAAGGAAGTCAGCATATTGGGGAGAACCTTTAATAGCCCTCAAGCTCTGCTGGTTTGATAAGCTCATCAACGATGACTGTAAGGTAGTGAATGAGTTTGTAATGAAAGTCTATGGAAAAGAAATCAAGTGATTTCAAAAGGAGACTAAGTAGTGACACCCACTGAAAAAACCAAAGCAACAATCGAGATCGAAGGGAAAGAGGGGGAGATGGTACTTACTATTACCTTTGATCCTTGTCCCCCAAAAGAAAAGAAGACTGAAGCACCCTTAGCCGCGCAGATTGCCATTGAATTAGTCCAGTCTTATAACATCAGGTGTATGGTAATAGAAGGCAAGCTCATGTTTGACAAGATAAGGATGCCACAGTTAGATGTAGAACACACACGCAAGGAGTTGGAAAGAGCAGTAGAGATGGGTATTAGTAGTTCCGTAACTAAACTTAACGCTATATTGGAGGAAACAGAAGATGCCGCGACCATTCCAGACAAAAGAAAACTTCATTGAATCAGCAGTACCAGAGCACTTGAAGTTAAGAGTGTCTCATCTGCATGACGGTAATAGTACACCGCATGACAGAAGGGGACATAAGTATGCTACTATTGCCAAGCTCTTCAGAAAAGAGGATGGTGACTTGATAGCAGAGGGTGTAGCTTATTGCTCAGATAGAGACGTACCGACTAGGAAAGTTGGACGCATGGTAGCAATAGGACGGGCACTAAAAGAATACTATTGTCCGAATCCGACACCGTTTTAATTGATTGAAAAGAGTGCTGCTAAAGCATTAGGGACTTATCGCCCCTTTAACCAATAGGGTGCACCTAGCTGTAGGGTTTATCGCAGAGTGATGGTCACTCAAAGATACAGCCACTCCCATTTTTAAGCAGCAAGACTGAGCATTACAAATTAGGTGGACGCACTGAAATCTAATACTTCTTTCTTGCTTTATTTTTGTAGTGACTAGTAGCTCAGTGGTAGAGCACCACCTTTGACATGGTGGTGGTCGTTGGTTCGATTCCAACCTAGTCCCATTTATTCCTTACCTATCGTCTAATCTGGCAGGACAGCAGCCTTTGAAGCTGTGAATCTACGTTCGAGTCATAGTAGGTAATCGCCCGACTAGCTCATCATTGGTAGAGCAGCGGTTTTGTAAGCCGTTGGTGCGGGGTTCGAGTCCTCGGTTGGGCGCCATATTTTAAAGGAGAAACCATGAGTTATTGTAGATTTAGTACAGATGATTGTAAATGTATGTTATATGTATATGCCCACTGTGATGGAGGGTGGGCTATTCATGTGGCAGGTAACAAAGTAATTGGTGATGTGCCTTCTGACGGTTGGAAACAAATGACAGAAGATAAAGATTATGTTTCCTATATTGAGCGCCACAACAAACAAATGGACTTTTTAAAAACAGCACCAAGAGGGCCGATTGGCTTGCCTTACGATGGAGAATCTTACTATCCACAAACTAAACAAGAGACTGTTGACACTCTTACAATGTTGAAAGATGCAGGGTACGTTTTCCCTTATGAAATCATAGAGGAAATAAGGAACGAAGAAGATGCGGTGTAAGGCGTGCAATAACATATTAAAACCTAGAGAAGAGTACGTTAATAAGAAGACTAACAAGTTGGAAGAGTTGTGTGGTGTATGTAGATCAGCCTCATTCAGTAGTGAATCAAGCATTGACCCGGTTGAGGAAACTATTGATAGCATTGAGGATTCTGAAGAAGCTAGTAAAGTTCTTGACGAGAGGGGTGAAGTGTGGTAAAATTATAAATATGAGACTTGATCCTTCTGAATTCATGGAACACGCACCGCTTATAAACGGTGCCCAAGTACATATCAATCACGAAGGGTGCCCGGAAGGGCTTGATAGAAAAAAGAGACTATATATTAAGAGATTGCCGGACAATACAGTTCTTGCTTATTGTCATCACTGTGGCTCGTCTGGTTATTATACTGATAAGATAACTAATATACACTCAAAGAATAGAATCCAAGCAATAGCTAAAGACCCAAAAGATTTAAGACTTCCTATTGATACTGAAGTCAACCAATCTGTATGGCCCACAACAGCTAGAGCTTGGCTTCTTAAGTATGGTATTACTGAAAAGGAGATTAAGAATCATGGTATCGTTTACAGTCCTTCTGTTGATAGGCTTTTGTTTCCTATCTATATGGATGGCAATTACGTTGGTTGGCAAGGACGTTCTTTTGCTAAAGACGGAGATGTTCCTAAGTACCTTACTACAGTGGACTCTGATAATCCTAGTGGGAACTGTGGCGTTTATAAACATGGGCTTGATTCATCTACAGCAGTTCTTGTTGAAGATATTATCTCGGCAATTAAAGTATCAAGAACGACTGATGCAATCGCCCTCCTTGGATCACACCCAACCCCCGAAGTAATTAACTGGATAGCCAATAGATACAAGAACACATACATCTGGTTAGATAATGATAAACCAGAAGTAATTAAGCAACAGAATAAACTAGCTAGTCTATTTAAAGTGTTAGTGTCTGGAAGAGTAGAACTTATACTTACTAGTAAAGACCCCAAAGACCATTCAGATAATGAGATTAAAGGATATATAAAATATGAGTAAAAAGCATGAGCCAAAATCAGGGGATGTTTATTTATATTCATTTGGTGTTGGTTCACATAAAGCCCTAGTTATAGTTTGTTCAAATAAAGATGGATTACAGTTAGCTTGGCTTGCTAATACCCAAAAAGATTTCTTTTTCTTAGGTGATTCCTTTACTAAATCAGTAGAAGAAGAATTAAAAGATTCAAAATTCTTATTTAATCTCAATGGAAAGACATTAGAAAAGTTTATACTTGAATCGGTAAGAGAAAATACTGATGAGTAAAGAGAAGCCAACATCCGGGGATGTGTTTAGACACAAAGCATTAGGTTGGTCTGTACTTTTAGTAGGACACAGAAGTCCAGAGGAACCATTAAGTAGGGTTTTCTTTTCCCTATCAGATAGGAGTTTTATTCTAACCAAAGAGGATGAATGGGACTTGATTCATCTACAGAGGGATTTTGATTTCGTTGGCAATCTTAATGGTAGCGTACTTGAAGACTTTATCTCAAAGGTTATAGAACATGAGTAAAGAGAAACACAAGAAAGGAGAATTTAATAATGTCCCTTGAACTAAAGGATGTAAAACCCGGAGATTTGCTTTGTTATGGAAATAATTGGTATATATTAATTGTACAAGACCAACAAGGAAACAATAAAAATCTCAAATATGTTTGGATCAGTGGTAATTCTAAACCACAGTATTTTGATACTCAAGGGTTCAGACTAGGACACAAAGAGTCATACCAAGGACTAGAAGAGACACTTAAAAAATGTGTAAAAATTACATCTTTCAATATAAAAAATCTAATAGAGGAACTAGAAAAACTAAAACTAAATGCTGACCGAACTTGATCTTCTCCATGTCCTTAAGAACAAAGCTAATTATTATAGGTTTAAACCCTTTCTTAAAGAGCATGCTCTTACTAACCAAGGATCACAAATAATAAAAGACATTGATACTTACTTCAAAGTCAATCCTACTTTACTAGACCTTGATTGGAACACCTTTGGTACATGGTTTAAGTTAGTTAAGAACTCTAGTCTTAAACAAGCTGACCAAGATATATACACTAAGATATTTACTAACTTGCAAGGAGCAACAACAAGTGCATCCACTAAAGAAATACTTAATTATTTTGTGGCTCTGGATTATGCAGCCCAACTACTTGATTGTACTAACAAGTTTATATCGGGAAAATCCCTCGATCTATCGGAAATACCAACCATTATGGGGGCTTACGAAAATGAAGTGGAGAGAGCGACCAAACGCCAAGATAATTTTAGTAAGACAAAACTGAGTGAAGTTATAGATAAGACTTTCCGTAAAGATGGGCTTGAATGGAAGCTTGAAGAACTTAACATATCAGTTGGCCCTCTCCACAAAGGGGACTTCATAGTAATAGGAGCACGACCAGAGACAGGTAAAACATCTTTTGCTGTAGACCAGACCTGTCACATGGCTACACAACTACCAGTTGATGATACTATTCTTTGGATAAACAATGAAGAACAAGGAGAACGCATCATACTCAGGGCGTATCAAAGTGTACTCAATCTTGACCTGAAAGATATACTAAAAGATGAACCAAAGTCTTCAAGTGACTATGTAAAGAAGATGGGCAAAGAAGATCGTATTAAAATAGTTGATGACCCCTCTATATCTGTACATGATATAGATAGAATCTGTAAAGAACTAAAGCCTAAACTAATTGTTATCAATGTACTTGATAAGTTAGTTGGGTTTGAAGGGGAGAAAGAGGTTGATAGGTTTAGAAAGCTTGCCCAATGGTCAAGACGTTTGGCTAAGACTTATGGCCCGGTGTTTGCTATAGCTCAAGCAGATGGTTCAGCAGAAGGCCAAAAGTGGATATACAAAGATCAACTCTATGGCAGTAAGACAGGACTTCAAGGAGAAGCAGATGTGATTATAACAATGGGCGCAGTAAATAACCCTCTATTTATGGATACTAGATTCATCCATGTCCCTAAGAACAAGTTACCCGGTGGCCCTAGATTTGACCCTAAGAAAAGACATGGGTATTTTGAAGTGGGTTTTGATGTAGAAAAATGTCAGTTTTACAGTAAAAAAGGAAGCCCATAATGACTAAAGAAACATTTAATACCATAGTAACTCTTGATGTAGAGACTACTATGAAGAACACTATTGGAAAGAATAAAGCCTCACCATTTTGTCCTGATAACTATATAGTTATGGCCGGATTAAAAGGGTACACTTACACAAATTCTCCGGTCACAGCCAATAGTATTATCACTACAAGTAAAGCAAATAAAAATGAATATTTAAACAAAACCTTTAATATAGTTATAACCCCTGAATATAAAGTAAAAGTATCTGTGGTTATAGGACAAAACATTAAGTTTGATTTACACCATGTTCGTAAAGCCAACGCCACTATTCATAAAATTCCTTTGCAAACTTGGTTAGTTGAGAATAAAATATGGGACACACAATTAGCGGAGTATCTTCTTACAGGACAAGACCATAAATATGCAAGCTTAGATGCCATGTCAATTAAGTATGGGCTTCCTATAAAAGATGACAAAGTAAAAGAGATGTTTAAAAAAGGTATAGGGGCTGATGGTATTGATGAGGATATCTTAAAAGAATATCTTGAGCAAGACCTAACCAACACAGAAGCAATAGCATTTAAGCAAATGCAAGAAGCTTACGACAAAAAGAAACTGCCTCTTATAGAATCTATGATGGATGCCTTAGTAGCTGTTGCTGACATGGAATATAATGGTTTGGCTATTGATCCTTCTCTTCTAAAAGACCTAAAACAAAAAGCAGAACAAGAAGTTGATATGCTTGAGATAGATGTTGTTAATGAAATCAAGAAGTTACTACCTATACTTAATGCCTATATTATTAATATAGATAGTAATAAACAGTTATCAAGTATATTGTTTGGTGGAGCCATTGACTTTGATACTACAGTACCTACTACATTAAAGAATGGAAAGACTAGAAACAGACATATTAAAACACACGTATCTCTTCCACAACAGTTTGATGGTGAATCTTTCTCAGAACCAAATGCTAACGGGTTTAAAATAGATGAGGAAGTTTTAAATAAAGTAGAAAGAATATCTATTATTTCGAGTAATAAATTACAATGGTCTCCTATAATTAAAGACCTTCTAAAACGTAAAAAGATAAAGAAAGAACTCAATACTTATTATGAAGGGTTGAGTGAGTTGATATTCCCTGATGGTCTTATACACCACAATATTAATATGTGTTCTACTGCAACGGGCAGACCATCTTCAGACAACCCAAATAGTCAGAACATACCAGCACATATGGATAGTGATGTAAAGAAACTCTTTGTTAGTAGATGGGGAGAGGATGGCATGATTATATCTGCTGATTATAAACAGATAGAAATCATAGCTCTGGCTTATCTCAGCCAAGACCCACAACTAATAGATGATATTCTAAATGGCCGGGATATACATGAAGAAGTTGGTAGGGCATACTATGGCAGAAGCAAAGCTGTTATAACCAAAGATGAAAGACGAGTAATAAAGACAGTAAACTTTGGTCTTATCTATGGAGGCACAGCTAACAGTCTAGCAGCACAATCAGGACTACCAGCAAAAGAAGTCAAGAAGATTATTGATGCCTTCTATAGTAGATACAATAAAGTTGCTACTTGGCAACATAACAACATAGATAAAGTCAATATGTCTAGGTCATACAATGGGATACTACACACCCCATCAGGACATCCTTCTGGTACAGGATATTTACACAGCACCACTGGACGAGTATACACCTTCCAAGAAAAGGACAACCCTTTTAGGCGGGGAGAAGTGAACTTTAAACCTACAGAGATAAAGAACTATCCAGTACAAGGATTTGCTACTGGTGACTTGGTACTGACCATGACTGGTGTTCTTTGGAGAATGTTACAAAGTAATAGTAAGTTTTCTACTGACTGTCTCATGGTTAACTTAGTGCATGATGAATTAGTCTTTGATTGTAAAAAAGATTTAGTACACACAGCTATGCACTTTATTAAAACCACATTAGAAGACACACCTAAGTATATGAAATCTATATATGGAATTTATTTAGGTCTTCCAACTAAGGTAAAAGTTACTTGTGGAGACAACTGGAAAGAGCAAAAAGTAGTTGCTATTTAATAGTAAATGTGTTATAATTTTCTATGAATAAGAATTCACAAAAAGACAAAAAGAACAAACTAAAAATAATATTGATAGAACAACTTGGTGGTAAGTGTGTTGATTGTGGACAGATGCCCCATATTGTAGCAATGGACTTTGACCACGTTGATCTAAACAAAAAACAATACAATATATCTACCTTAATAAATAGAGCAATACATGGGGAAGAGAAATGGATTTTTCTATTGGATAAAGAAATCAAAAACACAGTTCTCAGGTGTGCTAATTGCCACAGAATAAAAACATTTATTAATCAAGATATAATTAAAGCTAGAAAAAATCATAATGGTGGAAGAAAAAAGTTTTTATTTCAATAGTAAATTAAAAGGAGAATTAAAATATGTTAAATGTAAGTGGTGTAGTTAAAGGTGTGTATAGTAAGCCAGTCACAACCAAGTTTGGTCAGAAGAACGTGTGGGACTTGCTTTTGGACGACGGTAATTACTATAAACATGGATTTAAGAAACCGTCTGTAGAGGTCGGAGACAGCGTTACTATTACCTATGAGGTAGGTAAGTATGGTGATGAGATTAAGAGCCTCTCAAAGGCCTCTGTAGGAGCTTCTAGCTCTACTCCTGTAGAGGTTGGTGGGCCTATTAATAAGATTACTTCTTACCCTATTAAAAATAGTAAGCCTTTCCCTGTGCCTTTTGACAGTGGAGAACGGGCTATTATCAGGCAAAACAGCTTGACTAATGCAAGGGAATTGGTTGTTGGTATTATACAACATGACACCCCAAACAAAGAAGAGTCTTCTTGGACTTCTAGGCAAAGTCAATATGAAACACTAGCTAATGAGATTCTTAGAATAGCTTACATATTTGAGGAATACTCTAGTGGGGACAGGGAGGCCAAGGCTGTAGATGCAATATTCGACAAGAACAAAGCTACTAAAGCTAAGAAGACTAAACCTGAGCCGGGGGAAGATGCCGTTGCCTTCTAACAAATCCCCTGATACTTTAATCAAGGACATTAATAAGCTTCTTAATAATGTAGCTGCTGGTAAAGGATTAACCTTAGCTTCTGATAAGTTGGCTGAGTTTGGTTCTAATGTGGCTATGAAGCTTAATGATGCTTTGATAGGGCGGGGTAAACGTAAACGTCCTCCTAAAACTCTTTATATGTCAGAGGTAGGGAAGCCCTGCCGTAGACAGTTGTGGTATGAAGTGAACAGGGACACCAACACCTTTGATGTAGAGAAGTTGCCAGCTAACGCCATTGTCAAGTTCTTATATGGTGACATCCTTGAAGAGTTAGTTCTTATTCTTTGTGAACTATCCGGCCATGAAGTAACTGATAAGCAGAAAAGCCTTGAGATGAAGTTGCCTAATGGGTGGGTGTTGCGTGGAAGGATTGATGCAAAGATAGATGGTGAGATAGTAGATGTAAAGTCTGCTTCTACTCAATCCTTTGTTAAGTTCACTAAAGGTGTAGACAGAACCAATGATCCCTTTGGTTATATACCACAACTACAAAGTTATAATGTAGCGGCTGATGTAACAGCCGGAGAGACTACATCCTTTATTGCTATTGATAAGACTACTGGTAATATTGTAAGAGACGAGCACAAGGTAGATAGTCAGATCAAGTCTAAGAAAGACTTGCAAGATTTAACTGCAACTCTTGAGGCTAGTAACCCTCCACCTAGGCAGTTCAATTCAGTAGCCACATCCTATGGTAATGAGTCCTTGGGTCTTGAGTGCTCTTACTGTCACTGGAAGCATGAGTGTTGGAAGGATGCTAATGGTGGAAAGGGTATTAGAACCTTTGTATATAGTCGTAAGCCAGTCCACCTTGTAAAGATCAAGAAAGTACCTGATATGGTGGAGTTAAAGAGAGATGAAGAAGAGAAACTCCAAGAAGTCTAAGTATCGTAGTAAGTTTGAAAGGGCTACAGCAGAGTTTTTAAGGACACAACTGGTAGCTTTTCAATATGAACCTAGACGTGTAGCATACACTAAGACACACTTCTATACACCAGACTTCTACCTAACTAAGAAAGGCATCTTCATTGAAACAAAGGGAAGGTTCACTTCAAGTGACAGGACTAAGATGGAACAGGTCATTGAGGAACATCCTGAACTAGATATAAGACTGTGCTTTATGCGGGATAATTATTTATATAAGGGAAGTAATACTAAGTATAGTGACTGGTGTGAAGCAAGGATGATTAGATATTGTATAAAGGAGATTCCTAAAAGTTGGTTAGGCTAATATGCCAAGAAAAAAAGAATCTGAATTGTTATACAGGAAATCAGAAGAACGTAAAAAGGCAAAAAAGAAATACGATAGTTCTGTAAAAGGAATCAAAACAATGAGACATTATCATTTGACTAGAAATTATGGAATGACTGTAGAAGACTATAATAAACTGGTTATTAACCAAGACGGAAAAAATGCGCCATTTGTGGTACAACCAAGTCTGGAGGTTTTAGTGAAGCTAGAGGATTAAACAATTTTCAAGTAGACCATTGTCATAATATTGGAAAGATCAGAGGACTATTGTGTACAGAGTGTAACTTTGGTTTAGGTAAATTTAAAGATAGTAAAGAGCTTCTACAAAAAGCTCTAAATTATTTAGAGAAAGGAGAAAGGAGAAAGTAATGGCTGACGTGAGTTTAGTCATAGGAGATTGCCACACTGACCCAAGCCAATTAAAGAATGATGGCTTGAGGCGATTCAGGTGGCTTAATAAATTAATATTTGACAAAGCTCCTAATAGGATTATAATAATGGGAGACTTTACTTCTTTCTCTAGCCTGTCTGCTTGGGACAAAGACAAGAGGCGTAAGATAGAAGGACGTAGATATGAGAAGGATATTGATGCAGCAAACCAAGCACTTGATTATTTATTGAAAGGCACTCAAGATATAAATGACTTGGATCAACCTGATTTAATCTTCTTGAAGGGAAACCATGAAGAGTGGCTTGATAGGTACATAGATATTGACCCAACCTTTGATGGTCTTCATTCAGTAGAAAAGGATATGAAGTTGTTTGAACGTGGGTTCAAAGTAATTAAATACAAGGAAGACTACATCCATAAAGGTATGAGTTTTACCCATGTGCCTATAATGGCTAATGGGAAACCTGTTGGTGGTAAGTATGCTACCAACAAAGCCCTTGAAGTGTACTCTAATAGTGTGTGCTTTGGGCATACCCACAACTTTGATGTGGCTGCTGTGCATAGAAAGAATAGCACCAGCCTACAACAAGCTATTAATTGTGGTTGTTTCTTTGAGCACATTGATGAGTACGCCCAAGGTTCTATGACTAACTATTGGCGTGGTGTGTTGTTACTAGATCACTATGACACTAATAGAGCAGACATTGAACAGTGGAGTATGGGGCGATTGAAACGAGTGTATGGAAAATGAAATTTAAAACATGGGATGGTTCTGATTTAATTGGTATTTGGGAAGTGTCTTTAAAGATTGATGGTGTCAGAGTTGTGATTAAAGATGGAAAGGCTTTAAGCAGGGCAGGAAAACCCCTATACAATGTGCCCAAACTACTTGATGGGGATTATGAGGTGTTCTTAGGGACGTGGGAAGGCAGCATAAGTGCCACAAGAACCAGAGATGCTACTATTATAAAGGACACTGAAATATATAGTCTTGATCCTATAGATAAAAGATTGCATTGTGGAAAATATCTCAATCCACCAAAAGAAATTATAAAAAGAGACATGCTAAAAGCTGTGTCTATAGGTTATGAAGGACTTGTTCTAAGACAAGGAGATGTTAGACTCAAAGTAAAACCCACCATAACACATGATGTACCAGTTATAGGCATACAAATGGGGACTGGAAAATACGTAGGAAAAGTTGGAGCTTTAGTCACTGATATGGGTAAAGTAGGCACAGGATTTACAGACAAAGACAGAGTGGGTTTATTAACTATTGACATAGGGACTATTATTGAAGTAGAATCAATGCAGCTAACACCAAATGGTAAATTTAGACACCCTAGATTTGTTAGGGTGAGATACGACAAATAAAAGGAGATAGAAGATGGCACGAAAGAAAAGTAAATTCTGTACAAGTTGTGAGATGACGTTTATGGGTAATCACGTATGTACTGGTCTCAATAGGAAAGTATTATATGATGATCCTGTGATGCTTGATATTGTAAAGGGTGTTGTCCGTGGGCCTGATAGTGGTCAGACCCAATTTGATTTACCGGAACCGGGTGATGTTAATAACTCTGGCGGAATATAAAGAACAACTGAAAGAGTTGTATGATCCAGATGAACTGGTAGATATTCTTTCTATCAGTTCTGAGAATTTGATTGATATGTTCCCTGAGAAGGTAGTTGAGAAGTTTGAGTTGGAGTATGATCGGATAGAACCTTGTTCAAGAGAGGATGAATGAAACAAGAAACTAAGTGCAATTTAGGATGGAAAAAAAGAATGGATGATATGTCAATAAATCTATATGTGTCTATCTCAATAAGTGAACATGATTTGTTCTCAATGGAGACAACCATGTTGAAAAATGTACAACGTGTACTAGATAGTAGTGTTCCAGTACATTTAAAACTTCAGGTGTTTGCTACAGTGTTTGAAGCCTTGGGGAATAAAAACAATGTTACCTACTGATTATTCTAGGTACATACACACCAGTCGTTACGCTAGGTGGGATGACAAACTAAAGAGACGTGAGACTTGGAAAGAGACAGTTATGCGTTACATGGACTACTGGTTTGACAGAAAGATTATAACTGATACAGATGTTCTTAGTGAACTAGAAAATGCTATACTCAATCTTGAAGTTATGCCAAGTATGCGGGCTTTGATGACAGCAGGAAAAGCTCTAGACAAGGACAATGTAGCAGGATATAACTGTGCTTATCTTGCTATGAACAGAGTACGAGCCTTTGATGAGATACTTTATATCCTTATGTGTGGCACAGGTGTAGGGTTTAGTGTAGAGCGTCAATATATCAATGACTTACCGGAGGTTCCAAAGGAGTTACATGAAACAGATACAACGCTGGTTGTTGCAGATAGCAAAGTGGGTTGGGCTAAAGCGTATCGTGAATTGGTCAGTCTGCTCTATTCTGGTCTTATACCTAAGTTCGATCTTAGCAAGCTTCGCCCTGCTGGTGCAAGGCTGGTTACTTTTGGGGGTAGGTCTTCTGGCCCTGACCCTTTACTAGCTTTGTTTGATTTTACTATTAATACGTTTAAGAAAGCATGTGGACGTAAATTAAATTCATTGGAGGTGCATGACATTGTTTGTAAAATTGCTGATGTGGTTGTTGTGGGCGGCGTTCGTCGTTCCGCTCTCATTAGTCTTAGCAACCTTACTGATGAGCGGATGCGCCATGCCAAGTCCGGTGCTTGGTACACTGATAGCCCTGAACGTGCTCTTGCCAACAATAGCGTATGTTATACTGAGTTCCCTGATGTTGCAGCGTTCTTGAAGGAATGGAGGGCATTATATGAAAGCAAAGCAGGAGAAAGAGGTATCTTCTCAAGGATCGCAGCAAGGAAACATATTGAAAGACTCGGCAGACGAAATCCAGAATTTGATTGGGGCTGTAACCCATGCTCTGAAATACTGTTGCGAGACAGACAGTTCTGCAATCTTACAGAAGTGGTCGTTCGACCGGATGATACCCTTGAAGACCTCAAAAGGAAAGTACGAATTGCGACTATACTTGGAACTCTCCAAAGTACCTTAACAGACTTTAGGTATTTGAGTAGTAAGTGGAAGGAGAACTGTGAGGAGGACCGCTTGTTAGGTGTGAGTCTGACGGGTATAAGTGACCATCCAATCCTATCTAAGATACAAGATAGAGATGATTATTATGAATCTGAGTGGGGCCGGAATGATGAATCTTTCATGCAAGAGTTAGAAGATAGATATAATGCAGGACATTTTCCACGATCAACTGCTTATGTTTTAAAACGTCTTAAGGAGGTAGCGATTGAAACAAATAAAGAGTGGGCTGCGAAACTTGGTATTCAACCTTCTGTTGCTATCACTTGTGTTAAGCCTTCCGGTACTGTCTCTCAGTTGGTGGATTCTAGTAGTGGCATACACCCTAGATACTCTAGTTATTATATCAGACGTGTTAGATCGGATGCCAAAGACCCACTATCGGACTTCCTCAAGGCTCAAGGAGTTCCTTGCGAGGGGGATGCAACAAAACCGGGGGCCGTAGATATATTCTCTTTTCCGATGCAAGCACCAGAATCCAGTGTTCTTAGGAACGATATTACAGCTATAGAGCAATTAGAACTGTGGAAAGTATACGCCGAACATTGGTGTGAGCACAAGCCTAGTGTTACTATTTATGTACGAGAATCTGAATGGTTGGAAGTGGCAGCTTGGGTGTACAAGAACTTTGATATTATGAGTGGTGTCTCATTTTTACCACATTCAGACCACATCTATAAACAAGCCCCCTACACTGAATGTACTAAAGAAGAGTATGAAGAGGCGGTATCAAAGATGCCCAAAATAGATTGGAGTAAATTTTCTAACTATGAGAAAGATGATAATACTACAGCAAGTCAGGAATTAGCTTGCACCGGAGGCAGTTGTGAGGTATAATATTTATGAGTTTGTACGGATCAAAAAGAAAAACCCCGATATGACTTTACCGGGGTCTGCTATGGATGGTGACACAGGGATTATAGATAGTGTTACCTATAGCCCCCTTGGTTGGTATAGAGTATCACTTGATAAGGATGGTTTTTCCTTTGCCATCAAGGACGAGGACTTGGAGAAGATATGAAAGAGGAAAAACTAGTAGCAGATGGAAAGATATTTATAATTCAGCATAGACATGATTCAGTAGTCATCTGTGAACAACTAGCACCGGGTATTAAGATGCCCATACGAGAGATTCCAATGAGTAGAAGTAAATATATGCCAGTAACAAATCAAACTAAACTAAAGGAGAAAGGAGAAAGAGAAACATGTTCAGTAAATTTATGAGTAGGATTGATTCTGTAGACAGAGTTCTTGAGCAGTTCAGCAATCTTCGCCAGAGGCTTGAGGCTATTGCCACAAGATCAGATATTCGTATTGTAGAGATTGATGAAGCGATTGGTACTCTTGAACAAGAGGGCTTGAACGAAACTGTTGTACGGGATCGTGCCCTTAAAGTAGCAAAGAATATTCAGAAAGTGTTTGATGTTTAATCTTAAATTAAAGGAGAAATAAAAAAGTGGAACATGAAGTGATTTACAAATCTGTGAAGAAACCTATTGGTGTAAGAGTTGCTCTCAGTGAGTGCTTAGATGCATTGGATGGTTGGGAGTTTGATGTAAAGGGTGATAATGAGAACAACTTCACCTTTGATATTACTTCTGACACAATAGAAGTCACTGTAGGTGGAAAGAAGGTTGATCCGAAGAAGGTGAAAATTAAATTAACGGGGGTTGATTAAAACAATGTCTATTAATGTGAAGACAAGAAAGTTCTTGAGTTCAGATATGGAAAGATTGGATGTAGTTGCTACAACTTTTGATACTGATTCTTCCTATCCAGAAGCCAATGTTACAATCAGCGATGGTAGTAGCATATTATTCTTTGGTGTTTATTTTGTAAACAAGAAAGACTGTAATGAGGACATAGCAAAGTTACAGAATCTTGTTGATGAGATTCAAACACTTATTGATTTAGTAAAAGAACACAAAACTGAGGCTTTGAAAGCTGCTGTACGTTAAGATTTAAAAGCTTTAACTAAGTTAGGTAAATCATTTGATATGGTTCTTATTCCAAAGAAGAAGCCTACAACAGTCCATATAATATTAAGGACTAAAGCCGGGGCTGTTGCTAGGACTGAAGGGATAGGAAACAACCCAACAAGAACCCCAAAAGACCATAAGGCAAAAAGGGGTCTAGGTAATCTGTTAAGACCATTTACAATCCGGTTGAATGTGTCATCCATAGCTGGTGCATCGAATTTACGAGCAGAGTCTTGGGAGGCATCTTCAACCTTTGTTGTTTCTATATCCATGTTGTGAGTAGTAACTTTACCGGGTTTGTAGTTGTCTACTACATCAGTTACTTGTTTAATAACATTAGTACCATTAGTACCAACACCAAACAACCCTAATACCTTTGTAAAAAAGCTCATAGAATTAACAATGCTCCTTGTCATATTCATTTAAGACTTTACATATCTCAGTTGCTTTAGTTTTACGCCAACCAGTAGGGCCAGCTTTGTATCTGATGAGCCTTGAGGTGAATAGTAATTCTCTAGGTAAGTCCCTGAACTTATATGTCGCATAAGTCAAGTTATAAAGTATATCTAAAAAGAATCCTACAACAACAAAAGGATACCCAACCACCTTTTGAATATTGGTAAGATTGTCCTTTCTACCCTTAAGCCACATCACTCCTTTGTACCACTGAAACAATAGTTCAGTTGGTGCATCTTTAAATATCACTAGGCCACTCCCCTGTTTTTATCATTTCAACAACTCTTTTACCACGAACACCAACTTGCCTATACCATAGGCTGTTACTGAAGCCATCACCAGACTTAATATAATCACCACACTCAAGACTCTTAAGAGAGTTCTTGAATTCCAATAACTTGCCTGTTGAATCTTCCACACTTGGCCCCACTCCTAAATTAAATCCTAAATCTACCAAAGCATTTTGTCGTACTGTATCTAGATTCTTCCACCAAGGAAGATATTTATTTAACAATTTAACCACAGTATCTACATCTTCTTCAAAGATTATCTTGATAGCAAGATCACTAATAGGACGCTCTTGAATATTATGTCCTATCCCAACTGTCCATATACTTTTACTATCCTTATAAGCAATATTCTTTTTTCCTTCCTCAACTTCAAGTTGTTTCTGCAATCGTTCTAAATCCATGTTTATTTATTCTTTTCCTTTTCTTTAGCTGCTATTCTGTCAAGTCCCGGCCCTAACCACCAATAGGCAAACTTGCCAACTATGGGTACATATTGCATAGACTTTATATTGGCATCTTCTTTAGTAAACTGTTGAACAACATCAGACCCTATACTATCAATAATACTTATAGGGGCTGGTGTTATTGCTTTTGTTAAGGCACTACCAGCCAAACCAGAAGCACCCAAACTTACTATGAACTCTGACCCACCAAACACCTTAAGCATAGAAGATACAGCAGCATCAGGAAGATCATCTACAGTAACTTCTTGACCTGTAAGGAATTTCTTAAGAGAGTCTGTACCAACACCTAGGGCTGAAAGAAACACAGCATATCCCGCAAGGTTCTTTGCGCCTTGGTACACGTCTCCTTTTTTCATCATCCTTATAGTATCATTGAGCATCAGGTCTATCTGCCTCAGAGTAAAAGACTTCAAGGCATAAAACAAACGACCATTAGGATTCTGTAGATACTTTAAGGGCATCTCAAGAAGTGATATAGGTTGAATGTCTGACAACTCATTCCATAAGAGAAGCTTTACATTGTCTGTCATCTTCTTATCTTTCAGGTCTTGAAGAGTTCTTGCCATCTCTACTTCCCCTAAAGTCTTCTCCCATTTCTTAGCAATCATATCCCGCCCCTTCTCTGTTTGGGCAAGTCTCCAATTCTTTCTGATAGCGGAATTTAGTTGTGTTTCTTTACCTAGTTGATCCATACGAGAGAAGCCAGAATACTTTAAGGCTCGTTCCATCCATCTGGCAGTAGATGATGGAGAATGTAGCAACTCAATAGAAGCATCCCTTAAACCCAAGTCCATAGCTCTTATGTGTTTTTTTCCAACTATACTTCTTAGGGTAGTCATAACACCAAACTTCTGAAAAGCAAGACCTATATCCTGTAACTGAGTGATAGCAGATAGGGGATTGCCCAAGGTTCCAGTGTATGTGAGGTTACGGGCAACTTGTATGATCTTACTTGGGCTGGCTTCTCCTTCAAACATACGGGCCTGTAGAAGTTTCTTCAACTCATTGAACTGAGAAGAGTCTTCCATAATCTTATACTGATTCTTTAGTATCTTCGATAAAGAAGATTCCCAATCAATAGATTGTGTGCCTCTACGTCTGGTTAGTTGCTTTCCAAGAAAGTTTCTTTTCTCTAAATCAAGGATAGAGTCCCTCATATAGTAATGTAGGGACTGTCTAGGAGAAGCATACAAGTCTAAATACTTGTCTGGTATTCTATCAAACTTACGACTCTTCAAATGACCGGGAGCAATAGTAGTTTTACCACGACCAAACAAAGTCTTGTGCAGCACTTCACTCTTTTCCAAGTCAGATAAATCCCTGCCTAATTGCTTCTCTTTTATTTGAAAAGCTTTCATAACAGCAGATTTCTCATTAACACTCAAAGCTTTAAGAGCTTTCTTGGTGTCAAGGAAGGCGCGAGGAAAGTAATTCTCTACTTCATTAGCTTTCAAACCTACTTCTTTCTGTCTCTTGAATATGTCCTTAAGAACATCTCTTGAGTCTTCAAAACTCTTGAGAGCCTTCGAGTCTCTACCAAGCATACGCTTGATTATATCAAAATCTCCTTGATATAAAGCACGTTTGATAAGACGCTGGTTACTCTTGCCCATCTTTTCTACAGACTCTAGGAAAGGTTCAGCAGCACCGAACCCTTCATGGTATCCAGTACGAATCTTGAATTCAAATTCCCGCATGGCCCCAAAGACTTCCTCACTCATATCTTTAATACGAGTGCTGATAGGCTTTAGTATATCAGATATAAGATTGCCTTGAGTAACTTCTCTATCAAGAACAGAGGCTTGTCTAGAGGCAGCTATACCTGCTTGTGCCTCTTCTTTGGTTGGGTACTGTAGTTCTCTTTTGGTCAGGAATAACAGATCATCTATCTCAGTAGCAGTACGAGACATATCACGTTCTACTACTTGCATAGCTTCATGGGCTGGCATACCAAGAGAAGCTTTCTTAGCCAGTCTAGTTTCATACTCATCTAAAAGAGTCTCTGCTTTCTTTAGAACACTTCTAGGCACATCCAATTTGTCTTGTTCCCACAACTCTTTGAATAAATCTTTTATTCTACCAACCCTGCCACTGGCAACTATTGAAAGTGGCC
>Ga0209641_10000330_pt1 | contig 43082 bp, 47 predicted proteins | sample RifCSP16_1_FD_184022 | JGI IMG/M metagenome (GOLD analysis project Ga0209641, IMG submission 184022) | Soil microbial communities from Rifle, Colorado - Rifle CSP2_sed 16_1 (SPAdes) (version 2) | ecosystem: Environmental > Terrestrial > Deep subsurface > Rock core/Sediment | place: Rifle... | reverse complement strand
CCAATACGAGCGGGGCCACCGTCCGCTCCTACACCTACGACTCCTTCGGCCGCCTCGTGGCCCAGACCGGTACGGTCACCAACCCCTACACCTACACCGGCCGCGAACTCGACCCCGAATCCGGCCTCTTCTACTACCGCGCCCGCTACTATGATCCGACAATTGGACGATTCTTGCAGGAAGACCCGTTTCCCGCTCGCCTGCAGGTGCCGCTGACCCTGCATCTCTACCTCTACGCGAAGGGCAGTCCGGTCCGGTTCATCGATCCCTTTGGTCTCTTTAATCTCGGCAAATTTGCGGGTGGCGTGTTTCTCATCGCTGGCGGCGGTGCCACTGTTATTGTGGGAGGCCTAGTAATTGGCGTGGCAGCACTCGAGGCTGAAAGCCTTGCGGGTCTTGTGTTCGTTCCGCACACCGTCGGGGCGGGATCTGCCATCGTGCTCACAGGACTCGTGGAGATCGGCTTTGGTGGCAAGCTGATTAGTGACGCATTCAGGGATGCCGGGGTCGCTCGAGCAACGGGCGGGGTCTGCCCAATTGGAAGCAGCCCCTTGATACGCGATTTGCCGGTGCGTGTCCGAGACGAGATATTCCATGAAATAGGGGCATTTTGACATGATGATGATCTGGTTTGCCATTCTTGGTCTTGGCGGAATCGTTTTTCTGATCCTCCCGTCAGACCCTCAAGCCCTCGGGGGTGCGATCACGCTGCTCGCTGTGATTGCGTGGGTCATTGCGGGGGGAACCCTTATCCCCTCCCGCGCCCGGCAGTTTGCGCTCCTGGCCTTCCTATTTGAAGCCGGTGCCGGTCTGAATTACGCAGGCGGCCTAGAAGGCCGCGCCCCATTTCCTGATTATGGTTCTCTCGGTCTGCTCGCCGTCATGTGTGCGGTTCTTCTCTGGATCCCCTACCAGCTCGTCCTGATCCCTCTGCGTTGGGCCAGACGCGAAGGTGTGGTGACGCCCGAGGTCTTCGCGGGATTAGTCAACGCCGTGATTCCCACGCTGTTCTTGCCGTTCAATACCTTTTTAGGTTTCAGCCTTCCAACAGCTGTCCTTTTCTTCGTCATTCCCGATTCCAAATTGATCCAAGAGGCGACCTTGCGGCTTGCACCTTTGACCGTGATCTTCCTGGCCTGCGCCCAATGGGTTGTTCTCCGGGGCATTCGACGATTCGTAAGCGCCTACCCCAGTCCAGCCAAGGCCTATGCATTCATCCCCATATCAGAACGAAGCGTACTGCTCTGGGGTGTTGGGCTCGCTGCGGCGGGCTGCGTCGCGGAGATCTGGCGGGGGGATTGGATCCTGTGGATTGGGTCGGCAGCATATCTCACCCTAGTTGTTCACACGTTGGCTCCTATGTGGGTCAAGCAGCCGTTCTCTTCTTCGAGACCCGTGCCCCCTCCCACAGTTGTACCATCCGAACGCGCGGACTTCCTGAGAGGTGCGTTGCGTTATGCCATCTGGTACCTCCCCCTGGCAGCCATTTATGGGGTGTTACTCGCAACCGTGCTCGCAATGACTCGGCGCTAGTCTCCCAATCGACAATACCTTTGGCGACGAGCTCGCTCGCAAATCGGGATGGGACGCACAGCTTTCTCCACGACCCCCTCAATCGCCTCACCCAGGCCACGCACCCCCAGCCAGCCAATCCCGCTGAAAGCTTCACCTATGATCCAGTAGGGAATCGGGCCAACTCCCATCTCGCCGCTGGGCAGGTCTACGACGCGGCAAACCGGTTGCTCCAGGACAGCAATTTCACCTATACTTACGACGAGAACGGCAACCTCACGTCGAAGACAAGCAAGGCAAACGGAGAAGTAACCACATACACGTATGATGCGGAGAATCAGCTCATCCGAGTGGAGCGGCCCGGGGTGGTCGCGGAGTATCGCTACGATGCGTTGGGGAGACGCATTGAGAAAGTAGTTGGGGTGAGTACCCGCTTCATCTACGACAACGAGGACATTGTGGTCGAGGTGGACAGCGCGGCGGTCGCCCAGGCCTTCTACCTCCATGGGCCGGGCATCGACGAGCCGCTGGCCATGGGGCGCTTTGGGGCCGGTGGCGGTACGGCCGTCTTCCATGCCGACGGCCTCGGCTCCATCACGACCCTGACGAACACCAGTGGTGCCCCGGTCCGCTCCTACACCTACGATAGCTTCGGCCGCCTCGTCGCCCAGACCGGCACCCTCACCAACCCTTATACTTTTACTGCCCGCGAGTTTGATCCCGAGATAGGGCTCTATTACTATCGAGCACGTCAATACGATCCAAGCAACGGCCGCTTTCTGGCAGAAGATGACGTGCAGTTTGCCTTCCTACGGTCGCCAGCCTCATGGAATTTGTATGCTTACGTTCTCAACAACCCCGGAAGATACATCGACCCTAACGGCCATCAACCGCTTGACGTCTGTTTCCCCTTACCGCCTGGGTTGGAAGCGTTCCTGGGTTGCTTTGGTTCGTGTGCTGGCAAGGAGGTGCAGGAGAATCTCGTAACACTCGGCAGAGACCTTCAGCGATCCGCGGTAATTGGAACGGCCTTTGGCGTAGGGGTTTGCGCGGCAATCGTGATCTTTGAACCGTACCTCCTGCCGACTTTCCCTGCTTGTGCTGGTGTTGCAGCCGCGTCTACCACTGGAGTTCTTGTACAGCGAGCGTATTTAAGTTGGAGGTTGGGACAGCCGGTTCGCTTGTAGGGTGTGGCCTTGGTTGTCTCCCTTAATCCCTAGGTAGGCGATATGCAGGACATCACGCGCTCTTTGGTGTGCACGAAATGCGGAGTAGAATTTCTACCACATGAGGGTGGCCTTTGCGACCGGTGTAACCGCCCGTTCTGTGGTGAAGATCTGTTCGTCGAGGAAGATGATCCTTCGTCTCGGGTTTGTCGCACGTGTCAAGGACCCGATGCCAAGACGCGCCCCCTGCTTACCAAGCACCAGGCAGCGTCACTGAGAGTCCGACGAAAAATGAAGAAGGGTCTTGGGTGACGGCTACTCATCCTTTCTGCGATTACGCACAAAGCTGGAGTACAGGGAAAAGGGGATGAGAGGGGGAATAGGGGATAAGTACATTATTCTTGGCCTGGGGGTGGACCCCTTTCGATCCGCGTCGGTGAGCGGGTCCCGAATGCAGAGGTGGATGACATCCGTAATAGGGATATTAATCTGACTTTTCTGGGTCGGGTGGAGCCTCCTAGCGGGGTTTGCGAGAACGTCTTTGCTGATGCTCTCGTTCAGACGTTCAACTCCTATCCGATAACCCGCTATAATTTTGCAACGCAAAACAGCAACACCTTTGTCGGGGACATCATAGAACGAAGCAGGGGCAGCCTTCCGCCTGGCCTTACCGGAGCCGTCGCCCCTGGGATCGTTCGGCAGGCGCCCGAGAACCTGATCTTCTTAGGTCCATAGACTTGGGAAGCAAGCACGAATGTCAGGAGGGATGATGTGGCCTCAGAAAGACTCCTCGGTTGACCACAAGGTAATATTCTGGACTGCGATTACAATCCTCATACTTATCATTCCGCTCTTCACCCTCGGCGCAACGCTCACGATCTTCTCCCTGATGGTGGGTCTAATCCCCTATTACCTCGTGGTTCGCCTGTTTGGAGATTTTACATACGAGCTCCTAGTGCCAATCTCGTTGCTTAGTTATAGCGGTGCGTTGGCGTTGGTCCTGGGAACGTACTGGGTTCTGACAAGAGGAATTAGAGTTGTTACGCTTCACGGCCTCCGAGTTGAGCTCTCATCGGAGACCCTTGACAAAATCAAGATTGTTTGTGCGGTTGCGGTAAACCTATTGTTTTTCCTGTTTCTGTACGTTTTCTTTCCGGCAAGTCCAGAGCATTACCCATAGACAAAATAGGGGACAGGGTGGTCAGGGTACTTTTTTGATTGCCCTTGCCGTCTGCCTGAACTGGAATCGCCCTCCCATGCCCTGGACACATGACTCCTCCTCTGTTCTTGCCATGCCTTAAGCGAACCCAGTTTGGGCTTGACACGGGCTATAGTTTCCGGGGTACAAGAGAGGCACCCCAGGCGACCCCTCGGGTTGCCGCATGGCGGGAAGCTTCTCGCAGGCAGTAGCGGCATGGAACCGGGATAGGCATAGTTCCGAGCTCATCTCCAGCACAATCGACGGCGCACCACGGAATCTTTACGCCCTCTCGGGCGAAGCATGGCCCGGGAGGGCGTTTTCGCTTTCCGAGGTGGTAAGAAAATATCCCTACGACCCGGCAGAGCATGGCGGGTCGCCCGATCGACCTTCGAGGAATAGCCACGCCGATGAGTGCATCCGAACTTGTCCTCGTCCTACTAATAATCTTGGCCGGGATCGCCGCCGTGATCCTGATTGGGGAACCCATCAGGAGACCGCGGGTTTATGTGATCGACGCGACAGATCTGATCCGCGTGCAGGAGGCCCGAAGAGGTGGCTCCAGGCGCCACCCAAAGTGGGCCCGGAGGGTTATCGTGGCCCTTGTGCTGGCGTCCCTGGTCTGGGGTCTGCTGGTCTGATAGCTAGGAGAAAAACGGTGTAATCCTTACATCCCCTCCCATGTAAGCCTTACATTTTGCACGAGCCCAGGAAAGGCGAGTGCCCTTCAACGCCCCCTCTGGCGTCTTCACCGAAGCAAGGAAAATCGGGAACATGCCACCGGGCTCAGGTGAAGGCCCCCAATTTGGCATGGAATCTGCCTTGTAGGCACCTCCCAACCACCCCTCGGGTTGTCACGTAGGCAGACGGCAACGCAGGGACCGGCTAGCTTCCCGTAGGCAGTAGCAGGATGGAACCGTACCACGCATCCAGACGCCCTCGCGGTGTGAACTGTGTCCCGAGAGGGCGTTGTTTTTTTGAGGAAGCCTCCAGAGCGATGACGAGGCATAGCTGGAAGCCGCTGAAACAAGGGCGATCAGCGAGGCGGGCCTATGAGCACGGGTAAGGAGGATTTCACTATGGCACTGTGGAAGGAATACCTGGAGAAAGACCAAGGTCGCACGGCTGCCAAGCAATCCGAGGGCGTCCCGCAGTCTCCCGAGTCGCGCCGTCCGGTGCAGGAGGGTTCCCCAAAGAACGACTCCATCATCGCCGCCGGCCTGACCGTCGAGGGGAAAATCCAAGGGGTCGGGCATCTGAAGGTCGCGGGCCGTTTTCAGGGAGACGTACAGGTGGAGGGCGATCTGACGATCGAAACCGGCGCTCAGGTCACGGGAGACCTCCGGGCAGCAACCATCAATGTCGGGGGCGAGGTGCAGGGCAACATTCAGGCGAAGAGAGTGCAGCTCCTGCAATCAGGAACCCTGATCGGGGACCTCAAGGCAGGCTCGCTCACGGTGGCGGCGGGATCGCGCATGCGAGGGAAGGTCGAGTTCGGTTGGGAAGAGGAGGCGACCGGTCAGGCCGGCATCGGCGACGAAGGCGAGGCGAGGTGATGGCTCTGCCGCAGCCCTCCTTTCCCGGAAGGACCAGGCCATGCCCCCACTGCAAGGCCACGATCCTCATCAGCGCGGCGGTCTGCCCCGCCTGCCAGCGATACGTACGCCTTGATCCGGATAGGCTGGCCCGCCTGACCTCGCCCATCTTTTGCCCTTTGCAAGTCGAAGGGACGATCCGCCATCCCGGCATCGCGGAGCGGTGCGAGTACTCTGTCCTGGTGCAAGTGCAGAATGACCAAGGGGAAGTGATCTCACGCCATGTGGTAGGCGTCGGCTCCCTCGGCCCCACAGAGACCCGGACCTTCACTATCCGCGTCGAGGTCGTCACTGCCGAAAAGTCCGTCGCGTGAGACTTGTGAGACGAAGGTGCTGCCGCCTGCCCCGAAGCGCCGGCGGAGCGGGCTGACGCTTGGACAATAGGCGGGGGCGAAAAGACGCAGGCCACCAAGGGATCATCTCTTGGTGGCCTGGTTGATGGTCAGATCGACTCTATTCCGGCCGTTCGGGAGGAAGAGCCTTCCCCGCCTTGACGATCTTCAGTGCCTCGGCAAAATGCTTGTGAAACGTGGCTTCGCTCGAACCAGTCCCCACGTCCCCAATCCGTCGCTTTGTCACCACGGTGACCTTGGTCTTGTTTCGGTCAACGCGATCCACCCAGGCCACCATCATCGAGGCCCACGGGACCCATTTCTTGCCATTGGTCGCGAGGATATAGCCCTCACGCTGATGCTCCTCGATGGCGTCGCTATCGTGCCAGCGGAAGACGGTCTTGGTGATTTCCCAGGCTTGAGAGGAGTTCACCTGATAGACCTGACTGCTCCCGTCCTCCTTGGCCGTCACCACGCCAGCTGTGCTGGCGCATCCCGTCACCCCTGCGAAAACGACGAGAAGAGAGAACACGGTCAATGTCGCTTTCTGCATTGAAACACCCCTCCTTTTGTCTGCCATCACATTTCCACGTCCTCGATGGCCAGGCCGACGCGGTACGTCTTGATGACCACTGTGTCCGCCACCGCCGCCGAGGCATAGCCGAGATCCTCGGGCACCTGCTCCATCAGCACGATCCCCCGCACCCGCTCCTTTCCCTTCCCCAGGTGCTTCCGGACCCAGCCAATCCGCTGCAGAGTCTCCGCGACGAGCTTCTCCCCCTGCTGTCCCCGTCCGGCAATCACCACGACCACAAAGCCTCCGCTCCCATCCCGGGCCAATAGATCAATTTCGCCGACCGCGGTGGAAAGTCCCGCGCCGATCGGCTTCCCTTTCTTGTCGGCCACCAGCCTCAGTCCCGGCTCGAGCAGGTCCGGCTGTCTGGCCAGCAGCTTTCGGAGCCCCGGGGGATCCAGGGTGAAGGCGGGGGTGCTCGCCTCAGGCTTCTTCTGAAATACTGGCGCCATTTCCTCCTCGATGTCCAAGTCGGGCTCCACCTCTGGGGGCGCGGCCTCCTTCATATCGGGGACAGCCGTCTCCTTCGCGGGAGGGGGGGTCGGGGTGGGCCGGCTCTCCTTCTGTTTCGCAGTGCCCCCTGCATTCCCTGGAATGACAAAGACGTTGGAATCGGCGCCCGTCAGAAAACCGCAGAGCGGACAGGTGAGATCCCCTTCCTTGAGCTGGGTCCCACAGAGTTTGCAGGTCGCCACCTCGTCACGCCCCCATAGTTTCTTGCCCTTCGCCATGATAGGCTTCCTCCCAGCCTTGGATGTGACACCACTGGTACCGGTGTTGTAACCCGAGCAAGAATCGTGCCCGGACATGATTCGCCCATGCGACAGGAGGTCGCTCTTGGATCCGCCGCCATGTAACCTCGCTTCTCGCCTGCCCCGGGAGGCCCCTGTGCCCCTGACACCGCCCCCGCACTCGCGCCGCTGTACGTCGAAATGGCATGGACGGCGCGGGGCCACGACCTCACCGCCTTCGCCGCGCCCGGCGGACCCCGCAAACCGGCACTCGCGAGACGGATCCTCACGCAAAAAGGGGGAGGGCCATGGCCCTCCCCCTTTCCACTGTCGCGTGTCTACGGTCGTCGTTACCGAACCGTGAAATTCATGGTGGTGCTGTCGAGGCCCCCTTCGGCCTGAACCGCCACGGCCACCCGGTAGGAGCCGGCTTCGGCGTTGGCCGGGAGCTTGAGAGGCACCGTGCTCGCCCACGTCCCGGCCTTGCGCTTGACGGTCAGAACGGGATTGCCGACGAGCCGCCCCTTCGTACTAATCTCTCGCCGCTCGGTCACCGAGACCTCCCGGTTGGGGTCCTGAGTAAGCAGCGCATACTCCACAATGAGATGGACCGTCTCCCCCGGCTTGACCGTGGACGGCTGGGCCTTGACCTTTTCGATCCGGACGGACGTGGGTTGCGCCGGGGTATAGTCATGCGCTTTGGCCGACGCCGGGTAATCCCGCTTCTTGGCCTCCATGGCGTGTCCGATGACCCCTCCCGTCAGCGCACCGATGAGACCTCCGGCGAGAGCGCCCGTCGTGCTCTGGAAGATCAACCCTCCGAGCAGGAGACCACCGGCTGCGCCGGCGGCCGCCCCCACCACCGTCCCCGGATTCTCTCTGACCGACTGTTCCAGGGAAGCACAACCCGATGTCGAGCCAACGAGCAGCACGACAGAGAGCACGAGCGCCACGGCTTGCCGCGAAGTCTTCCTCATCGTTCTCCCCTCCCCCGACCCCCTGAAAAGTCCCTGATAGAAAGAATCGCCCCGCAAGACACAAGGCACATTCCGTGCCAACCGGGTGCAGGGCCACGCGCCAATGTGAGACCTCTTGATTGTATCGGTTGTGCCGAGATCCGACAAGGCAGGGTCGGCGGCGGCCGAGGGACCGTGGAGGTCGGGCGGGTGGCGAGGCGGCAAGGAGACTTGACGCAGAGGGGACTTGCGTGTATCGTCCCTGCTCAGAGCGATCAGCGTCCAGAGGTGCCTCATCGTGAGTGGACATGGGAATCCTGGACACAGGGGACCATGGTGCACTTCCGGGAGACTCTGAGTCGTTGGCTGAGCAAGGGGGGGACCCGTTCACCGAGGTGTCCCGCCTGTGAAGCCTCGCTTCCCCTCGAATGCTCCTTCTGCCCGCACTGCTACATGGTCCTCCGACCGGAAGGGATGGCGGACCTGCAGCAGGCCCTCCAGGGACAGAAGATCCGCGAGGATATCTATATCCTGAGGAAACTCCATCACGGCCACGATGAGGATGTGATCCCCGTCGCACACCCATGCACACCGCCGTCCGCACCCCCTGCACCTTCTGTATCTCTTGCACCGTCTGTACTCTCTGTACCCTCTGCACCAGGAGATGTCACCACGCCTGCCCCGCGCACATCAGCATCGCGGACTCGAAGACCACCGCCTCAACACCTCATGACGTACGCCTTCGCCAGCGATCCCCCCGCAGGACTCGATGACCTGCCTTCCCTCATCCGGTGGTTCCTGAAAAACGACCGCCTGCTCCCCAACAATCTGGAGATCCTCGAGGAGGCCCACCGGATTCATCATGGACCCGAAGACGGGTGGACGTACGAGCGGCACCTCGCCTCGACCATCGCCGATGACCTCCGCACGTACGATTCTCCGGAGCTGCTTCAGGGGCACCTGACCCTCCTCACGACCGTCTACGCCCGAACGCTCGAGGCCCTCCGCACACTCGCCTCCCCCTACCCGAACCTTCGCTCCCCTGCCGACCTGCCGGAACGGGAACAACACAAGATGTGGGGGCTGTGTCTCACGCTCGGACTCACCGCGACCCGGCTCCGGGTGGAGGGATGGACTTACCAGTCCCGCTACGGTGAATTTCTCGACATCACGATGGACACGGCGAAGCGCCGGTCAGGCGCGCGCGCACATGCATCGAGGAAGTCCCAGCGAAGGGTGTAAAGGGAAACGGAGAGAATGATGGACGAGCAAACGATGCAGACCCTGGTCAGGCGGCTAGACCGAGTGGAGCGGGAGAACCGCCGGTGGAGGTGGACGGGAGCGGTAGTCCTGGGCGGCATCGCCGGCGGCGTGCTCATGGGTCAGTCCGCCCATCCCACGGTGGCGAATGTGGTCGAGGCCGAGAAGTTCGTCCTCCGGGATGCGCAGGGAAAGGCCCGTGCGTGGTTGGAGACCGCAAGCGGCTCGGTGAATCTGGCTCTCGCCGACAGAGACGAAAAGAGCCGCGCCTTTGTGTACGTCCGGGCCGATGGCAGCACAGGGCTGGCCTTGTACGACAAGACCTCGACGCGCCGGGGAGGGCTCTACGTCTCGGCCGACGGATCCCCGAGCCTCGACCTGGCGGATAAGGAAGGGAAGGCCTATGTCCAGTTGAAGCTGGGCCCGGACGGTCTGCCGAGCGTGAGCCTTATAGACAGAGATGGAAGACGTGTCGGGCTGTTCGTATTGCCTGACGGCAGGCCGGCCGTCGGGCTCGTGGACGCGACGGCAAAGCTCCGCGCGGCGCTCGACCTGGGGCGAGACGGGGAGGCGCGCGTGATCCTCTCGGACAAGGGGGGAACAGAGCGAGCCGAGCTCGCGGTGCTACCTGACGGCACCCCACGCCTGAGCCTCATCGGGCACGCGGGGAGGCTCACGTGGGTCGGGCCATAGGGGTCGCATGCGCGAACGGCCGGACATGCACGGAGGTACACTGCCGCTGTAGCCGGTAACTCTTACTCCCCTCACCGTGTAAACCTTACATCCTCGCCCGCCAAGAAGTGCCCATCCTCCTCTCAGGCGGGCTATGAGGCTTCCTCGATAAAACCCCGAAGATCGGAGGGATCGCGCCCACCACGGTCAACCTCCTTCCCGGCATGGCATGGAGGTTGCCATTAGGGTGTCTGCCGTCTCGATCGCATGCACCGACCCTCAGGTCCGCATCTTGGGAAGGGGGGTGAGAAACCAGAGGACAGGCAGTGCGTTTCATCAATGAAAAACCGCCAACGTGTGCCCCAGAAAGGAGATCGAAATGAAGAAGGCTGTATCGGCAATCCTTGCGGTGACGATCGCGAGCTTCGTGGCGATCCCGGCTGCCTGGGCTGGGGGAGACCCGCAGGCACTCTCCAAGCAGTGCCAGGACGCATTGAAGAAGACCCCGAATGCAGAGGCCTCGAAGCTCTGCAGTGATGGGGACAAGGCCCTCAAGGAAGGCAAGGATGATGAGGCAACGGCCAAGCTGACGGCCGGCTTGGAGAAGCTCGGGGTGAAGGCCGACAAGGCGCCAGCGGCGCCCGCGAAGAAGTCGGGGTATTAACCGGCTCATCCAGGAAGAGGGGGGAGGGGCGAAGGCCCCTTCCCCTTTCCATTCCCGTGACCAACACTTTCGCGAACCTGCTCCGAACTCGCCCTATCGCTCTCGCACAAGACCCTCGCCGCAACCCACGACACACGACCACCCTGCCCGGGAGGGTTTCGCCACACTCCCTGCCACCCGAGGCCCCACAGAGAGGAGCGCCCACGGGCCGATGGTCTTGACAAGGGAGAGGGGCTGTGGTACCAAGGATGAAGTCCTGAAGCCTCCTCAGAGGGCCGTGTATGGAGCCCCATAAAGTTCTGATCCTCAACCGATCGTTTGAACCGCTTCAGGTTTGCGACGTGCGCCGGGCCGTCGTCCTGCTCTTTACCGGTCGGGCAGAGCGCGTCGAGGACACGACAGATCTCATTCGTTCCCCTTCGTTCGCCATGCTGATCCCCTCGGTCATCCGCCTCCAGCGCTATATCAGGAGAGCCGGGAGCCACGCCCTCTCCTTCAACAAGAAGAATATCCTCAAACGAGACTGGTATACGTGTCAGTACTGCGGGCGTAACGGCGGTGAGCGGATGACCATCGATCACATCGTGCCTCGCTCGGTGGGGGGGAAAACGATCTGGGAGAACGTGGTCAGCGCATGCCGGGCCTGTAACACCCGAAAGGGCAGCCGGACCCCTCAGCAGGCCGGGATGTTCCTGGTCCGCAAGCCATCCAAGCCACTCTCGGCCCTGTATCTCACGATCCTGGCTCAATCGGCCCGCCATTTGCATGTCTGGGAGAAGTACCTGCCCGCCGAGGCGGTCGGGTCTCTGACAGGCAACGGAGACAGCAAGGAGGTCTATCCATGCAATGGCGATGGCCGATCCCCCTCACCATTTTTCTGATCCTCGTCGTCGTCACCCCCCTGCACGCTCAGGCACCGGCGGGCACCCCGTCCGAGGCGGCGACCCCGATCGAGGCCCTGCACCAGGTCCAGTCGAACGATAACCTGCACCTCTTGGCGGCCTATTACTACGGGGACGCCCGTCAGTGGGTCGAAATCCTGCACACGAATCGCGATGGGATCCAGAACCCGAGCGTGATCCAGCCGGGCCAGATCCTGCGCATCTCTCTTTCTCCCAGCTGGAACCCCAGCGAACCGTACAACGAGTGGAGGCGTCGGGTCCACGATCTGACCCCTGCCGCTATGATCACTATGCCCGAGGCGCGAGGGCAGCGTCCCGCAGCCCCAAAGGAAACCTCTCCCGGTGAGGGCACCCCTTCCGCCGCACCCGAGGGGCCGGCGGCCCCCCCGAAAGAAGAGGGATAGCATCCGCCCCGCGCCTCGAGGCACACCAGGGGTGCCAGGCCTTTAGCGTTGTCCCAGGCGACGAATCCTTCGTGACGCCGGGGACACGCCTTCTTGTGTCACTTCCCCCTTTCAGCGATAATCTCTTGAGGGAGACGCACGACCGCAAGCCAGGGGGGAACATGTCGCTCTTCAAGCTCCACTTTGACTTCGAACCGAAAGGGGACCAGCCGCGAGCCATCGAGCAGCTCACGGAGGGGATTGCCAAGGGGCAGCGGCACCAGGTCCTCCTGGGCGTGACCGGGTCGGGCAAGACCTTTACCATGGCCAACGTCATCGCCGCGAGCGAACGGCCGACCCTGATCATCGCCCATAACAAGACGCTGGCCGCCCAGCTCTACAACGAGTTCAAGACCTTCTTCCCCGATCATGCCGTCGAGTATTTTGTCAGCTACTACGACTATTACCAGCCGGAGGCCTACATCCCCCACTCCGACACCTATATCGAAAAGGACGCCATGATCAACAAGCACATCGACAAGCTGCGCCATTCGGCCACCCGCTCCCTGCTCGAGCGGCGGGACGTGATCATCATCGCGTCGGTCTCATGTATCTACGGGCTGGGCTCTCCCGAGGCCTATTACGGCATGATGGTGTTCCTGGAACAGGGGGGATGGTGCCAACGCGAGGAGATGCTCCGGAAGCTCGTCGAGATCCAGTACCAGCGGAACGACTACGATTTTCACCGGGGGACCTTCCGCGTCCGGGGAGATGTGGTGGAGGTCTTCCCCGCCTACGCAGATACCGCTGTCCGCGTGGAACTGTGGGGGGATGAGGTGGCGGGTCTATGGGAGATCGACCCGTTGACCGGGGCAAAGCTCCAGATACTCCACCGGGCCCCGATCTACCCCGCCAATCATTATGTGACGCCCGAAGAGCGGCGACAGCGGGCCCTCGAAGCCATCGAGGAGGAACTCGAAGAGCGGGCCCCCTGGCTCGAGAAGGCGGGAAAGCTCCTGGAGGCCCAGCGCCTGCGACAGCGGACTCTCTTTGACCTCGAGATGATGCGCGAGATCGGAACCTGCAAGGGCATCGAAAACTACTCCCGCCATCTCACGGGGCGGACGGCCGGAGAGCCCCCACCGACCCTCATGGACTACCTCCCGAAGGATGCCCTGGTCATTATCGACGAGTCACACCAGACGATCCCCCAACTGCACGGCATGTATCGGGGAGATCGGTCGCGCAAGGAAACCCTGGTCGAGTACGGGTTCCGCCTCCCCTCCGCCCTCGATAACCGCCCGCTCACGTTCGCCGAGTTCGAGCGGTGCGTGCACCAGGCGATCTACGTCTCGGCCACGCCCGGCCCCTATGAAATCCAGAAAACCCGCGGCCTCGTCGCGGAACAGATCATCCGGCCCACGGGGCTCATCGACCCCGCGATCGAGGTCCGGCCCACCCGGGGCCAGATCGATGACCTCATGCATGAGATTCGGATTCGCGCCACGAACCACCAGCGGGTCCTCGTCACCACCCTCACGAAGCGGATGGCCGAGGAGCTCACCGACTATCTCGCCGAGCACGGCATCCGGGTCCGCTACCTCCACTCGGATATCGACACCCTCGAACGCAATGAGATCATCCGCAACCTCCGCCTGGGCAAGTTCGATACCCTCGTCGGGATCAACCTCCTCCGGGAGGGGCTCGACATTCCCGAGGTCTCTCTCGTCGCCATCCTCGATGCCGACAAGGAAGGGTTCCTGCGGTCGTCGGGATCCCTCATCCAGACCATGGGTCGGGCCGCGCGCCATGTGGAAGGCAAGGCGATCCTCTACGCCGATGTCACCACCCGCTCCATGAAGGGGGCGCTAGAGGAGACGAGCCGGCGGCGGGCCCTCCAGGTGGCGTACAATGAAAAACACGGCATCACCCCAGAGACCATCAAGAAGCAGATCACCGATGTCCTCGCCTCGATCTACGAGCGGGACTACTACACGGTGCCCGCCCTGCCCGAGGAGGAGCGGATGAAGTACGTCCCTCGGGAAGAGATCCCTGCCCTCGTCGCAACGTTGGAAAAGCAGATGAGGCAAGCGGCCAAGCGGCTGGAGTTTGAGCGGGCCGCCGAGCTTCGCGACCAGATCCGCGATCTCGAACGCCGCATGCTCGGCATTATCGAAACCTAAATCAAGTCAGTGCGGAAGGTACAACAGTACAGAAAGTCCAGAGGGGACAGAAGTGCAACCGGCAAAACACTCCGAGGGGCTAGGCCGACATTAATTCTTGCCCCCGGAGTCTTCCAGGATCTTGCCATCTGGCGCTACCGTGACTTCGAATTCCTTCTTGTCAGCGGTTTCTAGAACGATTTCGTATCCTTCCAGTTCATCCTTCCCATTCTTCACAGCAGTGATCTCCATGATCTCCCTGAGAGTGGACTTGGGGTACTTCTTTTCCACGGCCTTCTTGACGGCATCGGGCAGATCCTTGACCGCAACGTCTTTCTCCCAGTTGTGGATCGTGCCGTCCTCCTTGATGTCCGCCTCGAACTTCCGGCCCTCCTGCTTGAACTCGATGTCGTAGACGACGATGTCGCCGTCTGTCGCCTTGATCCACTGGTGGATCTCGGCCTTGGGGAACTTGGCCTTCAGGGTAGCCATCACCTTCTTTGGAATCGTGTCTAGGTCGAGCTTGTCCTTGCCCTGGGCGCGGGCGGCAGGCTGCACTAGGAGCAACCCAGCAAGTACGGCCGTGAACAGCCCGCCGACCAACCACTTCAAATGACGCGTGATCATGGGCACCTCCACCACTCGCGTTCGTTTTGGCCGCGACAACCGGCCCCGCATCCGGGCTCGACTTGCCGTCGCAGCCGCTCGCCTCGATGGCCTAACGGATCGCGCTTAAGCTGCGGGCCTGGCGCCGCTGGCGCAACCGTGACTGACTCGCTCTACGATCTGGCTGGTGCACAAATGGCATTCATCCCTATTTGGCCGGGCCCGTCAGCTTCGAGCGCTGGTTAAGCGGCGCCAACCTAGTGATCGTGCTGCTCGCGTCCGACCCGCGCGCCAGTCCGTTCGACCAACTTGCCCACCCACCGCGCAACGATGTCGATCGCCTCCTCGTTGTCGTACGGCTCGCTGTGCGCCAAGCCGGGCAGGCCGGACTCGAACCGTCGCGGGAAGATCGTGTGGACCAGCCAGGCGCCAGGGGGTGTCGACTCCGCGCTGACGTCGAGGAAGACTCCTCTCGTGGCCACGTCGGATCCATACGAGAACCAGTACAGCAGGCTCCGGGATGGGAAACCCAGCAGCAGGGGGACGACCAGCACCAGGGCAAATAGAGCCGCCAGGACGATCGCCGGCCATTTCAGCGCCTCCAGCGATCCGCTCAGCGCCATGCTCGCGAACATGGCCGCGGAGACCGTGAGGCCCAGCAGGACAGCGAAGAGGAGGTATACAAGTCGGTGGCGGTTCATCCATTCCCAAACCGAGGCGACCTTCGCGGTCAACAACACCATGACGCGCTCAACGACCAGCGATGCCCCGAGAACTCCGGACGCCTCGTCCCCCGGACACCGGATCAGAAGAGTCGGGACCGGCAAAGATTTCGGCACGGTGATGACCTCCGGCTCGCTGTATCCGTACCGCGAAGCCCATGCCCGGAACGCGGCGTACGCGATGAGAACCGGAAGGGAGAGGAGTGCCGCCTTCAGAGCGTTGTCGACGAGGAGGACCCTCGCGGCGATCATCGCGACCATCAACCAGGCCACGCAGCAGGCATGGGACATCCACCGCAGGTAGGGCGCGCGACGAAAGACCAGGAATGGCGTGGAGAGGCACACGACGCCGTCCACCTCGCTGGCGATGCTCCTTTCCCCGTCCTTGCAGGCCAGGAAACAGACGCTGCCGCCGTGGCTGTGTCCGACGAGCAGTTGGCAAATGCGAACTCCTCCCTCGGAGGCTTTCTTGCGCACCTCGTCGCGCACTTTCTCCACTCCGGCCAGACGGACTGACTGTCGGTTCTGACCGCCCCACTGAGGCGCGGTGAACTCGATCTCCGTACCGATCTCAAGCTCCCACAGTCTGCGTTGGAGACGCTCCCGGAAGAACGAGCCCGGCTGCGTCCACGGTGCGTTCTCCGCCCAGGTGCCGTGCACGAGGTGGACGACGATCCGCCCTGTCCGAGTCGCGGTGTCGTGATCGCTCATGCCTGTTGCCTCTCACCAGCCCGATCGGTCAATCCGGTTGGGCACCAGCTCCTGTTGCCGCGCCCTTCGGTCAGGCAAACGTCGCGTCGCGCCGCCTAACTATGAGTAGGCTGTTCCGTATAACTCCCCATCCGGGTCAGGACATCACGCCGGCTGCCTGGGAATTCGACGGCAATGTTACCGTATTTTTCATCGGATAGGCAAATCCTCCCGGACCTCCCACAAGACAAACACTGCACAGCGCAACATGAGCCCACCGTACACCAGACCGGCCTGGCTTGAAGTAAGAATCTAGAATGTCCCCTTTTCTTGACGCGTTTCCGCTAACTCCAAATGCCGGGAATCGGAGTGTGGCAGGAGGGGCAGCTCCCGTCGGGGGTGAGCCGGTTCGCAGTGACGAGGAATCCGAAGCGGGCAATGAGGGGGTCCTTGCACGTCGGACAGTAGGTGTTCTCGTACTTCCCCACCCGGCCGGGGAGGTTGCCGGCATAGACGTACCGGAGCCCGGCTGACTGGCCGATCCGAGCGGCCCGAAGCAAGGTCTCGGGACGGGTGTGGTCCGGATCGGTCATCTTGTAGTCCTTGTGGAAGGCGGTGACGTGCCAGGGGATGTCGGGAGAGATCGAGACCAAAAACTCCGCGGCCTGTGTGAGCTCCTCATCCGAGTCGTTCCACCCGGGGACGATGAGGGTCACCACCTCGAGCCAGAACCCCACCGCGTGCACCATTTGGACAGTCTCAAGGACGTGCTCCAGCACCCCACCGAGATAGCGATAATTCTTCTGCGACATTGACTTGAGGTCGATCTTGTACCCGTCACACCAGGGCCTGAGATAGGTGAGGACCTGCTCGGTCCCGTTGCCATTGCTGATGAAGCAGGTCTTGAGTCCCGCCGTCTTGGCCTCTTGGAAGATCGCGACCGCCCATTCGGCGGTGATGAGCGGCTCATTATACGAACTCCCCACGAGCCGCGCCCCAGAGCGCAGCGCGAGGTCGACGAGCCCCTTCGGGCTCACCGATTCGGGCCTCGCTCCGGCCGCCGGATCCCGCAGGGCCTGCGAGGTCAGCCAGTTCTGGCAATACGGGCAGTGATAGTCGCAGCCGAGCATCCCAAAGGTGAGGGTATGCGACCCGGGGAGCATATGGTAGAAGGGCTTCTTCTCGGTCGGATCGCACTGGAGCGCAGCGACATAGCCCCAGGGGACGTACAGCGTCCCGTCCCTATTGAACCGGACCTTGCAGATGCCCCGACGGCCATCCCGGATGAGGCACCGATGACCGCACGCGTAACATCGCAACGCCTTCTCCGGGAGGCGCTCATACAGCTCCCCCTCCCGGGTCTGCCGGTCCAGAATCTGGGCTAACGGGAGGACCTTGAGATCCTCAGCCTTGAGAACCATCGTGTTCCCCTTTAGGGGTGGCCGGGATAAATCTACCTCCGGACGGACGAGATTTCAAGGCCCACTTCCTCGAGGATCTTCCCGAAGTCGTGCGGAAGAGGCGCAGTGCTTTGCACCGGCGCGCCCGTGCGGGGATGGGTGAACACGAGCTTCCAGGCGTGGAGGAGGTGGCGCCCTGCCTTCCACCGCGATTTGCGCTCGCGCCGCCCGCCGTAGAGCTTATCCCCGACCACGGGATGGCCCATCGCCGCCAGGTGAACCCGGATCTGATGTGTGCGGCCTGTGGTCGGCATCACCTCCACCAGACTGCAATCCGGAGACGACCGAAGGACCCGAAAGATCGTCTCGGTCTCGCGCCCCTTGCGGGTGCGCACCCCCATCCGCTTCCGCTTCCGCTGATCCCGCCCGACCGGCAGGGTGATTCTCCCCTCTGTCGCCTTGACCGAACCGTGGACCAGGGCCAGGTAGGTCTTCTTGACCTGGCGAGCCTCAAACTGGCGGCTGAGATGCTGATGCGCCAGGTCCGTCTTGGCCACCACCAGACATCCGGAGGTCTCCCGGTCGAGCCGGTGCACAATCCCCGGTCGCTCGACTCCGCCGACAACGCTGAGCCCGGCAGTGTGGTGGAGCAGGGCATTGACGAGCGTCCCCCGCCGACGCCCGGCCCCAGGATGGACCACGATCCCGGATGGCTTATTGACCACCAGGAGATCCTGGTCCTCGTACAGGAGATCGAGGGGGATCGCCTCCGGTTCAATCCCGGGTGGCTCGGGAGGCGGTACGGTGACGGTGACGCGGTCGCGAGCGCGGATGCGATAGCTGGCCTTTCGGGGTTCGCCGCTGATCCGCACCCGCTCCTGACGGATCAGGCGCTGAACTGCGGCCCGGGAGAGGCCGCTCGACTGCACCAGGAATTGGTCGAGACGAAGCCCGGCCTCTCGGGCGGAGACCTCATACGTCCGCGTCTCCGCCACAGGTCATCCCTTCTCCCGTTCAGTCAGGATCTCAAAGATCATCAGAGCGACACCGATCGTGATGGCGGAGTCTGCGACATTGAAGGCGGGCCAGTGATACGCCCCGTAATAGAAATCCAAGAAGTCCACTACCATGCCGAGACGCAGGCGATCGATCAGATTCCCCACGGCCCCGCCGAGGATGCAGGCGAGGCCGACCGAAGGGAGGAGACGCATCTGGCGGTGCCGGGCCCGGTAATAGATGATGAAGAGAACCGCGAAGATGGAGATGGCCGTGAACAGGGGTTGCCGAAGGGCGGCAGGGGCGCCGGACAGAAAGCCGAAGGCGGCGCCGGGATTCAAGACGTAGGTGAGGTTGAAGAAAGACGAGATGACAGGAACGACTTGCCCTAATCGAAGCGTCCCCTGGACATAGAACTTGGAGATCTGGTCGAGAAGGGTAATGGTGAGGGTGATGACATAGAAGGACACGCTGTTCATGGTTCACGGTTCATAGTTCACGGTTGAGGCTTGAAAGAGGGTCCTCGCCAAATACGCCGGGGTTCGAGCGGTTCCATGAACCCTGAACCATCAACTATGAACCCTTCAGGACGGCGACACAGCGGTCGCAGACGGTCGGATACTCCGCAGACTGGCCGACACTCTCCCGGTACACCCAGCAGCGTTCGCACTTTTTCCCTGGAGCCCGATGGACCACGACGGACAGTTCGGGGCTACCCGCGGGCGCCGGTTTGAGGTCCACCGCGGAGACAATGAAGATAGTCGGCAGATCCTTCGCGTAGCCGCGGAGGAAGGGCAGCAATGCATGACCCGCCAGAATCTCCACTTTGGCCTCAAGGGCATTCCCGATCAATTTGCGTTGTCTCGCCGCCTCCAGCACCTTCAACACTTCGTCGCGCACCCCCATGAGTCGCTCCCACCGCTCGCCCAAAGCCTCATCGAGGACCGTCTCGTCCACCTGGGGGAATTCAGCGAGATGCACACTCCCTGCCTCACCTCCACGCCGCGGGAGGTAGCTCCAGACCTCGTCGGCGGTAAAGGAGAGGACTGGAGCCATCAGCCGCGTGATGCCCTCAAGGAGAAGGAACATGGCGGTTTGCGCTGCGCGCCGCTCTGGGGAGGTGGCGGCCGAGGTGTAGACCCGGTCCTTCAAGACGTCGAGGTAAAAGGCAGAGAGATCCACGGCGCAGAAGTTGTGGAGGGCGTGGAAGAGGATATGGAATTCGTACTTCTCGTAGGCCCGGAGGAGCCGCCCCGCCACCTTCTGGAGCCGGTGTAGGATGAACCGGTCGATCTCCAAGAGGGCCTCCCGTGGGACCAGATGCTGCCGAGGATCAAAGTCGTAGAGATTGCCCAGGAGATAGCGGCAGGTGTTCCGGATCCGGCGATAGCCTTCGACCAAACGGGTGAGAATTTCGGTGGAGAGACGGACATCATCCCGGTAATCCTCCGCCGCCACCCAGAGGCGCAGGATCTCGGCGCCGTAACTGGACATGACCTCTTGAGGGGCGATGACGTTCCCCAGCGACTTGGACATCTTGCGCCCTTCCCCATCGACCACGAACCCGTGCGTCAGGACCTCTTTATAGGGAGCCCGACCCCTGGTCCCGACCGCCGCCAGGAGCGAGCTGTGGAACCAGCCCCGGTGCTGATCGCTCCCCTCGAGATACATCTCTGCCGGCCAGTGCTGGTCCGGCCGCGTCTCTAGCACGGCGGCCTGACTGACCCCGGAATCGAACCAGACGTCCAGGATGTCGTCCTCCTTGGAAAACTGCGTACCCCCGCAGTGGGGACAGCGGGTGCCGGGCGGAAGCAGCTCCTGGGGGCTCTTCAGGAACCAGACATCCGCCCCTTCGCGTTCCATGAGATCCGCCACCCGTTCCATGAGATGTTGCTCCGCCAGCACATACTGACACGCCTGGCAGTAAAAGACGGCAATCGGCACCCCCCATGCCCGCTGCCGTGAGATGACCCAATCCGGGCGGGTGAGGATCATGTTGTAGATCCGCTCCTCGCCCCAAGGAGGGATCCATTTCACCTTTCGGATCTCCTCCAGTCCCCGCTGGCGGAGGCCGTTCTTTTCCATCGAGATGAACCACTGCTCGGTGGCACGAAAGATAGTCGGATTTTTGCACCGCCAGCAGTGGGGGTAGGTGTGGTCGACGATCCCCTCAGCCAGCAAGTTCCCCCGACGCCGAAGCTCAGCAACAATCTTGGGGTTCGCATCCCAAACCCTCATACCTCCGAAGAGGGGGAGGGTGGGAAGAAATCGGCCTTCATCGTCCACGGGATTCTCGACCTTGAGGCCGTACCGGAGACCGGTTTCGTAGTCCTCTGTCCCGTGGCCCGGGGCAGTATGGACGCACCCCGTCCCCTGCTCAGTGTGCACGTATTCTCCCAGCACCACGGGGACTTCCCGCTCCATCCAAGGATGCTGACAGATTACCCCCTCTAGCTCGGCGCCAGCCCACGCACCTCGTGTCACTTGGTAATCGCCTTTTCCGTAGTTGAACACCTTCATACAGGCGTCTATCAACTCTTGGGCGAGGATGAGGTCCCCTGCTGGCGTCTTTACGAGGCGGTAGGACAGACGCGGGTGAAGGGCAATCGCCTGGTTGGCAGGGAGAGTCCAAGGCGTCGTAGTCCAGATCACAAAGTGGGTGCCCTGACTTGGATCAATGGCAAACTTTCCTTTAGCATCCTTGACCGGGAATTTCACATAGATCGAGGGGGAGCGATGGTCTTCATACTCCACCTCCGCCTCGGCGAGGGCCGTCCGGCAGGTGGCGCACCAGTGAACTGGCTTGAGTCCTCGGTAGATGCTCCCCGCGCCGACGAACTTGGCCAGTTCCCGCAGGATCACCGCCTCGTAGCGATGGTCCATAGTGGTGTAGGGATGCTCCCAGTCTCCCAACACCCCGAGTCGCCGGAACTCCTCCCGCTGCACGTCGATAAAGCGGGCGGCGTACTCTCGGCAGAGGCGTCGCTTTTCCACCACTCCGACCGTCCTCTTCCCCTCTCCGAGCTCCTTGTCCACCTGGTGCTCGATGGGCAGGCCGTGGCAATCCCAGCCGGGAACGAAGACCGCGTTATAGCCCATCATGGACCGCGACTTAACGACAAAGTCCTTGAGAATTTTGTTCAGGGCGTGGCCGATGTGGATGTGCCCGTTCGCATAGGGGGGGCCATCGTGCAGGATCCACATCTCGCGCCCGGCCCGAAGCTCCCGGAGCTTCTGATAGATCCTCCCCTCCTCCCAAGAGCGGAGCATCTCCGGTTCCCGCCCGGTCAGGTCCGCCTTCATGGGAAACGTCGTCTTCGGGAGGTTGAGAGTCGCTTTGTAATCCACCGCGCCTCCGAGACAAAAGCCCCCATCGGATCTGATGAGGGCTTTGTGACGCCGGTCACATGGAGTGTGTATTAGACCAAGCTCCTGCCTCGATTGTCAAGTCAAACGCCCATCACCGTCGGGGGCGATGCATGAAGCGCCAGACCCGCCAGTAGATCGCCTCGACCTGTCCGGAGCTCAGCCCGTACTGCTCCCCCACCTTCTGCATCACCTCGGCCCGGGCGGCCTCCATGGCCCGCAGGTCATTCAGGAGGGGAAGCCCCGAGAGCCCGGCGGTGACCCGATCGAAGATCAGCATGTCCTCATCCGGCAGCGCTGGCATCACCGCCTCCGACGAGTGGGCCGGCTGACGATCCCGATACCCGATCCACAGGCCGTAGGCGACACTGAAGAGAGACACGGCCAAGAGGAGAAAGAGGAGATCCATTGATGTCCCTCTGCTTCACGGGCGCGAGACATTCGGCCCCGACAGATCCCGCCAGCCCTGAAAGATGAGGGCCTGGATGAGAGATAGCACCAGTAACGTCTCATCGGCGACGAGGTAGAGCGAGAGGAACTCCCGTGTCAGGACCCGTGCGGCCAGAATCACGATCACCGCCGTGCCGAGGTTCACCCCGAGGAAGATGAGCGTGACCCCCAAGCAGTCCAGCATCCTGCGGACCGCCTTGTGGATGCACCCGTGAGACAGCCGGAGGCCTTTGGCGCCAACGAGGTAGGCGGCCATCGAGGTGACACCGACGAGGACCGGGATCAAGAGCTGCCCCATGTCTTCCCCCCTGTTACCTGTTACAGGTATCCGGCGAGCCCGTAATAGAGCCGCGCCAGACGCTCCTCGACCACGCGACGCATCAACGCGAGACGCTCCCCGGGTCTAAAGACGCCGCTGGAAAGGTCATGGGTCGGCGCCGCGAGGACCTCAAACCCGGCCTGCTCAAACGCGGTCCGGGCCCGCCTCATATGGTACGCATCCGTGACCAGGAGGATCCTCTGCACACCCTTCGCCTGCAGGAGTACGCTCCCACGGAGGGCCTCCTCCCGCGTGGTTCGGGGCTCCGCCGCAGCGAGGATCACGCGAGGGGCCACCCCCAGCGCCCGGGCGAGTTCCGCCCGCACTTCGGCCTCGGCTGGCCCGCTGTCACGGACCGGACCGAAAAAGACCAGCAGCGGGGCGAGTCCCTTCCGGTGGAGCAGGATCCCATGGAGCGCCCGACGCATCGAGCTATTGCTCAGCACCCCGTTGGGCATGACGCCACCCCCCAGTACGACGATCGCCTCGGCCGGCTCAAGGGCGGAAGGGCCGCCCATGGGGCGGCTCAGGAGGTTCGACAGGGGGGTGAAGGCGGAAACCAGGAACAGGGCAAGCCCCACCCCCCCGAGGAGCGGGCAGAGATCCGCCCAAACCATGCGCCTAGGGCGCCCCAGGGCTCCCATCTGTAGCGGCCTCATTGCTCCTTTCCTTTCCCCAACCTGCGTTCCAACTCTTTGTCTCAACTCCCTTGCTACACGCTTGCTACACGCGCCCGCGACAGTTGCAATACAGGCACGCTGATCACACAAGGCTCAGCCAGTTGGAATGGGACTAGTACAGGAACCGGCGCAGGTGGACGCTCATCACCAGTCCGATCCCGATACAGGTGACGACCAGGGAGGAACCCCCGTAGCTCAGGAGGGGAAGGGGGATGCCGACCACCGGCATTATCCCCACCACCATGCCGACGTTGACGACAAGTTGAACCGTGATCATGGCCATGATCCCGAAGGCCAGCAACGCGCCGAAGATGTCCTTGGACTCCCCGGCAATCTCGAGCCCGCGCGTGATGAGGACGTAATAGAGGAGCAGAATGACGAGACAGCCGATGAATCCCCACTGCTCGGCCAGCACCGCCAGGATGAAGTCGGTTTGGCTGGCCGGAAGGAAGTGGAGCTGGCTCTGGCTTGCGGCCTTCAGCCCCTTCCCGAAGAACTCCCCCGACCCCACGGCGATCTTGGACTGGGCGATGTGATAGCCCGCACCGGACGGATCGAGCTCTGGGTTCAGAAAAACCAGGACCCGCCGGCGCTGATAGTCCTTGAGGAAGGACCAGAGCAGTGGCGCCATGGTAGCGCCGGCGGCGGTGAGGAAGACGAGGTGCTTCACCCGGAGCCCTACCAGCAGGAGGACCGATACGGTGAGGAGGCCGAGCAGCACAGCGGTGCCCAAGTCCGGCTGCTTGAGGATGAGGAGCATAGGGGGCAGCGCCACCATGGCGGGGATCACCAAGAGGCGCGGGTGCCCCAAGCGCTCCTTGTGATCCTCGAAGTAGCGCGCCAGGACAACGATCAGGGCGAGCTTCATGAACTCCGAGGGCTGGAACGTCCATCCACCAACCTGGATCCAGCGCTGGGCCCCCCGGCCCACCTCCCCCGCCACGCTGACCAGGATCAGGAGGGCGAGGACCACTCCAAAGATCACATAGGCAAAGCGGGCTATCGTCCGATAGTTGATGAAGGTGGCCGTGAGGAGCCCCAAGAGGGCCAGGGCGGCGTAGAGAGCCTGACGGAGATAGAGGGTCTGTCTCGGAGGAGAGGGGGAGCCCAGATTGGCGCTCCAGATCGTGAGAATGCCGACGCCGATGAGCGCCAGCGTGGTGCCGGCAATGCGCCAGTCAATGTTCGCGAGCATCCGGCGATCGAGATACATGACACTGCCCTCGAGCTACTCCCGCGCCCCGGGCCCCTGCGCCACCGTCTCCCGCCCCCGGGGAGGGCCAAAAGCAGCCTCCAGGACTGCCCGCGCCACTGGTGCCGCGACCACGCCGCCAAAGCCGGCGTTCTCAGCGATGACGACAATCGCGATCTCCGGATCCGTATAGGGGGCAAAGGCCACGAACCATCCGTGGTCCTTGGTCTGGCCGGAGATGCGTGCCTCCTTCCTGACCACTTGTGCCGTTCCAGTCTTGCCCGCCACCTGGACCCCGCGCACGCGGGCCGCCTTTCCGGTCCCGTCCTCCACCACCCCGAGCATCCCCTGGCGGAGCAACTCTAAGACCTGCGGGCTCAGGTTCACCCTCCGAACCGGCTCTGGGCCATACGCCGCAACCACCTCTCCCCCCCACGACTCCACCCGCTTCACCATCCAGGGTCGGTGGAGGGTGCCTCCGTTCGCGATGGCCGCCACCATCGTTACGATCTGGAGCGGCGTGACCAGGATCATCCCCTGCCCTATCCCGGTGATGACGGTGTCCCCCGGATACCACGACTCCCCCAGGACGCTCCGTTTCCAGGCGGGCGTCGGAACGAGTCCGGCCGCTTCGTCCCCGACGGCGGCAATCCCCGTCTTCTGGCCCAGGCCGAACTCCCGGGCGACCCGGGCGATGGCATCGATCCCCGTCTTCAACGCCGCCTGGTAGAAGTAGACGTTGCAGGAGTGGGCCACCGCCTGCATGAGATCCTGCCGGCCGTGCCCCCCCTTCTCCCAATCGTCGAAGGTCACCGCGCCCAATGTGAAGTAGCCGGGACACGCGAAGGTCGTCCCCGGTGTCAGCGCCCCGGTGTCGAGTCCCGCGGCCATCACCACCAGCTTCAGAATCGACCCTGGGGCGTACTGCGCCTGCAAGGGACGATTCTGGAGCGGATGCGCCGGATCGGTAATCAGCTTCTCCCACGACTCGCGGCTCAAGCGCTGGGCGAAGAGATTCGGATCATACGAGGGCCGACTGACCCACGCCAGGATCTCCCCGGTCTGCGGATGCATGGCGACGACGGCCCCTCGCTTCCCCGCAAACGCCTTCTCCGCGGCATGTTGCAGTTTGGCGTCCAGCGTCAGCACCAGATTGAACCCGGATTGCGGCTCGAGTCGATCGAGGAATCGAACCAATCGCCCGCGTGCATCCACCTCGATCTCTTCCCGGCCGTTGATCCCCCGCACAAAGGCATCGAAGAGCCGTTCCACACCCGTCTGGCCCACGGTCTCGCCGGACTGAAAATCCCGGTACTCGTCCCGGTAAAGTTGCTCCTGGGTCACCTCGCTCACATATCCCAGGAGGTGGGCGGCCACATCGCCGTCGAGGTAGGCCCGCGTCGGTTGGACCCGCACACTCACGCCCGGCAGATTCATCTTCCGTTCCTCGATCGCCACCATGGTCGGCTCACTCACCTCCCGGGCCACCAGGACCGGGTAGGCGGGGCGAGCCTGACCCGCACGAATCCTCGCGGCGATCTCCTCTGGGGCCTGCCGCAACACGGCTCCGATGGCCCGAGCAGCCTCGTCAACGTCCGGGATGTCAGCGGGGGTCACATACACACTGAATGAGGGACGGTTCTCCACAATGACCGCCCCAGACCGATCAAGAATGAAACCCCGGGGGGCCTCCACCAAACGGAGGCGGAGACGGTTGTGGATGGAGAGGGTGGCGTAATAGCGCCCCTCCAGGATCTGGAGGTACCAGAATCGCATCAGCAGCAGGAGGAGAGCGACCGTGACCAGGAGGGTTGTCCGATGAATCCGTCCCTGGATCACCGGGGTAGGGGAGAACCACGGTCGGCTCACAGCGTCACCTGCACGATCCGGCGCAGCCGGCTTCCGAATACGAGGAGTCCCCCGACGGCCGCCGTATACGCTGCCCCGGGCAAGATAATCCAGAGAAGGGACTCCCCGAAATCCCGCCCCATCCCGAAGAAGGCCAGAATCCCCGACGTCATCAGGCCCGCACTGAGGCCGGTGAGAAAGAGGAGAACCAGGTGAGGGACCAGGCGGTTCTGGTCCATCTCCTCTCGCACCCGAACCAGGGCGTGACCCAGGAGGCTCAGGGTAAAGGCGTTCAGTCCTAACGGGGCGCCGGAGAGGGCATCCTCATACAGGCCCAGCAGGCAACCCATCAGGCAGGCCTGCATGGGATTCATCTTGAAGCTCCCCAGGTAGAGCAAGAGGAGGAAGAGATCCGGCCGAACCTGACCGAGTTGCACCCACGGGGCAATGGTCGTCTGGAGAACCACCACGGCCAGAAGCCCGCCGGCGAGCCAGATCATTCCTCCCTCCGTTGAGACCGGACAGGACGCGAACCCTGGCCGGTGATCACCAGGACCTCCTCTAACTGAGAGAATTCAACGCTGGGTTCGACGGTGGCCTCCTGAAACAGGGCCCCGCGCCGCCCATCGACCGCCAGCACCTTCCCGACCAGGATCCCTTTGGGATATACGCCCCCGAGACCCGAGGTGATGACCACCTCGCCGCTCTGGACCTCGGCCCGGACGGGAAGATACCTGATCCGCAGCCGGCCGGATTGGCCGCCCACCAACAGCCCTGTCACCCGTGAACCCTGCAGCAGTACCCCCACCGAACTCACGGGATCAGTGACGAGCTGCACGCGAGCGCTCGAAGCGCTTGCCTCCACCACTTGGCCGACGAGCCCTGCGGAGGTGATGACCGCCGTGTGCCGTTCAACGCCGTCGCGCAACCCGCGGTCGATCAGGAGGGTGTGAAACCAGTTGGTGGCATCCCTTCCCACGATCCCGGCGGCAACCACGTGGAACGGTTCTCGTTCTCGAAGCCCCAGGAGATTCTTGAGGCGCTGATTCTCCCGCTGCCCTTCCTCCACCGCACCAAGGCGTGCCCGGAGGGCCTCGACCTCTCCCTGGAGGCGCACATTCTCCTGCCGCACGAACCGGAGATCCACATGGCTATCCCAGATCTCTCCCGCGCTACGCTTCAGGTACGCAGTGGCCTTCAGGAAGGGGCTGACGGATTCCAGGAGGAGCCGCTTGAGGAACGGGGTAAGCGTTTCCTCCCGGCGCACCTCCATGGTCAGCAGGAGGAAGGAGAAGAGGACGGCACTTGCGAGGACAACCGTCCGGCGATATTTCGCGACCAGCCGAAGGATCATCGCATCCCGTCAACCTCCGATCACCGATGACAGAAAACCGATGACCGAGGGAAGTAGTTATCGGTCAACGGTCGTCGGACTTCGGCGAGCTCCGTCAAGCCGTGGTCGGTCATCGAGCGTCGATCAGCTCTCGAGACAGACCATCTTCAACAGATCCAGCTCGTCCAGGACCTTGCCAGCGCCCAGCACCACACAGGAGAGGGGATCCTCCGCGATGGTCACCTTGAGGTGGGTCTCCAGGCCGATGAGGGTGTCCAGCCCGTGCAGGAGGGAGCCGCCACCGGTCATGACGATCCCCTTATCGGCGATATCCGCCGCCAGCTCCGGGGGGGTCCGCTCGAGGGCGGTCTTCACCGCATCCAGGATGGCGTAGATCGGATCGTGTAGTGCCTCCCGAATATCGCTGTCGGTGACCGTCAGGGTCTTGGGAATCCCGTCCATCAGGTCCCGCCCCTTGATGTCCATCTTCCGCGGTTCATTGAAGGGATAGGCCGAACCCGCCTGGATCTTGATGGTCTCCGCGGTCCGCTCTCCCACCAGCAGGTTGTACTTCCGCTTCAGATACTGGATGACGGCCTCGTCCATTTCGTCGCCGGCGATGCGGATGGAATGACTGTAGACCATCCCGGACAGCGAGATCACCGCCACCTCGGTGGTGCCCCCGCCGATGTCCACGACCATATTCCCCGAAGGCTCCTGGACCGGGAGATTCGCCCCGATGGCCGCCGCCATCGGCTCTTCAATGAGATAGACCTCCCGGGCACCCGCCTGCTCCGCAGAGTCCCGAATCGCGCGCTTCTCCACCTGGGTAATCCCGGAGGGGACGCCGATGACGATCCGGGGCCGGACGAGCGCCTTTCGGTTGTGAATCCGAACGATAAACGCCCGGATCATCTGCTCGGTGAGGTCAAAGTCGGCAATGACCCCGTCCTGGAGGGGGCGGACCGCGACGATCGAGGCCGGAGTCCGGCCCACCATCTCCTTGGCCTCCCTCCCTACCTTCAGCACCTGGCTCGTCCCCTTTTTCACCGCCACCACGGAGGGCTCGGAGAGGACGATCCCTTTTCCCTTGGCGTAGATGAGGGTGTTGGCGGTCCCGAGGTCAATGGCGAGGTCGTTGGAAAACATCCCGAAGATCCAATCGAACAGCATGCGCTGCGCTCCTTTCCGCTACCGCCCGGCGATCCCTCTCACACCCAACGCGGATAGATGATTAGCATAGCCCCCATGCAAAGACAAGGGCTTTCCCCCCTGGGGCGCCGGACATGGAAAAAGTGTTGCGGGTCGGCCGGACCATTGGGTATCCTCTTGCTTGGTGCCTCGCCAGGAGAGACGTGATGCTCCGCTCCATGCGCCACAACATCAAGTACCTCAGCATCACCCTGTGGTTGGTGATTGCTTCCTTCATCGCGACCATCTTCCTGGTCTGGGGCATGCAATCCGCCGGCCCCGGGAGCGGCCGCGATGTTGCCGTCGCGGCCACCGTCAACGGGGAACGCATCTCCCGGCTGGAGTTCCAGCGGGCCTACGAGCGGGAGCGCGAGGCCCTCCGCCAACTGTACGGCGACCGGTGGAACGAGGATCTGGCGCGAGAGCTGAACGTTCCCACCCGGGTCCTCGACGGCCTCATCACCTCCCGCCTGCTCCTCCAGGAGGCAGAGCGGCACGGCCTGAGCGTCTCTCGCGAGGAGCTGGCCGCCGTCGTCATGGAGAACCCCCTCTTCGCCGAAGAGGGAAAATTCCGCCCAGAGCGGTATCGCCGACTCCTCGAGGCAAATCGCCTGACCCCGGAGCGATACGAAGAGGCAATTCGCCAGGGCCTCCTCCAGCAGAAGCTGGCCACCCTCATTCAGGCGTCCGCCAAGGTTTCGGAGGCGGAGGCCTGGGAGGCCTTCCGTACGGCCAAGGAGAAGGTCCGCGTCGCCTACGTCAGCCTCCCTCGGTCAACCGAGAACAAGGCCCGCCTTGAAGACCTCCAAGGCCGGGTCGGCCAGAAGGAAACGCCCTGGGAAACCTTATTGCAAAATTCAGGCCTGAAGGTGATGCGGCCGGATCCCTTTACCTTCGGCGCGGCCGTCGCGGAGCCCCCGGACAGCCGGGCGTTTCATCTGGCCATCCTCCGGCTGAAGAAGGGGGAGTGGAGCCCCGTGGTCGAGGGGGGCAAGTCACACTTCTTGATTCGCCTGCTTGATCGCGAGGCCGTGCCCCGCCAGGCCTTTGAACGGGAGAAAGAAACCTGGACGCAAAAGCTCTTGTCGGAGAAACGGCTACAGCTGTGGGTGGCCTGGGTCCACGAGGTCAAGCGGCGGTCCAAGATCGACATCGCGCAGGAGCTCGGTTAGCCCCTCGTTGGGAGTCTCGATGGCCTACGTCTACTATGCTGATGATGGATCGATCCAGGGATTCTCCCGGGAGCGCTCGGATGTCTCCCTCGGGACGCACTGTCTCCCCATCTCTCAGGAGGCCTTCGAGATGCTTTCGGCGATCCCGACCGGTTTCAAGATGGACCTGGAGACGGGGACGTTGACGGCCCAGATGATCTCCGACCGGGAAGCCTGGATCCGGTGGATCCCGGTGGTCCTCAACCACCGCTACATCGATGGGGAGTTCGTCCCTCTCGCCAAAGACTCCACGCCATTCGAGGAGTGGGTCCGCGGGAGAGCACAGGGGATGCAGAAGCGACACGAGGACAAGGCATGAGGCCAGGGGGCCCGGTCATGAGGACTCCGGAAACACACATTCCTCGTGCTCTGCCCGCTCCACGCTCATCTTCACCAAGCGGCCGATGTCGAGGGTGAGTTCCGCCCTGTCGATCTCCTCCAGGGTGGCGCGGGTCGCCGGATGACGCGGGACGAAGAGGGTGCAGCAGTCCTGGTCCGGCTGGATGGAGATCTCATACGTCCCGATGTCTCTGGCCTGCGCCGAGATCTCCTCTTTGTCCATGCCGATCAGCGGGCGCAGTACCGGTAGCCTCACCGCCTCTTCGATCACTGTGAGGTTCTCGAGGGTCTGGGAGGCCACCTGCCCGAGACTCTCACCCGTGATTAACGCCTTGGCCCCCTCCAGGCCCGCCAGGTGCTCCGCGATCCGGGCCATCAGACGCCGGTAGAGGAGGACTCGGTACGGCGCAGGGGTATTCACCACCACCTCCTGCTGGACCTCGCCGAACGGAACCAGCGTGAGCCGAGAGGTGTATTGAAAGCGTGTGAGGAGCCTGACGATCTCCCTCACCTTCTCCTGGGTCCGCCGATCCAGGAAGGGCGCGCCGTGGAAGTGGAGAAAGCTCACGAGACATCCCCGCCGCATCATCCGATAGGCCGCCACCGGAGAGTCGATGCCGCCGGAGATCAGCGCGAGGACCCTTCCGGCGACCCCTACGGGGAGTCCGCCCGGTCCGGGAACCTTTTCAAGATAGACAAAGGCCTCCGTCGGCAGGATCTCGACAAAGAGGGTCAGCGCGGGGTCTTTCAGGTCCACCCTGGTCGGAAAGCGCCTCAGGACGAAGCTGCCCAAGGCTTCGTTGAGCTGCTGAGAGGTGAGGGGGAAGGCCTTGTAGGCCCGGCGGGCGGTTACGCGGAACGTCTGAAAGGACCGTCCCGTCAGGGCACGTTCGGCCGTCTCCTGCAGGGCATCAAGGGTCAGGGCCGAGCGATGGGCCACAGAGCAGTTGGCCACCCCAAAGACCTGACGGATCCGGTCTGTAACGAGTCCAGCCGAGCACCCATCGTGAAGCGTGAGCACGACGCGCCCCGTCAGCTTTCGGATGCGACCCACGGGGAGGTCGGCCGTGGCCCGTTTCAGGTTGTGAACAAGCCGGTTCACGAAGAGGGGGCGATTGCGGGCCTTCAGCGCGATTTCATGATAGTGGACCACGAGGAATGTCATCAGACACCTCAGTGCGTCGGTTTCGGTGCCATGAAGACCAACAGGACCAGGCGGCCCGGCCCCGGGTTGGCCACCCCGTGCTCCACGCCGGCAGGGGCCAGGATTGCCGAAGCCGCACCCAAATCACGCTCCTCCTTCCCGACCCGGAACCTCCCCTCTCCTTCGCAAACGACATAGACCTTGTCAGAGTCCGCATGAGAATGCGGTTTCTGGGCCTGTCCCGGCTCGAAACAATAAAGGTCCAAGAAGAAACGATCGGTCTCTAAGAGAGAGGCCTTGACCATCTTCTCGGGGGAGAATCGTTGAATGTCCTCCAGCTTGACCCACCGCATCGTCACGCTTAAAGGCTGTCGGCAAATCGCCGACAGCCGGTAGAGTGCTGGTCAGTAAAAGTGACTCATCGTCGGGGTCACCGTCATCCTCGCGCGGATGGCCTCGACGATCCGTCTCGGCTCTGGAACAGCGGTCACCTGGGACCCGGCGATCAGAGCAACCGGCCGGTAGAGGAGGAGCCACGGGACCTGGGCGACACTCCAGCCAGCGCTGAAAGCCACAGGGATTTCCAGGTCCCGCAGCTCGGCCATGACCCCCCGAAGGTTGACCATGACCGGGATCTTCACAAGATCCGGCTTGAGCCTCCTGAAGCGCGCCTGCTCTGCCCCTGGGTCAGCGACGCTGCTGAGATCGAGCAGCATACGCCGTCCAGCCTGCCGGCACCCGAAGACGATAGCCGAGAGGGCCTCGTCCGACAGAGAGGCCGGGGCGGTGAGCCCCTCGACCCCGACCTCGAGGAGCGCCTGGGCGTCCGCCTCGGTCTCGGCCCAGCATGCCACCGGCCGGTCCGGGACCGTGCCCTTCAGCACGTTCACGAATGCCGGGCCCTCGGCCTGGAGCAGCCGAGGACCAAGCTCGAAGGCGTCCACCAGGTCAGCCAACTGACGCGCCATCTCCAGGGAACCCCCCCGATCTGGCCCGTCCAGGACGAGCTGGAGGAGCGTCGCCATCACCCTTCGCCACCTGCTGGAACGCTAGGAGGCTGGCAGGCTAGAAGGCAACGGCGCTCCAATCCTCCAAGCCTCCCAGCATTCAAGCGTTCTAGCGTTCTAGCCTACTCGCCGGCTTCGGTCTCGAGAAATCGCTCGGCGTCCATGGCAGCCATACACCCACTCCCCGCGGCGGTCACTGCCTGGCGATACACATGATCCTGGACATCCCCGCAGGCAAAGACCCCAGGAGCGCTCGTCCTGGTCCCGCCCTCCGTGACAATGTAGCCCCGTGCATCCATGCGGAGCTGCCCTGTGAACAGGGCGGTGTTGGGGCTATGCCCGATGGCGATGAAGACTCCGTTACATGCGATCTCGGTTCGCTCTTCGTTCTTCACGTATCTGAGGCGGACGCCCCTGACCCCGCTCGCCTCATCCCCCAGGATGTCCTCCACCGCGCGCTCCCATTGAAAGGCAATCTTGGGGTTCGCGAAGGCCCGGTCCTGCATGATCTTGGAGGCCCGAAGCTTATCACGCCGGTGGATCACCGTCACCTTGCTGCAGAGCTTGGACAGATACAGCGCCTCTTCCATGGCGGCATCCCCACCCCCGACAACCGCCACCGCCTGGTCCTTGAAGAAATAGCCGTCACAGGTGGCGCAGGTCGAGACCCCCCGCCCCATGAGCTGCTGCTCCGCCTTGAGGCCCAGCAGGTTCGGGGAAGCACCGGTGGCGATGATGAGGACGCGGCAGCGAAAGCGCTCTCCCTCGGCCTCGACGGTGAATGGCCGTGCCCCGAGGTGTACCTTGGTCGCCGCCCGGTGGACGATCCGGGTCGCGAAGCGCTCCGCCTGCTTCCGCATGAGTTCCATGAGCTCTGGCCCCATGATCCCATCCGGGAATGCGGGATAGTTCTCCACCATGGTCGTCGTCGTCAGTTGCCCTCCCGGTTGGACGCCGGTGATGAGGAGCGGCTTCAGATTCGCCCGCGCCGCATAGAGGGCAGCGGTATAGCCGGCCGGGCCCGAGCCGAGGATGAGAATATCGTGAAGCTCCATATCGGTCTCCTTACGATGGATCGAGCGGAGGGATAGCAGTCCTGTCAAGAAGAGATGAGCGAGGGGGAAAGCCCGAATGCCGAGGGCTATCGCTCCAGCGGATTGCCCGCCCGAGCCCAGGCGACCGTTCCACCTTCCAGGTTGACCAGATTGGTGCGCCCGACCGCAGCAGCAACCTCGCAGGCCACCGCGCTTCGTACTCCCTCGGCACACACAAAGATGAGATTGTCCTCGGTGAGCAGCTCCTGGGCCCGTGCCAGCAGCGTGTTGAGCGGTATGTGCGTCGCGTTTGGAATTCGGCCCTGGGCCCATTCAAAGGGCTCTCGGACGTCGATGACCTTGTAGCCCTCTTCGATCAACGCCTGCGCGTCTTTCACCCCGACACGATTGAACGGCTCTTTCTCTTCGATCTGCGCCACGGTTTCACCTCGCTCCAACTACTCGGCCCTCATCGAACGGCCCGATGTCGCCCGATCGCCAGCACCTCTATACCATGGTCGGTGCGATCGCGTCAAGGGATGCGTAGCAGACCCAATACCCCGCTCGGTAGTCGGTGATCGAATCATCCGCCGTATACCTTGGCGATGAAGACCGCCAGGCTCAGGCGATCCTGAAGCTCGAGCCGGATGAACTTCACCCCATGGGGGTATGAGGTCACTGCACCGTCGCGAGGGTCCGTGGACCAGGCGACTTCGACCTCAGCGTGGATGGAGCGGTCGCCCAGCGAGAGGTCGAGATTGAGGTACGTACCAGGGGAGAAGCGCTCCGGCAGTTCGACCAGCAGGCCCCCTTCGCTGAGGTTGCAAATCCGGCCGGGGGTGGCCGGGCCGAGCCGCCGGTACACCACGGGGCCATCATAGGCATACCGGCGATGCCGCCTGCGCTCGTCCACCGATGAACTCATGGCTCGATCTACTGTTGGGCACGGACCCAGAGGGCCCGGAACACATCGGGAGGCACGCTGACCATCGCCGTCACCGCCTTGATACCCCCCACGACCATGCGGCCCTCGAGGGTGTCGTAGATGAACCCGTAGGGTCCTCCATCATAGAGGCGGTCCTGGTGCGAGCAGAGGGCGGTGACGGGAAAATCCCGGTCCGCCAGCTTGCGATCGGTGATGGTCTCACAGATCAACCCCTCCGAAGTCCCATCATGGAGCTGCCCCCCATGCGAACAGAGGCTGAGGACTGAGCCCCCCCGGGCCACGACCTCCCGGCCCGTCAAGGTCTCATGGATCCGACCATCGCCCCCCCCATCGAAGAGGCCGTCCTCGTGCGCGGCCAGGGCCAGGACCTCGCCTTCGCGCCTCCCAATCTCCTTTCCGACCAGGGTCTCATAGATGCCGCCGTAACTCCCTCCATCGTAGAGGGCCTCGCCGAACGAGCACAATGCATGAACCGTCCCCGGGCGCGCCGCGACCTCGCGCCCGCTCAACGTCTCATAGATCCGCTGATAGCTCCCGGCATCGAACAGGACCCCCCGGTGCGAACAGAGACTCAGCACCCAGTCTTCCCGATCGGCAACCTTTACGTCCGCAACCGTGTCATAAACCTGGCCGTACCGGCCGCCATCGTACACGCGCCCCTCATGGAAACAGAGGGTGAGGATGAGGCTACTCCGACGGGTCACCTCGCGAAGCTGACCGCCTTGCACGCAGCACACGCGGTCCACGACCGCAACCACCAATCCCTCCTCCCGCCACCGGAGGGCCTCAACGCCACCGAAAGCCGTCTTCACTGCTGTCAATCCCTTTGCGTCATCGCCGTCCCCTCCGAAAGGGCATGGTCCCGGGCAAGACCCTCCGGGAGGAGAAAGGCAGCAAGCAGCGCCAGCAGAGCCAGAAGAGATCCCGCGACGAAGGCGCCGTGGAGGGCGCTGGCCAAGGCCTCCCGAAGCCCGATGAGCAGGTGTGCGGGCAAGCCTGCCCGCACAGCCGGTTGCAGAAGGATCCCCGGATTCTGCACGAAGGCCTCGAGTTTCATGTCGGCCGTTACCGCGGCGAGAGTGCGAAGCTCTCCCCGCAGGATTCGGGCCATGACGGCCCCGAGGAGGCTGACCCCGATGGCTCCCCCGACGGTCCGCGAGAACATCGTGACGGAGGTGGCGACTCCCAACTGGCTTCTCGGGACCGTGGTCTGGACAGCAATCAGGAGGGGGGCCATCATCAATCCCATCCCCGCCCCCCCCAGCGTCATCCCCGCCATGACCTCTGGCCGGGTACTCGCAACCCCGAGCCGTGCAAGGAAGAGGAACCCCACACTGAGGGCCGCGCCGCCGGTGAGGACGATCGCCCTCACCCTGTAGCGGAGAAGGAGGCGAGCACCCAAGATCGAGCACAAGACCCAGGCGAGCATAAACGGGGTCAGCACGCTCCCCGCTGCCGTCGCGTCGGTCCCGAGGATCGCCTGCACAAAGAGCGGAACAAAGGAGATGGCCCCAAACATCGCCATCCCGGCCATGAGGCCGGTCACGAAGGAGGCGAGGAAGATCCGGTTCTCGAAGAGACGCAGGGGGATCAGGGGGTCCTCCGCGCGGCGCTCGATCCGCCCAAAAACGATCATGCCGACCAGCGCAACAGCCACCAAGCCGAGCCGCCCCTCACCCCTCCAGCCGGTCCCCATGACGCCCAGAAGGAAAAGGACCAGGGCAACGATCAGGACTGCTCCCCCAAGGAAATCAACCGCCACCGACCGCGACGCCTCGCGCCCTGGTTCTCGGAGAGACCGGCCAACCATATAGGAGGCGACAAGCCCCACCGGGACGTTGACAAAGAATACCCACCGCCACGAGAGGTGATCCGTAAGAAGTCCCCCAAGGAAGGGGCCCGCGATGCTGGCCACCCCCCATACGCCGCTGAGAAAGCCCTGCAGCCTGGCGCGCGCCTCAAAGGGGTAGATGTCGCCGATGATGGTGAGCCCCAGGGCAAGAATGGCACCAGCCCCGAGACCCTGTACTCCCCGAAAGAGGATGAGTTGCGTCATGGTGCGCGAAAAACCGCAGGCGACGGACCCCAGCAGGAAGAGAGCGATGCCGAGAAGGTAGAAGGGGCGGCGGCCGTAGAGATCAGAGAATTTCCCCCACAGGGGGACGGTGATGGTGGACGTGAGCAGGTAACTTGAAAAGACCCAGCTATAAACCTCGAGGCCCCCCAGGCTGGCCACGACGGTCGGCATCGCCGTGGCCACCACGGTGGACTCCATCGCCCCGAGAAAGACCCCGACCATCACCCCGGCGGTCACCGTCCGCCGCTCCGGTCCGGTGAGATCGAGAAATTTCGAACTCACAACTCCTCCGACCCCGCGTTATCGCAGACCCCACACTCTAGCACAGGGGTGGGAACTCTCCCAAGGAGGAAGGGAATCGGTCAAGAGCCGGGGAGAGATAGGGAAGATCTCGGAAGCCTTCCGAGACGGAAAGACCCTGGAGCGCCACCCGGAGAGGCAGAAACATCCCCCCCCTCTTCGGATGGCCCGAACTGGGGCCAACACCAGAGAAGAACTCCGTCGCCACCCGGACCCCCTCAGGAAGGGAGCGGAGACGGATAAGCGGCTCGCTGTCCTCGGCCTTAATCTAGGCCAAGGGGCGGCGGGAAAACCACTCCCACGGCTTCAGGCTCTTGGAAGAGCCTCCCCATCTCCGGGGCCGGCTTCCTCCTGGCGGGAGCTTTCACCTTTCGCTTCGGCTTCACCGATCGCTTCTTGCCCTTCGCCACCCGCCTTTTGCCCTTCGCGACCCGCTTCTTGCCCTTCGCCACCCGTTTCCGTTTTGGCTTGACTGCGCGCGCGACCTTTCGTTTCCTCTTTCCCTTCGCCCTTCTTCTTGCCTTCGCCATAGCTCTCCCTCCTCACAAGAGATGCATCTGCTCGGGCTGCCATGGGGACGGAGTCTCCGCCAGTTCGTCCCCGAGGACCTTGATCGTTCCGTACACGCCGTCATACCCTGGGACTATCATCACGAGCCCTTCCCGGACGCGGAGCATCGCCTGACCTTCCTTCTTCAATCGATACAGGCCGGGTTCTGCCGGTGTCAGCTTGGCCTGGAGTTCAGCAAAGTAGGTGGGATGCGTGAAGTCTCCGGTTCCGAGGAGGGCAATACCCATTCTCCGCGCCCACCGAGCCAGCGACTCCACTTTCATCTCGCGGCTGGTGGCCCGACTGTACCTGGAGTGCAGATGCAGGTTAGCGATAAAGGACATCGTCCCCCCACGACGACCCCGGTACAATCGCTTTGGTAGATACTACACCTGCCTCCCCGCTGTCAATACAATTGCTCTCTGGGCTTTGGGCCGCGGGGAGGGCGGAGAGCGATACGTCAGGTCGCCCGAAACACCGTGGAAGGGACGAGGTGACTGGTGGGGGGCCAATGGCCCGCGCGACTTAATTGGGGCCGAACCGCTTGCGGAGCTGCTGTTCTAGCTCGCGGATCTGTCGTTCACAGGCCTCTTCCTGGGCCTTCAGGCGCTCTTGCCGAATCCGCCGAAGGTTTTCAAGCCGCCGGTCCACCTCGGCGAGAGGGATGCTTCCTTCTGAGGGAAACTGATCCAGAATAGTGTGGCGTGCTTGAAAGGCGGCCTGCTGCTCCTTGAGGGCCGCCCGCAATCTTTCACGCTCTGCTTCAAGGCGTTGGATCTCGCGCCGGTGCGCTTCTGGGGAACTCGGGCCGGTCTCGTCTTGACGGCGGGCGATCCAACGGGCGCGCCCCCTCAGGAGGCTTTCCATCAGCGCCTTGAACCACCGTCCCCAGTCCATCCCCTCTCCTCCCCTTGCCTGTCTGGGGCACGAGGTCTATCGGGGCCAGACGGTCGGAAAGGGTCTCTAGGCGACCAGCTTCAGGAGGGCAGTCTGCTCATCTTCCCACGAACCGCGGGGAGAATCGGGGGGCGGCGCGGACAGAAAGTGACGGACGGTGTACCCGCACGCGCGACACCGACGGTAAAAGTAGGCCCGCGCCTCCTCGCGCCTCACGCCACCGATCTGCTCCATATTGCCGGCACAGCAGGCCCTTCCCTTGGTCGGCGAAACAATGCGCTCTGGATACAGGTTCTCCGGGGGCCTTTCATCGGTATATTCTACGATCGTCGCGTTCATGGCGTAACTCTCCCGCTGCGGGGTTGGGACGCGTACGGCATCGTGTGTCTTATTAGACGACATACCCTCGCACATATTGCCTGAGTTCGTCCAAGCACCCTTCGAGGATGGCGAGGTCCTTCCGAACCTTCGTGACCAGGATCGCCCCCTCCACCCCCGCAAAGATGAAGTCTGCCATCCGATCCAATTGCAGATTTTGGGCCAACTGGCCCTTCGCCTGGGCCTGGGTCAGGGCCCGGACTATGTAACTGCGCCAGCTCGCCAGGATCTCTTCGATCCGCTGACGAAACCCATCGTGGATATCGCTCATTTCAATGGCGAGGTTGCCGAGCGGGCATCCGCCCATGCATCCCGCCTCCCGCTGCATGGCGACGACAAGATCGAAGAGGTGGAAGATTTCCCCTACCGGGTCCTCTCCCCTGCCAAAGATCTCCTCGCCGATCTGCTGAGAAGTCCAGAGGGCCAGCCGGTCAAGAACCGCATAGCCCAGGTCATCCTTGCTCTTGAAGTAGTAATAGAAATTCCCCTTGCCGACACCACTCTCACGAAGGATATCCTCCAAGCTCGTATTATTAAAGCCCTTGCGATGGATCAGCCGACAAGCAGTCTGCAGAATCTCCTCTTTGGTACTTTTCGACGTTTCTTCCTGCATAGCTCCCTCTGGGTTATGTACCGACCGGTCGGTACAATACAAGTACACCCGATGGCTGTCAAGTGGAATTTCTGGGTCGCGTCTGGGGGTGGAAGCCTGGAGAAGGGGACACGGGGCAGGGCCTGAAAATTGCACCATCACTTCCACGAGGCCCAGCGGGCCTCGGGGAGAGATAAGTGACCAGCGGCCACCGCGACGAAGGCACATCCCCACCGACAGACCCCCGCCCGTTATCTGCCATGGGCGTCATGTGGACATACGTCGCGTGGCTACTCCCGACCACTCTCCTGCTCCCCGCCGCAGCTAAAGGAGGTGCCGTCGACGTCCGTATCGCCTACCTGGTCTTTCCGATCTACAACCTGACGCTTGTTGTCCTCCTGACGCGCTATTGGTACAGGCTGACATGGGATGAAGTCGGCATTCCGGGGAAATACCTCTGGGGGAAGGTGGCGGTCAGCCTCCTCCTCGCAATCGGATACCTGCTCATCTCCCTGGTAGAGGCGCGGACCGGTCTGGAGGAGGCTCTCGGGAACCTGGTCGACCTCTGGGAGCAGTCGAGACTCCGATTCGCCGGGCGACTGCTATTCATCCCCATTGTGGAGGAGTTGTTCTTCCGGGGCGTGGCCTTCCGGGTCTTCGCCCGCCAGTACAATCCCCACCGGGCCATCGTTCTCACCAGCTTTCTCTTTGCGGTGTGCCACTTCTCCTTCACCGCGTTGCCCTGGTATTTCTTCGTCGGGTTCGTGCTGGCGCTGTTGGTGCGGCAACCAGGATCCACGCTCTTCGCCCCAATGATCCTCCACATTGCCCTCAATGCGAGATACCACATGTCGTTTTAGCCCCTCAGGCCTATCCTCGGTAGAGCGGCCAGTGGTCCGCAAATTGCAAAACCCAAACCGCGGCGCGCCTCGGGGCCGTTCCTCTGCGACGCTGTCTTTACAAGAGCGGCGCGGGAACGTATAGTGACCGCAAACCCGGGCTGGGAAGCAGACCAAACGCCAGAGAGAGGTGACGCTTATGTGGATCATCTTACTTGTTCTCGCCGCGGTAATCGTCGCCGTCATAGCCATCTACAACAGCCTGATCCGCCTCCGCGTCCAGTGCGACAACGCCTGGGCCGACATCGACGTCCAGCTCAAGCGGCGCTACGATCTGATCCCGAACCTGATCGAGACCGTCAAAGGGTATGCGAGCCACGAACGCAAGACATTGGAAGACCTGGTGAACGCCCGCAATCGGGCCATGTCTGCCCAGGGCCCCGCCGCCAAGGGGGAGGCGGAGGGGATGCTGACGCAGGCGCTGAAGTCCCTCTTTGCGCTCGCCGAGGCCTACCCGCAGCTCCGCGCCGTGGAGAGTTTCACCCAGCTACAGGGATCGCTCAACCAGATCGAAGACGCCGTCCAGAATGCCCGCCGGTACTACAACGCCGTCGTGCGCGACCTGAACACCCGCATCGCGCAGTTCCCCTCGAACCTCATCGCCGATTTCTTCGCGTTCCGGGCCCGCGAGTTCTTCGAACTCACGGCCGCGGCCGAGCGGGAGGTCCCGAGGGTCAGCTTCGAGACCGGCGCTCGGTAGCACGGCGGAAGGAGAAGGCCATGGTCTGGCGCGCATTCCTTCTGTCGCTGCTCCTCGCGGCGACCCTCCCCACCGCCGTCGCGGCGCGTTCCCTGGTCATCGAGCGCTTCGATGCCGACGTGGTTGTCTCCCCGGAGGGGATCACCTACGTCACGGAAACCATCCGCCCGCGCTTCACCGGCGAGTGGAACGGTATCTTCCGGACGATCCCGGTCGAGTACCGGACGCCCCAGGGCTTCAACTACACCCTTCACCTGGACGTCGAGAGCATCACCGACGAGCGGGGGAACGCGCTGAAGGTCGAGCAGAGTCGCGAGCGCCATTACCGGAAGTTCAAGATCTGGGTGCCGGATGCCCGCGACGCGACCCGCACCGTCGTTTTCCGCTACCGGGTCTCCAATGCCCTGAAGTTCTTCGAGGCGCACGACGAGCTGTACTGGAACATCACCGGCGACGAGTGGGAGGTCCCCATTCAGAGCGCTGCCGCCCGCATCCTGCTTCCGCCCGGAGCCAGCGGGGTCCGCGCCCTCGCCTTCACCGGCGCCTACGGGTCCCGCGAGCAACGGGCGGATGTGGAGATCGCCCATAGTGAGGTCCGGGTCCGGATGCGCCGGTCGCTCGCTTTCCGCGAGGGGATGACCGTCGTCGTGGGGTGGGACAAAGGACTGGTGAAAGAGCCCGGTCCCGCGGCCAAGGCGGCCCTCTTCCTGCAGAGCAATTGGGTGTTCCTCATCCCGCTCGGCGCATTCGGCCTGATGTTCTCGCTCTGGCATACTCGCGGGCGGGATCCGCGCCGGCGCCCCATCGTCCCCCGATACGAGCCGCCCGAGGACTTGACCCCGGCCGAGCTGGGGACGCTGATGGACAACTCTCCCGATATGCGCGACATCACCGCCACGCTGGTCGACCTCGCCGTCCGCGGCTACCTCCTGATCGAAGAGAAAGAGGAGGCGCGGCTGCTGGGGCTGTGGTCGGGCAAAGAATACGTCTTCACCCTGCGGAAGGAGCTCGCCGAGTGGGGGGAATTGAAGCCCCACGAGGCGAAGCTGCTCAATGCGCTCTTCGCGCGGGGGAGCCGCACCTCGGTCGAACTTTCCGACCTCGAGAACCGATTCTACAAAGACCTCCCCGACATCCACGATCGGATCTTCGAGCGCCTGCTCGCCCGCCGCTACTACACCCAGCGGCCCGACAAGGTCAAGCGGGTCTATGTCGTCGCCGGGATCATCGTGGGCTTCACCACCTTCTGGGCCGGCGGCATGATCAGTGGCATGTTCGGCCTCGCCCCAGGCGGCTTCTTTGCGGCCGCGATTCTGACTGGCCTGATCATCGTCGGCTTTGGCTGGTTCATGCCAGCCCGCACGATCCTGGGCGCCCGGGCCCTCGAAGGGGTGCTGGGCTTTGAAGAGTTCCTCAGCCGGGTCGAGGCCGACCGGCTCGACCGGACCGTTAAGACGCCGGAGATGTTCGAAAAATACCTCCCCTACGCCATGGCATTAGGCGTCGAGAACAACTGGGTCCGCGCCTTCGAAGACATCTATCGGCAGAGGCCCGAATGGTACCGGGGGATGGATGGCGCGAGCTTCCATCCCCGCACCTTCGTGAGCGACCTCGGCCGCATGTCGACCCAGGCCGCCTCGGCGATGGCCTCGGCGCCGCGTAGCTCCGGCGGATCCGGCTTTGGCGGTGGGGGTTCTTCGGGCGGCGGCAGGGGCGGGGGTGGCGGCGGCGGCTTTTAAAGTAAACGCACAAAGTGCGTTTACTTTAGAGCAATGGAACAGTGGAGCAATAGAGTGATTGCGGAAGCGAAATGCTCCATTGCGGTCTATTGTTCTATTGATCGATTGTCACAAGATGGAATGCGTTTGCATTAGTCACTCGATCCGACATGTCTGAACAGGAGTCGCTCATGAATTGGTACGGAGGCCTGAGGTCAAAGCTAAAACGTTCGACCCTTATCTGGGTAGTCCCCCTCGTAGGGACAGCCATCATGGCTCTGGTCATCACCGTGAATTGGGGAACGACCACATATAGGAAAGCCGAACCTGTCGCCAACTGCAGACAGATCCGACTCGGCATGACAAGAGTCGAGGTTCTCAAGATCATGCC
>Ga0209641_10000328_pt1 | contig 43150 bp, 47 predicted proteins | sample RifCSP16_1_FD_184022 | JGI IMG/M metagenome (GOLD analysis project Ga0209641, IMG submission 184022) | Soil microbial communities from Rifle, Colorado - Rifle CSP2_sed 16_1 (SPAdes) (version 2) | ecosystem: Environmental > Terrestrial > Deep subsurface > Rock core/Sediment | place: Rifle... | reverse complement strand
GGCAGGCGGAGATAACGGTGCGGATGCCGGAGAGGGGATATTTTCTCTCCTGTTCCTTTTATCCCTCATGGGCAAGAATGGGGGGCAAGACCCTGTGCGGAATGTCCTCCAGGGAGAGGATGCCGGAATGCGGCCGGGAAATCTTGGTGAAACATCCATGAGCTGCAAGCTCACAGAGGAACATGAAAATGTCATTCCCGCGCAAGCGGGAATCCAGAACGCAGGCAGTGATCTGGATTCCCACTTGCGTGGGAATGACGGACACTCAGGGGAGACCAGGGAGGATGCGGCCGCCGGATTATTTACAGATCAGGGGAGAATATCTATCCCGGCGCTATATGGATTGGAGAATCAGACATCGCCGGTCGTTATAGACTCAGGTGTCGTCCCTGCCTTTTTAAAAGAGAGTGATTGCCAGAATAATCCAGGAGCGAACAGTGATCCTCAGGGGGAATGTCCGTGGATGGGAAGTGCGAGCAAGGTCTCCGTGACGATGGATCCGGTTTCCCCCCTGGCAGACACCCGGCTGCACTCTTTCCAGATGCATATAGAGCAGGAAAACATCCTGCAGCAGTTATCCGCGAGAATGGCCCGGGTGCGGGAGACTGGCACACATTCGGCAAGGATAAGACTCCATCCGGATGAACTGGGAGAGCTGTCTCTGGACATCTCTGTAACAAACAACAGCGTCAGGGCGTTTATCAGCGTTGAGAATTACCATGTAAAGGAGATCATCGAGGCAAACCTGAACAGGCTTGAAGCAGAACTAAAGAATCAGGGATTGAGCATAGAGCAGTTTACAGTGGAAACAGGGGGAAGAGGTTTCAGAGAGGAAGATGCCCCGTCTCATAGCAGGGGGGATCGTGCTGCCCAGGGGGCGCCTGGCAGGATCACCATGGATAATGGTGCAGATCAGTGGTATTCAATGATCCCTGATTTCACGGGCAGAGGGATGGTAAATATATTTGTTTGAAAGAGGGGAGGTGAGACAATGATTATATCCGTTAACAAACTGGATAACTATACATCGGATACAGGAAAGAGAGAGATCAAAAAGACCCTCGGAAAGGAGGAGTTCATGCGCCTCCTGGTCACTCAGATGCAGTTTCAGGATCCGTTAAAACCCATGGAGAACACTGAATTTACGGCACAGCTTGCCCAGTTTTCAAGTCTCGACCAGCTTTCCGGCATCAATGAAGGGGTGAAGTCATTTTCTGATGCCCAGAGCGGGATGAACCGCGGGCAGGCCGTCAATTTTATAAACAAGGAGGTGAAGGCATCCGGCAATAAGGTTTATGCAGGGGGAGGAGCAGCCCCTTCTGTGATTGGGTATTCCCTGGATAAGGACGTGTCCGGGGTCACCGTGAACATTTACGATCAGGAAGGGAAGGATGTCCGGACCCTTGAGATTGACCCCCAGGAGGCCGGTGTCCATCGTGTTGAGTGGGACGGGAAGAACAACCTCGGAGAGACTGTATCCCAGGGGGAGTATACATTTTCTGTAATGGCTAAGGACGCTGAAGGGAAGAGTTTTGACGCCCTGACCAATATTGCCGGGGTGGTCACGGGGGTCTCGTTTGAAGCGGGGATTTCCTATCTCCTGGTCAGCGGAATTAAGGTTCCTTTAGACCATGTTACAGAGGTGAAGGCGTTGAACAATAATACGATCTAAGATGAAAGGGAGGTGAAAGAATGGCTGTTTTAACATCTTTATATTCAGGAATCAGCGGGATCAATGCCAATGGCGCTGCGCTTTCAGTGATTGGCAACAACATTGCCAATGTCAACACCGTAGGGTTTAAGTCGAGCCGCGCATCCTTTGCCGATGTGTTGAGTCAGAGCTTGTCCGGGACATCGGGCAGAACGCAGATAGGCCGGGGCGCTTATCTGAGTAATGTCTCCCCCATATTTACTCAGGGATCTTTGGAGTCTACTGCAAGCGGACTGGATATCGGGATTGACGGGGATGGTTTTTTCCAGGTAAGAGACTCGGCAGGGGCGACCTACTATACCAGGGCCGGAGAGTTTAGTATCAGCAGAGATGGTTTCCTGGTTAATTCTGAAGGGCTTTTTGTCCAGGGCTATCAGGCGGATGCCTCTGGCGCCATCACCGGGACCATTGATAATATTGATGTCTCATCCACATCCACACCCCCGAATGTGACGTCAACGGTGCGGGTCACGGCAAATTTAGACTCCAGGGTCTCTGCCCTCAACACAGGTTTTGACGTGAATGACATCGCGGATACCTCTCACTTTTCTACCTCGTTAACCGTGTATGATTCGCTCGGGAATGAGCACCTTGTGACCACCTATTTTACGAAGGTCTATGAGGACACCGCAGGGGGGACCGGAAACTACTGGCAATGGAACGCGGTATCTGAAGGGGCCGCAGGGGATGCTGTCATGGGGCTGGGTTACCTCCAGTTTGATCAGAGCGGCGCGCTTGTGGCTGAGGACATCGCAGATATGGATGTGGATCCAACAAGTCCCACGGGCCTGAACCTGCCTGATCCCATGTCTGATTTTGATTTCACAGGGGGCGTAGCACAGAGTCAGGCCATCGCATTTGATTTTGGAACCGGGACTGCGAGCGGCGGTTCAGGTCTCAATGGGACAACGCAATTCGGATCGGTATCGAGTACGCTATACCAGAGCCAGGACGGGTATGCCTCCGGCTCCCTGAGGAGTCTCGGCTTTAATCAGGAAGGGATTATCAGCGGGCTCTATACCAATGGTCAGACGAGGACCCTCGGAGAGGTGGTCCTGGGGATATTTAATAATCCCCATGGCCTGAGCAAGATGGGTAAAAATCTTTATGGCGAATCGTATGACTCCGGCCAGCCGATCATAGGCGCCCCCAATGGGGGCGGTCGTGGAAGGCTTCTGTCCAATTCCTTAGAACTTTCCAATGTTGACCTTGCAGAAGAGTTTGTCAAACTCATTACCGCACAAAGAGGGTTTCAAGCCAACTCACGAGTGATTACGACAACGGATGAGATGCTCGGGGAGTTAGTCAATCTCAAAAGGTAAGACCACTTAAGTTCTCCATCCCCTTTCTAAAAGGGGATGGAGAACAGTCAAACTCATGACACACCCCATGCGGCTTTGACGGACAGTAAATCATTCCCAAGGAAAGTCTTTTTGTAACATCTTGATTTATAAGAATAATTTACAGTGAAAATAAATCATCATGGTGGCATATACATTGCAAATTCAGGTCTAACTGTATAGACGGAGAAGAGAACCGGTCATCTTTTAAAAAGATAAAAAATTGCAGAGGGGAAAATGGCAAACGAGGAAAATAAAGAAGAGGTAAAAGAGACGACAGAGGGGGAGGCTTCCAAGAGTAAAGGAAAACGTGGATTGATCAAATGGGGGCTCATCGGGATTATTGTAATTGTTGTGGCAGGGGGAGGGCTTTTCGGATGGAAGGTCTTTTCTAAAAAAGGGGGAGCGGAGAGCGGGCACCGCCCGGAACCAGATGCAAAGGAGGAAGAGCATGGCGTGGCCGTAGGCCAGATGATTCCCTTAGAGTCTTTTATTGTGAATCTTGCGGATTCTTCGGAGATTAAATATCTCAAGGTTACGGTAAACCTTGAGGTGCCCGCTGAAGGGGCTTCTGAAGAGGTGCAGGCAAGGATGCCGCAGATCAGGGACGGACTGCTGATGCTGTTGACCAGTAAGACATCCAGTGATGTAAAAGAGATAGGGGGCAAGCTCAAACTACAGGATGAGATGGTTACAAGGGTGAATAATTATTTGAAAGAAGGGAAGATTAAGGCGGTCTATTTTACAGAATTCGTGATGCAATAATGGAAAAGATTCTATCACAGGAAGAGGTTAATGCGCTGCTGAAGGGGATAGATAGCGGTGATGTCTCCACGGCCGCTGCCCCGACAGACGACAAGAGTCCTCATAATTATGATCTTACCAGTCATGATCGCGTCGTACGCGGCAGGATGCCCACCTTAGAGATCATCAATGAGCGGTTTGCAAGGATATTTCAGATCAGCATGTCTGTTGCCCTGAAAAAGATCGTGGAGGTGCACCTCGCCTCAGTGGAGGTGGTGAAGTTCGGCGAATTCATGAAACAGGTCCCCCTGCCCTCGTGCATCAACATCTTCAAGATGGAGCCTCTTAAGGGTTTCAGTCTCCTGGTTATAGATCCCCGTATGGCCTATCTGCTGGTAGATCATTTCTTCGGGGGAAAAGGGCAGACCCATGTCAAGGTAGAGGGAAGGGATTTTACGCCTATAGAGCATAGAATTATTAACAAGCTTGTGACTCTCTCTTTTCAGGACCTGGAGAAGGCATGGAAACCCGTCCATCCCATCAAGATACAACTCAGCAGGACAGAGATCAATCCCCAGTTTGCATCCATTGTGACCCCCACAGAGGTTGTTGTCGTTGTGGCGTTTGACATTGAGATAGATTCTACACCGGGCAAGTTCCATCTCTGCATCCCTTATCCGAGCATAGAACCCATCAAAGAGAAGCTGCAGGCCGGTTACCAGAGCGATCATTATGAGGTGGACAATAAGTGGATGGACAGATTCAAACAACAACTTTTGGAGTGTCAGGTCTCCATTACGGTCGAATTGGGTGAGGCGAAGGTGAAAGTCCGGGACATCTTAAATCTGAATATAGGAGATGTCATCATGCTGGACAGGCCTGTGGACGAGCAGATGGTGGCAAGGGTGGAAAGGACACCGAAGTTTCAGGGGCGTCCCGGGGTCTACCGGGGCAATTTAGCCTTTCAGATATTGTCGCTATAAAGTAGCGTTGAGGAAGACATCAGGGAATTATCAATCTTAAATGGGAGGTGGCTGGAATGGACGAGAAGGAGTTGGCAGCTCAATGGGAGCAGCAGGTGCAGGAGGATGCCGCGAAGCCGGATGCAACGCAGGATAATAAACCGGATGATAAAAAAGAGGTGAGTGCGGAGAATGTCAAACCGGCTAATTTCTCACCGCTGAAGGCCGCGGGCACACCTTCCGGCATGAACAATCTTGATTTTATCCTTGAGGTCCCTCTCCAGGTCTCAGTCCACATCGGTTCCACAAAGATGCTGATCAAGGATCTGCTCCAGTTAGGACAGGGTTCCATCATAGAGCTCAGCAAGATCGCCGGAGAACCTATGGATGTCCTGGTGAATGACAGGTTGATTGCCAGGGGAGAGGTTGTGGTTGTTAATGACAAATTCGGCATCAGACTGACAGATATTATGAGCCCCTCAGAGAGGGTTGAGCAGCTTAGCTGAGATGGTGAAGAGATAAGATAAAGGGGATACCATGAGAAAAATTCTATGGCTGTCAGGTTTGTTAGCGCTTTGGCTTGGGGCGCCTTTCTGTGCCAATGCACAGCCTTCCAACCTTATCCTGCTCAGGAATGTCAATGTGGCGGCAGCCACAGACAATACCCGGATTGAGTTGAGATTCAACAGGACCCCAAATGAGAAGGGGATAACCTATCAGGGGGATTTTGTCCAGATTGAACTTCCGGATACCTATGTGGACCCGCCCAAACAATGGATCAACGTAGGGGATGACATCATCAGGAATATCTTTCTGTATCAATGGAATGATACCACGGTGAGGATGAGATTATTTACCCCCGGAAAGGCAGAGGACCTGAAGGATAAGTTAAGGTTCTCTCAGGAGGGAAAAAAAATATTCATCCAATACAACATTCCATTTGAGGGTGAAGCGTCCGCGAGTCCTGGGCTCACAAAGGATGATCAAAATACCCTCCCCGTTGACTCAGGGAGTGGGGGGAGGGACAGGGTGGGGATGGGAGTATCGGAGGGGCAGGGACAAACCGGAGGACTGAAGTCAGAGACGGGAGGAGGGGCTCTATTGCCTGCCGGGGCAGTCCTGGCAAGCCCTGTATCCGCGATTCCGGAGGGTTTGCCAGCCCCTGAGGAACAGCCACCTGCTCCTCAACCCTCCGCAGACATAAAACTCACTCAGAGTATGCCGGCAGATCAAAAGATATCCCTCGGGGGAGGGGCGCCCAATCTCTACGCCTCACTTTTAAAGATGGTGGCCGCCTTAGGCATCCTGATCGCCCTGTTGTTTGCCGCCCTCTATATAGTAAAGAGGGTGTTTGGGAAAAAGATGGGCATTGCAGGCCAGGATCAGTCAATCCGTGTCATCACAAGCGCCTATTTAGGGCCCAAGAAGTCTATTGCACTGGTAGATATCGCAGGGGAGAGGATTGTCGTGGGCATTACCCAGGATCATATCTCCATGCTTACAAAACTGGGTAAGGGCGGGGAGTTCAGGGAGATACTCCAGGAGCAGGTCTCCGTAGATGAGAAAGTGGAATTACAAGATGAATTATGGGAAAAGGTGTAACAGGTTAATAGGGCAGGTCCTGATGGCGGCCGGACTGACTTTTATTCCGTCCCTCTATTCCGCCCCGGTGGTCTGGGGGGCAGGGATGGAAGGGGGCGGAATGTCTTTGCCCAATATTAACATCAATATTGGCGGGAATGGAGAGACGGGCGGGACGGCCGTTACGGTCCAGATACTCTTTCTCCTGACCATACTCTCCCTGGCGCCTGCCATCATCATCATGGTGACATCCTTTACGAGGATTGCCGTAGTCCTGTCACTCCTGCGCCAGGCCCTGGGGACACAGCAGATTCCCCCCAATCAGGTATTGATCAGTCTATCGCTTTTCCTTACCTTTTTTATCATGGCCCCGGTGTGGAACAAGGTCAACAGTGAGGCCCTTCAACCCCTGATGACAAACCAGATCACACAGACGATTGCCTTTGAGAGGGCGGTTATTCCCATCAGGGAATTCATGGTGAAACAGGTGCGGGAGAAGGACCTCTCCCTCTTTATAGATATGGCCAGGATCAGTGAACCCAAAAACATGTCCGAAGTGCCGACCTATGTTATCATCCCGGCCTTCATGATCAGCGAGTTGAAGACAGCCTTTCAGATAGGATTCCTCCTCTATATCCCGTTTCTTGTTCTGGATATGGTAGTGGCCAGCGTCCTGATGTCCATGGGAATGCTCATGCTCCCTCCCATTGTCATATCGCTCCCATTCAAGATCATGCTGTTTGTGCTGGTGGACGGATGGTATTTAGTGGTCGGGTCTATTGTAAAGAGTTTTGGATAAGGAAGGAGAGCTTCAGATGACGCCGGAACTGGTGATGACCATAGGCAAGAGCGCCCTTGAGACCGTACTCCTGATCTCAGCCCCGATGTTGTTATTAAGCCTTGCGACCGGCCTGATGATCAGCATCTTTCAGGCGGTGACCCAGATCAACGAGGCGACATTGACCTTCGTCCCCAAGATCATAGTGACATTCCTGGCTCTCCTCATATTCTTTCCCTGGATGTTGCGGGTGATGTTAGGGTTTACGACAACGCTGTTTACGAATATACCGTCGTACATACATTAGCAGGAAGGATCGGCATGGGAATAGATTTTCAATCGTTTATACTGATATTTACGAGGGTGGTGTCTATGCTATTCGGCATCCCCATCATAGGGGCCAGGAACGTTCCCAAGGGGTTCAGGATCGGACTGGCCTTTTTTACCTCGATGATTTTGATGAATATCGTCAGGGTGGATACCTCTGGTTTGTCAACAGATCTTCTATCATTAGGAATGGCAATCGGCGGGGAATGTCTGATCGGTTTTACCATAGGCCTTATGGCTAAACTGGTATTCACGGCTGTAGAGATGGCCGGTGAGCTCATGGGATTTCAGATGGGGTTTGCGATCGTTAATGTCATTGATCCACAGACCAGCAGTCAGGTTCCGATCATCGGGCAATTTCAAACGATTCTGGCGACCCTGATCTTTCTCTCGATCAATGCCCATCACCAGTTTTTGACGGCCCTTGCCGGAAGCTTTGAGCTGGTCCCGCCGCTGCACGTTACTTTATCCGGAGAGCTGATAAACAAAATGGCAAGGCTTACCGGGGATATGTTTATCCTTGCCTTCAAGATCGGGGCCCCGGTGATCGTGGCATTGTTTATAACCAATATGGCGATGAGCATTATTGCAAAGACGATCCCCCAGATCAACATCCTGATTGTTGGATTTCCGCTGACGATTGCAGGGGGATTGCTTGTCATGAGCCTCTCACTCCCCCTCTTCGTCTATATGATGCAGAGGGTTTTTGAAAGAATGGGCGGGGATATGATGGGTGTCCTGACCACTATGGGAAGGTAGATAAGGGATGGCTGAACACGATTTTGATAAGACAGAACAGGCGACGCCCAAACGGCAGCAGGATGCCAGGGAAAAGGGGCAGGTCGCCAAAAGTCAGGAGATCCCGTCTGTTGCAGTATTGCTGATGGGTGCAGCGGTGCTCTATTTTATCTTCCCCAGGGTCTACTCAAACTTTCTGGATCTGACATCGAATATCCTCTCATCAAGCGGGACGATGCAGATCACGCAGGACAATATCTATCCTTTTGGGGCCGGGATACTGAAGCGGGTATTCTTCACGATCGTCCCATTCTTATTGATGGTTACCGTTGCAGGAGCGGCATCGAATATCCTCCAGATCGGTTTTATCTTCTCCCTGCAGTCCCTGGAAATCAAACTATCCCGGATCAATCCGGCAGAGGGGCTGAACAGGATATTCTCTCTCCACTCTATCGCAGATATGATCAAGGCCATCTTAAAGATTGCCATTATAGGATATACGGCCTACATACTGATCAGGCGGGAGTTTGGAAACTTTCCAACCCTGATGGATATGGATGTGGAGGCGATCCTGTCTTATATCGTCTGGCTGACGCTAAGGCTTGTGATCTGGACAGGCGCCATACTGGTCATGCTTGCAGCACTCGATTTTGGATTCCGAAAGTGGGAACATCAAAAAAGTCTCAGGATGACCAAGCAGGAGATCAAAGAAGAGTTCCGGCAGGCCGAAGGGGATCCCCTCATCAAGGCAAGGATCAGGAGTCTTCAGCGGGAGATGGCCAGAAAGCGCATGATGGCAGATGTCCCCAAGGCAGATGTCATCATCACAAACCCGACGCACCTTGCAGTGGCCATATCCTATAAAAACGGAGAGATGAGGGCCCCCAGGGTTGTTGCAAAGGGAGCCGGGATCATTGCGGAAAAGATCAGGGAGATTGCAAAGGCCAACGCGGTGGTGATTGTCGAGAACAAGCCATTGGCACAAACGCTCTATAAGATCGTTGAGATCGGTGAAGAGGTTCCAACAAATCTGTACAAGGCCGTAGCCGAGATCCTGGCGTATGTGTACCGGCTAAAGAGAAGGGTGTAGGCATCCATGGCAGGCGCAATGGCAGAGACAAGCAGAGGATTCATCGGGGTGCTGGCAAAGAATACAGATGCCCTTCTGGGTCTGCTGGTTCTGGGGATTGTTGTTGTCATGATTATGCCAATCCCCCCCCTGATGATGGATATGCTTTTATCCTTCAGCATCACCTTCTCGATCGTCATTATGCTGGTATCCATGTATATTCTGAAACCGATTGAATTTTCTGTATTTCCCTCTATTCTCCTCGTGGCCACCCTGGCAAGACTGTCTCTTAATGTCGCTTCGACAAGATTGATCCTGCTCAAAGGACATGAAGGAACAGATGCCGCGGGCAAGGTCATCAAGGCCTTCGGCAATTTTGTTGTGGGGGGAAACTATGCAGTCGGGATGATCCTGTTCGTGATCCTGGTTGTCATCAACTTTGTGGTGATTACAAAGGGCGCCGGCCGTATCGCAGAGGTTGCCGCCAGGTTTACCCTCGATGCAATGCCTGGCAAGCAGATGAGCATTGATGCGGATCTGAATGCAGGATTGATTGATGATACCGAAGCCCGGAGGCGCAGGCTGGCTGTTGCCCGCGAGGCTGAATTCTACGGGGCAATGGATGGCGCAAGTAAATTTGTAAGGGGGGATGCGGTTGCCGGGATCATCATCACCATTATTAATATCATCGGGGGACTGGTCATAGGGGTCCTTCAGCATGGCATGGGTCTTGGCGCCGCTGCACAGAATTATACGCTTCTGACAATCGGAGACGGACTGATAAGCCAGGTCCCGGCCCTCATTGTTTCTACAGCGGCGGGTATCATCGTGACCCGGGCCGCATCTGAATCCAATCTGGGGGCAGAGATATCCAAACAGATACTGGTTCATCCCAAGGCCATCGGGATCAGCGCTGCGATCATCTTCTTCCTTGCATTGATCCCGGGTCTCCCGCATCTGCCGTTTATTGCCTTTTCAATCGTGACAGCCATCGTGGCCTGGGCCGCCTATTATCTGAAGCAGAGAAGGGGGGCAGAGATGGGATGGGGCCCCGGGGCCGCACCTGTCAGGGAAGGCCGGGGGGGCAAAGGGGAGACAGAGGCACAGAAAAGTAAATCTAAAGACGAGGAGGGGGGTGTCCCTCTCCTGGATATCATGGAATTAAACCTGGGGTATGGCCTTATCCCGCTGGTGGATCCGGAACAAAAGGGGGAATTGGTTGATCGGATCAGGACAGTCCGGCACCAGTTTGCCACTGAGATGGGGATCGTCATACCCCCTGTTCACATCAAAGACAGTCTTCAGATCGATCCTAATAAATATTCCATTTTGATCAAGGGGGCTGAAGTTGCAGGTGGAGCGGCTATGGTAGACCGGTATCTTGCCCTTAATCCGGGGGGGGCGGATAAGGGCATCCAGGGGATTGCGACGAGGGAGCCGTCTTTCGGACTTCCTGCCTTATGGATCTTGCCGCAGGATAAAGAGAAGGCAGAGCTTACAGGTTTTACCGTTGTCGATCCGTCCACTATGATTGCAACCCATCTTACAGAGGTGATACGCTCCTATAGTCATGAGCTTATAGGGAGGCAGGAGATACAGGCTTTACTTGATGGCTTTGCCAAGCGTTATCCTAAGGTAGTTGAAGAGCTTGTTCCTAACCTCCTTTCCTTAGGCGTTGTTGTCAGGGTGCTGCAAAACCTGCTTAAGGAGAGGGTTGCCATCAGAGATCTCCTGACTATTCTCGAGACGCTGGCAGATTATGCCCCCACCACAAAAGACCCGGAGATTCTGACGGAGTATGTCCGCGCAAACCTGTCGAGGACGATTACCCGGCAGTATCAGAGTCAGTCTGAAAACAGTCTCCCGGTTGTTACCCTCGAATCATCTCTTGAGGAGAAGATAAGTTCTGCCGTGCGTCAGACTCCCCAGGGGATGTATCTTACCATGGAGCCCTGGATTGCCAAGGGCATGATAAACCAGATCAACGGCCTCATGGAAAATGCAACCCGACGGGGGGTGTATCCTGTTATTCTGACCACTCCATCGATCCGAAGTCCCCTGCGGAAGTTTTTAGAAAGGTTCATTCCCAGCGCTGTTGTGTTGTCGTCGAATGAGGTGTCGTCCGCAGTTAATATTCAACCTGTCGGTATAGTGAGGTATAGCGATGCAGATCAAAAAGTTTGAGGCCGTGGATATGCAGGAGGCATTAAGACTGATCAGAAATGATATTGGTCCTGATGCAGTCATATTGTCTACCAAAAAGGTGAAGAGGGGAGACGGTGTGTTCGGGATGTTTAGTCGTCAGATGGTGGAGGTCGTTGCCGCAAGGGATTATCCTGACAAGGGTCAGAGCAAGGGTCAGGGGACTGTTCCTTATTCTCCTGCGGATGCCTTTCCACAGAATAAGAGTTTAATGGAAGATATCCAAAAGATTAAGACGGATATCAGCGTAACACCGGTTGAGCTGAGGGATATGAAGGCTGAGATAGGGGTGCTGAAGGGGTATGTCCAGGAACTGCTGCGCTGTGGAGAGGATGAAGGGCTGAAAGGCCTGTCCAACAGTCTGGTCCTGTTTTACAGAAGGCTGGTGTCAGAAGGGATGGATACCGCACTTTCCGGCAGGATTGTCCGGATTCTTGACAGCAAGCTTTCCGAAGAGCAGAAGGATAACAGCGAGCAGATAAACCGGTATGGTCTTGAACTGCTTCAAAAACAGGTCCGAACGACAGGCCCCGTCTATAACCCGCAGAAGGGGCAGAAGATCGCCGTCTTTGTCGGTCCGACAGGGGTTGGGAAGACCACCACTATCGCGAAGATCGCTGCAAAATATACCCTGGTTGATAAAAAGAAGGTTTCCCTGATCACATTTGATACCTTCAGAATAGGGGCTATCGAACAACTTAAAATCTATGCCAGGATCATTGGACTGCCGGTGGATGTGGTGCTCTCTCCGGCAGAATTGCACGAGACGATCCGGAAGAGGAGTGGTGCAGACCTTATCCTGGTAGACACCGCCGGACGGAGCCATAAGGACAAGGTCTACATTCAGGAGATTAAAGAGCTGTTGAATCATACCCACACATTGGATTGTCATCTTGTTCTGTCATCCACCAGCAGTGACGCGGTATTAAGCGATGTTATAAACCGGTTCAGAGAAATTCCGGTCAGCGGGCTGCTGTTTACGAAGCTGGATGAGGCGGACAGATACGGAGCTATATTCAATATGATGATCAGGGCACAGAGGCCGTTGTCATACTTTACCACTGGCCAGCGGGTCCCTGAGGATATAGAACTTGCTGCACCGGAGCGGTTATGCAGATTGATCCTCGGGATGGATGCCGTCAATAGTCATTAAGGAGAAGGAGACTGAATGGACCAGGCCATAACATTGAAAGAAATGGTGGACAAGAGCTCAGAGAAGAGATATCCCCGGACGGATAAAAGGGACTTAAAGGTCATCTCGGTGACCAGCGGTAAAGGGGGCGTGGGTAAGACCAATGTCGTGGCTAATCTTGCATTTTCTCTGACCCGGCTTGGCAAAAAGGTGCTTGTTTTAGATACGGATATGGGGCTGGGGAATTTGGACGTTATCCTGGGGCTTACTCCTGTCTACAATTTGCATCACGTGATCAATGGGGATATCCCGGTATCCGATGCGATCATTCATGGTCCGGGCGGCATGATGATCCTGCCGGCAAGCTCAGGAGTCCAGGAGTTATCTGAACTCACCTCTCACCAGAAGTTAAATCTCCTCTCTGAACTGGATAAACTGGAACAGAACGTTGATGTGATGCTTATTGATACCGCTGCCGGTATATCGAGCAATGTTATGTATTTTAACACGGCGGCCCAGGAGATCATGGTTGTGGTCTCGCCTGAACCTGCTTCAATAACAGATGCCTATGCGGTGATGAAGGTTTTACATACGAAATATGGGGAATGTCACTTTAAGCTGTTGGTGAACATGGTCAAAAGTCCGGCAGATGGAAAGGAAGTATACCGTAAATTGAGCGCTGCGGCAGACAGGTTTCTGAATATTTCTATAGATTACATGGGGGCTATTGTCCAGGATAAATATGTCAGGATGTCTATCATGGAGCAGAGGCCTGTCGTGGACCTGTATCCATGGGCAGAGGCCAGTAAAGGTTTCCTTTCGCTGGCCAGGGCCGTGTGTGACTGGCCGCCCAATTTTCAGTTGAAGGGGAATATACAGTTTATGTGGAAGAGGCTGATGCAGCAGAGTAACTGGGGCAGGATCTAACTAAAAAGGGGCAAAAATGGAAAAGACAGTTCAGAAGGTCATCCAGCAAAAGACTAAAAGCAGTAAAGTCAGGAAAGGGATTGCTGATCCTGCTGTCAGAGACAAACTGATCCAGGAATATGGGTCCAAAATTAAGTATATGGCCTATAGACTTTCTTACAGGCTCCAGCCGGATATAGGGATTGATGACCTTATCAGTGCCGGGATCATAGGATTGATGGATGCGATGGATAAATATGATCCCGGCAAAGAGACGCTGTTTAAGACCTATGCAGAATTCCGCATCCGTGGGGCCATGCTGGACGAGATACGCGCCATGGACTGGATACCGAGGTCGGTAAAGGAGAAGGCGACCTTGCACTACAGAACCGTAGCCCAGCTGGAGAAGAAGCTTGGAAGGCCTCCTACTGAAGAAGAGATGGCCGCGGAGCTCAAGATGAATATATCAGAATATCAGGAGTTTCTGGCCCAGGCTCATGCCTCGGCAATGATTAGTGTCGAGGACCTGGGCTTTAATCAGGAAAACGACCGGGATATCCTTGAATACATCGGAGAGCCTGAAAAGCGCGACCCATTGACACTGCTCCTCTCTAAGGATACCCGGAAAATACTGGGCAGGGCCATAGAGAACCTTCCTGAAAAGGAGCGTAAGGTCGTCTCTCTGTATTATTACAATGAACTGACCACTTTCATGATAGGGAAGATATTGGAGGTTACCGAATCGAGGGTTTCACAACTTCATACACAGGCGATGTTCAGGCTCAAAGGAAAATTACAGGAGAGGAACGGGTGACAGCTATTACTCCCCTTTTTTAGAATGTTCCGAGTCGGAGGGACCCTATGATGAAAGAGGGAATAGTCCTTGTCTCTGATATCAAGACGGAAAAGGGGCTTTTGCTGATTCCACGCGGAGGGGCGATTCAGCGGTTTCATATATCCAAAGAAAAAAAATTTCAAAAAACAGACTCTGTTGTCAACAGAATTTCGATTGTACAGGACATAAATCATAAGCAGAAAGTAAGGGGATAAAGAGCAGAAGAGCGCCTGTGCCGGCGGAGGGTCGGCAACATTAAGGAACCATTAGACATCACCGATAAAATGCGTGCCATGCGGACAATTTGTGAGAAAGAGATGTTGCAGCAACTCGACCGGATGCATGACAAAGACCCCTCTGTTCTCAGGGATGCGGTCGGTTTATTAACCGGGGTCAAAGATGCCAGGGTGCTTTATCCATTGATCAAGGCCCTGCAAGTCGATGATCCGGGTATACAACAGGCGGCAATAGACGCCCTCATTGCCTTCGAAGATGAGGCGGCGGTATATCATATACTTCCACTTCTGTCAGACAGTCGTGTCTATGTACGGAATATAGCACGTGAGATATTGGATAAGATAGGGGGGTACGGCATCGGTCTTTTCCAGCCCTATATCAAGGATAAGGATGAGGATGTTCGCAAGATGATTGCGGATATTCTTGGCAGCATACACGGGCCGGAGCCTAAAAAGATGCTCATCGAGATGCTGAAAGATTCCTGCAATAACGTCAGGAGTTCCGCAGCAGAGGGATTGGGGAGAGTGGGCGATTCTTCTGCCGTTGAGGCCCTTATTGATTTGCTGAATGACGAGGAATGGGTGGCCTTGTTCGCGGCCGGGGCCCTTGGGAGAATCAGAGATAGAAGGGCAATCCCGCCCCTCATGCGTCTTGTCAATTCCGGAAAGACAGAGTTACAGATTACAGCCATAGAAGCCATAGCGCAGGTTGGCGGTGAAGAGGCTGTGGACAGTCTTATGGAGGCGATTGATTCAGCAGACCCTGCTGCTGTTGGTACTGCAGTGAAAGGTATCGTAAGACTCACACATGGGAATATCGGGGAGGCGATAAACAGGTTCGGAGCCGGGAGATTATTTAATGATCTCTTTGATGCGATGAATGATCTGGATATAGAAGAGGCAGAGGTGAAGATGGATTTCATACAGGCATTCTCTGTCTTAAGTACCCGGGGAAGTTCTGGATGTATCCTGCGATTAATATCTTCAGTAGCGATAGACAACCCGGATATACTCCAGGCTGCCATGGACGCGTTAGAGAGTTTGGATGAAGAGGACACACTTATTGAGGCATTGGGGGGTGAGAGTAATTCGGCTCTTTTAATGGCCATACGCGTACTGGGACTGCTTGGATCGGTTAAGGCGGTCCCCAATCTGATGAACCTTTTTGACAGAGCAGACAGGGATATCAGGGTAGAGGTAGTGCTTGCCCTGGGTCGAATTGGGGGAAAAGATTCTTCGGGTTTTCTGATGAATATGCTCTCATTTGAAGAGGGGCACATCCGGGCCGCCTCGGCCCGTGCGCTTGGGATCATGTCTACACCGGAGTCCGCAAAGATACTCCTGAACAGACTCCGGGAAGAGGAATACTATGACGTCGCAGAAGAGATAGTAAACGCGATAGTAGAAACAGGTCTAAAAAACAGGATACCTCACCTGCCTGAAAATCTTGCTATAACTCTTTCCAGTAAGAAACCCCATATAAGACAAGCAGTCATTAAAGGTCTTGGCAGGTTAGGATGGCCAGGGGTGATCGAACATGCGAGGGGGATGCTGAGTGATGAGAACTGGCGGGTTAGAAAGGCATGTCTTGAAACCCTGAATTATCTCAATGTCCCGGAATTGCTGGGTGCACTCGTCACTGCAGTCTCTGATGAGAAAGAGGAGATCAGAATATTTGTGGCACAATTGGCGGTTGAATATCCTGGAAAAGAATCGGTTGACCTGCTCCTCTCTCTCCTTCAGGACAGGAACACCAGAGTTGCATGTAAGGCTATGGAAGGTTTGGTCGGACTTAGGGCGGAACGGGCGGTGCCCCACTTATCAGAAATTGCCCTCCGGGAAGACCTCCCGACGCAGAAAACAGCTATTTGGGCATTAGGGGAACTTGATGCTGATGAAGCTGAGGAGATATTGAAGACAATGGCATCCCATCTTAATCCTGAGGTCAGAGACGCAGCCAAAGCGGCTTATGGAAGGCTAAGAATAAAAAATAATGCTATCCGGTAAGAAAATAGAGATGAGCAATCATTCTTTTTATGCTTTAAGGGATATGATATACGAGCGCAGTGGTATTTTTTTCCCTGACCAGAAAAAGTATATCCTGGAGAACAGGCTTATAAGGCGTATAGAAGATAGTGGTTTTGATGATTTTGAAAAATATATCTATTTTTTACGGCATGATCCCATGAGGGACAAGGAGTTTTCTGCGCTTTTTAATATAGTAACAACAAATGAAACGAGTTTTTTTAGAGATATAAACCAATTGCAGGTTTTTGAATCCGTCGTCTTACCTCAACGAGTAAAAGAAGCTGAAAAAACAGGATATCGAAAACTGAGAATATGGAGCGCCCCATGCTCAACCGGGGAAGAACCCTATACCCTTGCAATGCTCCTGCTAAGTAAATTTCCTGGGATTCAGGGGACAGGCTGGGACATTGAGATCCATGGGAGTGATATCAGTGAGTGTGTTCTGAACTCCGCAAGAAGGGGGGAATACAATGATTATTCTATACGCAATGTCCCTGCCCCGTACCTGGATAGATATTTTACTAAAAATGGAAGCGGCAAATATCACGTGAATCTGGAAGTGCGGGGAATAGTTCGATTGAGCCATATCAACCTGTTTGATAATCTGAGACTGAGGATATTCCGCGGGATGGATATTGTCTTTTGCAGAAACGTGCTGATCTATTTCGACGAGCCTGCCAAGAAGAGGGTCATCGCCAATATTTATGACTGTCTATCGCCGGGAGGATATCTTTTCATAGGTCATGCAGAATCTTTGTTTAACATATCGAGGGCTTTTAAGCTCGTAAACATTAATAATATTCTGTTCTACCAGAAACAATCAGGGTGAATTGCTGGATTTATTGAGGTCATGGCTATATGGATACTATCTTGATAGTAGACGATTGCAGCTCCACCAGAAAGATTATCGCCTCTTACCTCAGGGGAGGCGGCTACCATACGATAACTGCGGCCAATGGAGTTGATGCGATAGAAAAAATGGTGACAACAAAGGTTGATCTTATTATCACAGATTTAAATATGCCGCAAATGGATGGAATAGAGCTGCTAAAATGGGTCCGTAGCAGCACGCCATTCCAGGACCTGCCGCTTGTGATATTGACTACTGAGCAGGATGGTCTTAGCCGGGCTAAGGGAATTGACGCGGGGGCGTCACGCTTTCTTACAAAGCCAATTACTAAGGAGTTGCTTATCAAGGAAGTCAGGGACATAGCTGATGAAGGCAAAGGGGGGAATTATGTTAGATCTTAAAATAAAGATATTAGTTGTGGATGATTTCTCTACAATGCGAAGAATTGTAAAAAACATCTTAAAGCAGATTGGTTATACAGAGATTGATGAAGCAGAAGATGGGAACGGCGCTCTGGCCAAGCTGCGGCAGGATAAGTATGACCTTATTGTCTCAGATTGGAATATGCCCAATATGACCGGTCTTGATCTGTTGAAGGCCATACGTGCAGATGGTGCATTGAATGGAATACCGGTGCTCATGGTGACGGCGGAGGCAAAGAAAGAAAATGTGGTAGAGGCCATCAAAGCTGGAGTTAATAATTACATTGTAAAACCGTTTACAGCAGAGGTGCTGAGAGAGAAGATTGAAAAGATATTTGACAATAAATAGACTGTGGAGGTTTTAAAACATGCAGATGCAAAATGAGGTGGACCAGGCCCTGCAGCTTATCGGGTTTACAGTGGGTGAGGAAAGGTTCGCGATTGCTATTTCTGAAGTCCATGAGATTAACAGGTTTGAACATATAAGCAAAATTCCAGATCTTCCGGATCATGTTTTAGGAGTAATAGATCTGCGTGGGGTTGTGGTCCCGGTCATTAACCTGGCAGAAAAGCTTGGAATATCAAGTCAGGGTGTCACAAAGGACACAAGAATAATTATAGTGGGATTCAATGGAGACAAGATAGGGATTTTGGTAGATAGCGTATCCGAGGTCTTACGGGTTTCTAATAGCAGCCTTGAGAGGCCTCCTTCCATTATTCAGAGCGTCAATGCCGAATACATATGCGGTATTATCCGAAACAATAATCAGCTTATTGTTGTCCTGGACTTCCTGCGTTTATTTAAAGACTATAGCCCATTACAGACACGAGAGGGTCTTATTAATTTAGGAGAAATTGCAGCACCTGCGCAGGGAAATGTAGGAAGTCAGAAGGGGGATGATAGTGATGCGATCAGCCAGATTGTTGATGTCACAAGGGCCATGTCGGAAGGTGATTTCCATCATGAAATTGATGGAGAACTCTATGGCCAGATAGGGGAGCTGGCAAAATATATCAATGCGACCATCAAGAAACTACAGACTGTGGAACCTAATATCGCATTGGCAACAGATAAGATACCTGCGGCCTCTTTGCAGTTATCAGAGATTACAAAGGCGACAGAAGAGGCCACACACAGCGTTATGGGACAGGTGGAGTGTGTACTGGACAACCAGGATTTATTACTCCACCGCATAGAGGCTATAGAGAAGGGGGGCGATATTGCCAAAGAAGCAGGAGAGTTAAGGCAACTCACTGCGGACAACAAGGAAATCCTGCTGGATATTATTACAGGTCTCTCCTTCCAGGACCTGACAGGACAGAAAATAAAGTCGATCATTAGTTTGATAGAAGAAATCGAGAAGCGGATTATTCATCTCATAGTAACATTCGGATTGAAATCGAAGACTGGGATCGAGGAGAAGATTCCATTGACAGGGTTTACGGATGACACGAAAATTGAGCAGGGTTTGGTAGATACCATACTCAAGGAATTTGGGTTTGAGGAATGATGGGAGGACTTCATGGAAGAATCTATGCCTCAAGATGAGATGCAGGAACTGATCAAGGAGTTTATTGCCGAGACAGAAGAGGTTTTAGAAGGCCTGGACCAATGTTTTATTAAGCTTGAGACCTCGCCAGGTGACCTTGTATTAATAAACGATATATTCAGGGCAGTACACAGCGTCAAAGGTTCGGCCGGCTTTCTTGGATTTAACAGACTCGTTGAGGTGGCCCATCAGGCTGAGAATATATTAAATAAGCTTCGCCAGAAGGAGATGCAGGCGGACCCGGAGGCCATTGATATTATCCTTGAGTCGGTTGATGTGCTCAAGCGTCTGATTAAAGAGGTAAAAGAAGGGTCCGGTGAATTAATAGATATTGCACCGATAAAAAGAAAACTATCACTATTATTGGAGTACGCTGGGTCGTCGGAAGAAATCATCAGCGATAATCCCCCGGCCCCTGTTCCTGCTTCTGAGCCACCAGGGAGAGTGAGCAGGGAAGTGGAAAAAGCGGAAGCCGGGACTCCGAAGTTAGAAAGGAATAATAAAAAGAATAAAGAACAAGTGACCCTGGCTGACAAACCAGCGATTGGGACAGCGGAACAGGAGAAGGACCAAACTTTGCGGATTGATACAAACCGGCTGGATCAGGTCATGGACCTTGTCGGGGAATTGGTCCTGAGTAGAAACAGGTTGATAAAGATACTCTCTGAGGTAGAAGAGTTGTATAATGGAGATGAAAAGATAAAATCCCTTTTTGAGACAGCATCTAATCTGAATCTCCTTACCACAGATATGCAATTAGCGGTTATGAAGATGCGCATGGTTCCTATAAGAAAGGTGTTCAATAAATTTCCGAGGATGGTCCGGGACATCGCCAGGAAGGTGAATAAGAAGATAGATCTTCAGATGTCCGGTGAATCTACAGAGATTGACAAGTCAGTTATCGAAGAGATAGGGGATCCTCTTGTCCATGTCATTAGAAATTCTATAGATCATGGCATAGAGTTGCCAGAGGACAGGCTAAGAAAAGGCAAACCTGAATCCGGGACGATCACCTTAAGCGCCTTTCAGGAAGGGAACTCTATCGTTATACAGATTGAAGATGACGGCAAGGGTATAGATCCGGTGACGGTGGAGAAAAAGGCGCGTGAAAAGGGTCTGATAAAATCTTCGGACGTCAGGCTTTCTCCCAAGGAAGTTATAAATTTAATATTTGAGCCTGGTTTTAGTATGGCAGCGCAGGTGTCGGATATCTCCGGCCGGGGGGTTGGAATGGATGTTGTCAAAACGAATATAGGCCGTATCAATGGCATTATAGATGTCAATTCTGAAGTGGGAAAAGGTACCCGGATAACCTTTAAAATTCCCCTGACACTGGCGATCATTCAAGTCCTTATGGTAAAAGTTAATGGTGAGGTCTATGCCTTGCCACTTTCCTCTGTATTGGAGACTGTGAGGATTTCACGGGACTGCATAAAGTCCATTGACGGTCAGGAGATACTGAGTGTCAGAGATAGCCTGATTCCTCTGATAAGATTAGGGGATGTGCTGAATATAAAAGCAGACCATACAACCAAGGAGTTGGTATATGTAGTCCTTGTAGCCATCGCAGAGAAGCGGTTAGGTATTATCGTTGATGAATTATGCCACCAGGAAGAGGTCGTCATCAAGTCTGTGGGGACATATTTTTCCGGTATTAAGGAGATTTCCGGCGCTACAATTACCGGCGACGGCAGGGTGGGTCTTATATTAGATGCAGCTGCTCTGATCTCTCAGCGCAATGAGTTGACCGGGGTTTTATAAGGGGGATGGTATGCTCAGTCCAATAAAGGTCCTGGTTGTGGACGATTCTGCTTTTATACGAAAGACTATTATGGGTTTGTTAAACTCTGAGCCGGGTATCCATGTTGTTGGAGAGGGGGTAGACGGCGAGGATGCTGTACAAAAAGTGAAGACTCTGCTGCCGGATATAGTTACCATGGATATAGAGATGCCGCGCATGAATGGGCTGGAAGCACTAAAGATCATTATGCGTGAAAGACCGATACCGGTAATCATGGTCAGTTCTCTGACTGAGAGTGGTGCGCGGGAGACTATGATGGCACTGGAATACGGGGCCATAGACTATATACCCAAGAATTTGTCCAGTAACATAACAAATATAGTCCATATAAAGAATGATCTGATCGAGAAGGTCAAAGTATTTGGCAGAAAAAAGTTTGATGCCAGGGGAATAGTAAAGAGTGTCAGAGCGGTGCCACCATTGGATTATTGCCCGCCGTCTGGAAAAAATAAGATAAATATCGTTATCATCGGTGCCTCTACCGGAGGTCCCAAGGCTTTGCAGGAAATCATCCCAAGACTGCCAAAAAATTTTCCATGTGGAGTCCTTATCGTTCAACACATGTTGCCTGTGTTTACATCATCCTTTGCCGAAAGGATGAAAGAGTTGAGTCATATCGAGGTCAGAGAGGCTAAAGATCGAGATGTTGTTATGCCAGGACTTGCGCTGGTCGCACCGGGTGGTTCCCATCTCAGAGTGCGTAAATGGCCTAATGGTGAGTACCGCATAAAGCTGTCCAAGGAGCCGCCCATGTTACACATGCCGTCTGTGGATATTGCCATGGAATCTGTGGCACAGGCGTATTCTGAACACGCCCTTGGCGTGATCATGACAGGAATGGGACAGGATGGCAAGGAGGGCATGAAGGCTATAAAGGGGGTAAAAGGCAAAACCGTTGCCCAGGATGAGGCATCCTCTGTTATATTCGGGATGCCGAAGGCGGCTATTGAAAGTGGCTGCATTGACAAGATAGTGGCTCTTGAAAAGATGGCCGAGGAAATCATCGGCATGCTTTAAGGATATCATTTTAACAATGGACTTGGGTGATTAAGCGAGCATGAAGACGGGAACTCTTATAGAAAATAGTCTGCAGGTAGTTACATTTAGAGTAGGGAGTGAAGATTACGGGCTCCATATCATGCGAGTTCAGGAGATTATCAGAGTTGTAGAGACCGTGAAGGTTCCAAAGGCGCCCGTTTATGTCGAGGGGGTGATCAATCTGAGAGGCAAGATTATTCCCATAATAGATTTACGGAAAAGGATGATGAAGGCAGTAACATGTTATTCTGATGCATCACGAATTATTGTGGTGGATACAAGCGGTAGATTAGCCGGATTGGTGGTAGATGCCGTTATTGATGTTGTTATGTTGAATAGTGAAGATGTGGAGCCCTGTCCTTCCATAGATGACTCCAAGAGGTCTGAATATATAATGGGCGTAGGTAGACAAGGGGATAGATTGATAACGGTCTTAAGTCTGGAGAGTCTGCTCAAATTATCCTGATATGAATACAATACCCGATGCTGAAAATATAATATTGAACGGTTATGAAATACCACCTATGCCGAATGTGGCACAGCAGATCCTTAAGCTAATCGCCGATCCGGATACTACGGCACAAAAGCTTCAGGAGACAATCATGGCGGATCAGGCTCTGACTGCCCAGATACTGAAGATTGCAAACTCTCCATTTTATGGAGTCCCTCGTGCGGTCAGGACACTGTCTACTGCGATCATGATCCTTGGCTATAAGATGATAAGAAATTTAGCTTTGACAACAGCAACAAAGGCAATCAACAGGCGATTTGGACTTACTGAGATGATGATGTGGGAGCACTCGATAGGGGCCTCCATTGCATCATTTCTGATCGCTAAAGAGATACGGTTTCCTGATCCGGAAGAGGCCTTTTTGGCCGGCCTGCTCCATGATGTCGGGAAGCAGGTTCTTAATAACAATGAGAGTGAAAAATACATGCATGTCATCGAGAGGACATATAATGAGGGGGTGAGCTTTTATTTTGCGGAGAAGGATATATTTGGATTTGGTCATCCCGAGGTAGGGGCGCTTGTAGTCAGAAAATGGAAATTATCAGAGGAGTTGGAAAATGCAATAAAATATCATCATGATGGTTATCAGAGGCTTATTAAGGAGAACCCTGTTTATATGGGTAAACTACCCCTCATGGTCAATCTGGCGGACCTTATATGTTTGAAACTTGGGATAGGCAGGAAAAGGCCCATGCCGGAGCTTAACATCACGGATTCTGATTCTGCTACGTTACTGAAACTTACAGAAGATAAGGTATACAACCTGATAGACAAGATCTGGAAGAATTTTGAGGTAGAAAAGGAGACCTTTAAAACTAATTAACTTCTAAAGAGGGGGGAAAAAAGATGTTTAACTTTACAAATTGCCTGAAGATAAAGCACAAGATACTTCTGAGCTTTTGTCTGCTATCATTCTTATTTATAGGAGGTGCAATATTCTCCTTTATTGCCAGCAGAAGTATTCAACAGCAATCGTATATCGTAAAGAATAACACTTATGGAATGTTGCAGCATTCGCAGACACTGATGACTGACTTCAAATATACAGAGGAGCAGTTCTCTAATGCCGGCGCCTTCTCAGACACCGATAAACTCTCTAAGGGAAAGGAGACTTCTGAACATTTTATATCCATATTGGGTGAACTAAAGAGATTGGAGGCAAATGACCCAGCAAGCCTGAAAGAATTAGACGCAATTGATAAATCTTTCAGGGAATTCTCCGACAATGGCCTTTTGATAGCTGAGGCCCTGATAAACCGGCAGGATCCCCTATCCATCAGCGACCCGATGAAAAAATTCAGGGAAGGCACATTGGCGCTTAAAGAAGAACTTGGCGCCTATTCAAAGGCCAAAGAAGAGGCATTTAAGAATGGCATTGAAGGAATAGAGAATACATCCGGCAGGAATAGCCGGGTAGTTACCTTTTTAGCAGTAGTCATGGTTATTATCAGTATGCTGATGGCCTTCTTTATTACCAATATAGTTTCTAAGCCACTTAAGCAACTCACAATGGCATTCCAGGATATAGCGGAGGGGGAAGGAGATCTGAGACGGAGACTGGATGCGAATCGTAAAGATGAGATTGGCGAGGTTTCTAAAGGGTTTAATGTCTTTGTGGACAGACTGGCCGCCGTCCTCAGCAAGGTGGTGGAGATGACTCAGCGCGTTGGATTTTCGGCGATGCAGTTGTCTGCTACTGCTGAGCAGATATCTAAGGGCACACAAAATCAGAATATGCAGGTGACACAGGTAGCCTCCGCAATCGAGGAGATGGGTGCGACTGTCGTCGAGGTTGCAAAGAATGCAAGCCAGGCTGCAGAATTTTCCAAGAAGGCATCAGAAATGGCTGTTAAAGGTGGAAATATTGTGGGCAGGACTGTGAAAGGCATGCGCGATATCGCCAAATCGGTCGAGGAATCTGCCGGTACTATAGAAGAACTTGGAAAGAGTTCTAATCAGATTGGTGAGATTATTACTGTGATTAATGACATAGCGGACCAGACAAATCTGTTGGCCTTAAATGCGGCGATTGAGGCGGCAAGAGCTGGAGAGCACGGTAAGGGATTTGCGGTAGTAGCGGATGAGGTGAGGAAGCTGGCAGAACGGACGACCAAGGCTACAAAAGAGATAAAGACAAAGATAGAGCTTATCCAGGAGAGGACGGCAGGTGCAGTTGAGGCCATGAATAGCGGCAGAAAGGATGTTGAAGAAGGTGTTGGTCTGGCGACAGAGGCAGGTGAAAGCCTTCAATCCATCGTCGAGAGTGTCAAGAATGTATCTGATATGATTCAGCAGATTGCTGCAGCCACAGAAGAGCAGTCCGCTGCCGCAGGAGAAGTCTCCGCCAATATGGAGAATATTTCTACGACAGCTACTGAAACATCTGTGAGTATAATGGAGACGACCAACGCTGCCAGTGATCTGTCAAAGATTGCTTCAGAGCTTCAGGCCCTGACAGGACAGTTTAAGTTACAATGACAAGACTGACAAACATACAGCAGGTTATATCGAATATCCCGAGTGTTGAGAAGGTGCAACAGGTGCAGCAACATCAGGCCCAGGCAGAGCAGTCACGCATAGCAACTCAGAATCAAAAGGCCGCAGATAATCGGAGCAGAAAGATTGAGAATACGGTGCCATCGGATAGAGTCGATATCAGCGTAAAGGAGGATCAGTCCGGTCTGAAGAGGGAAGGCAATAAAAAAAATGATAAGGAGGATCACCCGGAGGATGAGTCTGAGGATGATAAATCACATGTGGATATCCGGGTTTAGCGGAATGCATTCACAAATTATTCTATTTTCAGTTTGGAAAATGGATTTACGAATTCCTGTTGTTCAGTCTTCCGCTCCTCATTCAGTATAACAATGTCCACCCTGCGGTTTTTTGTTTTTCCCTCGTTTGTATCATTACCTGCAATAGGTCTGTATTCTCCATAGCCAATCGCTGTAAGCCTTGCAGGGTCTACTCCACGGGAGACAAAGTGTCTTACAATGCTGGTGGACCTTGCGGAGGAGAGTTCCCAGTTTGAAGGGAATTGTATGCTGTTTATCGGTATATTGTCGGTGTGTCCTTCAACGTGAAGATTCTCTTTCATGGGTGTGATAATTCCAGCCAATCTATCTATAGCATCGATTGCTTCCTTCCTGATCTCTGCACTGCCTGAGTCAAAGAGGGCCGTATCTGTTATACGGATTACAATGCCTCTACGGTCCTGGAATATATTGAGCTTGTCCTTGTTTTCCAGGTCCTTGAGGACCTCCTTAATAACGGCGATATGTTCTATCTTTGCCGTGTATTTTTCTGACGAGCTGAACTTGGGGCCTACTTCTATCTTCTTTGAACTAAGATGAGAGGGATTAAATGCCGCCTGTGCAGAATCACTTACAGCCCTGAATTTCCCTTCATTGACAGAAGAGGTTGAATACATCACGACAAAAAAGGCAAAGAGTAGTGTAATAAAGTCGGCATAGGACACTAACCACCGCTCATGGTTTTCATGTTCTTCATGTTTTTTCTTTTTATGCGCCATGTTTTACCGCTTATTTCCCCTCATTCCCTTCTTGTTTGCTCGCTGCCTTTTCGAGAAAGCCCTCCAGTTTCTCCCTCATCAGCCTGGGATTTTCTCCGGTGGCTATAGCAATCAGTCCTTCTATGATGAGTTCTTTTAAGACACTCCTGGCCCTGATCTTTATTTTTAAGTTACCACCCATTGGGAGAAACAGCAGATTGGCAGAACCGACACCATAGACAGTGGCCACAAATGCGGTAGCGATGCCCGATCCGAGTTTACTGGGGTCGGCAAGATTCTCCATCACGTGGATCAATCCAAGAACAGCACCAAGGATACCCACAGTTGGAGCAAAGCCACCGGCAGATTCAAAGATCTTTGCTGCCAGTGTCTCGCGTTCTTCCTGGTAGGCCATCTCTATGCTTAATATGCCCTGAAGTGTTTCAGGTTCTGTTCCATCAACAACATATTGAAGCCCCCTGCGGAGGAAGGGGTCCTTTACATCCTTTAGTTTTGGTTCCAGGGCAAGAATTCCTTCTTTTCTTGCTGTCTGTGCAAAATTTTCGAGTTGGTTTATAAAATCTTCGTAATCGATTTTGCTTGAGAAAATAGAGCTGATAGACAACTTAAATGCCAGAAGGAATGTCTTCAGAGGGTAGTTGACCATGACCGCCCCAAATGTTCCTCCCATCACTATCAGAAATGCAGTAAACTGGGTAATAGATCCCACATGCCCGCCCTCTAACATCTGGCCGAGCAAAATAGCGCCTATACTGACGACCAATCCTAAGGGAAGAAATATATCCATTTTCCTGTTTGCTATCCTTTAGTGACAGGAAAGCAACTCATCCAGCCTTACCAGAGGGCAATAGATGAGGGTTTTCCTGGGCTGTTGCATATACCTTACATGCCTGACACTTTCTTTGGCTCTCAATACAGCATTCAGGTAACTCTTCTGATGACCAACATGCTGACTTGTTTTCTCCATATACTTTGCAATTATCACGATACTCATTAGGACATTTAATAATTTTCCAACACGGGGTAATGAGAAGCAGGCGCCGGATTCCCTCATAGTTTAGCCCTTCCCGATGTATGAGTTGCCATATCTTCATAATCCACAGGATCTCAGCCTGGGTAAAGAGTCTGTGATTGTTCTGAGAGTCTCTGTGTATGCGAAGAAGCCCCTGGCGTTCATATTCACGGATAGTGCCTGGAGAGACGCCTGTAAGCTTGGCGGCCACCCGGATTGTAAAAACTGAATGTATGTTTTCTTCCTGGGACATAGTTTTGCAAGGAAGTTATCGGAGCGGTCCTAACTTACTTTAGGTAACTGCTGTTAAGTTACTTATGCAGATTACAAGTAGATATCTTGCGACATTTGTCACAAGTAATTAGCCGGCAATATTGATAGTCCATGGTAGGCAAAAAGGTCCTGATTTTGGAGAGTATCATTTCAAGTCTCAAGTATCAAATAATAAATTAGTGCAGGTATATCAACAGGATATGGGACATCTTTGGATAGGTAAGAAAAGTGGCATAGGCCTTGCTGAATATCAGGAATTGTATTGCTCAATTTTGATTGGAGGTGTTATGAACAAGGGGATTTATCCGGCGCTTTCAGGCGGCATTGCATACGAGAGGGTCCTTTCCCTTGTAGCTAACAATGTTGCCAATATAAATACCTCAGGATTTAAGGCGGACAGACCTGTCTTTAAGGTAGATATGCCCACCTCCTCTCAAGATGCCTATATGGGAGAGAGTGGGGCAATGTCTTTAAATGATAAATTCTTCACTGAAATAGACGCCCTGTTTACAGATTTTAACTCAGGTGTAATAAAACAGACAGGGAATGTTCTGGATGTAGCCATTGAAGGCGATGGTTTTTTTGTTGTAAATACTCCGGATGGGGCTCGTTATACGAGGAGTGGGAACTTTACTTTAAATGCCTCCAATACCTTGATAACGGCTGATGGAAATATGGTTATGGGGGAGAATGGGCCTATTCTTTTGGAGCAGGGCAATATCCTCGTTGATTCAGAGGGCGGGATCTCTATAAACGGGAGTGAGGTTAACAGGTTGAAGATTGTGGACTTTGACAAACCTTATAACCTTGCCAAAGATCATGGGAATATGTTTACAGGCTCAAACGAAAGGCCCGCAGAGGGGTATAAGATACTTCAGGGGGCTATTGAACTTTCTAATGTAAATCCAGTCAAAGAGATGGCCTCCATGATAGAGGTGCTAAGGGGATATGAGTCGTATCAGAAGGTGATGACGACTTTGGATGAGGTGTCCGCGAGGGCAAACGAAGTGGGTAGGGTGTAGGCGAATGGTAAATGGTGATTTGATATAAGGAGGGAAAATAGAAAATGATGCGGGCATTATATATTGCAGCGACAGGAATGGCGGCACAACAGCTTAATATAGATATCATTTCGAACAACCTTGCAAATGTTAATACAGCGGGTTTTAAAAAGAGCAGGGGAGATTTCCAGGACTTGCTATACCAAACTATCCGTATGGCAGGTGCACCCTCGGGGACAGGGACCCAGATACCCTCCGGTATTCAGATGGGCTCCGGTGTGCGGCCTGCGAGCGTTCAGAGAATATTCACTTCGGGAGACTTTCAGAATACTCAGAATGCACTTGACCTTGCCGTAGAGGGGGAAGGGTTTTTCCAGGTCCAGTTACCGGATGGGACAATAGGTTATACAAGGGCCGGGGCCTTTAAGAAAGACAGCTCGGGGAGGATTGTAACCTCCGATGGTTTTCCAGTTGACCCTTCCGTAACTATTCCATCTGATGCATTGAATATTACCATAAGTGCTAATGGAACGATTTCTGTACTTCAACCAGGGAATCCATTGCCTACAGAGGTTGGGACTATTCAGCTTGCAAGATTTTCAAATCCGTCTGGACTTAATTCTATCGGAAGGAATCTATTCCTTCCGACGGCCGCTTCGGGTGAAGTTATTAGTGGTGCACCGGGTGAGTCCGGCTTTGGGACAATCGCACAGGGGTTTCTTGAGGCCTCTAATGTAAATATTGCAGAGGAACTTGTGAATATGATTGTAGGACAACGGGCATACGAAATTAACTCTAAGGCCATTCAGACTGCTGATGAGATGATGCGTACGGCAAATGAAGTCAAGAGATAAGGGTGAGGACACGAAGTCTTCTGCTCGGAATTGCGGAGGAGATAAGCATGTGTAGAAAGGTGATTGTGTTGATGGGAATGATAATCATTCTGGGTATTCCTGATATTTCTTATCCTAATACAGCTGAGGTTAATACCCTGATGGTATCTGATGCAGAGAAGATGATAAAGGAATATCTGGGCGGACACACCCCGTGGAGTGAAGATCAAATCAGGGTGAAAAATATATCTATTGGCGGCAATATTATTCTTCCAGCAACATGGGATTATGAGATTACTCCTGCCCCCAAGGCGACGATGATCGGCAGGACTGCATTTTCGGTGAGTATTAATACAAATGGAAAGCCAATACAGACATTCTGGATCAATGCGGATATAGAGGTATGGGTTGATGTTGTTCTGGCTGTGCACACGATGAAGGAGCGTCAAGTCATCGATGAGGAGGACGTCTATATCGGGAAGAAGGATCTTGCTGAACTTCCTCCTGGATATGCAGATGATATCGGTTCTGTAGCAGGCAAGCGGGTAAAAAGATTTGTGGGTACAAACAGGCCGATTACACAGGACATGTTAGAAGAACCTCCTGTCTTTAAAAGGGGAGAGAAGGTCTTTATCCTTGCAGAGTCTGAGACGCTAAAAATAATGGCAACAGGCACGGCGGAAAGTGACGGATATAAGGGGCGGACCGTTAAGGTGATGAATATGCAGTCGCGGAAAGAAGTTTCCGGAGAAGTTATTGATAACACGACTGTCAGAGTTAAATGGTAAGGAGGATGAGGATGAAATATCTCCTGGCACTTGCAGTCTTTATTCTAACAGCTGGAGTTGATCAGGCAATAGCAGAGAATGATGGATCTCTATGGTCTGAGAACAGACCGCAATCGTTTCTGTTCAGCGATTCTAAGGCCGGCAGGGTGGGAGATGTAGTGACTGTCCGCATCGTAGAGAGTTCAAAGGGGAACAAAAATGCCTCGACCAAAACGGCGAAAGATTCAAGCCTATCCACTTCCATATCTGCATTTTTTGGGATGTCATCTGATAAGTTATCCCAGGCATCTGTTGGCACTGAGACCAGCGAAAAGCATGATGGCGCCGGTTCCACATCAAGAAGCAGCGAGCTGACCGCAGTTATAACTGCCGGGGTCATTGATGTGATGCCTAATGGAAATTTAGTCATAGACGGGAGACGTGAGGTTGTCGTAAACAATGAGACACAGCTTCTCTCTGTAACAGGAACCGTAAGACCGGAGGACATAGGACCAAACAATACAGTCTTGTCCAGTTATATTGCAGATGCAAAGATTACTTACACCGGTAATGGGGTAGTGTCTGATAAGCAGCACGTAGGATGGTTTGTCAGGTTGTTGGATAAGATATGGCCATTTTAACATCCGGAAAACAGGTTCCAATAATATGCAGATGAGATCTTATATGAAAATGCCTTACACCATTGTAATCCTTCTGTTTATATTACTGTCACTATCTCCTTTGATTACTCCTGTTCATGCAGTCCGTATAAAGGATATGGCTACTGTCGGGGGGGTAAGGGATAATCAACTCATTGGATATGGATTGATAGTAGGGCTAAATGGTACCGGTGATAAAAAGGGTACAGAATTTACTATTCGCAGTGTCACGTCAATGCTTACAAAAATGGGGATAGCTATAGATCCGTCTGCGGTGAGCGTAAAGAATGTTGCTGCAGTGATAGTGACTGCAAAACTTCCACCCTTTGCAAAGAAGGGGAGTCATATTGATGTGATCGTTTCCTCAATAGGGGATGCAACGAGTCTGCAAGGAGGGACCCTCCTCCTTGCCCCCCTTAAAGGGGCGGATCAGACCGTATATGCCGTGTCTCAGGGCCCCATATCACTTGGGGGATACATTGGGGGGAGTGGAGGGGATAGCGTCCAGAAAAATCATGCCACTGTCGGCAGAATAGCGGGTGGAGCCATAGTAGAACGTGAGGTTGAGCTGGCAATCAATGAGAAAAAAGATATAACCATTTCCCTGCGTCAGCAGGACTTCAGCACGTCAGTCCGGCTTGCAGATGCCATTAATCAGTCACTAAAACAGAAATTAGCTACCCCGGAAGACCCGGGTACAGTCACGTTGACAGTACCCGCAGAATATCAGGAAAGAGTAGTAGAGCTTATAGCCTCTATTGAAAATCTTGATATACAGGTTGATGCACCTGCCAGGATCGTCTTAAATGAGAGGACAGGCACCGTAGTCATGGGGGAGAATGTACGGATATCCACTGTCGCGATATCGCATGGTAATTTGACGATCCAGGTTAAGACGCAAATAGAGGTATCCCAGCCAGGGGCATTTTCAAAAGGGGAAACGGTAGTTGTCCCGCAGCAGGATGTGTCTGTAGAAGAGCAGGAGGCAAGACTCATGGTCCTGCAATCGGGCGTAACGGTTGACGAGGTTGTCAGGGCACTTAACTCTGTGGGTATTACGCCAAGAGACTTGATTGCAATACTTCAGGCGATTAAGGCAGCCGGGGCATTGCAGGCGGACCTGGAGATTATTTAGTTGCGAATAGAGCAATTACCACACAATACCCCAGAGATTCCTCCAGATAAGAATATTAAAAAGGCTGCAAAAGAGTTTGAGGCATACTTTGTGTCTTATCTCCTTAAAGTTATGCGTGAATCAGTACCCAAAAGTGGATTGTTGAGTGGTGGAATGAGCGAGAATATTTATACCTCCATGATGGACGAAAAGATAGCGGAAGGAATTGCCTTGCAGGGTGGTTTTGGGCTTTCAGAACTTCTGGAAGGACAAATCAACATCTACCCTGCGACTGCCGATAAAATGAGTAATTATCAGGGGGAGAGAAGAGATGAGGATTGAAGGACACTCTATCATAAAGACCCTTGAAAGTTATCTGTCAAGGGTGAGCGAATCACGCTATTATTCTGTAAGTAACAATGCTGGTCTTACGGCAGGAGAAGCAGAAGATCCTATAGAATTATCTGCTGAGGCAGTAGAATTTAACAGGATAAAGAGCTTTATTAGTGCGGTACCGGAGATAAGGCAGAAAAAAGTGGATCAGTTAGCTGATGAGGTAAAGTACGGGAGGTATTATGTCACTCCTGAGTTAATAGGGACCGGATTGGTAAGAGAACATATCATGGATGCATTACTTATCATATAATTTCAGGGAGCTTCAGTGGATGAAAAGTTTGAAAATCTTTTAGAGATATTAGAGAAAGAGGTAGATCTTTATAGAGATTTCCTTAATCTACTTCAAAATGAAAGGCAGTATATGGTCGATCTGTCATTAGACAGACTTCATGAATGTTCCAATCAGAAAGAGACTCTCATATTGGACCTGCAGATATTGGAAGAGTCAAGAAGAGATGTAATAGCGCTGATACTAAATGGCCATCATTTCACCTCGCCGACCCTGGCCATGATAATAGAAAAGGCCCCTGGCAGATATAAGAGGAGTTTAGAGGCGTGCCGCTCCAATCTCGTCTCGCTGGTAAACAGTATAAGGGAGATAAACCAGATTAATGGCATACTTGCCGAACGTGTCATAAATTACACAAGAAACTCCCTTGCCTTTTTAAATCGTCTTGCCTATGAGTTGCCCGTATATCATTCGTCAGGCCGAATGGAGCAGGATAAAAAGACCGGTAGATTAGTTTGTAAAAAAGGATAGAGATGAGCAGTATTAATGACATATTTGATATCGGCCAACAGGGAATCCAGGCGCAACAGGCTGCTATGCAAATCACATCGCACAATATCGCAAACGTCAATACGGATGGATATTCTCGCCAGGAGGTCGTTTTCGAAGAGACTACCCCTCTTGATGGGAATCCTGGTCAGGTAGGAACGGGTGTGAGTGCAACGGCAATCCTGAGAAAATACGACAGCTTTATAGAAGGTCAGATCACGGACAGCAGAGAGCGCTATGGCAATCTGGGTATACAGATGTCTGCTCTTTCGAAAATTGAGAACCTGTTTTATGATTCTCAAGGTACCAGTATTAATAACTTGATTGATGCCTTTTTTAGTGTGCTCCAGGACCTGTCTGCAAATCCGTCGGGAAAACCGGAGAGAGTTGCTGTTCTGTCCAGAGCAGACGCCCTCGCCACGGCCATTAATAATGTATATTCCGACCTCATTCAGCTCCAGAAGGACATGAACAATCAGGTGAGTCAGACGGTTGCGGATATTAATCGTATTACAGCTCAAATCGCGGATCTGAATGAAAAGATCAGTCAGGCAGAAAATATTGGGCAGAATGCCAATGACTATAGGGATATGCGGGGTCGGCTTTTGAATGAATTGGCAGAAAAGATAGATATACAGTCTTTTGAAGACGGAACGGGACAGATCACGGTGATAGGGGCAGGGTCAGTATTGCTGGTAGAAAGAGGAAATTCCTGGGAGCTGGGTGTTGAAAGTAATCCGGATAACAATGGCTACTATAATATAGTGTCCAATACTTCAGGCAGTAGCAGTATTGATGTAACGGACCGGATATCGGATGGGAGACTTAAGGGGCTGCTTACAATCAGGGATTCTGTAACGCCCGACGCGATAGACAATCTGGATCGGTTAGCGGCAGCCGTTGCAAACGAGATAAATCAAGTGCATCGGGCAGGGTATGGCTTAGACGGTTCTACAGGGACAAACTTCTTTACTCCAGGATTTGAAACAGATGATGACGTATCTGCTGTAGAGCTGAGCACCAATAGCGGAACGGGAGATGTTAGTATTACCATTGATGATCCTTCTCAACTGACATATCGAGACTATGAATTGACCTTCGTTGGAAGTAATTATGTCCTTACCAATAAATCAACAAATACCTCACAATCTGGGATATACTCTGATCCTACTACCTTTACTTTTGAAGGGCTTTCTGTCAATATAACAGGGACACACAGTAGTGGGGATAAATATACTGTAAGTGCCCATAAGGAAGCTGCCCAGAATATGCAAGTGGCGATTGCTATAAGTGATTCCGATAAGATAGCCGCTGCGACCGCTTCAACCAGTAATAGAGGGGATAATAGAAATGCCCTTGCCATTGCACAACTTCAGGATAAACTCGCCATTGACGGGACTTCTAATTTCAGCAATTATTATGGTAGTGTAGCAGGAGAAATTGGCGCCAATTCCCAGTTTGTAAACAATACTTATACAGCCCAGAAGTTTTCGTTAGAACAATTGAAAAATATGAGGGAGTCTGTTTCGGGGGTATCATTGGATGAAGAGATGGCAAACCTCATAAAGTATCAGCGGTCCTTTGAAGCAGCAGCGAGGCTTATCACTATAGGGGATGAACTTTTACAAACCATATTAAATATGGTGGGATAGTCCGATGCGTGTTTCAGACAAAGTATTATATAATACGGTTACCAGCAATCTTCAGCAAAATTTAGAGAAGATGCTGGAACTGCAGGAAAGTGGTTCTTCCGGAAAGAGAATCAACCGCCCTTCCGATGATCCTATTGGTGCCATGAAGGTCATTGATTACATGACAGCAATATCCAAGGCCGATCAGTATCAGAGGAACATTGATAATGGCATTTCTTCATTGGATGCAACAGAATCTGCTATTGCGACTACCCAGGACATATTAGTAAGGGCAAAGGAATTATCCATCTCTGCTCTTAATGGGACAAGCAGTGCCTCTGATCGGGGGATTGTTGCAAAGGAGGTTCAACAATTATATGAACAGGTTCTGCAGATAGCAAATACACAATCTAACGGTGGATACATCTTCGCAGGTTATAATATTGGTACACCGGCATATAATTCTTCCGGTACTTATACTGGTACGGCTTATCCTGGAGGTTCTATTGCGGTTGAAATAGATTCAGGGTCAACAGTAGAAATCAATATGACCGGCGATAGGGTATTTGGATCATCTGCTTATGGGGTAGATATATTAGGCACATTGAATAATCTGAAGACTGCGCTGGAGGACAATAATCTGCAGGGTATTAATACGGCAACGTCAAATCTGGAGTCGGCAATGGAGCAATTGAACAATACACGGGCAGAGGTTGGAGCCCGGATTAATCGAGTAGAAACAGCAAAGAGTTATCTTAGCAAACTTAAGTTTGATCTGACAGGATACAAGAGTGAGACAGAGGATGTTGATATTGTCAAGATTATAACTGACCTTGCCATGCAACAGAACATCCTGGATGTATCGAGGGCATCGGCTGCAAAGGTACTTGGGCAATCGTTGTTAGATTTTCTTAGATAATTTCTTAACGTCCGGTTTGATTATCATAGGGACTTAAACGCCATGGAGGGCACAGATGCTGATACTGACAAGGAAGTCTGGTGAAGGAATAAGGATAGGGGACGATATAAGGGTAGTTGTTTTAGATGTAAAAGGAAATCAGGTTCGGATAGGTATAGAAGCGTCTGCCTCTATGCCAGTCCATCGCGATGAGGTCTATGAGAAGATTAAGTCGGAGAACATAAAGGCCTCAACCGCTACTGGAGAGAACCTACACCGACTCTTTAAGCTATGGACTGAGAAAAAATAATAGCGTGAAAGGAGCTGTTTCAGGTGAAAATATATACCAGCAGATTTGGCGAGATTGATGTAGATAAGAATAAGGTTATTAATTTTGCCCGGGGGATATTGGGTTTTCCGGAAGCGAAAAGGTACGTTGTTTTGGACCACATGAATAATCCGGAGATACCCTTTAAATGGCTTCAGGCTATTGATAAATCTGATCTTGCTTTTGTTATAACAGATCCATTATTGTTTTATCCTGATTATAATCCCGGAATCGAGGAAAAGGATTTAAAAGAGCTTAAGATTTCTGATTCATCAGATTATGGTACGATAGTTCTTGTTACTATTCCCCATGGTGAACCGGAGAAGATGACGGCAAATCTGCAGGGGCCTATTGTATTGAATCTAAAGACGAGGGATGCAAGACAGATAGTGTTGTTAGACGATGAATATTCAACTCGCTATCCATTATTAACCAGTCATATCCAATTACAAAGTCCAACTGTGAAATAAGATTTAACTTCGGGTATCAAAAAACCTGGGAGGAGAAGGATTAGAAGTACTATAGGCCTTTGAGGCATGTATCTTTTTGTCCGCTAGCAGTATCTCTTCTGATATGCCTGCCTGCAATCTTGATAGTTCGGTACAGCACATCTCTTCTATTTTTATAATATCCTGGATTGTTTTCTCAATATTCCTGAGGTAGGAGAGGATATCTCTATCGTTGGCGAAGTCCTGAAACACGTGGTGTAGCTCTATGCCGATCTTCTTTTCTATTGTCTCTATTTTATTTATACATTTATCTTTTTCATGGAGGATAATCTGTAATCCATCTATATCCATCTTCTTTATCATATCAATCTGCTGGTAAGTTTCTCTCAAAATCGCTTTGTATATATCTAATTCTTCAGAAAGAATAGCGATTATATCTTTTTTAAGACTCGAACTCATAATACAGCCTCCCTCTCTGTTACTTCTTGTTTGCTTATAGTAATTTTTTCGCTTTTGGCGCTTAGAATAATGGTCTCCCATGCCCTCTGGAGTTCATAGAGCATTTTTAATACATCCTGGAGAGATTTTATATCTTTGTTAGTTTCCGCATAAGTCAGTCTGTTGATCATGAACAGATATATATTCCGGAGATTAATGGCGATCTCTCCAGCTTCAAAGTTAAGGGCGCACAAAAGCTCATTAATAAGATCCTGTGCTTTGATAATGTTTCTTCCTTTTCCCAGGTAGTCTTTATTTCCCAGGTTATCAATTGCTATCTGAAGAAATTTGATTATTCCATCATAGGCCATTAAGATGAGTCTTCCCTGATCAGCTCCTAATATTTTGGTTTCATGATAGCGGCTGTAAGGATCTCGATTCATTTCCTCTCCTTTTCATTTCTTTATTTTAGTGAGCTGATACTTCCAAGCTGTTGTGAAAGCCATGAACTGATATTCTGCATTTTGCTCATTGCATTCTCCATGGCGACAAATTGATTAATGAGCCGTTCCCTCTGTTTAGTGAGCCTTTCATCGAGTTCTTTCATCCTGTCATCAAGGGAATCGATGTTTTTCTGTAAATTATTTTGCCGTGCAGTAACATAACCATCTGAAGCAGTAAGAAATTCAAGACGTCTGGCGATCATCTCGCCAACTCCGAGTGTTAGTGTCAGCGAACCAATACTGCCTGTTGAGGTTCCTGTATATTTAACCGAAAGCCCGTGGAAATCCTGGCCTGATTCATCCCAGGTGATTGTTTGTCCGTTACCGGTCTCACTCACTCCGTTGATGGAAGCTACTGCATCTACACCTGAGTTGATACTCCCTGTAGTGAGGCCTAACTGTGTAGTACTGCTCAAGGTGAAACCATTGGCAGAGCCATAGTTGTTATGGGCAAGAGTTAAATAACCACTTCCGTTATCTGATGCTGTGATCTCTATCTTTCCCCGTCCATCTGTTCCGGTTACAGAAAATGTTCCAAGGCTGAGACCTGTACTTGAAGGTGTCAATGTCATTTCCATCTGACTTGGTCCTGTCTGGCCGTCGGCTACTACAATCTTGCCTGCTGAGTTCACCGAGGCACTTACAGTATAGCTGGAGACCTCGCGGATCTTGTTTAATAAATCCTGGACAGTGTCACTGCTTGCAGTGGATATCGTATAGGTGCCGGAGAAGTTGCTGCCATTTTTATCCTTGCCTGAGATATTTATCGTATCCCCATCATTGACTGTTGCCCCATAGATTGAAGACCATGTTGTATTTGCTGTAATCGGTGTGGTCCCGTCTGTCGTATTGGCTGTAGCACTTGTCCTGGTCCTGGCATACTCTGTTGCCAGTTCGGTGTTAATCTTGCTGACTATTGTGGAGATAGTATCCCCCGAAGATAGACTTACGTTAGCTGCCCAACTGGTAAGTTTATCAGTGATCGTAAGTGTGTCGTTTGAGGAAAGGGCAGTATCAAGGTCCACACTTCCAGTCGTGCTTGCCTGTGTTGCCGCTGTAGTGACCGATATGTCGTATGTCCCTGGCTGCGTATATTTGCTGTGGAGTATATAGGTAAGCGTACCAACACTCCCCGTCCCCTCGGCAACAAAGAGTCTTTTAACAGCATTGAAGTCTGAAGAAAGCTTGCTTGCCAGAGTAGAATCATTAACCGTGAGATTCCCTTTGCTATCGAAGCTTAGTCCTGCACTTGAAAGGAGATTCAATGTGGAGGGAAGTCCTGTAACAGTGCCGGCAACAATGGACCTGATATCGGACAGAACGGATAGAAGTGTGGTATCTCCCATCAGGACACCCTTTGCCTCCTTTTTTTCTGCGTCATACTGAAACTGTTCATTGATATACTGAATAATTTGATTATAGTCTGTAACAAACTTATTTATATTGGATTTAACCTTCTCAAGGTCCCGATTAATGCTTACTGTGATCGTGGTCGAGCTGCTTTCTCCGGTCAGATTCAGGGTTACTCCGTCTATTGCATCACTGATCGTATTGGATTCCCGGGTTATCGCGATTCCATCTACGGTCAAAGCGGCATCCTCGCCTGCTGTTAATTGATTTGCCGTAGCTCCCTTTAATATCCCAAGGGTCTGCAGGACATTGTTGGCATCAGTAAAGCTGACAGCGCCATCTGTGTCTGTAATCTGGAGCTGATATTTCGTTGTCCCGTCGTCTTCTGTAGAAGACGCTATCGTAGCAGAGATCCCTGCGGCCTGAAGGCTTGCATCATTATTGATGCTATCCTTTATCGTAGTCAAAGTAGCTGTCGAAAGATCAATACTGACACTGATCCCATCAATAGTGATACTGCCGGATTGTGGAGAGGTTAATCCATAGAGGGATTTAATAGTAGTGGTACTGCTGGTAAATTCGTCAGATCCGGCTCCATTCGTGATGCTATTCTTGATAGAGGTAGAGGATGTAGTCAGTCCAAGGTTTTGAAGGACATTGGAAGAACTGGCGTCTAACAAATCGAAGCCATCGGCTCCGGTGGCGTCACTTGAGAGGATCAGTTTATGTGACGTATCTGATATTGTCAGGATAGTGGCGGTCACTTTAGAGGCGTTACTCCCGCTATTTGCATTATTGATCTTGTCCCGAATATTTGAAAGGGTATCTGTCGAGGCGACATTAACCACTCGTCCATTGATAAGAAATTCTCCGGAATATCCAAGTGCCGTATCCGTGGCAGTAGAGGAACTACCGGTAATCTTCTTTGCCTGGGCAAGATTACTTACTACGATAGAATAGGTCCCGGGGTTTGCTGAATTTGTGGTAGAGAGAGTGAGGATATCGCCTGCGGATACGCTCGAGGAAGAGGATGCAGCAGAAGTAGTGAAGATGTTAAATCCGGTATCGTTCTTTAACTTGCCGGCACTTGATTGCAGTGATAGGAGTTTTTTATTAAAATCCTGCCATGCCTTTAGCTTGCTTTCAAATCCTGTCTGCCGATCGTCTAATACCTTAACTCTCTTACGGTCTACCTCGATGAGCTGGTCTATAATGGTTGCCCAGTCTATTCCGGATGCGAGACCACTGATCATGCTTGTGGATGCCATCTGCAGATTTCTCCCATTTAAATCTTTTTATCGATTATTAAACCTGTGGTGTCATTTAATTTGGCGGCAAGTTTTAATATCTCTTCGGATGGAATTTCCCGAATGACTTCTTTACTTTTATTATTAATGACTTTTACAGCGATGCGTCCACTGTCCTTGTGTATATAAAATTGCAGGGAAGTGTCCATAGATTCTATCATCTTGTTTATATTTACTATGGTCTTTTCCAATTCTTTCTGATTTACAGCCGTCTCTGTATTACTCGCAGCTTCTTTGTTGGTGCTGGATATATCATCCGGCGGCTCATATTTTATTTCCTCATGGGTTTCCGGTGATGGGACAACATCACCAGCCCCATTCGGAGCCGCCGCCATCGGTAGATTATTGATAGCCGTTATTTCCATTGTCGCTACCTCATCTTCCCATCTCTTTATCCCCCTTGTCCCCCCTTTGGTAAGGGGTAAACAAGGGGGATTTTAAGAGGACTGTTAATTACAGTATTACTACTTAAGTAACTGCAGGATCGATTGTGGCGCCATGTTTGCCTGGGCCAACATCGCCGTTCCTGCCTGCATGAGGATCTGGTTCTTGGTGAAGACTGTCATCTCAAAGGCCATGTCTACATCCCTGATGACAGACTCCGATGCCACGGTGTTCTCTATGCTGATGCTCAGATTTGCCGCAGCATAAGTTAGTCTGTTCTGAACAGCACCGATGTTACCCCGATAGCTGTTCAGGTTACTGATAGCGTTATCAATTGTGCCCAATGCCGTTGTGGCGCCAGATTGGGTGGAGAGATCCAGCCCATTGACGCTCAGGCCCGTGGTAGTGACATCATCAATTTTCAAAGAAATCTGGTAAGATGCCTCACTCTTTTCAGTGACCTGGAAGGGGTCACCGGTGTTGCTTTTGCCAATGGTGATTGAATTGCCGCTCTGACCCGCATCAGCATAATTACTATCCAGCTTCACAGTGACTCCAAAGGCACTGAAAGTGATGGTCTGGGCCCCACTGCTGTTGGCAAGCGATACTACCTGTGTGGTAACGCCATTTGTTAACCCGATGCTAAGGTCTGAACCCGAATCAACAAAAGTAAGGACTGCACCATTACTTCCTGTAAATCCTGATACATTGATATTTGCAGTAGTAAGACCATCTCCGCTTGCAAGACCGCTACTGGCGGAAACACTGCTTCCATAACCACCAGTCAACAGAACCGTACCTGCATATCGTGTCGTATTTGCAATACGGTCTATTTCTGTTAGGAGCTGGGATGCCTCTGCATTCAGCTTATCCCTGTCTGAACCGGCATTGGATGAAGAGGCCTGGGTGGCAAGTTCTTTCAACCTTACCAGCATATTGGCGATCTCATTCATCCCTCCCTCAGCCGTCTGGACAAGGGAACTTGCCTCCAGGGTATTCCTTGACGCAACCCGGAGGCTGGCGACCTTTGCGCGCATCGTTTCTGCGATGGATAACCCTGCGGCATCATCGGCAGCCCGGTTGATACGAAATCCTGAAGAGAGTTTTTCTAGGGATTGTGCAAGAGCGTTATTTGATTTTTGCAGATAGCGGTGGGCGTTTAAGGCTTCGAGATTATTTTGTATACGAAGAGCCATTTTTCTATCCTCCTTGATAGTTTGAAGTCAGGCATTGTGTTATACCTGATCTCGGTTTATAGCATCCTTGCCTATTGGGTTGAGCATTGGAGGCCAACCCTTCCTCCGAGATTTTTAAGGCCTGTCTCAAGGCCTTCATGCTTCTCACCCCCTTTATCTTTATTTAACGGTGAATCCTATATCGGGGGGGATAAGACTTACTTTAGAACCCACGCATGGTGCCGCGTCTTATCTGTTGACTCCATTCTCATAGTGATGATATTTAAGCATCCATTCTGCAATTTCACAGGCGGTGCGGGCAAACGAGGTCTTTCCCTCTCTCAGGAGTGACTCTCCTATCTCTATATATACCTTTGAAAGGTCTTCAAAAGACTGAATATGAAAATGGTTTAAACCCATAAGTCTCACTATCTGATCAGAGGCCTGAATAAAGGGATCCATTTCGTAAGTTTCAACATAAATCCTGGCTAACACTAACCAGGCATCCAGTGTTGGTCTATTGATGTTGACCACCTCTTCCATGGTTTTTTTTGCCTGTTCATATTTTCCTGTATTAAAATAGAGATGGCCTAAATTTATCAGGGCTTCTATACAGTTAGGGTCTATTTCCAATGCCTCCCTGTAAAACTTCTCTGCCTCAGCTGCTTTTCCACATTTTGAGTAGACCAGGGCAAGGTTGGAGAGTACTGCAGGGTCATTCTGCTCTAATAGAATCACCTTTTTGAGGAACTCCCCGGCCTTGTTCCATTCTCCCTGTCTGAGGTAAATTGAACTCAGGATTTTCATCGCTTCTATGAATTCAGGATAGATCTCAAGCGCTTTATGGAGTGTTTCAACAGATAACTCTATATTTCCGAGCTCAAGGAGACATCTGCCGGTATAATATTGTGTAAGATAGCGAAGCTTAAAAGTAGGGGTGATATAGACACTGAGATTGATATTCTCATCCCTTACCCTCTCAAAGGCGTTATAGGCCTCGGCATATTTCCCTTCGGCAAACAAGGATTCCCCAATGGCAAACCATACCATGGCATCATTTGGCAGATGTTCCAATGATTGATGATAAAACTTTAATGCCTCATCATACCTTTTTAGGGCATAGTGTGCTTTTCCAATCTGGAGAAGGGTATTCGCATAAACGGGGATATTTGTTTTATCCCAGCCACTCTCCTGAGCAACCTTCAGGTAGGAAGACAGGGCGGCAGGGTAGTTCTTGATCAGGGCATATGCCCCCCCCAGAAGATACCAGATCATGAAATTCATGGGGTCCTCTTTTAGCTCTTCTCGCATCAAAGTAATATTCCTTTGGGCCTTGGACTGGCATACATCTTCACTGATATACCCGGTATGAAGAATTTGAATATCAGCCTTAATATGTTCTATTCCCAATCTATCAAGAGAGGGAAAGACAGTTTCATGGATTCTGTTCTGGAATATTATCCCCTTCCGATTCGGGAAAATCCGGAGCTGCCAGCTTTCATCCAGGACGACATTCCCCCGTAAATTCACCAGCCGTAACATATAGGCCTTATTCCCCTCC
>Ga0209641_10000324_pt1 | contig 43296 bp, 35 predicted proteins | sample RifCSP16_1_FD_184022 | JGI IMG/M metagenome (GOLD analysis project Ga0209641, IMG submission 184022) | Soil microbial communities from Rifle, Colorado - Rifle CSP2_sed 16_1 (SPAdes) (version 2) | ecosystem: Environmental > Terrestrial > Deep subsurface > Rock core/Sediment | place: Rifle... | reverse complement strand
ATCTTGAGGCGCTGGGGCGCAAGTTTGTGCGCGTGAGCCTGGGCGGCATCCACGACGAAGCGGAGATTCGAGGCCACCGGCGCACGTATATCGGCGCGCTGCCGGGGCGCATCATCCAGACGATGCGCCGGGCCGAAACGATCAATCCTCTGTTCATGCTCGACGAGATCGACAAGCTCGGCGTCGACTATCGCGGCGACCCGTCCGCGGCGCTGCTGGAAGCGCTCGACCCGGAGCAGAACCACGCTTTCAGCGATCACTATCTCGACGTGCCCTACGATCTGTCGAAGGTGATGTTCGTCACGACAGCCAACATCCTGGACACCATCCCGCCTGCGCTGCGCGACCGCATGGAGGTCATCGAGTTCCCGGGCTACATCGAGGACGAGAAGCTGATGATCGCCCGGAAGTTCATCATTCCGAAGCAGTTGGAAGAGCACAGCCTGGAGCCGGAGCAGCTCCACATCTCCGACGACGCGGTTCGCTGTATCGTGCGCGAATACACCTACGAAGCCGGGGTGCGCAACCTGGAGCGCGAGATCGCCAACATTTGCCGCAAGACGGCCCGGAAGATGGCCGAGTCGAAACCGCACCGCCGCCGCGTGGCGTCCGAATCCGTGTACCGTTACCTGGGGCCTCCTCGCTACGTCTTTGGCCTGGCCGAGGAAAAAGACCAGATCGGCGTGGCGACGGGCGTGGCGTGGACGGAGGCCGGCGGCGACGTGATGCCGGTCGAAGTGACGCTGATGCAGGGCAAGGGCGCGCTGCTGCTCACCGGCCAGCTCGGCGAGATCATGCAGGAATCGGCGCAGGCTGCCGTGTCGTACACCCGCTCGCGCGCCAGGGAGTTCGGCATCGATCGAGCGGCGTTCGAGAAGACCGACATTCACATCCACGTGCCGGAAGGCGCGATCCACAAAGATGGGCCTTCGGCAGGCATTACGATGGCCACCGCGTTGATCTCCGCCTTCACGCGCCGCCCGGTGCGGCGCGACGTGGGCATGACCGGCGAGATCACGCTGCGCGGCCGCGTCCTATCCATCGGCGGGCTGCGCGAGAAGACGATGGCCGCGCACCGCGCCGGCTTGAAGACGATGATCGTTCCGAAGAAGAACAAGAAAGACCTCGTCGAAATCCCCAAGAAGGTGCAGCGCGACCTGACCTTTCACTTCGTCGAATCGATGGACGAAGTGTTGTCCGTGGCGCTGCGGAAATCGGCGAAAAGGAAAGCGCCCGGCGCGCCGGCGCACCGCAGCCGCCCCACCGCGCGACCCCGCGCGTCTTCGAAGCGACCGTCTGCGCATCGGTAGCCCCCGCCCGGCTTCAGCGCGAAGCCTGCCCTGCGAAGTCCCCGACCCCGAGCAAAGCGAGGGGGAGCGGGGAGCGGAGCCGAAGGGACGCATCGTGCGCAGATTGGGCAGACCCCTGGTTTCTCGGAGAAACCAGGGGGCTTCGCGCCTTGACGGTGGACGTTGGCAACGATATACTGTGCGCGTGACGATCGATACCGACCACAGCCCGCCCGCCCATCCGCAACAATCTCTGCGGCAATATCGCCGCCTGCTCGCTTTCGTGCGGCCCTACCGCGCGCGCCTGGCGGTCGCGCTGGGCGCGATCGTCGTGAGCAGCCTGCTCGGGCTGGCCGGGCCGTACATGATCCAGTACCTCGTCAACGCGATCATTCCCGGCGGCGATCCGAGCGTGCTGAATGCGGTCGCGCTTATCCTGATCGGGATCTTCGCCTTGCAGAGCGTGTTCTACTTCGTGCGGGGTTATCTGCTGGCCTACGTCGGCGAGCGGGTGATGGTCGACATGCGGTTGGCGTTGTACGAGCATTTGCAGAGCCTGTCGCAGAGCTTCTTCACCGAACGACGCATTGGCGAGCTGGTGTCACGATTGACCAACGACGTCGCCACCGTGCGCGCCGTGGTCACGAGCGACATCGCCACTGCCTTGTCGCAGACGCTGACGTTCATCGGCGCGCTGGCGCTGATCATCGTGATCAGTTGGCAACTGACGCTATTCATGCTGGCGCTGATCCCGCCGGTCGTGCTGCTGGCGATCCTGTTCGGGCGGCGGTTGCGCAAGCTCTCGTCTGCCGTACAGGACGAGCTGGCCGGCGCGACGACGGTGCTGGAGGAGTCGATCGCCGGCGTGCGCGTCGTCCAATCGTTCACGCGCGAACAGTACGAGATCGGCCGCTTCCGAAAGAGCATCGAGGCGACTTTCGCGCTGGCGATGAAGCGCATGCGCCTCTCGTCGACTTTCGGCCCGCTGATCACTTTTCTGGCGTTCTCATCCATCGTCGCCATCCTGTGGTTCGGCGGCCGGCAGGTGCTGGCCGGCGACCTGACGACCGGGCAGCTCGTCACGTTCCTGATTCTGACGATGACGCTCGCCGGCTCGATCGGGCAGTTCAGCGGGCTGTGGGCGGGTGTACAGGAGGCGCTCGGCGCGACGCAGCGGCTGTTCGAGATTCTCGACATCCGGTCCGACGTCGCCGAGCTACCAGATGCGGCCACATTGATGCGCGCCGAAGGTCGCATCACGTTCCAGGACGTCTCATTCGCCTACCGGCCAGCGCACGCCGACGTCAAGGCGCCGGCCGTCCTCGACGGCGTGTCGATCGACGTGCGGCCAGGTGAAACACTGGCGCTGGTCGGGCCGAGCGGCGCGGGCAAATCGACGCTCGCCAGCCTGATCCCGCGCTTCTACGATCCGACGCGGGGCCGCATCCTGATCGACGGCGTCGACATTCGCACGCTGACGCTCAAGAGCCTTCGGGGGCAGATCGGCGTGGTGCCGCAAGAGACGCTGTTGTTCGGCGGGGCGGTGCGAGAGAACATCCTGTACGGAAGGCTCGACGCGAGCGAGGCGGAGATGATCGCCGCCGCGCAGGCGGCCAACGCGCACGATTTCATCATGCGCCTGTCGCAGGGCTACGACACCGTCGTTGGCGAGCGCGGCGTGAAATTGAGCGGCGGCCAGCGGCAGCGCATCGCCATCGCGCGCGCGATCCTCAAAGATCCGCGCATCCTGCTGCTCGACGAAGCGACCTCTTCGCTGGACAGCGAGAGTGAGGGATTGGTGCAAGAAGCGCTGGAACGGCTGATGAAGGGACGGACGAGCATTGTCATCGCGCACCGGCTGAGCACGGTGCAGAACGCGCACCGCATCGCCGTGCTCGACGCGGGCCGGCTCGTCGAATTGGGCACGCACGACGAGCTGCTGGCGCGCGATGGCCTGTACGCGCGGCTGTACCGGCTGCAGTTCAGGCAGGACGAGTCGCGCCCTACCCCACCGTCCGAGCCGAGGCCGGAGCCGGCGCTCGCCGGTTGGCGGGTACGGCTGGGAATTCTGGGACAGCTCGCGGGCCAGTCATAGCGCGGCTTCCCGCAGCCAAAGGTTTTCGGACGCAAGGCCCGGTTTCACAGCAGGTTGAGACGAATTTCATGCAGGTTACGAGGCGAACTTGAGCACCTATTCAAGACAACAGGAAGCGGTCGGCAGCCTCGAAACGCTAGCCGAGCTGCGAACCACGCTGAACAGCGTGATGGCGCTGGAGAGCCACACCAGCCTGGACAATGGCGGGTACGAGTTTCGAGGGCGATTGACGGTGGACTCAGGCGAGGCGTTCGATCACATCTACGATCGGTTTACGGCGCTGGGTTACACGCCGGTGCTCTTTCGGCACGACGGGCAGGAAATCGTCGTGGCGCAGCGCGGCGTCGTCAAGCCGAAGGCGGCGAACCCGCGCACGAACATCATTCTGCTGATTCTGACCATCATCAGCACACTGTTCGTCGGCGCCGTCCTCTACGCGCCGTCGCCGGACGTACAGCAAGAGTTACTTCTGGACCCGCTCTCGATTTTCACCAGAAACGCCCCCCTGCTCCTCAATGGTCTCCCCTATGCCCTGACGCTCCTGGGTATCCTGGGCATTCACGAGATGGGTCACTACGTCTTTGCCCGCAAGCACAAAGCGGCCGTCACGCTGCCCTACTTCATCCCGATGCCGCTTGGACTCGGCACGATGGGCGCGGTGATCCTGCTGCGCTCGCCGATCAAGAACCGCCGCCAGCTGTTCGACATCGGCGTAGCCGGGCCGCTCGCCGGGTTGGCCGTGGCCATTCCCCTTCTGCTCGTGGGACTTGCGACCTCGCCGGTCGAGTTTGTCAGCCGGCCGCTACCGGGCAGCCAGGAAGGCAACTCGATTCTATACCTTCTCCTCAAGTACCTCGTGCACGGCCAGATCCTGCCGAGCAACGGCTACGATGTCATATTGAACGCGATCGCCTTCCCCGCCTGGTTCGGGCTGTTCATCACGTCGCTCAACCTGCTGCCGATCGGGTCGCTCGACGGCGGGCACGTGACGTACGCGATGTACGGCCGCAGGCAGTGGCGGATCGCCCGCGCGGCGTGGATGCTCATGTTGATCGCCGGCGGCGCGATGCTGCTGCTTCGCACCGAGCTGGGGCTTAACGTATGGCTGTTGTGGGCCATCCTGGTGCAGCTGTTCGGCGTGATGCACCCGCCGCCGCTCGACGACATCACGCCGCTGGATCTGCGCCGCCGCGCGCTCGGCATCTTCACGCTGTTCCTGCTGTTCATCCTCATCGTGCCGATTCCGTTCAGTTGACCAGACAGAAACCCGGTTTCTGAGAGAAACCGGGTTTATTCGTTCGTACTTGTTCAGCGTTCATAGGAACGGGTTGAATCGCCTCTCATCGCCGATCGTCGTCGGCGGGCCGTGGCCGGAATAAACCACGACGTCGTCAGGAAGCGTGAGCAACTGATCCCGGATGCTGGCGATGAGCGTATCGAAATCGCCGCCAGGGAAATCTGCCCGGCCAATGCTGCCTTGAAACAGTACGTCCCCGTCGAAGACGGCCTTCTCACTCTCGACGTAGAACACGACGTGCCCGGGCGTATGGCCGGGCGTGAAGCGCGTCTCGAAGCGCAGCGTGCCGACTTCGAGAACCTGGCCGTGCTCGAGAGATACGTCGGGATCGGGGGCGGGGCGCATGGGGATGCCCCACCCGCGCGCGCCGCCGCCCTCTCTGAGCAGCGGCAGGTCGAGCGGGTGCATGGCGACCGGCGCCTTCGTCGCATCGACGACGTCGGCGAGCGCGCCGATGTGATCGAAGTGCGCGTGGGTCAGCAGGATCAACTTGACCGTAGCCTGGAAGGAATCGACGGCGGCGAGAATCGAGGGAGCATTCCAGCCCGGATCAACGACGACGGCCTGGCGTGTGGTTTCACAGACGACGACGTAGCAGTTCGTCTGGACCGGCCCGACGGTGAGCGCGTGGGTGATCATGACGAGCGCGGGGCGGCCGCGCGGTCGTCGGCCTGGCGGGTTTCTTCAACCCAGGCATCCACCGCAGCTAGGTCGAGACTGTTCGACTCGCACCACATCTTGAACTGCGCGTAACGCTCGCGGAGGTCGGTGGGGTCGTGTATCGGATCCGCCTTGTCTTCCTCGATCATGATCTGCGCGAAGCGCGCCAGCAGGCGGATGTCGTCGCTGTTCAGTTTGTCCAGGACCGCCGTCAGCTTGTCTCTATCGTCCATCACTCCCCTATCGATCGTCTCCCGCCGTGTTATGTTTAACCGCAGAGAGCGCACCGCTACCCCTGCGCTGCCACGTAGCGGCAGTGCCACGGGGAAGTCACGGAGGTCTTGGAATCTCCGCCGAACGGATTATAACATAGAGAAACACGGCCTATCGGGTTCCGGCGATATAGTTCTCGAGCTGCTCGATCATGAACTCCTGCTCGGAGATGATCGCCTTGACGACGTCGCCGATCGAGATGACGCCGATGACGCGGTCGCCCTCCAGCACGGGCAGGTGCCGGATGCGCTTGTCGGTCATCAGTGCCATGCACGCCTCAATCGTCTGCTCGGGGCGAACGTAGACCACCCTCGACGTCATGATCTCACCGACCGTCGTCTGCCTTGACGACTTGCCGTGCAGGATCACTTTGCGCGCGTAATCGCGCTCCGAGAAGATGCCGACGAGACGACTGCCCTCCAGCACGAGAAGCGCGCCGACGTTCTTCTCGGCCATCCGTACCAGCGCATCGTAAACCGTGGCGCCCGGCGACACCGACCAGACATCGTTACCCTTGGACTCCAGTAGCATGCTCACGGTCTTCATATCTCAACTCCTCCTTCGGCCGCAGGCTAAGGACGTGCGAAAGAATAAGTCCGCACTTTCTCCGCTCCCACCGGATTTGGCAATCCGTTGGAGCGAATGGATGCCGACGATTATGGCCCAAGTCGGCCCGTCAAGGCAAACGCCATCTCAGCCGCTCTCGCGCCGCATGAAGCGCACGGCCCGGCTCAGGCCCAAGGCAGTGAGCAGTCCCAGCGCAATCGCCCAGCCGAGATCGAGGCGAACACGCGCCACGAGCGCGACGAGGCTCAGCGCCAGACTCAAACCCAGAACACCGGTCAGGCGCCGGATGTGCCGCTCCACGATCCGGCTTTCGCCGTGGATGCGCGTCGCGCTCCTCAACCGCCGGTGCAGGCCGTCGAGGTCCCAGGCCGCCAGGGCCGCCAGCGCCCCCACAGGCGGCCCGATCGGGTGCGCGCCCACGAATGTGGCGAGCGCCGCCAGCCCGACACAGCCGATCCACATCAGCGAAGCGATCCATCCCCATCGCCGCCCGCCTGCCCTGCGAAGTCCCCGACCGAAGGGAGCGGGAAGCCGAAGCCCTAGCCCTGACCCTGAGCGGAGCGAAGGGGAAGGGGAAGGGGTAGCCGAAGGGACGGCGGCGATCCACAGCAGGCCGAGCAGGACCGGCAGGGTTCCGAGAGCCGGAACCCGGCTAGAGAGAAAACTGATCGCCAGCGTGATAACCGCCACGCCGACAGCCGGAGTCGCCCATCTCGACGGTGACATCACAGCCAGGTCCTCACAGGGCGCGCTTGAGGCGGCGCGCGACCGAACGCGGCGTACACGGCCTCTTCGAATGGGACGCCGACGTTCCAGTCCAATACGCGAGCGCCGGCCTGGCGCAGCTTGCGAATCACGAGCGCGCGCTCGATGCGCGCGAGGCGGGCAGCCAGCGCCGCAGACGGGCGCCCGCCGAGCGCCTCGAGCTCGACCGGGATCGGATCGGGGCTGATGACCATCAGCGAGTAGTTATGAGCGCGAAGCGCGATGAGCGGCTCGACGTCGTCCTCGAGCAGGGGGCTGATCACGACCAACTGCGACTGAGGTGGAAACAGGCGCGTGGGAATGTATTCCAGTCGATCGAAGACCATGCTGTCGCCCGGCGCAGCGCGGGCCAGGGCGTGCAGCACACGGCGGCGCTGCCGCTTACCGTAACCCGGAAATGTCCAGTCGAGCAGCGTGCCATACAGCAGGACGCCGACGCGGTTGCCTGCCTTCAGGAAAGCTTCAGCCAGCGCCGCCGCCGCCAGGACGGCGTGCTCGAAAATGGGATGGCCGTTCAGCCCGGAATAGGCGCGCCTGCGCACGTCGAGAATCAGGCCCACATCGGCGATGCGCTCTTGCTCGAATTCGTTCGTGAAGATCGCCTCCCAGGCGCGAGCCGTCGCTTTCCAATTGATCCAATGCAAGGGGTCGCCGGACTGGTACTCGCGCACGCCGAAGAAATCGATGCCAGGACCGCCTTGCCGCGCCGGGACGTCGCCCGCGTATACGCGGGTGCGGCTCGGTCGTATCGCGACGCGGCGCAGTCGCAGCACGTTAGGGAGGACGAAGAACTGGCCAGGCGCAGGCGCCAGTGCTCCACGCTGAAACACCCCAAGAGTATCACTCGCCGTGGCCTGCACGCCCCGAAACCGGTAGCAGCCTCGACCCGCCCGAAGCGTGTAAGCGATCTCGATCGACTTGCCCGGCTCCAGAGCAGCCAGCACACGCGATTCGCCATCGATCCGAGTCGCCGGCGGAGCGACACCATCTTCCAGTACCACGGCTTCCAGGCGCGATCCCCGGTTCGTCACCGTCACCGATACCGTGATCGGCTCATCCGGAGCGGCGTAATCACGGCCGATCGTGCGGGTTGTCTCGAGGCGCAGCGTATCCGGCCCGAATAAGAGGCCGGCAGCCAGATAGATCGCAGGCGGCAGTATCAGCACGAGAATGCCCGCGCTGCGCGTCCCCAGGCCCAGCAGGAGCAGCGTCAGGATCACGCCGATCAAGAGCGCCGACCGCGGCGACACCTGTGTCTGCGCTACAGGCCCGCCCTCGGGCGAGCCCGGGGGTGCAGGCATCAGGCTCCTTCCACGACCGGAACGGGCACCGACTGAAGGACGGACGCGATCACCTCCTCGGCCGCTTTTTGCTTCATCCACAGGTCCGGCCTCAGGACGAGACGATGGGCGAGCGCCGGCTCGGCAAACAGTTTCACGTCGTCGGGAAGCACGTAGTCGCGACTGTCGAGCGCCGCCCATGCTCGCGCCAGCATGAGGAGCGCGAGCGAGCCGCGCGGGCTGGCGCCGACGGCTACGCGGCGGTCGGCGCGCGTCTCGCTCACCAGCGCGACAATGTAGCGCTCGACGTCAGGCTCGACGTGGACGGTCTCCACAGCACGGCGCATCGCCAGGAGATCCTCCGCATTCGAGACGCGGTCGATGTCCACTTCGTCCCGCCGCCGTTCCCGCCGCCGCCGCAGGATTTCTCGCTCGTCGTCCGGCGAGGGATGGCCGATCGAAAGCTTCATGACAAACCGATCGAGCTGCGCTTCGGGCAGCGGAAAAGTCCCCTCGTACTCGATCGGGTTCTGAGTCGCGAGCACGATGAACGGCTCCGGCAGCTTCATCGTCTCGCCCTCGAGGGTGACCTGGCGCTCCTGCATCGCTTCGAGCAGCGCGGACTGGGTCTTGGGCGAGGCGCGATTGATCTCGTCGGCCAGGATGATGTTGGCAAACAGCGGTCCCTTGCGCAGCTCGAAGCGATTGTCCGCTCGATTATAGACGTAGCCGCCGGTAATGTCGCCGGGCAGGAGGTCTGGCGTGAATTGAATGCGCTTGAAGGTGAGACCCAGCGCCGTGGCGCAGCTCTTGGCCAGGAGCGTCTTGCCCAACCCCGGGTAATCTTCCAGCAGCACGTGGCCGCCGGCGAGGAGGGACGCGACGATTTTTCGCAGCACCGGCGTCTTGCCGACGATGGCCCGCTCCACCTCGCCGACGAGTCGCTCCCCCCATCTCGACACGGCTTCGATCTCAGCCGCCACGCGGAATCTCCAACTCGTCTTCCAGGTATCGCACGATATGCTCGATATCGATCTCGCTCACCTGTGCCTGCGCCACAGGCCCACCCTCGGGCGAGCCCGGGGGTGCAGGCAGGGCACGCGACCGCAGGCGCGACTCGACCCTTCGGCTTCGCTCCCCGCTCCCTTCGGTCGGGGACTTCGCAGGCCAGGCTTCAGCGCGGGTGGGTGCGTCGCGTGCGGCCAGCACGCCCAACGTCAAATCGCGGACGCGGCGCGCCAGGACCTGCTGCGTGTAGTGGTCCCCGCCGCCTGCCGCGAGATCGATCCAGCGCATCCACGTCTCGACGCGGCCTCGACGCGCCTCGTCGGGTGCGTCCGAGCGCTGTGGGGCTGGCAGCGCGGCGAGCACAGCGCCGACCACGATGAACAAGGTGACGAGCAGAAAGGCCACCCACCACACGAGCTGCGGCAGCACATTCAGCACGACGCGCGCGCCGGACACAGTATACGCGAGCGGAACGAGGATCGATTCACGCACGAAGTCTTTGAGCAGAAGCGCCAGCAGTCCGACCAGGAGACCGCCCAGCAACAGCAGCCCGCCCTGCGAAATCCCCGACCCCGAGCAAAGCGAGGGGGAGCGGGGAGCCAGCGGCGAAGGGAAGCGGCGTCGTCTCACGCTGCCCTCCCACAAGCCTCGGCGATAGCCGTCAGGCACGCTACTGCCTCTTGTTCCTCGCGCGGGCCGGGCGTCCTGGCACCATAACGCACGCCCTCGAACAGGCGCGTGAGCCGGAGCAATTGCTCGGCGGGCAGGCCGAGTGAAGTGAGACGGCCCTCGAACTCACGCGGCGTCATCGCCTTTTCGCGCCGAATGCCGCGTCGGTCATTCACCACCTGGCACATCTCGGCGTAGCAGCGGACGATGACGTTCTTGAGGTCGGCGCCCGCGCGCAGGTCCGCGGCGGCTTCGTGCGCCTGCTGCGCCAACCGATCCAGACGCCTCGACCCCGTGCGTCGCCGGCGCTGCAGCATCCCAGCAAGCATGGCGAGCAGGAGGATGATCCCCAGGCTGACGACGAACGAGAGCCACTCCGGCAGATGGGCCTCGACGTCTGGTGGGGCCACCGGCGCCGGCACATCCGTCGCCGGCTGAGCGGCCGGCTCCCTCGCGACGCTCACCAAGCCGGCTTCGCCGAGAGCACGCGCCAGGAGGGTGTTGAACGCGAGCAGGGCAACCAGGTAGAGCATGTCACGCAGCACTCGCTTGCGCATCTGGGGCGAAATGATGAAGCGAATCAGGGCAAACGGAAAGAGGATGACGAGGAGAACGCTGAGTGCCTTCCACAACACGGTCAGGAGCGTATCGGCGCCAACCGGCGCGCCAGGCTCGACGGGGATGCCCTCCTGAAGCGGGCGCACGGCCGGCGCGCCGGGGAGCAGCACGAATTCAGGCATCCCCGCCGCCAAAATGACGACGACGACGACGGCGAGCGTCGCACCGATTAGAGCCGTTAGCCTTCCGCGAGGTGACATGTCTTCCCACCCCGCCTACTGATTACTGATCACTGATCACTCCTCACTGATTACTGCTCACTGATTACTGGCTCGGCCAGACGCTGCCTGACGAGCGCGGCCAGCCGCTCGATACCTTCGCCAATCGCGCCGGGTGCGGCGCTCGAGTAGTTGAGCCGCATGGTATTCGTGTGTCCGCCGTTCACGGCGAACGCCGCGCCGGGGATGTAAGCGACGCGGCGCGCGATCGCCGCCTCGAACATCGTCCCAGTGTCCACGCCTTCCGGCAGCGTGACCCACACGAACAGCCCGCCTTGCGGCACGCTCCAGCGCGCAATTCCGCCGAAGCGTCGCTCGAGCGCATCCAGCATGGCCGCCTGCCGCTCGCGATTGACGGCGTTCAAGCGCGCCAGGTGCGGCTCGAGATGGCCGCGCGATAGAAACTCGAACACGGCGCGCTGCATCAGGCCGGACGATTCCAGATCGATCGATTCGCGCACGACGGTGATCCTCGGAATGAGCGCAGCCGGCGCGACGATCCAGCCCAACCGCGCAGCCGGGGCGAGCATCTTGGAGAATGACCCCACGTAGATGACCGCCCCGGCCGAGTCGAATGCCTTGATGGGTGGAATGGCTTCGCCCGAATAGCGCAAAGCCGAATACGGATCGTCTTCGATCACCGGCACGCGGTGCATTGCAGCCAGCTCGGCGATGCGCTCCCGCTTTTCGACAGAGATGCTGACGCCGAGCGGATTGTGAAAGTCGGTGATCAGGATCGCCGCGCGCGGCTTGCGCGCAAGCGGGCTGCTCAGGAGCGCCTCCAGCGCGTCGACGTCGACGCCGGTCTCCAGGTCGGTCGAGACGGTCAGCATGCGCCCGCCTTGCCCGTCGATCACCTGGCGCACGCCGGTGAACGTAATCTCCTCGACGACGGCGGCATCGCCCGGATCGAGCAGCAGGCGCGCCATAATCGTCAAGCCCTGCTGGCAGCCGTTGGTGATGAAGACGTTCTCGGCCGTGCATTCCACGCCGCGCGAGCGCATGGTTGCGGCGATCCATTCGCGCAGCGGGTCGAACGGCGGGCTGTACTGCAGCACGCGCGCCCCGTCGCGACTAAGCACCGCGTCGACGCACTCGCGAAACTCCTCCAGGGGCATACATTCATTGGCCGGCAGTCCCCCGGCGAAGGAGATGATGTCCGGGCTGACGGCAAACTTCAGCAAGTCGCGCATCACGCTGCGCTTCAAGCCGGATGAGATGCGAGAGAGAGAATAGGGTATATCGGTCATTCGTCCGACTCAAACTCCCAACTTCAAACTCCAAACTTCAAACTGCAAACTGCAAAAGTGTCATTCCGACCGGCGAACGCGGTGTACCGGGGTAGAGACACCTCTACTACTCGCTATGAGCAGTGAATTGACCCACTTCAACCTTGCCCAGCGCCCGCATCATGTCATCCGTCTTCAAGATGGCGGTCGTTCCCCGCACGCCGGAACCGATCGAGATTTCGGTCTGGGACAAGACGTCCTCGTCTAGCAGGATGCGCATTGGCCTGGGCAGCCCGAAGGGCGACACCGCGCCACGCTCGTAACCCGTCACGGCCCGCACCTCTTCTTCGCTCGCGGTCGTGACGCGCGATTGTCCCAAATAGCGTCGCAGCACCGGCCACGACACCTGCCGACTGCCGGAGACCAGCACCATCACGTACTCGCCCGACGCGACGCGAAAGACAATGCTGCGCACGACCTGATCCGGCGTCTGCCCGCGCTCGCGCGCTGCCTGCTCGAGCGAACTCACCGGCCCGGGGTGTCGAAACAGCCGGTACGGCACGCCGACTGCATCGAGCGCGCGTGCGACGGGCGTTATATTGCTCATGGTCATAAACTCTGGAGTTTAGAGCCCATACAGGTTGATTGAGGCACAGCCCTTGCCAAAATCCGAAATCTGCCGATGATTGGGCAGATGACTGCACCTTACCAATTCCTACACGAGTTTCGTCAACGCTTGCTGGGCATCTTCAGCCGCCGCGCCGACGCGCTGTTCGAGTTGATGGACGCCTTGCTGCTCAGCCTCGACCCCCGCTCGCCAGTGGAGTTGAGTACCAGCCCGGCGTTTCGCCGCCGGTTCAGCATGGTCTACGACGCCTTGCAGCACGGGCAAGTCGAGCCGGAACGGGCCCGCCAACTGCTGGCGCAGGCGGAACCGGCCGAGGCCTTGACCGTTGACGGGGATGCGGTGTATGGCGTGGACACGACGGTTGATCCACGTCCGGACGCCGAGACCTTGCCGGATCGGAGTAAGGTCTACGCGACGAGCCAGAAAAAGGCGGTATCGGGACACCAATACAGTTGGCTGGGGCGAATCGTCTCCCAAGCTCCGGCCTGGTTTGCCCCGCGCGATGTGGAGCGCGTGGCGACGAGTACCACCCCGGCAGCCGTGGCCGCCCGTCAAGTGCTGCGCTTGGCGGCGACGCTGGTCGTGGCGGGCGGGCTGAGTGTGGTCGTCGCCGACAGTGGCTACGCCAAAGCCTCGTTTTTGGCTGCGTTTGTAGGCTTGACCAGCCTGTGTGTCCTGGTGCGCTTGCCTTGCCATCGCGTGCTGTACGGCGCGCCACCGCCCGCGGTCATCAATCCCGCGACCGGCAAGCGTGCCAAGAAGGGGCGACCGCCCGTGCATGGCGCCAAGTTCCGCCTCAAGACCCCACCCGCGCCCGAGCGCCACGTCGCGTTTGCCTTGCCCTTGGGCAAAGGCTCGGTGCGGGTGAGTGCCTGGGGCCAGTTGCACTTCAAGGAGCTGCCCCACCAGGTGGGCACTGTCGTGCGGGTCGAGTTCTTCACGCCCCTGGGCCACCCCAAGTATCTGCGCCCGCTGTGGCTCTTCTGAAGTGGTCCCGGTTCGGTGTCGCTGGAGGCGCTCTGCCGGATGTACTTGGCACGCTTCGGCCTTGAGCACTTTTTCCGCTTCGCCAAACAACGTTTGGGCTTGCGGTGTGCCAAGTCCCCGACGCTTCAGGCCTGCGAGACCTGGACATGGCTCGTGGCCTTGGCCTACACGCAACTGATGCTAGTGCGCACGCTGGTCCAGGCGGCGCCCCGGCCGTGGGACAAGGCCCCACGCGACCCGCAACAGCCGCTCAGCGCGGGACAAGTGCAGCGCGCCTGGCCGATCTTTTCCCTCAGTTTGGGCACCCCAGCCTCGGCCCCCAGACCCAGCGGAAAAGCACCGGGGCGCGCGACGGGCTTCCAACCCAAGCCGCGGGAGAAGCGCCCGGTGGTCTCCAAGCCATCGAAACGGACAGTTGCGGCTTCGGCTTGAGACAGAAACTCTGTGGAATTGGTAAGGTGCGATCAGCTCACATTAGACTGGGCTGGCTTTGCACTCTAAAGTCCAGTCACGTTGGTTTTAGTATTTATTACGGTCTTTGCCGCTGGATTGGTCGGGTTCTTCGTTAATGCCAACCGCGGACAGCCAAGTTTTCGGGCGTTAACCAACGACCAGGTCGCGCTGCTGGCGCGCCCTGATTCCTCATCGCCGGAGGTTGATCGACTCGAGAGCGGAGGTTGACCTACTCGCTCAAGATGGACCGTGGTGGCAGGTCCGGGCTATGGAGAGCAAGCTGGTCGGCTGGGTGCGTGATGTGAATCTGGACTTTGTCAACCCGCCAAGCTTTCGCGCCTTCACTAGTGACCAGGTCGTGCTGCGTGAACGTCCAGACGTCTTGTCGCCGGAGGCTGGTCGGCTAGCGCGCGGGACGCCCGTTGCGCTGCTTGACCAACAAGGATTATGGTCGCGCGTCCGAGTGTTGGACGGCGATCTGGCGGGTTGGGTGTTGACCGAGAAGCTGGCTTTCGTCCTGCCGTCACCAACACCGACGCTAACGAATACTCCGCCTCCTGACGCCTCGCCGACCCCTGTCCCACCGTCAGACACGCCGACACCGACCATTGGTGTAACCCCGTCTGCGACGCGTCCGAGGACATCCACTCCGACACCCAGCTCAACACTCACTCCTGCTGGCACTCCGCCAGGTGATGGCACGCAGCCTTCAAACACGACGACGCCCGTGCCGACGACACCCGTGCCGACGACGTCCGTACCGACGACACCCGTGCCGACGACGCCCGTGCCGACGACGCCCGTACCGACGACACCCGTGCCGACGACACCCGTGCCGACGACACGCGTACCGACGTCCACACCCACGCCAGCGTGGACGCATACACCGACACCGAAGACACCAGGCCCACCAACCTGCGTCCCACCTCCCTTCTGCACCCCCGCTCCTACAAGCGCTCCCTGAGCGCGCAACAATCGAGTAGGGAGAGCGGGTCTCCCGCCCTCCCTGTCACACCACCGGACATGCGAGGCCGCATCCGGCGGTTCGTCAAGCACTCCGCAGTTGGTGGTATCGCTCAACGATGCTGCGCAGCCCTTGTGTGCGCCAGTAGGCGTTGCTCAGGCCCTGATGTACCACAGGTGAGGCCGCCATGCGCCAGGGACTTGTGCCCACTGCTCCCAGGGCGGCTCGTTCGGGGGGCACACCCAACGCGACTAACTCACGCCAGCGTGTCGTGCCCCGTTTCCAGCGTTTCCAAACGAGTTGCCTAAGCCGCCGCCGGAGCCACTCCTCCAACTCGGCAAACACACTCGGCGTATCGGCGAGCCGGAAGTATCCGATCCAGCCCATCAAGTATTCATTGATGCTCTGGAGGATGTCTCCCAGTTTGCCGGGCCGTGTGCGTCGGGTCAGTTGACGGAGTTTCTCTTGGCAGCGGTCAAGCGCCTGTTTCGCCACGCGCACCAGCACCTCGCCTTTGCGCTTGTAGAAGCTGAAGCCCAGAAACTTCAGCCGCCACGCGCGGTCTACCGTGCTCTTGCGTGCGTTGACTTTCAGGCTCAACACCTCGCCCAGAAACCGCCGGACGCTGTTCATCACGCGCTCGCCCGCACGTCTGCTTCTCACATAGATGTTGCAGTCGTCGGCGTAGCGCACGAAGCGATGTCCGCGCCGTTCCAGCTCTTTGTCCAGGTCGTCTAGCATGATGTTGGCAAGCAGCGGAGATAGCGGCCCGCCCTGTGGCGTGCCCTCCCCCGTGTCCAGCACCACACCGTTCACCATGACCCCGGACACCAAGTACTTGCGAATCAGCGCCAGCACCCGCCGGTCTTTCACCACCCGCGCCACGCGTGCCCTCAACTTGTCATGGTTCACGCGGTCAAAGAACTTTTCCAGGTCGATGTCTACCACCCAGGTGTAGCCTTCACGGATGTACCCTTGAGCGGTTTTGACCGCGTCCCACGCGCGACGCCCCGGTCGAAATCCAAAACTCTGTGGCGAAAACCCCGGCTCGAACAGCGGCGTCAACACCTGTGCCATCGCTTGTTGGATCAAGCGATCCAGCACCGTCGGGATGCCTAACAACCTCACCCCGCCGTCGGGTTTGGGTATCTCCACCCGTCGCACGGGTTGGGGTTGATAGCTCCCCGCGTCAAGTTGCGCCCGGATGTCGAGCCAGTGCGCTTTCAGATACGCGGGCAACTCCGCCACCGTCATCCCGTCGATGCCCGGTGCGCCCCCGTTCTCCTTGACGCGCTTCAGGGCGGCGAACAGGTTCTGGCGTTCCAGTATCCGTTCCCACACCCCCTCACCTGCTGCGGTGGACTCTCCCTCGTGCAGTGCCGGGGACGGCTCGGCCCTCTGAACGAGTCCCGATGGTTTCACCACCTTCGCTCGTCCAGTAGTACCCCTATCCGGGGAAGTCTGCCTTCGTTGTTCATCCCGCGAACTGCTCAAGTTCCTGTCCCTCTCGACGTTTGGCCCTTCCCGTGCGACGGACACGGTACTATGGCCTCGGCTGACTCCTGTCGTCTCAGTCTCATCTCACGATGAGGATTGCCATCTTAGACGGCGCGACGACAGGTCTCCCCAGGTAAGAACGTTGACTGTCCCTGCACCCTTGCCGCATTTACTGCACCCGCCCTTGATTGCATCGGGCTTCGTTGCTTCTTGCCAACTCGCCCGACGGATACAGCCTCGTATGCGGTTCGTGTTCCTCAAGCCTGCCCTGAGCGCAGCCGAAGGGTCGCCGGTTTGCGTCCAGCTTCCTCCAGACCTCACCTCACGCTGACGCCCTTGCCTTCCGCTGCCGGTTGGTGCAATCCGCCTTCGGCGTCCGTAAGGGTCTTTCACCCTCTAGCAGTTTGTCGGAGAGACAAGCACTCCTACAACTTTGGTCGAAGATCGGAGTCGAATGGGCCATTGATCTTGGTCAATGAAGCCTCCTTGATGTGTGTGATGGCTGGTATTGCTCCATTTTCTGGGCAGTAGGCGCGTTGAAGCCTACACTGACCCCATCATCAAGGTATGCATGCGCTTGAGATTGAAGGCCAGACAGACCAGACACCATTCGCCCGCGGCGGCGAGCAAGCCGCGCAAGGAGAACTGACGAAAGCCCAGCACTTCTTTGATGAGGCCAATCACCGGCTCGACGGTACACTTGCGCAAGCGATAGATGGCTTGACCGATCTTCGTCTGAAGCTTGTAAGCCATTTTGATCTTCGGGCTGGCGTCCTCCGCTGGCGGGGCAGGCCGTTCTGTGCCCCAGATTTGCCAACTCTGATGATGCGGTTCCCGACCCGTGGCGATGTAGGGCTCAATGCCCCGTCGTTCGAGTGCCTCGACGTTGGCTTCACTGAAGTAGCCATTATCCAACGCCGCGGCCGTGGGCTGGCCCACTTTGGACGAGAGCGCGTCTAAGGTGGGCTCCGCTTCGCGCTTATCGTTGGGATGGTTTGATAAGGCGGTCGCGACGATCAACAAGCTGGCCTGATCGACTGCGGTCTGGACATTGTAGTGCTGATCAAAACCGTCATTCGTGCTGTTTTTCATGATGCGCGACTCCGGGTCGGTGAAGTTATACTGATCCGTGTCCCGCGGTCCGGGTTCCGGGGGTTGCGGCGGGCGTCCGCCGGGTTTGCGTCGGGTGGCGCGGGCTTTCTCTTCCCGCTCACGCAGTTTGGCTTCGTAGTCGACCTGTTCGGCGGCGTAGCGTTCTTGCGCCCGCGCTTCCAAGACCGCTTTGGCTCGGGCTAGGTTGGTCAGTCGCTCCTGGCGCAGCGCCAACTCATCCGGGATGATCAGTTCGTCCGGCAATTGGAGCTCACCCTGATCCGCTCGCTCCCCCAGCGTCAAGAGCTCACTGACTTCTTGACGGATTTGGACTTCCAAGGCCAGCAGGCGCTTGTAACTGACCGCGTGGCTCTTGGAAGCATCGGCATGAATCTTGCTGCCATCTAAACTGAGGTTGCCCAGTTTCAAAACCTGGGCCGCCTGTGCCAGCAGCAGGATTTGCACAAACAATTCTTGGATCTCGGCCAGAAAGGTTTTACGAAAGTGAGCAATCGTGTCGTGGTCGGGATGCACCCCACCGGCCACAAAGCGAACGGGGATACTCTCGTAGGTGGCACGCTCGATCTTGCGCGAACTAAAGAGTCCAGTGGCATAGGCATAGAACAAGAGTCCCAACAAGATTTCCGGCGCAATCGCTTCGCCACCGACTGACGCATACCGCGCATAGATGGCGCTCAAGTCCAGTTGGGCAATGACATCCACCACAAACCGGGCCAAATGATTCAGTGGCAGCGCTTCGCGCAGACGGATGGTTTGATTGAGAGTGGCTTCGTAATCAGGGGTTTTGAATTTTCGGCTCATGCCTGCAGTTTACCATCAAACCGATTCAAGACGTTTCTCTCCGACAAACTGCTAGCCAACGCCCATGCTGGGCGCACAAGAAAACCTCCCGCAGGCTACCGCTTGCGGGAGGTCAAGTCTGTTTCGCACGCCGAATCTCCCCTCTCCCGTCGTGGGTTCGGACGGGAGAGGGGTTGGGGTGAGGGCTCACGGATCGTTCGGCACGCGATCTTCCCAGGTCAATACCTGCGCCTTCAATTGCTCGCGCTGCCGAGTCAACCAGTCTTCAATGGCAGCAGCCTGCCGGCGCTGGAGCGCATCCGGCGCTAGCTCGCGCACCTCGCGTGTTAGCACCCTGCCGACGTAGAAATACACGCCTGTGGGATCCGTGACGATAGCGAACGTGTCGCTGATCGGTGTGGTGAACACGGCATCGGCGACCGACGCGCCGAACGCGGGCGATTCGATCAGGTCATCCTTAGGCAGGAACGGCAGCTCCGATCCGAGCACGTTTGAAATCGGCAGGGTCTGCGACAGCGCCTGGGCGTAGACGGCGTCGAAACCCTCCTCCGCGATAGCCTGCTGCACCGCTTCGATGTCGGATTGGGAGAGCGCCCGAATAAACTGGAAAGTCGCCTGCTCCGTCATCGTCGGCACGTCGCTGGCAATGATGTCCTGCACGCGCTCTGAGATCAGTTGCATCTCGAAAAGCCGCCGGAAGTCTGCCTCGTTGAATCCGAAGCTGGCCAGCTCGCTCAAGCGCGCCTGGTACAGCGACTGAAATCCCTCGGCGGTGATAGGGGTGGACGTCGGGCGCGGCGTGACGGTTGCTGTTGCCGTCACGCGCAGAGCGGGCGTCGGTGTGGCATCCGGTGGCACTGTCGGCGTGGGGCGTGGCGTGTTCGTCGGCGCCGGCGTCGGCGGGTTGCGGAAATACCCGAACCCTTCCTCGATGAGATTGTCCACCTCGTCTTGCGTGACGGCGACGCCCAAACCGGGCGCAGCCTGCCGATAGATCGCCTCGTTGACGAGCGCGTTGATCGCCTGCGAGCCGAGGCTGATCGAATCGTTCAGTTGTTGCAGCACCTGCGCCGCACTGTCGTTCGAACCGAAGCTCTGAAGCAGGCTGTATTGCTGGATCAGTTGATAGCGGTTCAGGCGGACGCGCTGCTGGAACTGTCGAGTCAAGATCTGCTCATTGCCTACGATGGCCACCGGTTCGTTCGGCGCGATGAAGGTCTCGCGCACAAAGCCGAAGACGATCAGCAGGATCGCAACGGCGACGGCGCCGCTCACGGCCAACAGCAGGATGCGGGTTCGCTGCGCGTCGCGCTGGGCGCGCGAAACATGCTTACGGGAAAGTTCCTTAGGAAGTGGCGCTGACTGTGGATGCTTGGACATAAACTGGTTAACCCGGTAAACAGGGCATAGGTTGACCTATGCCCTGTGCTATCGAGCTCTGCGATGGCTGTCAAAGCCGGACGAAGCGCGATTCATCGATGGTTCTAGCGCGCCGGGCGTGTCGTGAACGGAATCAGCGCCAGATGCCGTGCGCGCTTGATGGCGACCGACAGCAAGCGCTGATGGCGGGCGCACGTGCCCGTCTGGCGGCGCGGCCGAATCTTGCCGCTTTCGTTCACGAAGCGGCGCAGCAGATCGGCCTGCTTGTAATCGATGCGCTGGCCTTTCTCGACGCAGAACAGGCAAACCTTGGGCTTGCCCTGAAAGCGCTTGCCCACCCCGCCGCGCGATCTGCGCGGGCCCGAGCCGCCCCGAGCGCTGGGCGCCGCGCCGCTTCGTTCTTCGGGCGCGCCGTTGCCAGGCTCAGCGCTCCTCAACTCTTCGACCATGTAGAATCCTCCCTAAATCGAGTCCGGCGCGAGGCGTCGAGCCGGGCGTGAAAGTCAGAATGGAAAGTCTTCGTCGGCCGGAACGCCTTCGCCGAGGTGCGCGTCCGCCGGTTCGCCGCGCCGATCCCCCAGCATGATCATTTCGCTGGCGACGATCTCGGTGCGGAAGTGTTTCTTGCCTTCGTGGTCTTCCCAGCCGCGCGTCTGGAGCCGGCCCTCCACATAGATCGTCTGACCCTTGTGCAGGTGCTGCTTGCAGATTTCGGCAAGACCGCCCCAGGTGACCACGTTGAACCACTCGGTTTCTTCGCGCCGCTCTCCTTCGCTGGTAATCCAGGTCCGGTTGGAAGTCAGACTGAACGAAGTGACGGGGCGTCCACTCGACGTATAGCGCATTTCCGGGTCCCGTCCCAACTGGCCGATAATCATGACCTTATTCAAGCCGCGTGTCATCGATCCACCTCGCTTCGCGCCGGTAACGCTTGTTCACTCGTCGGCGCGGACGATCAAATAACGCACAATCTGCTCGGTGAGCCGTAGATCGCGCTCCAGTCCGCCGAGGGCGTGCGCCGGCAACTGGGCGCGCACGAAAAAGTACTGGCCTTCCGTGATCTTGTGGATCGGATAGGCCAGTTGGCGTCGCCCCCAGGCGTTGACTTCGGTCACCTGGCCGCCGCCGCCAGTCACCAGACTCTTGACTCTGTCGACGACAACATTCAGGTCCCCGCCTTCGACCTCGGGCCGGACGATGAACATGAGTTCATATGGGCGCATGCTCGCGATAGACCTCCTTTCCACGGGATTGCCCTTGATCCAAATGTCAAGAGCGGAAAGACGCGAGACAACCGGACACGCCGGTCGCCGTTTGTCTTCAAAGCGGCACGCATTCTACCATAGTGGACCGATTGTGGCAAACCGCACGGGATGACGGCGACCGCTCATCCTTCCGTCGGCAGCGCGATGTAGAACGTCGCTCCCTTGCCCAAGTGGCTCTCGACCCACACGCGCCCGTGATGCCATTCGGCGATCGATTTGACGATAGCCAGCCCCAACCCGGTGCCGCGAATGTCAATCGTGTCACGACGCTTGACGCGATAGAACTTTTCGAACAGGCGCGGCTGATCGACGGCGGCGATGCCGATGCCGTTGTCGGTCACCCGCACGATGGCCCAGCTATCACGCTCGTCCACAGCGACTTCCACCGAGCCGCCCGCGGGCGTGTACTTGACGGCGTTATCGATCAGATTCGATATGGCATGCTTGAGCAACTGCCTGTCGCCGCGCAATGCGCCGGGGGCCGATTCGACCAGGCGCAGCTTCATACCCCGCGCGACCGCCTGCGGCTGCATCGACTCGACTGCCTCGCGGGCGATGTCGGCCAGGCGCGTCGGCTCGGGCACCAGGCCAATGCCCGCCTCGATTCGGCCCAGATCGAGCAGATCGTCGATCAGGGCCGTCATCTGCTCGATGCCACGCGTGATCTTGTCGAGATAGTCCTGCTGCTTAGTTTCCACTTGGCCGACCATCGGGATCATCGTCACGTAGCCGCGCATGTACGTGAGCGGGGAGCGCAGGTCGTGGCTGACCGTCGCGACGAACTCGGTCTTCATCGCGTCAAGCTCTTTGAGGTGCGTGATGTCCCTCAGCACAGCCACGCGGCCGATCCGGATGTTATCCCCCGACAAGATGGACGACGCCGAACCGTACAGCGTCCGCCCGTCCGGCATCAGCACTTCCGCCGTGCGCACGACCGGATCGCCGCGTTCTGTCAAGAGATCGACGACGATGGGATCCGTAATCACCTCGCCGGCCGGACGGCCAGCGGTATCGCCGGAAGAGAGTCCGAAAGCGGCTTCGGCCGCCGGATTGCACAACAGGATGCGGTTCTGGCTATCCGTCACCAACACGGCATCAATGGTCGAGCTGAGCACGGCCTGCAGCCGCTTCCGCCCGCCCTCGGCGGCATCATACAACCCGACATTCTCGAGGAAAACCGCCGCCTGGCCGGCCAGCGTCACAAGCAAGCCGACCTCTGAATCTGAGAATCGGCGCGCCTCGGGATAGCCCAGCCACATGACGCCCAGAGCGCGGTTGGATCGCCACAGGGGAAGCGTGACAATGGCGCGCACGCCGGGGCCGGCCAGATTCGCATCGAGCGCGCCGCGCGATCGGGCGACGTTCTCGATGATGAGCGGCCGCTCGTCCCGCACGGTGACAGTCGCCAGCGCCTCGTCGAGAGGCGTTACACGTGCCGGCCCGTCGCCGCACGTCAGCGCGCGCAACGGCTTGCCGTCCTCGTCGAATACGAGCAGGCGGGCCGTGCGCGCCGCAGGCGGTTGGCCCTGTGACGACGTCACCTGCATCGCAGCTTCCAGGATCGGAGGAATACCGCGTTCCAGGTCGAGTGAATCGGCGACCGACTGGCTGACGCGAAGCAGGAGAGAGAGATCCTCGAGCCGGCCTTTCAGGCTCTGGCGCATTCCTTCGAAAGCCACGCCGAGCTGCCCCACCTCGTCTTCCCCCGCCTCGGTGACCGGCCGGTCCAACTCGCCTTCGGCAATGCGCCCCGCGGCTTGCGTCAGGTGTACCAGCGGCTGCGTGATACGCCGGCTGATGAGGGGGATCAGCACGAACGCGCCGATCATGATCACGGCGAACATGCCGATCAGCGGCACAGAGATCTCACCCGCGGCGCGCACGATATTGGAATAGGGCATCTCGATGGCCACCTGCCAGGGCGCGTTCGCGATTTCCCGTACCACGATGAGACGTCGCCTGCCGTCCGCATACATGTCAACGTAAGCGCTGCCGCTGTCACCGATCGGGGCTTGGCTCCGATCAAATACCCACTGCCGCCTCTCAGGGTCGGGATCGGGATCGGGACGAATGGCGATGAGGGAGTTGTCGTCGACCACATAGCCCAGACCCGCGTCCAATGTATTGGGTAGAGTGCGCCTGATAGCACCCATGCGCGGATTACTGGACAGTCGAGTCCGGCCGACCAGGGCGCCGCCCGGTGGAACGGCGGAAGTGCTCGGCTGAATGTACGACATCATGGGACGGCCTTGCCCATCAACATACACGCCGGTGCGCTGCGGCGCGCCGGTCTTAAGAGTGCGCTCCAGATGGCTTTCCTCTTGAGGGGTGACCTGGGCCGGAGACTCGTCACCGGCGGCCGGCAAGCGCGCTGCGGCCAGCACTTGACCCTTCGCATCCACGAGCAGCAGTTCGTCGAAGAAAGGGACAGAACGCAGCGCCGATTCAAGATAGGCTTGCCGCACCCGTGCCTCATCGCTGTGTAGCCTGCCATCGTCGGCAAACTCCTGCAGGATCGCTTCTCCATCTGGGAAAAACAAATCGAGCAATTCCGCCGTCGCCTGAGCGTAACGCAACAACTGCGTCTCAGCCTGGCGGTAAGCCACGTCCAGCGCCGTCAAGCCGACGACGACAACCTGGACGGTGATCGTGACGAACGTGATGGGCAATATCGACGTCCATAGGCGACGACTGAGGCTGCGCGCATAGAACGGAGTGCCTGCCGCGCCGACCGTGCGGCGCATAGTCGGGAAAGCCAGGCAGGCCAGTTGAACCAGTAGGGAATTGATGAGACCTTCGCCAAGCGTAAGGAGCGTCGCATACCCTAGAGTGGACAGCGTGTAATCGGCGGCGGTCGGCGCCTCGCCCGGCATCGTGGCGAAGACGGCGAACACCGAAATAAATGCGGCAAGAAGCCCGGCGAGAAGCCCGGCGACCAGCGGTTTCCGTACCGCGCTGGCCAGACGGCCGCGATAGTTCTGCTGCATGAGAAAGGCGGCGGCAGCGGCGATCAGCGCCATTTCGGCCGGCTGTGTGAAGCGACCGCCAGCCAGCAGCCATCTGCCCAGACCCCCAGTGAACCCGACGAGCATTGCCGGTCCGGCGCCCAGCCATGCGCCGGCCAGCAGCATGCAGAACCAACCGAGCAGCGTCGCCGCCGCGAGCTTGCCGAGCAGAGGCGCGAGCGTGCTGGACGCCAACGCAGAAGCAGGCACGAGCAGAATGGCGTTGAGTGGAACACTAGCCACCGCAAGGCATGCCAGAAGCGCCCACTGGCCTCGGCGCAGCCCGCGAAAGCTGGGCAGCGAAATGACGAACACGAGCACCGCCGACAGCACATAGGTGGCGACGATGACGGTGCTGTCAAACCGCTGCGGAAGCGAGAAACTGAGAATGGAGCCGTCCGGCAACTGAATGGACATGATCGTGAACGAATCGCCCGGCGTCACGGGCAGGGAGTATTGCGATTATAGCATCAATCGTTACTCTTGCGCGATCGCGCCGAGCGCGTTACAATGGCGCAGCTTCAGACCCCCATGTCGATTCTTCCCCTGGTCCCGATCTTGATCCTGCTCGGTGGAGTGCTTGCCTTGCTGCTCTGCCGCGCCGCACGTTTCGTGCACTACGATGCGGTGGCGTCGGTTGCAGCGCTCCTGGCTCTGGTAGCGATCACGCTGCTCGCCATCCCCGATCTCCCGGTTCGCGAGACACTGATATCGTCCTGGCAACCTACATCCGTGTTCGGCACGCCGGTGGCACTCCGCGTCGATCGTGTGGACTGGATGATCGGTCTTGTGGCGATACTCGCCTGTGGGGCGACAGCGGTTGCCGGTATCGCTTACCCCGGCCGGCGCCGCTTCGGACCACGCGCACTGGCGCTGGGCATGACCGCCGGCCTGGTGGCGGCCGCCTTCTCGGCCAATGTACTTACATTGGCGCTGGCCTGGGGGCTGTTTGATGCGTTCTTCGTGATTGCGGCGCTGATGCAGGGCGACGAGTCCGCTGCCGGCCGGCGTGCAGCTTTCGCCATCGGGTTCAACATCGCGGCGACGCTCTGCTTGTGGATCGCCGCGCTCGCGATCAACCAGGACAACGAGAGTCAGTATTGGCACCTGACCCAACTCCCTGAGGGGGCGCGCCAATTCCTGGCGCTCGCTGCCGTCTTGCGGCTAGGGCTTTATCCCTTCAGTCAGTGGCTGTCGGCCGAGCGCGAGGATGTGCCTGGGCGAGTTGTGCTGTTGTACGTGCTTCCTCCATTGGCCGGATTACATCTCTTGATCCGGATGGCAAGCCTGGACGCGCTGCCCCAAGAACCCGCCGCGATCTGGTTTGCGGCGCTCAGCGTCCTGGCAGGCGGCGCGCTGGCTTGGTGGCGCGGCGCACCGCAGGACGCGTTGCCTTACTTGTCCTTGAGCACGTTGGGAATTGTGGTGTTTGCCGGCATCGCCGGACGCACCTCGACCGCTCCTCAAGCCATCCTGTCGTCCGGCGCGGTTTCCTGGGCGTTGGCGATCGTGACGCTCAGCCTGAATCACGGCTTTCACCGGCGAGCGCTGTGGTGGTCGTTTGGGCAGGCGCTCGCCGTTGCGACGCTGGTGGGTATACCGGCCTCGGCTGGCTTCGCCGTGCGCACCAGCCTGGCCTCAGCCATTGCATGGGGTGGGAATGTACTGCTGCTGCTGTGCCTGCTGGCCGGCGAGACACTGGCTTTCGCCACAATGGCTCGACTCCTGACGACACCCAACCCATCCAAAATACCTCGAAGCTGGCGGGACATCGCCAGCCTTGCGTCGGCAATCGCTCTGGTCGCGCTGCCGCCGTTTCTGCTCCCGGCTATCGCCCGGCGGGCCGTCCCTGCTATCACACCGCCTGCCTTCGCCGTGGTTCTGCCGGACCTGGGGGTTCCCGGCAGCGTAATGTTCATCCTGCCCCTTGCGTTGGCCGTGATGCTGGAGTGGCTGCGGCGCGAGCGACGCATCAGCATACACGTCAATCCAACCCGTCTGCTCAGCCTTGACTGGCTGTATCATCTAATCTTTCGCCTTGCCAATATGGTCGCGAGCGCCCTCAATGGACTGTCGGTGGTGATCGAAGGTGAAGGCGCGATCGTGTGGGCGCTGCTCATCCTGTTCGCTGCCTATGTCGTCTTGACCGGGGCAATCCGGTAGCGATGACCGACTTCCTCTCTGCGCTATCCAGCCTGCCGTCCACGACCATCCTGACCGCGCTGGTCATTACAGTCAGTCTCTTGGTCATTGTGGAAGACTGGCGTGTGCTGAATCTGCTGCTGGGCGTCGAGTACCTGCTGATAGGCGCACTGTTGATCGTCGCCCAGATCGACGGATTCCCGGTCGTGCTGGCGATCGTCAAATCGTTGGTCGGCGTGATGATCGTGCCGGCGCTTTACATCTCCGCGCGGCGCGCCCGCTGGGGCAAAAGCGCGAGCGACGCGGACGAAGACGTCGAGACGCCCGCGCGGCCCCTTCGACAGGCTCTGGGCTGGCTTCGCGCGCCGGGTCTGGCGCTGCACACTATCGTCGCGGTGCTCGGCGCCGCCGTCGCGCTGAGTCTGGCGCTCCGCAGCCCGGTTCAGTTCATCACCCCCCAGTCGGCGGCGCGCGACCTTACGATTGCCGTATTTGTGCTGTTCGCCCAAGGCACGCTGAACGTGGCGTTGAGTGAAAATCCGCTCAAGATCGGCCTGGGATTGCTCACCGTCATCGCCGGGTTCGAGCTGTTGTACACGCCTGTCGAGCCATCGTTCCTGATCGTCGCATTGCTGGGCATGGTGAACTTGCTCATCGCGCTGGCCTTTTCATACCTGATTGCTGCGTGGGCGGCGCGCCCGCGTGGAGCGGCCCAATGATCGGCGGGCCATTTGTTCTCATCGTCGTACTCTTGATTGTTGCCGCAGCGACCTTCTTACTGCGCCGATTCACTGCGGTTTCTGCGCTCCTGGCAGTGCTCGCGCCTCTCGCGCTGGCCGCATGGGCGTTATGGGCGCCCCTGGACGAGCCACAAGCCATCTTCGGCCGCGTCGTCGTGCTGAGCGGCGGCGATCGGATAGCAGTCGCGCTCCTCTTTGCCATCACGTCCGCCATCTTCCTCGGCGTGTGGCGTTCATCGCCGGGCTGGTCATCCTATCCGATCGTGCTGATGGCGCTTGCCGCGCTGGCTGCCGCGCTCATCATTCGGCCGCCGCTCAACGAATTCTATCCCTCGTTTGTCTACTCGGCGCTGTTCATGGGTATCGCCATCGCGCTCACGGTGTACCCGCTGCAGGGCGGTCAGCCGGGCGTCACGCGCGGCGCAACGCGCTTCATCACACTGACCATGCTGTCGCTACCCGCGCTGCTACTGGCCGACTGGGTGCTGGCGCAATCAGCGCAGAGCCCGGACTCGACAAGCCTCGTGCAAGGCACGATTCTTCTATTGGCGCTCGGCTTCACGTTCCTGCTGGCGATATTTCCCTTCCACACCTGGGTACCGGCGGTATCGCGCGAAGCGCCGCCGCTCTCCGCTGCATTTGCGCTGACCGTGTTTCTGGGAGCCGCTCTTATCCTCCTCCTGGACGTGCTGAACGAGAATCGCGTGTTCACGAGCGATCCGCGCACGCTTGAGCTCGTGCGCGGCGCCGCGCTCTTGATGGCCGGCCTGGGGGCCGTCTTTGCCTGGGCGCAGTCCGATTTCGGCCGCCTGCTTGGCTACGGCGCGGTCAGCGACATGGGCGCGATCTTATTCGCGATCGGGCTGTCGTCGAGCACCGGTCTGGCGGCGGCGTTCTTCATGATCGCCATTCGCGCGCTCAGCGTCGGGCTGATGTCGATGGGCATGACGCTGGCGCGCGCGCGCCTGGGAGATGACTCCTTTACGACGCTCACCGGCTCCGCACGGCGGCTGCCGTGGGCGTCGATAGCCATTCTTGCCGGCGGTCTATCGCTGGCCGGGCTTCCACCGCTCGCCGGATTCGCGGGACGATGGGGACTCCTTCAGGAAACCAGCCGCCTGTATCCTGCCGCGACTGTCGTCTTGCTCGCCTCAAGCGCGAGCGTGGCGGTCGGCGTTTTACGCGGCTTGCGCGAGATGCTCCGCCCGCCATCCGAGCCGGCCAGTGTTCAGCAGCGCGAGCGCCGGAGCGAGGCGGCTCTCATCATCGCGGCGCTGGCCGTCTGTCTGTTCGCGGGCCTGTTTCCGGGCATTCTCGCGCCGCTCGTACGCGAGTTTGTAGCGGCGTATTCGTTCGCCGCGCGCTGAATCGGCGGCGTGCCCGCTTCGCGCCGCTGCGCTACGGGGTGCTTCGCAAGGAGCAGCCTCAGCTGGGGTTTTCGGATAGGCTCGAACGGCGCTGCATGAGCGCGTCGTACACCTGCTCCAGTCTCGGCACGATCACTCGCCAGTCGTAACTCGCCTCAACGAAGCGCCGGCCATGATCGTGCAGAGCTTGGCGTTGGCGAGAATCGCCGGCCAACTTCACCACTTCCGCAGCAAACCGATCTGGCTCATCGGCGATCACGACCTCGCGCCCGTTCTGCACTTCGAAGCCATCCACACCCATCGACGTGCTGACGATCGGCACGCCCATCGCCATGGCTTCTAGCACCTTCAACCGCGTGCCACCGCCCATGCGCAGCGGCGCGACGTAGACAGACGCGCCTGCGATATACGGTCGCACGTCGGCTACCGCGCCGGTAATGAGCACGTCGCCGCGTCCGCGCAGCGCATCCAGGCGCGCGTGCGGTCGCTGCCCGACCACGACGAGCCGGGCCTCCGGCATCGCCACGCGCACCCGGGGCAGCACGCGCTCGGCGAACCACAACACAGCGTCGACGTTGGGGCGAAAGTCCATCGTTCCGGTGAACACGAGGGCGGTAAAATCGAAGTAAAGCGGCTCGACGGCGCCGGGCGTGTAATGCGCCGTGTCCACGCCGTTCGTCACGACGGTGAGAAGCAACGCCGGATCAAGCTGGTGGATGGCCGCCGCGTCCGCATCCGACACGGCGACCACCCGATCGGCCGCGCGGCACGCGGCACGCTCGAAGCGTCGCAGCTTCCAGGTCTGAATCAGCGAGTAAACCGCGCCGAGATTCCATCCGTTGAGCTGTCGCTCGGCATCGTACGTCCGCTTCTGTAAGAGCCACTCCGCGTTGTGGTCGTCGAACACGAGCCGCGCGCGCAGCCCCGGTCGCCGTGCGAGCAAGCCGTAGCGCGCCATCTCGATGCCTTCTACTTGAATGACTTCGTACTCGTCATCTCGCAGCCACTCCTCCAGGCTGCCGGCGAAAGCGGGCGACCAGAGACGCAACGCCATATCCGGCCACGGCGAGGCCAGCGTCGTGAGAGCGCGGCGAGCCATCGAGCGCGCCGGCGCCGGCAGCGTGCGCACGCGCCGGCATAAGGCGCTCAAGGGCGGCGCTGTAATCGTCGCGTCTCCAAAAGTGAGCAGATCGATTGTATGCCGCTCCGCCAGGCCGGCGATCAGGTTGTAGTTACGCATCGTCGTGCCCTTGTGAGGCGGGTACGGCGCCTGGGGCGTCAGAAACAGCAGCTTCACGTTATTTCACCCTCACGTCGTCACGCTATCACGTTATCACGCATCGCCCAACACTCTGTCATAGACCGCCAGCGTCTCGCGCGCGCAGCGTTCCCAGCCGAACTCGGCGGCGCGGGCGAGACCCCGCTCGCGCAGGCGCGCACGAACCTCGGCATCGCCGACGACGCGCCGCATGGCCCCGGCGAGCGCATCCACGTCGTCGGGATCGACGACGAGGGCAGCGTCGCCCGCGATCTCCGGCAGCGAGCCGCGATCGCTGATCACGACCGGCGCGCCGCACGCCATCGCTTCGAGAACGGTCAGGCCGAACCCTTCGTAATGCGATGGCAAGACCAGGGCCATCGCACCGCTGTACAAGGCAAGCAGGTCGTCGTCGGAAGGTGTATCCAGGAAGACGATGTGATCGCGCAAGCCCAGCCGATCCACCTGCGCCAGTGTCTCGTCGAATAGCCAGCCACGACGACCGGCCAGGACGAGCGGCGGCTTGTCTTTTTCACTCTCGCGCAGAATGCCATAAGCATTCAGCAGGCCTGCCACGTTCTTGCGCGGCTCGAACGTGCCGACGAACAACAAGTACGGCGCCGGCACACCCAGGCGGTCGAGCCATGCGCGGACAGCTTGCGCCGCCTGCGGCCGGAAGCGCGAATCGGGCGCCAGCCAGACGACGGTCACCTTGTCGGCAGGCACGCGCAGCAGGCCGATCAGATCGGATTTCGTCGCGTGCGAGTCGGCCAGGATGTGATCGGCCACCTCGCAGGCGCGCGCGATCTGGTCGTTGTAGTACCGCCGGCTCTCGGAGGTGAGGAATTGCGGGTAATGCAGAAACGTCAGATCGTGCACGGTTATCACCCGCCGGAAACGGCCACGAAAAGGCGGGATAAAATCCGGGCTGTGCAGCAAGCCGAACCGGGCGGGCAACAGCTCGATCGGGAGTGTCCACTGCTCGAAGCGGTTGTGACAGGGGGTCCACAGGCTCAGACGCCGCGCGTTCGGCGCGCCGGCCAAGTCGACGCGATCTTTTCGGCTGTGCAGGATCGCGTATTCGCGAGCCGGATCGAGACGCGGCAGCAGGCGCGCCAGGTGGACGATGTACTGGCCGATGCCACTCTCCCGCCGGTAATAGGCCAGCCGCGCGTCGAGGGCAATGCGGGTCACGCAGCCATTATAAGCGTTCCGTGGGAATCGCAAAGTGTCGGCAGGCCGCCGCGTATCACGTTTCACGATTTGCGCATTCGACGCTATAATCGCCGCATCACTCTGAAGCTAGCCTTCGGCGCGTACTGCGCCCGGCACCCGGACCAGCCGAAAACTGGCTTGATTCCCATGACAGGCACGCAGAACGCAGAGCATGAAGAATCTCCGTGGTCTCCGTGCCTCGGTGATTATTTTCCAGGGAGATAGACCCGATGGCAATGGAAATGGAGCTTACCCAGGTCTCGCAGTTGCTGGCTTGGCTGGAATCGGAACGCAAGAAAGATAAGGCGCTGCTGGCGACGCTCGAGGAACGCATCCAGGGCCTGGCCGTCGAATTGCAACAGCAGGCGCGCCGGATGCAGGAACTGGACGCTTCACTGGCCGTGGCCAAGACCCTCCTGTCGAAGGTGAACCAGATCGACCGCATTCTGGACGAATACAAGTTGGAAACCAGGGCACTGCTGGAGCGGCGTGACGAGGAGCGCAAGAAGGGTGAGCGCGAGGCCGCGCGGCTGCGCGCCGTAGAAATCGAGGAACTACACCGCGCCATCGGCGAGATCAAGAAGGAGCTGCCGCGCATCGGGAGACTGGAAGAGGAGATGCCGACGCGCCGCGCGGAGGAGAAGCGGCTGGGCGATCAGGTCAAGCACGTCATACTCCAGGCTGAACTGGCGCTGAAGCAGCTCGAAGAGCACACACGCGGCATCCCATACCTGGAGGAGGGCCGGCGGCAGGACAACAGGCGCATCGCCCAGTTGGAGGGCGAGACGGTCGAGCACAGCAAGCGCCTGGAGACACTCACCGGCAAGCTCCAACTGCTCGAAGATGCGCTCAGCAAGATTCCGCCCAAGTTCGACCCTCTCTACGAGCTCCTCAAGGCGAGAGACAAGACGATCGAAGAGATTCGCGTGATGGAGTTCCGCCGCCAGCAGCAGATGAGCGCCTGGGAAGAGGAGCTGGCCAAGTTCCGCGCCCAGATCACCGACTACGGCGACGTCGTGGCCCACCTGCGCGAGCAGGCGCAGGTCAATCTGAAGGCCGCGTCCGATCTGGCCGCCTTTCAAGAGAGGCTGCGACAGCGCGCCGCCGAGATCGCCGAAGTCGAGCGCATCTTCGAGAACCGGATCAAGCGCATGCTCGAAGAGACTCAAGTGGGGGACGAGAAGCGCTGGCAGAAATATACGACGCGCGTCGACGAGCGCTGGCACGATCACGACCGCCTGAACGCCGAACAGGTCAGCCGCGTCGATCGCCTGGAGGCGGCACTAGACCCGATCACAGACGCGATCGACGAGATAAGGCACAAGCACGAAGAGCTGGTGCATTACCTGGTCGACTTCGGCACCAGCCTGGCCGAGACGCGCAAGAGCACACTACCCAGCGTTAGCGTGCCGCCGGCCACCTCGCCCGAGGATGGATTGGGCATCCCGGACCCCAGGGGCCGCAAGCGAAGTTGACAGGGGAGGAGGCATCTCCAGTTAGTTCCCTGAGTTCCATGAGTTCCCTGGGGCCTGGTGAGGAACTCGGGGAACTAAAGGAACTTCGTTATGCACGTTATTGGTACTGCCGGCCACGTCGATCACGGCAAGTCTACGCTGGTGGAAGCGCTTACCGGCGTGCATCCCGACCGGCTCAAGGAAGAGCGCGAGCGCGAGATGACGATCGACCTCGGCTTCGGCTGGATGACGCTTCCGAACGGCGAGCCGGTGGGCATCGTCGACGTGCCCGGGCACATCGACTTCATCGAGAACATGTTGGCCGGCGTGGGCGGCATCGACGCGGCGCTGTTCGTCGTCGCCGCCGACGAAGGCGTGATGCCGCAGACGCGCGAGCACCTCGCCATCCTCGACCTCCTCAAGATCGAAGCCGGCGTCGTCGCCCTCACCAAGACCGATCTGGTCGATCCCGAATGGCTGGAGCTCGTGAAGAGCGACGTGGCCGAGTCGCTGCGCAGCACTGTACTCGACGGCGCGCCGATCGTCCCGGTCTCTGCCCGGCGCGGCGACGGCATTCCCGAGCTTATCCATGCTCTGCAGAGCGTGCTGGCGCAAACGCCAGCCCGCCTTGATCGCGGGCGCCCACGCCTGTCCGTCGATCGCGTGTTCTCGATAGCCGGCTTCGGCACGGTCGTCACAGGCACGCTGATCGACGGCTCGCTCGGCGTCGGAGACGAAATCGAGATACTTCCGCGCAGGCTGGCGGCGCGCATTCGCGGCCTGCAGACGCACAAGACCAAAGTCGAGCGCGCCGTGCCAGGCAGCCGCGTCGCGGTCAACCTGAGCGGCATCGAGGTGAGCGACGTGAAGCGCGGTGACGTCGTCGCCGCGCCCGGCTGGCTGCGCCCCACCCTGCTGTTCGACGCGCGCTTCGAGCATCTGACACCGCTTAAGAAACCCGGTTTCTCGAGTGCCCTCGAAGCACAGCAGAGGGGATCGGAGAAACCGGGTTTCTCCATCGAACGCCCGCTCAAGCACAACGACGAAGTCAAGGTCTTCCATGGCGCAGCCGAAGTCACCGCTCACACGCGCCTGATCGGCGACGAAAGTCTGCCGCCCGGGCGCGCCGGATGGGTGCAGTTCGCGCTGCGGGAGCCGCTCGCAGTCGTGAAAGGCGACCGCTTCATCGTGCGCCTGCCCTCGCCGTCGATCACGCTGGGCGGCGGAATAGTGATCGATCCACAGCCTGGACGCCGCCACCGCCGGTTCAGGCCGGACACGATCGCGCGGCTTGAAACACTGTCGCGCGGCTCACCCGCTGATCTGTTCTTGCAGGCGCTCGACGCGAGTGGGCCGATCACGACTGTCGATCTCCTCAAGCGTGTCAATATGCCTGCCGACGCGGCCAGCCAGGCGGTGGCCGAACTAGAAGCGACCGGCGACATTCTGAAGATCGGCGGCGCATCCGCCGTCGTCGCGTCGCGCGCAGGCTGGAACGCGATGCGATCCCGTCTGGCGAGCGAGCTTGGCGCCTACCACAAAGCTCACCCCTTGCGGGGCGGCATGCCACGTGAGGAATTGAAGAGCCGCTTGAAGCTCGACGCCAGGGTGTTCAATGCAATCGTCTCGCAGGCGGTGGTGGACGGCGCACTGGTCGAGAGCCAGACAAGTCTGCGCCTGCCCGATTTCGCGGTGACGTTCACGCCCGCGCAGCAGAAATCGATCGACGTGCTGCTGGCCCGATTCACATCGCAGCCGTGGGCCGCGCCGTCGGTCAAGGAGTCCGAGGCGGCGGTCGGCGCAGACGTGCTCGCAGCGCTGATCGAACTGGGGCAACTCGTGAGACTGAGCGAGGACGTGCTGCTGCTGCCAGAGACGTATCAGGCAGCCGTGACCCGGATCGAGGCGCACTTGCAGGCAAACCGGACGATTACTGTCGCGCAGGTGCGCGATATGTTCGACACGAGTCGAAAATATGCGCTGGCGCTGATGGAGTATCTCGATGCGAAAGGGATCACGAAGCGCGTGGGGGATGAGAGGGTGATGGGAACAAAGGGAAGTTAAGCGAACTATCCTTGACGTTCGTCACGCCAGGAACTATAACTATGGCAGAAATTCGGAAATTCTTCCAGATAGGATGGCCCATGTCTACAATGACAATCCAGATTCGCAGCAAGGGGGTTATCACACTGCCGGTGGAATTGCGTCGCCAGTATCGCTTGGACGAGGGAGATGTTTTAACCCTGCTGGATCTGGGCGATGGCTCCTTCCTGCTGACGCCTCGCATCTCCCAAGTGGCCCGTCAGGGTGACCGAGTTAGCCAGATGATGGATGAGGAGCAGGTTAAGCTAGAAGACATGCTGAAAGCCCTGGACGAAGAACGAGAGCGGTACTATCAAGAACACTATGTCCAGGGGTGATCTGTTCTCGCCGCAATTCCTACGGCTACGGCGACCAGACGGAGGCGAAATCAATCGCTCAATCACCGTCGCGCAGGCGCGCGACCTGTTTGATATCAGCCGAAAGGCAAGAACCCTATCCGGTTATCCGTTTCACATCCGTTGCCGCCTCCATCAACTGCTGGATCCGCCCCACCATCTCCGCTGGATTTGGATGCAGGCCGTCGACCAATAGCGCGCTGTCGTAAAGCTGCTCGATCGTCACGTCGATGATCAGGTCGTCTGGACTATCCTTCACCAGACGCGCCAGGTTGCGCATCAGCGGGTGCGCGCGGTTCACTTCCATAATCTTTTTCGGCGCCTCGTATTCCGGGTTCAGCAGCCGCCTCACCCGCGCCATATCGCGGTCAACCGCATCCTTTGGCGAGACCAGCCGGCCGGGGCTGTCACTCAGGGTCTTGCCTTCCTGCACTTCGACAACGCGCTCGCCAAGCACCTTGCGGAATCGTTCCAAGAGTTCCTTCAGTTCCTCGTCACTCAGCGCCTCACTCACAGCCGGCGGCTCGTCTTTCGGTAGGTTCAGCCCCGCATCGTCGACGTTCTGCAGCGGCTTGCCCTGGAAATCGCGCAGGACGGTCGTCAGGAAACTGTCGAGCGGATCGACCATGTACAGCACTTCGAGGTCGTGCTTGCGGAAGTAGTCGAGGTGCGGGCTGTGTGCCGCCGACTTGACATCGGAGCCAAGCAGATAGTAAATCGCCTTTTGATCCGGCTGCATGCGCTCGACGTACTGCGCCAGCGACGTGAGCCTGTCGCCATCCGTCTTGGAGGACGGAAAACGCAGCAGCTTGTCGAGTTTCGTCCGCGCAGCCGGATCGAGCGAAATGCCTTCCTTGAGAAACGGCCCGAACTCCGTCCAGAAAGTTTGATACTTGTCCGGTTCCTCGGCGGCCAGGCGCTCCAGCTCGTCGATCAGGCGGTTAGTCAGGACTACGCGCACCCGCTCGACGACGCGGTTGCTCTGCACCGACTCGCGCGAGATGTTGAGCGGCATGTCCTCTGAATCGACGACGCCGACGACGAAACGGAAATACTGGGGCAGCAAGTCCTTGTTGTACTCCTGGATCAGCACCTTGCGTGAGTACAGCGTGAGTCCGTCGTCCTTGCGCAGGCTCAGGATTCCGCGCTCACGCCGGCCCGGCACGTATAGCACGGCCTGGATGTGCACCGGAGCGTCGGCCGAGACGTGGGCACGCGCGAGCGGCTTCTCCACGTCGAGCGTGAGCGACCGGTAAAACTCGTCGTACTGCTCGTCCGTCACCTCGCGCGGCGACTGGCGCCACAACGCCGTCTGCCGGTTGGCCTGCCGGTCCTTCACCTTGATCGGGAACGACGTGAAATCGGAGTGCTTCTTGACGATCTGTTCCAGCCGCCACGCCGAAGCGAACTCGGCCGCGTCCTCTTTGAGCCTGATCTCGACCGTCGTCCCGCGCTGCGCGCGTTCGGCCGGCTCGACGCGGAAGGTCTCGTCCCCGCGCGAGATCCAGGCGCACGCCTCAGCATCCTGGCGATACGAACGCGAGACGACTTTGACCTCTTCGGCGACCATGAAGACGGAGTAGAACCCGACGCCGAACTGGCCGATGACGTCGGCCTTGATCGGCGCGCCGGCTTCCACCTCCTTCAGAAACGCCGCCACGCCCGAGCGCGCCAGCGTCCCCAGGTTCTCGATCAACTCCTCGCATGTCATGCCGATGCCGGTATCGGAGACGGTCAGCGCCCTCGACGTCTCGTCGCAGTCGATCTGGATCACCGGATCCAGGTCGGGATCGAGCACTTCGCGGTTGGTAAGCAGCTCGAACTGTACCCGGTTGAGCGCGTCCGAGGCATTGGAGATCAATTCGCGAAGGAAAATCTCGCGTTCCGTGTACAGCGAATGTACCAGAATGTCCAGCAATTTCCGCACCTCGGCGCGGAACTCGTAAGATTGGGAGGGAGTGTCTTGGCTCATGGTGCTACTCCGGCTAGAAGTTGGAGATTAGAGATTGGAGATTGGATTGGGCTTATGCGATGGCCTGGATTATAGCCCAGATGTGCTAGAAGGAGATTAGAGCCGATCGCCAACCTTGCGAAGGTTCGGAAACCTTCGCAAGGTTAAATGCCAATAGGGAACTTTCGCGAGCGCTCTGGCATCTACAAGGCAGAAACGATGAGCGCCCGGCCTTCGCCGTGAAACGGCCGGAAGCCGAACTGAGCGCTCCTTAAATCAGCAGGAGATGAGAAAATGAACGCCCGCAAATTACTTGTCATCAGCTTGCTCGCCGCGCTGCTCGCCGCCGCGTGCGCCCCGGCGGCACCAGCCACGCGACCACCCATTGTCGCAACGTCTGAAGTGCAGGGACCGCCGCTCGCCGGCCGGCAGTCGGGACAGCCAATCCAGCCGGAGGCAGGGCTGGCCACAGGCGCCCCCGCCCCGACGTATCCACCTCCACCGGCCGCCGACCTGTACCGAAGTGCCGAGCCGCAGGCACCCGGCTTGCTTCCGCCCTGGCCGCCCTACCCGACCTACCCGCCTTACGCCACACCCTGGCCCGAGCGTCCGTCCTACGACATCGGTGTAAACCCCTTCATGGACGCACGGGAGGATCATCTGTCGACCTTCGCGATGGATGTGGACACCGCATCATACACCAAAATGCGCGACTACATCAACAGCGGCCAACTCCCGCCCGCCGATCTGGTGCGCGTCGAGGAGTTCGTCAACTACTTTAGCATGGAGTACCCTGACCCGACTTCCGGCGCTTTCAGCATCAATCTCGAGGGCGGGCCGTCGCCATTCGGAGGGGAAAGCACGTGGCTGCTGCGCGTGGGCATCCAGGGCAGGCACATCGCCGGTTGGGAGCGCAAGGATGCGCTGCTCACCTACGTGATCGACGTGTCGGGGTCTATGCAGGAGGAAAACCGCATCGACATGGTGAAAGCCGGCCTGAGCCGGTTGGTCGATCGGCTCGGCCCGAATGACCGCGTCGCCATCGTCGCCTTCAGCGAGACGGCCTGGGTCGTGCTCGAGCCGACCTCGGTCGAGAATCGCTACCGCATCCTCGACGCGATCAACGGCCTGTACCCGATGAATTCCACGAACACCGAAGCCGGCCTGCGGCTGGGCTACGAGCTGGCGCATCGCCACTACCGCGACGGAGCGATCAACCGCGTGATCCTGGCCTCGGATGGCGTGGCGAACGTCGGCAACACGGACCCGAGCGTGCTGGCGCAGTACGCGCAGGATTACTACGGCCGCAACATCTTCCTGTCGACAGTCGGCGTCGGGCACGGCAACTACAACGACGTGCTGCTCGAGCAGCTCGCCGACAAAGGCAACGGCGTGTATTCCTTCCTCGACAGCCCGCAGGCCGCCGAGCGCATCTTCAGCCAGGACCTCGAAGGCACGCTGCAAACGATCGCCAAGGATGCCAAGATTCAGGTCGACTTCAACCCGAACGTCGTCCACAGTTATCGCTTGCTAGGTTACGAGAACCGCGCCGTGTCCGACCAGGACTTTCGCAACGACACCGTCGACGCCGGCGAAGTCGGCGCCGGGCACAACGTGACCGCGCTGTACGAAGTGCGCCTGTCCCTGGAGGTCGGCGGCGAGATCGCCATCGTGCGCGTGCGCTACGAGGACCCGGACACGCACGCCGTCGCCGAGCAGAGCGAGGCGATTCGCGCGGACGAGCTGCAACGCGACTTCAACCGCACGTCGCCACGCTTCCAGCTCGCCGCGGCCGTCGCGCAGTACGCCGAGACGCTCCGCATCAGCCCGTGGACATCGCGTGAGCAGTTGCGCCGCGTCGTCGATCTGGCCTGGTCCGTGCAGCGCCAACTGCCGTTCGATGCGGACGTCGCCGAGTTTGCTCAACTGGTCGAACGCGCGGCAAGCCTGACCGATTGAGAATCGATCCGAGTCGTCGCGCACACTGCACCCGTCCTGCCGGCGGGTGCTTTTTTTGTAGGCGCGCCAAAGTGATGGGATATGGTAGGGCGGCTTTCCATAGCCGCCGCGCGGAGAGGCAGGTATGGAAACCTGCCCTACATGCCGCCCCATCGGTTTGGCGCGCTAAGCTTTTTTTCGGATGTGCCAAGTAGACCTGGCACATCTTTGCGATCCGGTATACAGTTAAACTCCTGGGGCGAATAATCACACAGGAGGCTACGGATGGCGGACACAGCCGATTTTGACATGCAAGCGGCGCACCGATATTTCTCTGTCCAGTGCTTCAACAGAGCGTGGGAACTGATCGAAAAGATGGCCCGCAGCCCGGACGAGGACGAAGAGACGATCCGATTGAGCCTGGCCTCGCACTGGCACTGGACGCAGCGAGGGGACTATACCCACGCCACCCAGTCGATCGCGCATTGGCAGACGTCGCGGATCTATTCGATTCTCGGACAAGCCGACAACGCGCGACGATACGGCCAATTGTGCCTGGAGTCCAGCCAGGGAGACGACGTGGGACCATTCTTCCTCGGCTACGCCTACGAGGCGCTGGCGCGGGCCGAAGCCGTGGCCGGGAATAGGGCGAAGATGGAGGACTACGCCGAAAAGGCCAGGCAGGCAGCCGGCGCCGTGCCAGAGCCTGATGACAAGAAGCAACTCCTGGACGATCTCGACGGTATTCGGCTCGGCTGACGGTGCGCTCCCGCGCTCGTCACTTGCGTGCGGCGACGTATTCCGGCAGCGTGATCATCGGCGGCCGTTCGACGTCGCCAATCTCTTCAATATCCAGGAAGTAGCGGCCCGGCTCGTGGCGGATGAGCTTCATGCTGCGATTGACCTCTTCCAGCAGCGTCAGCTTGTGCCGATCTTCGAACCGCTTGAAGAACACCTGCAATATGGCAAAACTCATCCGGCTCAAGGCAGGCAGCCCCTGGTTGCGGTGCAGGCGCTCTTGCAGATCAACCTGTGCGATGGCGCGCAGCCCGAACTCGTTCAGGATGTCGATCAGCAGGCCGGTCTCCACGCCATAGCCGGTGAAGAAGGGTAAGCGTTCTAGCGCCGAGCGACGGCCGGCATACTCGCCCGACAGCGGCTGCACCAGGCCGGACAGCTCGGGGAAGAAGAGATTGAACAACGGGCGCGCGACCAGTTCGGTGACGCGGCCGCCGCCGCCAGCCTGCAGTTTGTCCCCGATGCGGATCGGGCGGCGATAGAAGCCCTTGACGTATTGGATAGTGTCATGTCGCAGCAGTGGCCCGAGAAGGCCATACACGAAGCGCGGGTGAATGTTGACGATGTCAGTGTCGATCCACGCGACCAGATCCCCTTTGAGCACGTACAGACTCTTCCACAACGCCTCGCCCTTGCCGCTATGCGCGCCGCACTGCGGCAGAATCTCCTGGTGGACGTAAACCGGCACGCCTAGCCGGCGCGCGATGTCGCGTGTGCGATCCTCCGAATTCGAATCGATCAAAACAATCTCATCCAGCAGCGGAACTTTGTGCATCAAGGCCCGCTGGAGCGTGCGAATCACCTTGCCGACGGTGGCTTCTTCGTTCAAGGCCGGCAGCCCCAGACTGATCGTCAGGCCGCGCTCCTCTTTCATCGCCACGAGCTGCGACAGGACGGCGAACTCGTCGGCGTCGAACGAGTTCTCGGCGAACCATTTGTCGGTGAGGATCGACAGCGCGCGGTCGTGGTATTCGGTTTCGTCTTCGGCGGGCGCGTGCGCCGTCGGCGATTTGACCATGATCAGGCCGCCCGACGTTCTGCGCGCGATCTGCGCTGCCAGCGGGCCGAGCGGCTTTGGCCCGATCTCGCCCACGCGCGACGAGGCGCCCATCACAATCACGTCGTGCGCTTCGGCCTCGCGCACGATGCTGCCGGCGACGTCGCCCTGCACTTCGATCTGGCGGCTGCGCGGCAGGTGACGGAGGATAGGCAGGAAGGCCTGGGCCGGGCTGTCGACGCGGCCTGCCGGCGCGGCGTGCAGCACGGTGATCGCGCCGTCATTCGCTTCGGCGAGCGCCAGCGCTACGGTGACCGCCAGATCGACGTACGGACCGCCACGCAGAGGCAGCAGGATACGCCGTGTGGGCGGCCCATACGGTATGCGCGCAAGCACGATGTCGCAGGGCGTCTCGGCGAGCACGATCTCGAGCGAGGCGCCCATCAAGCACGCCGACGGATCGCCGTCCCACGCCAGGAGCAGCATGTCGGCATTTTCGCGTCGCGCGCTGCCGACGATTTCGCGCCACGGCGCATGGCTCACGCGAACGCGTGGCTTCACGCGGATTGGCAGATCGGCGTGGCGCGTCTTGATGTTCGCCAGCGTCTGGCGGCGCGCCTGCGCCTCGGCCGCGCCCTCGCTCAGGCTGCGCCCCTCGGGCACCGTGACTACGCCGATCAGGACGATCTCGCCCGCTCGCTCGGCCAGCAACGCCTGCGCCAGCGGCAGCAGCACAGGTGAGGTCGTATTGTCGTGAATGGGGATCACGATCCGATACGCATTCGCGGATCGGCTGGTCATGCGACCTCCAGCAGGGGGCTGATGCGATCCCGAAAGATGCGTGGCCAAGTGTAGTCACGCCGGACGCGACGGCGCAGCCGGCCGGGCCGATCCGCTTCGAGCGTGCTTGCGATCAATGCTGCCACCAGCGCAGGCTCGGCCCTCGGATCGAAATAGTGCGCCAGCTCGTCGCCGGTCTCGCGCAGCGGCGGGATGTCGGAGCAGAAAGCAGGCAGCCGCGCCAGCCCCGCCTCGAGCACCGGGATGCCGAAGCCTTCCTGGAGGCTGGGGAAGAATAGAGCGTCGGCCAACGTGTACAGATCGCCGATAACGGAGTCGGGGATCGATAAGTGGCGACTGGTGGCTAATAACTGATCACTGATCACTGATGACTGATGACTGATCACTGGTGACTGACCACTGATCAGCGTGGCGGCGTCGAGCTCGTAGAGAAAGTGGGCGGCTTGCTCAATGCCGAGTTCGCGTCGCAGCACGAGCAGACTTTGCAGGTAGGCATCGTTTGCCGGGTTGTGCGCGCCGGGTGGTCCGCTGACGATCAGCCGCGCGTCGTGTCGGGTCTGCTGCCTGAGTTCGGCCAGTGCCCGTATCGCCAGCTCGATGTTCTTGCGACGAGTGATGCGCGCCGGCAGCAGCAAGATCATGTCAGCGTCGAGCAACCTGAGCCGATCGACGATGGCGCGCGTGAGCGGCTGCCACCCGAAGAACTCGGCTGGATCGACGCCGGGCGGCACGACGTCGATCGCCGACTCGTCGACGCCGTACAGCTCCGCCAACTCGCGCCGCCGCGATTCGGAGACGGTCACGTGCCCGACGTTCGGCCACGGCCGGCGCAGCAAGTCCCACGGCTCGCCGTCATGCAGTTGATCGCGATACAGTGGATTGGTCCAGGCGAAATCGTGATGCCAGCCGAGGTAACGCCTGCTGCCGTGATCGCTGATCAGTTGGCTGAGCGCAGCGGTGAGGGCGAGATTCTTATGCAGCGTGAAGACGTTGTGCGCGATCAGAATGTCCACGTCCGCGAGCAATTCGCGCAATCGGGCTGTCATTCGGTCGCGTAAGGCATCGAACTGTGGAGTGACTCGTCCCGCGTCGAGTTCCTTCTTCACGGCGAGTACGTCTGGATGGCGCGAGCCTAGCTCAGGCACGACGACGACCTCGACGCGATCGTCGAACGGCTTGCCCGTGCCCGCCACGATGCGCACGGCGTAGCCGGCATCGGCCATCAGCCGCGCATGCTGGAGCATGGTCCATTCGACGCCGCCCACCGTCGGCGGCCCGGCGAAGTGCAGGATGGCAATTCGGGTCATGGTGTCAACGAATAGGCAACGAATCAACGGATGTAGGAGGCATCTCCAGATGCCGACCCCAGGCCATTCATCAGCGAGTCAGCGATAGCCAAACGACTTGATACGGGTGAACGGTCATCGACAAACGTCCGTGTCGGTCGATATCGAAAGTGAGGCCGGTGAGCAAGTCGGTCGCATCACGTGCCGGCTGATTCAATGCTATCTCAACGGGTCGGGGCTGTGGAGAGACGTTATGCAGGCACAACACCCGACGTTTGTCATCGTGCGTCGAGCGCAGCAATGCGAAGATAGCCCCGTTGGCCTGGATGACGTGCTGGCGGCCATACGGATCGAACGCTGGGTGCGCGGCGCGGGCGCGCAGCAATCCCGCATAGCGCCGAAAGACGCGCGAGCGCAACGAATCGGGATAGGCTAGCTCGCGCTCCAGTTGAGCGAGATCGAACTTCTGCCGGTTGATCGTGCGATAGCGCCCCGTCTGTTTCACGCCCTCCGGCCAGCCGCGCGAGCCGAGCAGGCTGTGAACGTAGACACCCGGCACGCCGACGAGCGCGAGCATGATCGCCTGCGCGGCCATGAAGCGATCCACCTGTATCTCAATCGGCTCTCCGGCGCCCGGATCGGAGAGCGCGTCGAAGTAGTTGATATTCAGCTCGTACGGACTGCGCGTGCCGTCGCGATTGTTCTTCATCGACACCAGGCCGCTGTGGGCTTGCGCCTGCTCCACCAGCGCGTCGATTTCTGTGTCGGTCACGCCCGGCGTGCCGCGCGCCGGGTTCAGGCCGATGCCGTCGTGCGAGGCGAGGAAGTTGAAGAATGTCGCTTTAGACCC
>Ga0209641_10000320_pt1 | contig 43804 bp, 50 predicted proteins | sample RifCSP16_1_FD_184022 | JGI IMG/M metagenome (GOLD analysis project Ga0209641, IMG submission 184022) | Soil microbial communities from Rifle, Colorado - Rifle CSP2_sed 16_1 (SPAdes) (version 2) | ecosystem: Environmental > Terrestrial > Deep subsurface > Rock core/Sediment | place: Rifle... | reverse complement strand
CCATACGCCTCATGGCAGCGCGGCACAAACGAACATGTAAACGGCCTCATCAGGTGGTACTTGCCCAAGGGCACCGACTTCAGTAAGATAACGGGCGAACAGATCGCCAGAATCGAGTTCTTAATCAACAACAGACCCAGAAAATGCCTGGGCTTCAGAAAACCAATCGAAGTAGCTGCTCCCTTCGTTGCACTTCGAGGTTGAATTCGGGTGTATCAATCTGTTCCTCATGTTTATTATGTTCTTCCAGGGGATTTGCGGGAATTCCGTCTGGCATTCTGGAGATAATCTTGAGGCGGCTTCCCCTATGATTTCGATGCATCTTACGATGGAAAGACACAGCATCTTGTCGGCGTCGAGAGATCCCCTGTCTTTATTCTGCGTAAAGGATACGGCATCCCTCGAAGCTTCAAGCATATGCTGCAAGCGTACGACATTTCCTCTTTATGCGGCATACTGCACCTCGGCGGACTCAACGACCTCCTTACGGAAGTATTTGCTCAAGTCCTCGGGTGTTTTCAAATCGGCTTTGCGCCCTATGATTCCGCTCAGCTCTAACTCCATGCCTGATAGTGTAATAAGCCCAGGTACATGTCCTTCCTCGAACTCGACAAGCACGTCCACGTCGCTTCCAGGACCAAAATCATCACGCAATACCGAGCCGAAAAGCGAAAGCTTGCGGATACGGTTCTTTATGCAAAACTGTTCAAGTGTGCTACGAGGTATGTTTATTCTTGCCCTTCCCATTACACTTAACCTCCACGATCTTAAAACTATCATCATCAAATTTGTTGGGTCATACAGATCGTTTTAATTATTGGGATCTGTAAAACGAAATAGCAGCTATGCCCAGTGAATTTCTCAGTATTTACCAAGGATTATATGCTCTGTATCCAACCCTTGCAAGAGTTTTGAAGATATCAAGGGAGCTCTGTAGTTCCCTGGAAAATACAGACATAATCCTCTTGCTTTTTGTCTCCTGTATTGTTATTTTATGATTTAGCATTAAGTTAAAATAACAATGCATCTTGTTTTAGGTTCGAGGGCAGGAAGTATGAAGCGAGAGATCCAAGGACATTACGTGAATGTGTCGACTGTGGATGAGAAGGTCAATGCCTTTGTGCCCGCACCGCTTCCGCCGCGCCCGACTATAGACTGGACGCCGGATCTGCGGAACAAGTTCGACCAGGCCTTGCTGGCGCTCGGCAGGTTAGACAGCGTCTCCATTCTGCTGCCTGACACTTCGCTTTTTCTTTATATGTATGTCCGCAAGGAGGCGGTGCTTTCCTCCATGATCGAAGGGACTCAGTCATCGCTCTCCGACCTGCTGTTATTTGAGCTTGATCAGGAGCCGGGCGTACCATTGGACGATGTCCAGGAGGTCAGCAACTATGTTGCCGCCCTGAAGTATGGACTGAATCAGTTGGCTGAAGGTTTTCCATTGTCAATGCGGCTCATCAAGGAGATCCACGGCGTGTTGCTGGCCCGGGGACGCGGCAGTAATCAGACGCCAGGCGAGTTCCGGCGCAGCCAGAACTGGATTGGAGGAACACGACCAGGCAACGCCGCCTTCGTTCCGCCTCCAGCCGAGCAGGTGATGGAGTGCCTGGGCAAACTTGAGTTGTTCCTGCACGATCAGCCCGAGCCGACGCCGGTGTTGCTAAAGGCGGCTTTGGCTCATGTTCAATTTGAGACCATCCATCCGTTTCTGGACGGTAACGGACGTCTTGGCCGCCTTTTGATAACACTGCTCTTGTGCGAGCAGAAGGTATTGAAGGCACCGATGCTCTACCTGAGCCTTTATTTCAAGTCTCACAGGCAATACTACTACGAACTGCTGAATAAGGTCCGCCTGACAGGGGACTGGGAAGCCTGGCTCGAGTTTTTCGCAGAGGCGGTCGTTGTTACCGCAACCCACGCAGTGGAAACGGCCCAACAGCTGCTCGATTTGTTGAGCAAGGACCGTGTCAAGGTCCTCGGACTTGGCAGGGCGGCGGCCTCCACCCTGCAAGTGTATCGAGCCTTGATGGAGCACCCCATTGCAACCGCAGGCTATCTGGTGGGCAAGACCGGCATCACCCCGGCCACGGTCAACAAGTGCCTGGGCCATCTGGAGCGTCTCGGCGTCGTGCGAGAGCTGACCGCCAAGAGGCGCAACCGGCTTTTCAGCTATACGAGCTATATCGACATAATGAACCGGGGCACCGAATTGCCTGGACGGTAACAAATGGACAAAAACAGGAAACAACGGTTCATCGGATTGGGAGCGGAAGCCCTGGCGGATGCTCTGCAGAAATTGGCAGGACAAGATGAAGCCGCAAATGACCTGGTGGAACGAATGATTGCGGCGCCGAAAGAAAACATCAAACGCTTCAAGGCTAAACTGTCCGGACTTAAGCGCATGCGGCGTTTTATTCGCTGGGGTGAGTCCGCCGGTTTTGCCCGTGAACTGGAAGCTATCCTCGAAGACTTGAAAGCAGGTGTCGAGGACGCCCGCACTGGGGCTGAACTGGTGGCCGCCTTTTACGAAACCGACAAGGGAACGCTTGGGAACTGCGATGATTCCAGCGGGCATGTCGGAGACGTGTTTCGGTACGACGCCAGAAAGCTATTCGTTTCCTTCGCGTCCCGCTGCGATGATAAGGAATGGCTGGCAGATATCGTGTTCAAGCTGAACATGGAAGACGATTACGGAGTAAGAGATTCGCTCATCGATTGCGCTGTGGAGTATTTGCCAGAACCTGCTATCTGTACACTGATTGACCGGTTTCAGATTGCCGCCGGCAAAGAAACCGACGAATACAGGAAGCGGCATTGGCTGTCGCTGGTCGGATCCCTGGCCCGGCAGATCAAGGACGCGCTGCTTTTCGAGAAAACACGGATCGCTTCATGGGGAAAGTTGTCCACCGCAGCTTGTGTCGATATTGCCAGGGTCTATTTGGAATCCTCTGACGCACTGACGGCGCTTTCCTGGCTGGAACGGATCCCCGAAAAGGATACCTTTCAAGCGGATGAACGCGATAAATTACTACTTGAAATCCATGGCAGGCTTGGAAATTTGGGCAAACAGGCTGAAGTCGCCTGGCGGATATTCAGACGCCATCGTAGCGCGGACTCTCTGGCTGAGCTGCTCGCTGTCATCGGTGAAGACCAGAAAGAACAGGTGATTTTCAGCGAATCAAAACTCATCCACAAAAACAGGACACTATCCTATTCCGATGCAGCTTTTCTGATAGAGATGGGGCGTATGGATGAGGCTGAAACCTATCTGCTCGACCGGATTGATCAACTCAACGGTGATTTCTATGGAAGTTTGCTTCCCTTAGCGGAAGCCATGGAAGCGGATGGCCGCCCGCTTCCTGCCACCGTCCTTTACCGGGCGCTTCTTGATTCGATTTTACGACGGGCGCAGACCAAAACCTACCAGCACGGAGTACGCTACCTAAAGAAACTCGACAGGCTTGCCATGTCGGTTCCCGACTGGCGGGATATCGAAACACACTCTGCCTACCTGGAAATGCTGCGTCAGGTGCATGGCCGGAAGTCAAGCTTCTGGTCACGATATGAAAAATGATGTGCGGAAATTCGGATGAGGCGAGAACCAGTGTTGGCGTCAGGTTAATTTTGAGCTAGTTTTCCCGGTCCTGAAGAACGGGTTGGGAGACATCTATAAAATATCGTTCAGGGTTTCTTATACACATACTGCTGTTATCGACATAAAGATCAATTCTCCGTCTTTCCTTAAGGATAGTCTCCCGAAAGGATTTTGCCTTTGATGCGAACACCTTTTATGTCTTCCGGTTTTCCTCCATTCCATTTCGCCTTTTTGGCATCCATGTGAGAACGGATGACGTGGCGTTCTATCGGGATAGGCACCATTAGTGGCACTTCTTTCCCATGGTCTGTTATGACGACCTTCTCGCCACGCAATACCCTGTCGAGATAACTGCGAAATTTAGCCTTAAGTTCTTTTGTATTTATTGGTTTCATAATATAAGAATTGCTTGAAATAGTTAATGGCCAAACTGCTTAAAATCTTTATTGTTTTAAAGCAAAGTCGCACGTGGCACAAAGAGTCCCGCGCGGGAAGAAGCGGGCTGAGAGTGAAAAATGTAATTCATTAATTTACTGTCTTATGGTTGATTCAGCCCCCCTCATACGAGACTTGAAAACAAGCATCGTGAAGAAGGTCAGACTGAGAGAGGCCACTATCAATGGGGCGGTGGGGATGTCGTACAGGTAGGACAGCCAAAGGCCAAATACGCTTGAAGCCACACCGATCATCCAGCCTAAAACCAGCACCTTTTTCAGGTCTTTCGTAAATAGCTTTCCGATAAGGACCGGGATGACCAGGAAAGAGAAGACCTGGAGTATTCCGGCCGTCTGAACGGATTTTACAAGCACGAGTGCGAAACTAAGAAAAAACAGGAATTCCCAAAACACACCGCCCCTGTCCTCGAAGGACAAGGCAAAAAATCTTTTTCTGAAGACGAAATGAAAAAGCCCGATTACCGAATAGATAACGAATGTCTTATAAAGCTCCCCTGGCGTGACCCAGAGGATGCTGCCGTTCATGATTGTCTTGAACTCCTCAAGACCGTGAGGGGTCCTGTCCAGCACCAGTATGCTTGCGGAGAGCGAAAATATATAAAGGACTCCGATAAAGTCCTCTATATTGACGAACCTCGCTATATGCCTTGATAAGGACAATACGGAGGCCCCCAGCACCGCGAAACCCAGTGAGAATATCTGCCGACTGCCTTCTTCCTCCCCGATAAAAAAAGAAAAGGCTATCCCGGAGCCGAAGCGCCAAACAGGCCGCCTGAAGCCACCGCGCCGCTTCTGCTTTCAGGCTGAAGTTGAAGCTTCTCAGCCTTTAACCCTTCTATCTCGCGCTGCTGTTCTGTAATGGCATTTTACTGGGACTTAAGCGTGTCCTCAAGATTTTTTATTCTTGATTCAACATCCTCCCCGTAGCGGAGAAAGCGAAAAAAAGTACGAAAAAATGGAAAGTAGGAAATTCAATGTGAGCCTCCTTGGCAAAAAAAAGTCGGTAGCAAGGCAAGGGGGAGGGGCTTATTTGCGCGCGCATCGGCGCACAGGCCCCTTTCTGCAAACCTGCGTAGGTACTATTTATCAATTCAGATGCTGAATCAGGAGTGGCTTAGAAATGGAGGAGCTCGGACTTGTTTGCGGGTCTGAAAAAATGCTGGTATATGTACGGAAGAGAAGATGGAAAAGACGAATACGAGGGATATTACCGGAGCCCATGAGGCACTGGCGGTCTTTACGGACTGCTGGTGAGTAGCTACGACGCAGACAGGGCAGTCGTCATGGATATACCCGTCTCATGGTGATGGAAGCTCAGCCCTATGCCTACGAAAAGGAACAGGGCGGCCAGTATAATGGCAAGCTGCTTTCTCATGAGGACGGCATTTTAAGATAAAGATTTGTATTCTGTCAATGCATTATCTACGGGAGTTTTGTAGAGTGTCCGAGTTCAAAAAAAAACCCACTGAAAAACAGGTGCTTATAAGCTGACTCCCATGGAGGGATTGAGGCTTGGCCTCCCGGTGAGGAAGGAGTCGATTTTAAAAGCCCGCCTCGCCTTCGGCTGCGGCGGGCGCCCGGACGAACCCCCTTCGGGGGTTCGAACCCGCCAGGTATAGATTGAAAAAGGGGATTCGCTTTCAGCGGTTCCCTTTTTATAATCTTGGCTCCCCGGACGGGATGCTCAACAGAATTTTATTACCAATCGTTTTAGCTTTTCTTTCCTACCGCTTTATCAATCTACAAAAGAAAAACGCCATAAAATTCAAGCCATTAAGTCAAGAAGGAAGCTTATTTGTGGTAATCCGTTAATACTCGCCCAGGAGTGGCAGAAGGGGCTCGAGGAGGGGAGGTACTCTTCAAGGGCCGCGATTGCAAGGGAGCACGGCATTTCATGTGCCTGAGTAACCAAGGTTTTGAATCTTCTAAAAATCTTCCCCGATTTTGTTGAAAATCCCGGATGGATTGCTGACTGAAAGAAGAGTTAGGGCCATTTTGAAGGAATCAGGATAATCAGCTATCGTTAACGACAAGATGTTATGATAATGCTGAGGCTGGGTCTCTTAGAGATTACTCAGCACGGATGGCGGTTGACAGACGAGCTCACTCAATATATCGAAATATTCTAAACGGATCAGGTATCACAGCCACTTCGGACAAGTCAGCCCTTTACGATTTCGAGATGGCTTTTGTAGGCAAAGAGTAACTGTCTGCAAAACCGGGTGAAGTCCACTCTCGCTCCGGGAAGAGCAGGTAGAGCACTATGGTATTTTAAGAAAAATCCGAGCGTTTTTCTGAAATAATCCAGCATTCCATAGTGTTGCCTGGATTTGGCAAAGCCAGCTGATGTCCGGTGGAGGCCATGCCAGGGAAAAGACTTAAAGCCATTTTTTTGGTGCTGTTTTGTGGTTTAAGGTGGCAGGATGCCGCGCCAGGCTATTCAATAAGGCGCGAGGCATGTTTGAGGCGGGCTGTATGCCCGCTTTTTTTATTGTCCGGCGATTGTGACATGTGTCGCATAATTTTATGAACTTTTTTGTTTATATGGAACTGACCGTATTTGCGCTATTTTTTTGAGAGTTGCTTCAAGGCCCGCTGACGAAATGTAACAAAATGAGCATTAGGCGACAGGGTCATATGGTTTTTTTTATACAACGCGGCGTAAAAAGTTGTAAAATACCCAGGTTGTTTTACCGTTCGTAAAGGCGATTCTAATGCGAGTTCGTTTAAACAGGCACGCCGGATTTTTACTGCTTTTCGCGCTCTGCCTTATAATCCCGTTCGGCATCATGGCGTACAAGCTTGTCGCGCTTGACTACGCGATAGCCGGACTTATGCCCGCGGTGAGCTATAAGGTCGAGCTCAGCATGCAGGTCCACGGCCATGGCGACGATATCAGCATATCTACCTACCTGCCAAAATCCGACAACCGCCAGAGAATCAGTGACGAGGAGAACTCTTCCGGCCCATTTACCTTCTCTCTTTCTTCAGGCGCGGAGAACCGCTTGGCGTCATGGAACGCCGAGGCGGTAAACGGCGAGCATAATATCCGGTACGCTTTCTCGGTCCAGGCGGACCATTTAAAGTTCGTAATCCCGCCGGAGCTTCCCCTCCCGGCCCAGGCCGACACCGGCATGGCCGAGTATTTAAGGGAGGAGGAAGGCATACAGGTAAACGACCCTGTCATAGAAGAAACCCTCAATATAGTGCTCCCGGACAGGAATGTGCCGCTCCTCGCGGCGCTCACAAGCATACACGGCTTTCTCCAGAACAAGATAGAAAACAGGAACTTCTCGGGTTACACCGACGCGGTCACGGCCCTTCGCCTTGGAGAAGCGAGCTGCAACGGCAAGAGCCGCGCGTTTGTCGCCATGCTCAGGAAACTCAACGTGCCTGCCCGTCTCGTCGGAGGGCTCATATTGCAGCAGGGCAGCAAGAGAGTGGGGCATCAGTGGGCCGAAGCCTTTGTGAACGGCCACTGGGTGCCGTTCGACGCGCTTAACAACCATTTCGCCGAGCTCCCGTCTAACTACCTTACGCTCTATTACAACGATCTTTCGCTTTTCAAGCATACGACAAACGTAAATTTCAAATACTTCTTCAAGATAACCAAGAGGCTTGTGCCCAGGCTGGAGACCCAGGAGGCCCTCGGCGCGTCCTTCCTTAACATCTTCAACATCTACTCTGTCTTCGAGAGGATAGGCGTCTCTCAGAACCTGGTGAAGATAATGCTCATGATACCGATAGGCGCCCTGGTGACCGTTATCTTCAGGAACGTCATCGGCCTCGAGACCTTCGGGACCTTCCTTCCGGCGCTCATAGCCGCGGCCGCGAGGGAGACGGGGCTGATGTGGGGCATCATCGGGTTCCTGCTTGTGATCTTTGTAGCAGCTATGGCAAGGAAGGCGCTTGACTGGATGCATCTCCTGCACTCGCCTAAAATGGCCATAATGCTCACGCTTGTCGTCATTTTCATGCTTGCTATCACGGTCACCGGGGTCCACTTCGGGCTTTTTGAGCTCGCGCACGTGACACTGTTCCCCATAGCCATACTCGCGATAACCGCGGAGCGTTTCGCTCTGATGGAAACCGAGCAGGGCATCGGGAAGGCGGCGAAGATAACGGCGGCGACAGTCGTGGTCATAGCCGCGTGCTATGTCGTCATGGACTCGCTCTTCCTCCAGAGCATGTTCCTCGCCTTCCCTGAGCTTTTGCTCGTGGTCATCGCGCTCAATATGTGGCTCGGCAAATGGATAGGGCTGCGGCTGATGGAATTCATCAGGTTCAGGAAACTCATATTCAGGCAGGGCGCGTGAAAAACCCGTTCAGCATGATAACCGGCTGGCTTCGCGCCAGGGAGAACTCGGCGAGCGTGCTCGGTATGAACGAGCGCAACCTGCGCTATATCTATGTCCACAACGAGAGAAAGCATTTCAGGCTGGCCGACCACAAGCTCTTGACAAAGGACATATTGAAGAAGGCCGGAGTTTCTGTGCCCGAGACTTACAGGGTCTACAGCTCATTTTACGAGCTCTCAAGCCTTGAGGACGACCTTTCCGGATACCGTGATTTCGTCATCAAGCCGGCGCAGGGAAGCGGCGGAGAGGGCATCATAGTCGTCGCTGGCAGGCAGGGCAGCGACTGGATTGGCATCAGCGGGAAGATGTTTTCCGCTTATGACCTGAAGAAGCATATCTCCGACATCCTTTTCGGAGTTTATTCGTTCGACCTCAACGACCAGGCCGTTATTGAGGAGAGGGTGGTGCAGAACTCCTGGATGAGCCGCCTTAGCCCGCTCGGGCTCGCGGATATACGGGTGATATTGTGCAAGGAAGAGCCGGTGATGTCCATGACGAGGATCCCGACGAAGGCCTCGAGCGGAAAGGCCAATCTGCACCAGGGCGCCATAGGGGTCGGGATAGACATAGAAAGCGGCGTGACAACGCACGCGATACACGCTTCTGAGACGGTGACGACGCACCCTGACACCTTCGAGCCGGTAATAGGGCTTAAAATACCGCATTGGGACAAGGTCATCGCCGCAGCGCGCGCCATAGCCGGCGCCGTTCCGCTCAAATACCTTGGCGTCGACATAGCTCTCACTGAGAGCGGGGTCGTGGTCCTCGAGATAAACGTGCGCCCAGGCCTTCAGATACAAAACGCGAACCACAGGGGCCTGCGGGAAGCGCTCCTGACGGAAGGCTGGTCCTGATGGCCGGAAAGATAACAAAGGGAAAGCTCCTTAGAGAGAGCTTCATACCTGCCGCCTTCGTCATGGCCCTGATTTTCCTCGCGGTGTTCTTCGTGGAGATGAAGGTCAGGATGGACGCCGGCAAGGTCATTGTCGTGGAGATTGAGAACCCGGCATGGAGCCCCTCTTCGATCCTGACCGATGAAACTGACGATGATCTGAAGGCAATGCAGTTAGTCGCAGTCGGCCCAGCTGCCGCCCTTCAGCCTGCTGCGCCTGTTGCCGCCGGCCCTGAAGCGCCGTCCGTGGAAAATGCTGCTCAGAGATTCGAGGAACAGGCTGTCGCGCTCTACAAGAGCGGAAAACTCGAGCAGGCCCTGAGCGCGCTGGAGCGCGCCATAAAGTCAGGCGGCGCCGGTCCAGGCCTGTATTTTGAGCGCGCCGCGATACTTTCCAGCCTTGGCAGGTATGAGGAGGCCGCGAAAGATTACAGGACCGCCCTCAAGAGCAACCCGCACCATTTTGAGGCCAACTACAACCTGGGGCTCGTCCTTATGAGGCTCAAGGACCTCCACGGGGCCGCCCAGGCGTTCAAGGCCGCCTCAGAGTCGACAGGGGGGCCGAGAAAGGCCATCGCCCTTTATAAGATGGGCGCCGTATATCTGAAGCTCGGCTCTGACAAGTCCGCTCTCGCGAGGGGAGCCTTCGAGCAGGCCATACGGGTACAGCCGGATAACATACCCGCGCGGCTTAAACTGGCGGAGATGGAACCTGAGACGCCCGAAGGGTACGACAGGGCCATGGAGATATACCAGAAGGCGCTGAAGGTAAAGCCCAATTACGCGCCGGTGTATTTCAGCATGGGCGTTTTTCAGAGCTCCCGCGGGATGAGCGCGCAGGCGATAACGTCTTATGCCAACGCCGTTAAATACAACCCCGAGCTCCTCGAGGCGAGGAAAAAACTCGGCCACATGCTCCTTTCCGAGAAGCGCTGGTCAGAGGCGAGGGAGCAGCTCGAGCTGGCCTTGAAAAAAGACCCTGACGACGCGGGCAGCCGTTTTAATCTGGGAAGGGCGGCCTTCGGCCAGAAAAATTATAAAGACGCTCTTGTGGAGTTCCGGAAGGCGGCCAGCCTTCGCGGAGGAGATTATCCTGAAGCGTATATGAACATGGGGCGAGCGTACAGCGCCATGGGAGATATGCCGCTGGCGATACAGGCGTACCGCGACGCACTGAAGCTCAGGCCGGACTATCACGAGGCCTGGTACAACATGGGGCTCGTTTATCTGAAACAGAAAAATACGGAAGATGCAGTAAAGGCTTTCAAGGCCGCCGTTGAGCTCACGCCGTCGTTCCTTAACGCGTGGTTCAACCTCGGCATTGCCTACGGACGCTCCGGAGACGACGCTTCGTCGATAAAAGCCTACAAAAAAGCGCTCCAGATAAGCCCCGATCACAAGCAGGCCAGGCTCAACCTTGCCGTAAGGTACGCCAAGGGCGGCCAGTTCCAGGAAGCGATACGCATGTACAAGGATGTGCTCGCGCAGGATGAGAGCTACTCCTCAGCGTGGCTGAACCTTGGGATGGCGTATTTCAAGTCAGGGGACAACCAGTCGGCGGCAAAAGCTCTTGAGAAGGCCATCGAGCTTGAGCCGAACGAGCTTAAGGCCAGGTTTTATCTGTCGCAGGTCAAAATAGCGTTGAAGGATTATGCCGGAGGCGTCCAGATGATGGAACAGGTCGTTGACATGGACCCGTCGGATCCGGAATGGAGAAGAGAGCTTGCCGCGGCGCTAAGGAAGGCCGGAAGGTCTGATGAAGCTGACACGGTGATGAAGAAAGCGCATATGCTTGGAGTTGACAAGAAACGAAAAATAAAAGAAGCGGAGGTAGATTGAGATGAGTTCAGGAACAAGGGCCGCACTTGTAATCGGCATTTTTTGCGCGCTGGCAACCGGGGCATCGGCTGCCGATTACGGAAAAGACGCGAAAAAAACTGACGGCAGGAAAGGCGGCCTGTCCGTATCAGTTGAGGCGGGGCTCGGCTACGACAGCAACGTATTCCTCACCCCGGAGAACCCGTATGTAGACCTGTCACTGCTTGTGCCAGTGACGATTACGCCTGACAAGCAGACGGGCTTTTTCGTCCCGCTCGGGCTTGATGCCGAATACCTGAGGCCCATGGGCACAGGAGCGCGCCTTCTGTCCGATTTCGGTTTTGACGGGCAGATCTACGAGCCGGACATCGACAACGCGAACCTCTACGACGCAGAGTTCACTCTCGGCCCTGAGTTCGGCCTTACAAAGAACAGTTCGCTTTACGCCGGCATAATACTCGGCTATCACAGGAAGATATATTACGACAGGGACGACGGGCTCAACAAGGTCTCAGGCGCTTCCGACATCTCTGACAAGTATACCTACAGCAACGCCGGAGGGGAACTCATCTACAAGCACGACCTCGGCAAGCTCGATTACGAGGTGTTCGCTTCTTTTGAGAAACGGGATTACGAAGACCCCGTGGTAGTGTCTCAATACGACCACGATTACATGAAGTTCGGCGGCTCGCTCGACTACGCCCTCGCGAAGTCGACGAAGGTGTCAGCCGGCTACAAGTATACGGTCCGCGATTATAACGACAGGAAAGCCCGCGATCTCGGCGGGAATCTCCTCACATCCAATCCACAGCTTGAATATACATACCACACCATAGACCTGACCTTGAGGCAGCGCGTGAGCGATAGCCTTGTCGCCTATGTCGACTACACGAGGCAGGACCGCAAGGATGAATTCGTGGGTTATAACGACTACGGCCAGAACAGGTACAAGGTGCGGGCCATATACACGCCCACCGAGGAGTTGAGGGTCAGGGTCGCGGCCAGCTATTGGGACCGTGAATACGACAGGGCATTTGCCTTCGATGACCCCGCTGGCGGGAAAAAAGACTACAGCGGCATAACCTTTGACGCCGGCGTCGATTACGGCTACAGCAAACAGGTCTCTTTCTGGGCAGACCTGAATTACGACAGCCAGGACACGACCGACAAGCGTTACGAGTACGATCGTACGCAGCTCTCAGCCGGGGTGAAGTACGAATTTTAAAGAGCTGTTTTTTTACAAGCCAGGGCCGAGAAGGCCCTGGCTTTTTTTATTTCAGGTTGGATAGATTTGCCCTGTAAGAAGCTGGAGCTTAAAGTCGTTGAAAATCCTGTAACCACTTGATTTTCAAGGCGTCTCTGTGGGCCGAACCTGCGCTGTATCGCTCCTGCGGGGTATCGTGAATAATTCATGCATTTTACAAAAACCATACAATCCAAAAAAAGGGGTTAGCTCAAAATGAGCTAACCCCTTGATTTTAGTGGTGGCCAGGGAGGGAGTTGAACCCCCGACACGGGGATTTTCAGGTATCCTCCGAGTAACCCCTGCCTTTTGCTTCCGTTTGCTTTCTTCTGCTTCTGTCTACTTTTTATGGCTTTGGAGTGGATAGGCTTTTGCCCCCTTTTGGGGGCTTTTGCGTCTGCCTGGTATACAAAAACTATACAATATAGCTACATGTATATAGCCTTCAAGACCCTCGCCGTGAGTTCAAGTTTTTCCTCATTGCCGGTTTTTATCAGGCCGCTAATGAAATCCCTTAACTCTTTGGCTGATTTGCCTTTATGAGAAAAATTGAAAATCTCGGTGAGGTCTATATTCAATGCGGCAGCTAATTTTATAAAAGTATCGAAAGTTGGATTCTCTTTGCCTCTTTCTATACTGCTTAGATACTTTGAACTGATACCTATCTTTTCAGCAAGTTCCTCCTGAGACAGGCCCTCGGAACGCCTTAGCTCCCTAATTCTCTGACCAGTAAGCTCTTTTGTATTCATTGTATATATGTCGTGTATTTCGGCCAAAATTTAAACAATCTAACACAAGAAGATTGTTGACAAAAAGGAACCTGTGGTGGTAGTTGTATGGCTGATGGGCTGAGTCCAACGGGGTAGATTGGAACTCAGGGGCGAATTGAGTGCTGGGAGAATTTTGCATGCTGGGACAGTTGCTTGGGATAATTCTTGGGATAGTTCTTGTGGTTTTTTCGATACTCTTCCTCTCCCCGTATGGAAGCCTCTTTTTTACTCTTGCAGCAATCTTCTCCATTTGGCTCTACGATGGTATTCCACCAGCCCTTATCTCAGAACTCGATTCTGGCGATCTGTTCGCCCGTTATCTTACTGAAGTCGGTGCCCTTGGGCAAGTACCACCTGATGAGGCCGTTTACATGTTCGTTTGTGCCGCGCTGCCATGAGGCGTATGGGCGCGCGAAGTAACACTTGATGCCTATTGCCGATGTAATGGCCTCATGCCTTGAATTCTCGGTGCCGTTATCGAAGGTCATGGTCCGTCTGGCCTTTGACGGTAGGTCTCCGAGTCTCTCCACAACGGCATTATAGGTGGCCTCCGCTGTCTTGGCGTCGAGCTTGGTAAGCATAAGATACCTGCTCTTGCGCTCCACCAAGGAGTTGAGGGCTGCAAGGCTCTTCCTGGAGACCAGGCTGTCGCCTTCCCAATGGCCGAACTGGGTACGACTTTCAACGGCTTGAGGCCGCTGGTCTATGGGAACCCTGTTAGGTATCTTGGTTTTACGCTCTTTTCTGCCTATGCCCTTGTTCCTTCGCTTACGGTGCGCCCTTCTGAGGCACTGTATAAGCACCTGACGGTCTTTTGTGTCAGGATGGTAGATGTACTGGTAAATGGCCTCGTGGCTTATTGAGAGCCCCGGCTGGTCGATCTCGATTCTCCCGGCTATCAGCTCCGGCGACCAGCCATCTTTGAGCATGGAGCGCACATAGGCCTCGATGCACTCGTTCTTGAGCCGCTGATGCGTGTTAGCCTGTTTCTTTCTCTCTTCGGCCCTGCCATGTGCCCTGTGGGACATGTAGAGCCGGTATGCCGGTGTTGCGTTACGCCTAAGCTCCCGTGAGACAGTGCTCTTGCTCCTTCCGAGGGCCTTGGCTATTTCTCCGAGGGACTTCTCCTCGGCAAGCATGGCGGTTATCAAGTCTCTTTCAGACAAAGACAGGTGAACATATTCTCTTTTCGGCATAGCCACTTAGGATAGCATCTTCCTTCCTGCTCTCCCAAGTGTTGCACTTCGCTATTGAACCGGCGACACGCCTATTACGATATCAATTTAAATACCGTATGGAGCACCATTACCGAAGATCTGCCGCCACTTATAGCTGAACTCGAAAAAATACTCCGGTCTGCTAAAAAGCCATGACGCGATTCAAATTGTCCATCAATTGAGATGGCGCGTTGACCCGATGTTCCATCTCGGTATCTACTTGCCGAATTCTCCGGTCTGTCGCAAGAGCAGGTGCACAGGTTTTTAAACTTTCCATCTCCTCCCGGATATCGCCATCATTGCCTGTTATCGTACCAGCGGGCCGGCAGGCTTTGAAGAAGCTGCTGGAGGCCAATAAGCGTCTTAATACGGCATACCTGCTCAAAGGATCATTCGGTCAGTTATGGAATATGGAACTTTAACCGAAAAGAGGGATTGAGCTGTTGCAAAATTGTTGTAAAACTGTTGTAGACAGGGAGGCAATAGTGGGACTTAAGGGAAACAGCGGGAATCAAGGGACAACAATTAACCCCTTGATTTTCAAGTCAAAACCGGAAAGTCAGACCGAGAACAAAAAACTTTATAAATCAAGAGGATACGAGAGAGAGAGAGAGAGAGAGAGAGAGAGAGAGAGAGAGAGAGAGAGAGAGAGAAATGTAAAGAAAGTCGACACAGAAACAGTTGTTTTTACACACTCAGTTTTTTAACCGGAAAACCGACTGTATGTGCAATTATCGTTCAGGGCTGAATAACTTCATGAGCTGATCTATTCAGTTAGCCTTGAGTTCTTCGCTTATCTTTTCCGACAGGAACATCTTCAGAAGCGACTGGTAAGGCACATCCTTTTTGTGGGCAAGGAGCTTTAATTCCTCGATCATCGACTCCGAGAGCCTTAGGGATATGGTCTTCAGCGAGGGTTTCAGATCAGGCAGCACGATTCGCTTTGCCTTCTTCCAGTCAATGTACTCACTGGAGTCGTGGGTTGCCCAGAACTCCCTCTCCTCGTCCTCGCTTTTAAACTTTGGTATCTTCTTATTCATGGGATTGATACACCTTCCTTTCCTTGCGGTTCACCATATCCCCGAATTTTTCAAACCTAAGCAGCCTTTAGCTGTTTTACTTTTATTTTTTTCTTTCTCAACTCCCAAAGATCATACTGCATCTGCTGATTAAGCCAGCTCTCCGGGGTAGTGTTGAAAGCTATGGAAAGCCTTAGGGCCATTTCAGGGCTTATACCTGAGCGGCCATTGATAAGCTCTGAAAGTGTCTTACGGCTTACGCCCAAGGCCTTTGCCGTCTCTGTTATTGAGAGTCCCAAAGGCTCAATGCAGAGTGCCTTTATAACTTCCCCAGGATGAGGCGGATTGTGCATCATGGTTTTAACTCCTTTCAATGGTAGTCCAGATAATCGACCACGTGGGCGTCATGCCCTTCAAATTTGAATATTATTCTCCAATTGCCGCTTACCTCTACGGACCAGAAGCCCTTGAAGTTGCCAGTGAGCTTATGGAATCTCAACCCTGGAAGGTTCATATCCTCCGCTTCATATGCGGCATCAAGCCTCGCAAGTATCAGCCGTAACCTCTCCGTGTGCTTCGCCTGGATTCCCGACTTGCTGCCAATAGAATAAAAGGCCTTCAGTCCCTTATGGCGGAAGCTCTTTATCATTGGCCAATTGTAACCCTATGCGTTACAGCATGCAAGAAATATTTTTCTTTCATGTCCACTTTGTCCATTTCTTAGCCCGTCCCGGGAAAAACACTCTCAAAGCCAGTTATATTGAGTTAAACAGAACATTTAAACTAAGTCCCTGCAATATAAAGATTTTATTTTGTATTATTTTTTTCGAGGCAGTCGGCTACTATCTCTCGTCAGATTTCAAAGACTCCACTGTTGCAAAATTGTTGCAGACAGGAAGGGAATAGAGGGACTTAAGGGAAACAGCGGGAATAGGGAGACAACAATTAACCCCTTGATTTTTAAGTCAAAACCGGAAAGTCAGACCGAAATCAAGGGGTTATGTTTTTTTTGCTGTTTCATACTGGCAGTCTTGAGGTCAGGGGTTCGATCCCCCTCTGCTCCACCAACAAAATCAAGGGGTTATGCGTTAAGCATAGCCTCTTTTTCTTTGTGACTGTGAAGTAATTGTGAAGTTGCTTTTCCTGTCATAACCCTATCGAGCAAATCAACCGCCTGTGCCTTGTGCTTAGGGCTTAAGTGGGCATATCTCAAAGTCATTGTAAGCGTCTTATGCCCCAATAGTTCCTTCACAGTTGTAATGTCTACCCCTGCCATTACAAGCTGGCTTGCGAATGTATGCCTTAGGTCGTGGAAGTGAAAATCCTTTATCCCCTTTAGCCGCTTCATCTCGCTGCCGCATTGAGGGCAAGCCCCAGGCGTTACACCCTGCCCCTTGCCTCTCTCATAATTACAGCTTGAACATCTTTCCCATTCTGCTTTACTGCAAGCTGTAGTAAAAGACCTTTTAACATCTTTGTATCTTCTGCCTTGCTGGTCAACAAAGACATAGGGACTGCCTATACGCCGTACAATGCCTCGTAGAGCGCCTATTACGGTCTGATTAATGGATATCTCCCGCCTCTCTCCGTTCTTTGTCTTGTCGAGGCAAATAAGACCATTCCTCAAGTCAATATGCCTATCCCATTCAAGCGAAAGGATTTCCTCCTTCCTCATGCCCGTATTGATAGCAGTTGTTACAATCGGCCTCAAGTGGCTAAGGTCATAACTCGCATACTTCGTGCAAACATCCAAAAGGGCCTGACTTTCTACAGGTGAAAGGTATCTCAAGCGCCTGTTATTCTCGGCAAGGAGCTTGACGCGCCGGACGCGCTTTAGTGATTCCTCTGTCGTCCATACCCATTCAACTGCCTTCGTGAACATATGCTTAAGTGTGGCAAGTCTCCTGTTCACTGTAGCTGGTTTTCTTAAAACCATTTCCCGTGTCTGCCATTCCTCAACAAGCATGGTCGTAAAGGACTTCAAAGGGACATTGCCGAACACGCCTGTAAGATGTTCTATGTGATACTTCTTGGTCACAAAGCCCCTCTGCCGTCCATCGCCCCATTTTTTGTAATGCTCGGCAAGCTCCTTGAAAGTGTGATTGCCGACCACCTTTTCCGCTGACGGGTCCTTGCCTTCCTGCACTTCCTTTTTACGCTGTACCAGAAGGACCTCTGCATCCCGGCTGTTTGTCTTACCGCTTGATTCGCGGATGATTCTTCCAACTGGTCCGGCATAAGCAATCCACCAGATACGGCCCCTTTTATAAAGTCCCTTTGCCCTGCCCATGTTCAGATTCCTTTCTCGTTTTTGCTGAACCCTGTTCCTTTTGTATGGTTACAAAAATAAGTATCTACAGTGAATGTAGCTGCGTGCACCTTCTCTTCTGGGCACTCCCTGATCACAGCGAGATATCTTTCCAGAAAGGCCCTTTCTTCATCTGAAACATAAAATCCGCGAATTCGCCTCATGTCAGGCCTCCTTTTTAGATTCGAAGCCCGGATAGGCTTTGAGCATCCCGATTACATCTCCTCTAGAAGCTAACAACATGGAGGTCATAGCCCAGTTGATTTCATGCAGTCTCTTTTGTAGTTTTCTGTTTTTTTTATGGTCTTTTTCATCTCTCATTTCTTCTAAAATAGCGCTCATTTTAAGTGTGAGGTCTTTAAGAACCTCTAACCTTTTCTTTTCGATATGCGTCCAGAGTCCCTGATTAGAATAGCCGTACTTGCCTGTATTACCTATCTCAATTAGTTTCTCAAATTTTCTCCTGGCAAGATTTTCTATCATGATCCACCTCCGGTTTTTGGGCATAGAAAAAGCCCGCAGTGTTTGCGAAGGCACCTAAAGGTCGCCTCTTCATACCTCACGATATGAAGACACTGCGGGCAGGAATAGCCCAAAAATAAATTTTCCCCTGCCCGTAAACAAGAACGGAGGTAGGGGCTCCCTTTAGGTTTTTCGCACAGTCAGGATATCCCAAATCATACTTTTCTGTCAAGAGCATCTATTTGACAATGGTTCGGCATCTAAGATAAGCTTAAGTAGGCCGGGCAGGTCGTGTGCGCAAACATTACCGCTGGCAAAGAAAGGGGGGAGTAGAATCCCCCCTTTTCTATTTATCCTTCCGGCATCTCGAGGCCTCGACCGTCAATATCCTTTTTCGCAAAGGTCCCCCAATAAGGTATTTCATATCCTCTATGCTCAAGGGGCGCGCCGCAGGTATCGCATGAACGGCCGTCTTTCTTGTTCACAAAGTCGAATTGATTGCCGCATCTCCGGCAAATATAGACTTCCATTTAAAACCTCCTATTCTTCGTGCGAGACGAGCACGCCCTTTTCGATGAAGGCCAGGACCTCGCTGAAGAGGGGGGCCGGTATATCATTGATTGAATCCAGCCCGAAGGCCTCCAGGATATCCGCTTCGGTCACGCTCTTCGCCCTTGCCTTTGCGAATAGGATTTTTGCCTGCCCTTCTGTGATCGGCTTGACCTCGGCGCTCCCGGTCTTTTTACCGGCTGCGTCCTCTGCGCCTTCGTCGCCTTGCGTGAAAATGTCACTCGCGGCCGTTACGGTCAGGATCGCGTCGACGAGGGCGCGCTTCTTCGCCATTTTAAGGATCGTATTCGCCTGATCGGCCCAGTTCGTGCGGACCTGCTTTATCTGGTAGGCCGTCTGCCGGCCTTTCTCCCATCGCCTGCCCCACTTTACCCTCTTGCGGTCGTCTGGCGTTGCCTGGTATTCCTCTTCACAAACGGCGGAGCGCCAGTTGTATTTATCTTCCCGGCTCGAGGCCTCGCCTATCCCGGCCCCCAAGAAAACGCCAGAAGCCTGATTCGTGATGCGGCAGACCACCCTGAAAGTAATCCCGTCCTCAGTCGGTATTTCCTGAATATGGGGGTCAGCGGCCAGCCTGAAAGTCATCATCAACTTTTCCGCGCCGGGTTTTAGGAGTGTCTTCTTGTCGCCGCAACCCGGCACCGTTCCGTAATGTTGCCCAAGCTGCATGATGGACTTCATTACGTCCTGTATCAAAGCCACCTGTGCCTTGATCTGTACAGCTGTCATAGGTTGAAAATCGCTCTGTTGCGCCAATGCCTCGGTCATGTCGTGCCTCCTTTTCTTTTGTAAAGGTCCTGCCATTATGTCAAAAACTGTCCTAGCCGCCGACGAGCTTCAGCATCCTTTCGCGGTCCTCGAGGGAAAAGCCCTGTGTAAAGTGCAAAGCAGGGCCGTCGGTGTAGTACCCGTCCAGCGTCTTGAATATCTCGGCGGGGAGCTTGCCCTTAACGGCGGCACGAACAGATTGCCAGGCTGCGCGGCGGTATTCAGGCTTTCCGAATTTAATATTGAAGGCCGCTTTCCATTCAGGGCTGCCGGAGGCCTGGCCGGATTCGTTCTCAAGGCCGATGGAACAAAAATAACGAGTATAAATTTCCGTGACTGCGGCCCCTTCTTGAATCTTCGGAACCGCTTGCCGTGTGCGCCGTGCGCGGATTCTAAACATCGACCGGGCCTCCATCAATTCCAAGAGCGGCCAGCGTTTTGACGACGGCTGCCCGGCTGTCGCGTTCCACCTGGCACGCCGGGTGCGTCCGGGCCTGGTTGAAGCGGTCCCGAATGACGGCGCCCTCCTTGTCGATAATCAAGCGTGCTTCCTCAGCGCGGTCGAAGGACCTCAGAGCCTGTTCGAGCAACAAAAGGCCAGCGTTATCTGTGATCTGATACTCACGCAAAAGCTTTCCCCACCATGAAACGGCGGCTTTGGAAAGCCCTTGAGGGGCCTTCAACGATAGTTTAGCCATGCGGCTTTTCTCCTGCTTTTTTTCAAAGGTGAAGCTAAACGCGCAAAAAAAACATTGGGGGCGCGGTGTCCGGAGGGGGTGGATTTTAACCTCAACCCTCCCCCCCAGGGGCCTCAAGCCGCCTCTTTCATTGCCAGAGTGACGGCACAGACCACCGCGAAGCTGGCCTCAAGAGCCTCTCGCCTCTCGGGTGTATAAGGCTCGGTGTCCTCGAAGTTCAGGCCGATTAGATTCGAGTCCGAAAACTCTACAATGACGTGGTGTCCAGCTCCGTCCTTGTGAACATCGAGGGAGACGGGACGGGCATCGCGCCCGTCCTTCAGCATCTTCCTGATTTGCTCGCCTATGGCCGTATATGCTTTTTCGATGTTCATCGCGCAGCATCCCTCCCTCGCTTTGCTGCCAGCTGCCAGTCAGGGCCCGGCGGTTTCGAGTTCGTTGGATTGAGGGCCACCCATAAGGAGCCGCCGTAGGTTATGGCGTCCCCCTTCTGGTAGCTCGTCCCCATATTGAACGTACCCAAGTATTTCAACGCGCCGCGTTCCTCAATGCGTTTTTCAATCCGCTTTTCCATCGCCTTGAGGTTCGCCGCCACTTGATCATAAATGCTGTCGAGGAATTTTCGCGCGTCCATCAATGCCTCGGCACCGTCGACGATGACGCGGAGTTTAACCTGTTTCACGCTACTCACCCCCTGCCCATGCCGCCGAACAGCCCGTCAAGACTGCGGCGCCGGACGCTCTCATAAGTTTCGCGGCGAAGCTGCGAATCCCCAAGAGCGCGATCGCTTCTGCCTGAAAAACTGAGATCAGCGTGAACGGGCCGTCGCTGTCCATATCGTCAAGATATACGCTCGCGTGCTCGGTTGTCTTGATCTCCATATCTTCAGCGCCGGTAGATATGCTCGAAGCATCAACCAGGGTGAGCGTGTCGTCGGCTGGCGCTGTCATCAACAAGGGCAGCCCCAGGAGGAAGCCGCCTAAGACTCCCGGGAAAAGAAGGGGGCCGCCTGTAGCGGCGCGTTTTGTGCTCAAAATATTTGCCGTGCCGGGTGAGGCGATGAAAAACAGGCTCCCGAAGCCGCTTAAGTTTACGCCGTCAAGGAGCTTTTTAAAATCGGCTACAGGGTCCGCGCTCGCGGCCTCAGTCACGTCGGCGGCGTCGGCTATCGTGCCTAAAAATTCCTGATCCGTTGCCTCGGCAACCGCGTTCCGAAGTTCCAACGTTATTGATTCCATGCCTTCGGGGGTGAAGAGGGCCTCTTTCGACGCTACCGCCAGGCCGCCTACTTTTACCGGGGCAAGGCCAGCGGAATCGTTGTTGAGCTTCGTTGCCGGGGCAGGGCCGCCCTCTGAAATCAACGCCGCTGAAAGAGGCTGCGCGGGTGTGATCAAGGCAGTCCTGAAGGCCGCCCGGCGCGTGTATGGCCTGAGCCTATCAAAGGCAGAAGGACCTGCCGTCAGGTACTCGAGAAAGGCCGCCCCCGTCGCGCTCTGAAAGTTCCCCGAGATGTCTGTCTGAGTCGAGCCGCCAACTGCCGCCTTGTAAATTCCTGTCGACCTGGCTGCCTCTCCGGCCTGTATCCAGTTCCCATATTTAAGGAAAAACCCAATCATGTCTGAAACGTTATGCATCTAAAACCTCCTGTACCTTTTTTATATGCGTTTCTAAAATCTTCCCTCGAGCTTGAGTCGTTCAGCTTGGGCTTGAAGCTCTCGTCTTCGTTCTTCTTCTTTCGTAGTGCTTGTAGCATGCTTTTCGGAAGCAGAAACCCCGCTGGTTTCTCCTTCCCCCGCGTCCCCCTTCCTCTTCCCTTCTGTCTCCCTTCCAATACCAATACTTTCCTTTCCACTACAACTACCAATACTACTACTAATACCTTCCTGCCGTGATGGCTCACTGAGTCCTCCGTGATGGCTCACTGAGTCCTCATACAAAGGACAGATAGCCGGGCTCGGCCGGTTTATCTTCTGGTGTTTTTTGAAGGTGCGAATATGAAGATAATTCTTGCCGTTCACAGAATATGGGATAAGAAAATTATGCTCGATGAGCTCGGCTAGGATAGGCTCTACTTTGATTTCATCTCCAGGGAATATCAGGGCTTTGAGCATCTTAGGGTGTGCCTCAAGATTGCCGTTGTCATCCGCGAAAGTCCATGTCCCTATGAACATTAGGCGAGCCGGAAGCGATATCTGCATTATTCCGGGATCCGTCCAAAAGGGGGGTTTAATTGTCCGAATACGGGCCATCTATCTTCCCAAAAGGGTGCGGAGCCCGCCCTTATTGCGATTGAAGCCATCTATCCAGACGGACAACACCTGGTCCTGGAGGTTGAACTTCGCGTCCGTGACTTCCATCGGCTGCCCGCTCTTGTTAATGATCTCTATTTTCATGGGGCCGCCGCCCATGCCGCGCATATCGGCTTTGACGCCCAAGTCTCCCCCGCTGGTGCGCTTCAACGGCAATATGGCTTCAAGCCCGGCTTCGCCCGCAAGACCAAGGGGAAAGGTCACAGGCCTGTCAATGATTCCACCTTTCGCGAAGGGGATGATATTCCCGCCCTTGAAAACATTGCCGTGAGCTGAAGGGACAGTCGGAGTAGGTGTCCCGAACAGGTTCGAAACGCCAGAGCTTATGGCCCCGAACATGGGCTTAAATATCTGCTGGTATGCAGTCATCCTGAGAATGTCCTGTATGATACTGTTGGCCAGGTCGGTGAAAGAGGCCTTGCCGCTCATGGCGAACTCGGCGAAGGCGTCGGCAGAGGACCTGCCCCATCCCTCAATGGCGTCTTTCAGTTCATCGAGCTTGCTATTGCCTTTATCCGCTGTCTTTGTGACGGCGTCGGTAAACGTCTTCTCCGCCCCCTCGGCCGCCCTCGTGTATGTCTCAAAGCTGATGGCCCCGTCGTTCAGGAAGTCATCAAGCTCTTTCATGCGCGCGTTGTACTGCTCTATCGGCGTCCGGGTGTCCTCGAATATCTTCTTCGTAGCGGCCGCCGCGGCCACAACCTTCTTCTGGCTGTCCTCGAATTCTTCAGCTTGTTTCTTCTGGGCCTCGTTCATTACGAGAAGCTCACGCGCCAGGGCTATCTGCCCTTCGTTGGCTCCCTGCATGGCGAGCTTGTAGAGAGTCGCCTCTGTCGACGTCATGTTGAAAGTAGCGCCCTGTTCCGCAATCGCGGCTATCTGCTTGTCTATGGCCTCGGTGAGGCGCTTCGCTTCCTTCTCGGCCTCGTCGTCCGGCAGGACCGGGGCATTCTTTTTCGGGAGCGTGGGCGGATGAGTAAGGTCTTTATGAAGCTTGTCTATGCTGTCATGGGTCTTTTTTATCTCCTCATTCAGGGCTGCAACGGCGTCTTTGCCCTGTGATGCAAACTCCCAAAATGAACCAGCCTCGCTCGACAGTCCAGCCCTCCTGGCGCTTGCAAGGTTCTTTAAAATATCGAACTTGTCACCTTGGACAACGGCATTTTTGAGGTCGACGAGCTTCTTGAGCTTTGCCTCAGCATCATCGAGCTCTTCCCAATTCGAACGTTTCACGGCATTGAAAGCCGCGTTGACGCCCACTACAAAGTCCTGGACATACGGCAGGACAGTCCCTTTGAGCTTCCCGGCGAGTTCGTCGAGCTTATCATTGAACTCGGCGGCAGCTGCAGCCGCTTTGGTCGAGAGGGCGTTCCCTGAGTCTCTCGCTTTCTGCGCGAATTCAGCCAGACCGGCAGACCCCTCATTAAGCATGGGGATAAGGTCTGCCCCTGATTTGCCGAAGAACTTCATGGCAAGGGCGGTCTTGCCTGCCCCGTCCTCCATCCCCGCGAACTTGTCTGCGAGTTCGAGCATGACCTGCTCGGAGCTCTTCAGACTGCCATCGCTGTTCTTCACGGATATGCCCAGGACGTCGAAAGCCTTCTTTGCCTCCCCCGTGCCTGAAGCCGTCTCGGACATGGACTTGCTGAGTTTTTTATACCCGTCTGCGAGCTTCTCGATATCAATACCGGAAAACTTCGCGGCGTAGCCCATTGTGGAAAGCGTCTCGACCGAAACACCGGCAGACTGCGACAACTTCTCCATGTGGTCCGCTGCGTCTATGGTCGACTTCACGAAAGCGGTAATGCCCGCGACGCTCGCGGCGGCGGCCGCTGCCGGGAAAATATTCATGAAGACGCTCTTGAGCTTGCCGATGTTCTGCGAGATATCGTCGGCCGTCTTTTTCGACTGGCGCGCGGCCTGGTCGAGGGGCCCTGTGAAGCCGCCTATCCGCGCGACGATATCCAACGTAAGCTGCCCTAAATTACCAGCCATTTGTCCCTCCAGTTATTGGGTTGCACTCTCATTTATTGAAAACCTTTGAACTATTCAGTTGAGGCATTTTCCCTTCCCTATCCACCCACTGATCCACCTCTATTTTTTTAAACATCACGAATCGTCCCAACTTGACATAGGGTATTTCTTTAAGCTGCGTCCGCTTGTATAACCACTGAGGCTTAACCCTGAGATAGACAGCGCACTCGTCGACAGTCATTAAGGTATCCTCTGTAGGCTGTCCCTTGCCCACAATAGGCTTGATCGCCTTTAGTACCTCGGCTGTCACTTGAGCAGCTATCGCCTGTATGTCTTCCTGATCAAGATCGATTCGCATTTGTCCTTGAAATAAAAAAGCCGACTAAACGCATTCGCGTTCAAGTCGGCCCGGTTGTTCCGATACCAAATTTCGTTTAGATTTTTATATTCTCAGTTTTCTTGATGAGAGTAATTTTTCCGTTCTCGAATTTAATCAAAATCTCGCCATAGAATCGGTGCTTAACGTTTTCCTCTAACATCTCAGAAACCTTGTCCAGCTGGGCTTCACTCATGGTTTTCCCTACTCAAAGGTTTTCGGCTTCCTCTAAAGCCAGTTCAAGCCTTTTAGAAATGCCCTTACTTGTATTTATTGCTGTCTTTATGTAGGAATCAACCGACATTCCAGCTTCTAAAAGGTTTTCCATCGACTTCAAGAAGAGTTCTTGTGTACTATGCAGCCCCGCTATGCGAATCAGATTCAATATGTGAACAGTTTTCAGGTCGCCCATCTCCCTTAATGTCCGTTCCGTGGTCATGATAATTAAGGACTTCATGGAGTCATCGGCCAATGTAAAGATGATAGTCTTCTGAAGCTCATGCGAATAAAAAGATAGTTCTTTTGCAAGAGCAATCCTTTTTTTCGATGGAGTTATTACTTCATTCCCAGGGTACAATTCAAGACGCTTGCCGCCCTTTATTGACTGTTTGGCTCGTGAAATGTAAAATTTAGAAAACCTCTCTATATTCTCCTTGACCTGCTTTTTAAAATTCTTTTCCGATCTCCATACACGTAAAGTGCCATAAGTAGTGCCGACCTCTTTTGCAATATCCTCCAATGAAATCATTTTCTTCGAGAATAACGCCAAAAGGGTTGCCTTATATTTGGCCGGTGAAGGTAGCCCTGAGCGCTCGACATGCATGTGCTTATAATTCGAAGACTCAGACGCGCACCATTTATACAATTCCGTTTTCGTCATAGCTCGACGCTCCATTATTAACATTTTTATCATTGTTAATAGATATTGTCAATAAAGTTTTTCCATTAAAATGGAACCACTGTTCACTGTGAAGTTTTTGTGAACCAACCAAGCGAAAATAGCCTGTTTTTTAGGTATTCAGAAAGCAAAGAAAAGCCCCTCTAATTTCCCCTTTTGGCTAATAAAAACCAACAGATAACAACAAAGAGGAAATGAGGGGCTTTTTCAGAAGTTAACTGGCAGTCTTGAGGTCAGGGGTTCGATCCCCCTCTGCTCCACCAAGAATAACAAGGGGTTACGAGATTTCTCGTAACCCCTTTTCTTTGGACTGTTGTAAAACTGTTGTATAGTAGTCTTGAGGTCAGGGGTTCGATCCCACTCTGCTTCACCAGGAAAACAAATGAGCCATGCGTTAAGCACACCCGGAGGCTCAACTTTCAAGTGGCTTTAACTTCAGGGGTGAGGTCAGCATTATGCCGTAACTGTTTTAGAACGGCGTGTTTTTTCGGTTCAATACTGATTTTCAAACCAACAACATGAAGCAGATTTAAAACGTTTTTAAATTCCGGATTGCCTTTCTTAGAAAGCCTACGATAAAGGCTTTCTCGATTTATATGCGCTTTTTTTTGCGATCGTAGACATTCCGCTGTGAGCCTGAGCTACATTTCGCATTGCCAAGAGAAGCACTTCTTTATCTCCGTCCTCGATAGCCGCATTAAGATATGCGGCTGCCTCGCGAGGACCTTTTAACGCCTCGAACAGGTCTTCCTGATAACTCGTGTTTTTTGTCATTGTTCCCTCTCTTTATGGTCTTCCCAGTAAGCTTTTGCCTGTAAGATATCTTTTTTCTGCGTTGATTTGTCACCGCCGAGCAGCAACAATACCCACTGTCTTTCCGTTCAGCGCGTAGTAAACCCTGTACCCTGTACCCTGGGCCATAATCAATCTTTAATTCATAATGATTCTTTTTTTCCTTCTTGCCTAACTGGATTTTTTACGCTGCGGCACTTTGCCTGTCAGGGGCCTTGCTTTCTCCTAATGATATTGAGCAACCTAATCCGAGGCCTTTTTAGGTCGTCCTCGAACACGATATTATTCCTCTCGAAAAAGATTAAACCATCTTCGCCAAAAATAATACAGCAACGCCGAGAGCCAGATTGAGCTTTACCAGAGCAACAGAAAGCTTCTGAAGGGATGTTTTTTTTGCCGGCTCTGACTTTGCTATCTTCGGGGCCAGGAGAAGGCCTCTGTAAAAATGGATAGCTATCATCGTTACGGCCAGCGCCGACTTAAAATAAAATGGCGCACTCATATAAGAGCCTATGTGCAGGAACGATAAAAAGACCCCTGTTATGACAAGAAGCAAAATACTGTAATTCGCGAAAGGCGTAAACCTTTTTGAAACCACACCCATGATTTTGCCTGCTTCTGTTCCCATGACCTCCTTTGAAGCCGGGATAGCTACAAACAGGATGAAAATTATCCCTCCTATCCAGACAACCGATGACAACAGGTGCAAAAAGACAATGAAATTTAACGCCAGACCAGCCATAACTTCCTCCTGTTTTTTTGGCCGCCCCTGGTGGAGGCAGCCGTCGATTTATTTAAGTATATAAGCATGCTCTTATATGCAAGGCACAAAAAAAAATACCTGCCCGTTACTTCTTCCCGGCGGCATTCCCGCCCTGACAGCCGCAGGAACATAACCTGTTCAGGCGCTGTCTGCACATCTCCAGGGCCTCCCGGTCGAGCGAATAATACACCCAGTAACCCTTGCGCTCATCGTTTACGAGCCCGGAAGACTTAAGCACCCTGAGGTGCTGCGAAACTGCGGACTGAGATATGCCGATGGCCTCAGCAATGGCGTTGACGCTCATGGGCCCTTTTTTAAGGAGCTCGATGATGTCGATCCTCCTGTCTACCGACAGTATCTTGAATAAGTAGGCTGCGTTTTTCATAAGTATTTAAGCAACTACTAATATACTCTGCCGGGCCTTCGTTGTCAATCGCTGTCTTGACATTTCCATGTGATTACATTATTTTATTATTTAAGCAATTCCTTAAATAAGGAATCAGCTTTAAAATCCGTAAACCAATAAGCGCATCATAACGACTCAACACAATTAATCAGGACGCATGAGCATGATACCTAAAGAGATCTACGAGATACACGCAAGCATCTGCCAATGCCTGGCAAATCCCAAGCGCCTTGAGATCATAAACACCCTGCGGGAGGACGAGCTATCCGCGACCGAGATCGCCGGGAAGATAGGCATCTCCAACGCGAACGCTTCCCAGCACCTCGCCATAATGCGCAACAAGGGCATACTTAGAAGCAGGCGCGAAGGGGTCAGCATCTATTATTCCCTTGCCAATCCCAAGGTCATCACGGCGTGCGACATAATGAGGGAAGTTCTTTTCGAATACCTCAATGAAAAACAGTCGCTTACGAGAAAAGTGAAGATATGAAGGTCGTGTCTCACGATTTTTCCAGGGTGTTTTTCAACATGTACCATGCCTCCGTTTTTGAAGCCCTCGGTGAGAACGCGGCCAAATACAACGCCAGGATCGGGGCCATACTCGCCAACGCGTGGCATAAGAGGGTTGACTCTTCAGCAGACCCGGCGGAATCTAAAAAAGCCAAAGAATCATACACGGTCGAGCCTTTCAGTTTTTCCGATATCGTAAGATTCGAATTTACAGATGAAGGCACAGTATACCTGTACGCCAAAAACTGCGTCAGCTGCATTGATAACGAACAGCTTTTAATGAAGGAGGTTTTTATGTCTCACGATTTTTCAAAGGAGTTCTTTGCTGCCTACCATGCCGCGGTCATTGAGGCCCTCGGCGAAGACGCGGCCAGATATAACGCTAAGATAGGGGTCATACTTGCCAATGCCTGGCAAAAGAGACTCCGTGAGCTGCCCGCGGATCCGGCTGATTTCAAGAAGACAATCGAAGAGTACATGAGCGGGCCTTTCAGGTTTTCCGATATAGCCAGGTTCGAATTCAATGATGACGGCACGGCCCACCTGTATGTCAAAGGGTGCGACATCTGCAACGGCAACGAAATTCTGAGGAACAGCGGCAAGAAGGGCTCCTGCCCGATAAGCCAGATGGTCAAATCAGCCATGGGCAAGGCCCTGAAGACCGGGGTGGAGCTTACGGGCAGCGAAAAGCCAGGCCCGGTCGGAGAGTGCTATTTGAAATACAAGATATCCAGGTAAGCTTTCCATAACGCGCTTGTCTTAACCTGACCTGAAAGTGAACCGCCTCAGGAGGAGCTATGGCGAATATCGTAATAATAGGTGCATCCACCGGCGGGCTTCCAGCGGCCTACGAGATGAAGGCCGCCCTTGGCTCCGGCCACAGCGTGACCATAATCTCGAATACGGAGATCTTTCATTTCGTCCCGTCCAACCCGTGGGTAGCCGTGGGCTGGAGGTCGAGGAAGGACATAAGCTTTTCCCTCAAAGAGCCGCTCGAAAAAAAAGGGATTAAATTCATCCCCGAGGGTGCTGCCGCCATAGACCCTGTTAAAAAGAATATAAAAACCTCATCCGGCGCCGTTGTGCCTTACAATTACCTCATCATAGCGACAGGCCCGAAGCTCGCGTTCGACGATGTCCCCGGCCTCGGGCCTGAGGGCCACACCGTATCTGTCTGCACCGTCGACCACGCTGAAAAGGCGTTCGAGCGATACCAGAGATTCCTCGAAAACCCCGGCCCGGTGGTCATCGGTGCGGCCCAGGGCGCTTCATGTTTCGGCCCGGCGTACGAGTTCGCCTTCATACTCGACGCCGACCTGCGCAAAAGAAAAATCCGCAGAAAGGTCCCCATCACCTTCATCACCCCTGAACCCTACATAGGCCATATGGGACTTTCCGGTGTCGGAGATTCGAAAGGCCTCCTTGAGCACGAGTTAAGAGAGAGGCACATAAGCTGGCTTACAAACACCAGGATAAAGCGCGTCGAAGACGGGAAAATGATTGTCGATGTATTGAATGAAGGAGAGCGGGAGCTTCCCTTCGGATACTCTATGATTATCCCGTCCTTCAAAGGAGTTGACGCCGTTGCCAGCGTCGAAGGGCTTTGCAACCCCAAAGGCTTTGTCGTGGTCGACAAGTTCCAGAGGTCTCCAAAGTATCCGGACATTTACGCCATAGGCGTCTGCATTGCAATAGCCCCGCTGGAAGCGACCCCGATCCCGACGGGCGTACCCAAGACCGGCTTCATGATAGAGAGCATGGTGACGGCCACGGTCCGGAACATCAAGGCATCGATCGAAGGCAGGCAGGCCTCGGCAATTGCGACATGGAACGCGGTATGCCTTGCGGATATGGGCGACACCGGAGTGGCGTTCGTGGCTATCCCACAGATTCCTCCAAGGGATGTGACATGGGCGAAGAAAGGGCGCTGGGTCCACCTCGCCAAGGTCGGGTTCGAGAAATATTTCCTGCGGAAGATGAAAAAAGGCATAAGCGAGCCTTTTTATGAAAGCACGATCCTTAACGCCCTGAAGATCAAAAAGCTGGAATAACCCTGCTGAAGCCTTATCCGAAGTTCAGCCGCGAAAGAATATGGCTACCTGGGACCCGCAAAAATATGAGGCCTGGTACGAAACCCCGCTCGGGAAGGCCTCCGACAGGCTTGAGAAGGAGCTTGTCCTCTCGATGGCAGGCGTCAAGGATGGTGAGCGGGTTCTGGACGCGGGCTGCGGCACGGGGATATATTCCATCGAGCTTGCAAAAAGTGGGGCCAGGGTAACCGGCTTGGACGCATCACTCGGGATGTTAGAGTGGGCAAGGGGCAAGGCCGGACAGGCAGGCCTGAAAATCGATCTCATCAAGGCAGACGCGCTGAGCCTCCCCTTCCCTGACGGACATTTTGACTTGGTCCTTTCCGTCTGCATGCTCTGCTTCGTAAGGGAAAGGGCGGCCGCTCTCCTTGAGATGAAACGGGTCTTGCGGCCTGGCGGCAGGGTTGTCATAACCCTCCTTAACAGCCGCTCACCCTGGGCCCTCTTGAGAAGGGCCAAAGGATTGTTCAGAAAATCTATTTACAGGAACGCGGATTTTTTATCTCCGCGCGCCATAGAATCAGAACTCAGGGAGGCGGGTTTCAAAGTGATAGAGACGAGGACCTGCCTCTTTTTTCTGCCAGTAAATTCAAAAATATATCTTGCCTTTTCAGGGGTTCAGGAACGGCTCGGGAGAAGATTGTGCCCCAAGGCTGGAGCGTTCCTGGTTACGGTTGCAACAAAGGCGTAAGCCTGAACCAAATAAAATCCATTTATCGAGAGCCGTCATGAAAAAATTTTCCCTCGTAGAATTTTCAGTAAACCACCCGAAGCTCGTCGTCATCATAGCTGTGCTGATCACGCTCGGCTTTCTTACGCAGTTCCCCAAGATAAAGACAGACACGAACCCCAAGAACATGCTCCCGCCGACCTCTGACGTAAGGGTCTGGAATGATTCGGTCGATGAGACCTTCGGCCTCTATGAGGATACGATAGCCGTCGGCATAACGAGCGATGAAGGGGTCTTGAATGAGCGCACGCTCGGGAAGGTCCTGAGGATAACCAACGAGGTCCTCCTCATGGAGGGAGTGGCGGCAAGGGATGTAAACGGGCTGCCGACCATTACGAATGTCACAGCAGAGGCCGGGACATTGAAGGTCGCCCCGCTCATGGCAGAGCTTCCGAAGAACGGGGCGGAAATGGAGCGCCTCAAAAAGGACCTCTTTGAGAACCCGCTTTTCACAGGAAGGGTGATATCCGCAGATGGAAAGACAACCGCTATATACATCCCGCTTGAGGAAGGCGCAAACGGCAAGGCCATCGCCGACAGTATAAGGGAGATAGTCAAAAAAGAGGGCGGCCCGGAGAGGTATTACATCGCGGGAGACCCGGTTGCGAGGGATACCTTCGGCGCAGAGATGTTCAAGCTAATGGCGATATTCGCACCCATCGCCGGCATGGTAATGCTCATTATCAGGTATCTCATGTTCAAGGACCTGTTCCTTTCAATCACCCTGATGATGGATGCCATGATGAGCATAGTCTGGTCGATGGGCCTCCTCATAGCGCTCGGTTTCCCTGTCCATATCATGACCTCCATGGCCCCGGTCTTCCTCATGGCCATAGCAACCGACAGCATGCATATTTTCAACGAGTTCTACTTCCGCTACAGGGAAAAGAGGGATAAAAAGACAGCCATCATCGAGACAATGCGTGCCGTAGGACGGCCAGTGCGCTATACCGCGCTTGCTACTGCCGTAGGCTTCGCTGTGCTCATGTTCATGGATATCGTCCCGGTCAAGGTCTTCGGAGCTGTGGTGGCCTTCGGCACCGTGGCATTGAGGGTCTTGAGCTTCAGCTTCATCCCCGCGATGTTTACCTTTGTAAAAGAGGAAAAACTCAAGAAAGTGGCTTCAGGAGAGGACGCCTCAACCGGCAGGGCATCCGGTTTTCTCCGCGGCCTTGCCTCAGCCGGGGCGCATAGCCCCAGGGCCACTGCCCTCATATGCATCGTCATATTCGCCCTGTCGGTCTTCGGCGTATCAAGGATCGTCGTAAACAACAACATGGTCGAGTGGTTCAAGGCAGGAAGCTCTGTACGCTCGGCGGACGCCGCCCTGAACGCCGCTCTCGGCGGGACTTCGCTCGGCTATATTGTGGCCGCGGCAAACGAGGAAGAGTATATCAAGGACCCTGAAGCCATGAGGCAGATCGAGGGGCTCCAGAGGCGCCTTGAAAAACTGCCGGTCGTGGGAAAGACAAGCTCAGTCGTTGACTATGTGAAGAGGATAAACAAGGTCCTCCACGACAATGACCCGAAATACGACGCTGTCCCGTCATCGAAAGAGGAGATAGGCCAGTACCTGTTCCTGTTCAGCATGTCGGCGAAGCCTTCAGACCTCGACAATGTGGTGGACTATCCTTTCCAGAAGGCAAACATCTGGGTGCAGCTCAAGACCTGGGACGCCGAGGCCATGCGCGCCGTAATGAAAGCTGTGGATGAATACAAGCTGGAAAACCCGGGGAAACTGGAGTTCAAGCCGGCCGGAATAGCGAACTTCAACCTCGTCTGGAACGACGAAGTCCTCTGGGACATGCTCAAGGGCTTCATCATAGCCCTCGTCGTGATATTCGTCATACTCTCCTTCAACTTCGGCTCGGCCAAATGGGCGGCCATAGGGTATATCCCGCTTCTGTTCACCATACTCATCATCTACGGCGCGGTAGGCTTCATGGGCAAGGACTTCGACATGCCCATAGCAGTACTGAGCTCCCTGTCACTCGGCATGGCGGTCGACTTTTCGATCCACTTCATAAGCAGGCTCAGGCAGAGGCTCTCTGAGGACGGAAGGAGCGGAACTCCTTCCAGCGAGTCCCTTACTGACGCGCTTCTCTGGACTGCCGCAAGGCCGGGCAAGGGCATAATGCGCAACGCCGTCCTTTTCGCCTCTGCCTTCTCGGTCATGCTCTTCGCGCCGCTTACGCCATACATCACGGTCGGCGCGTTCATCGTCAGCATGATGCTCTTGAGCGCGGTCCTTACCATTATCTGCCTCCCTGCCCTCATCGTGTTGTTCAGGGGCCGTCTTTTTGGAGGCAATTGAGGTATCCTTGTATAACGAACTTACATAAAATGGAGGTCAGCCATGCTCAAATATCTGCTTTTACTCGTTGCGGTGCTGCTGCCGCTCAATGCGTTAGCGATAACGCCTGAGGAAGTGATGAAAAGCTCGCAGGCGGCCTTTCTCTACCCTGGCAAGGACTTCAAGGCAAGGGTCGTGATGCGGCTTGTGAGCAAATCCGGCTCTGAAAGGGCAAGGGAGCTTACGATGCTGAGGAAGAACTACGGAGAGACCGGGGGAGACCAGAAATATTTCATGTACTTTCTCCGGCCAGCAGATGTCAAGGACATGGCCTTCATGGTCTATAAGTATCCCGGCAGGGACGACGACCGGTGGCTCTTTGTGCCGGCCCTCAACATGGTAAGGAGGATCGCGGCCCAGGACAGGCGCTCGAGCTTCGTGGGCTCGGATTTCACCTATGAGGACGTATCAGGCAGGGACATAGCCGACGACACGCACGAGATAACAAAGGAAGAAAAACTCGGAGGCTCTGAGAGCTATGTCGTCAAGAGCACGCCAAAGGCCGGGGATACTGACTACGGCTACAAGCTCTCGTGGATAGACAAACGGACCTTCCTTCCCCTGAAGGAAGAGTACTATGACAAAAGGGGCACTCTTTACAAGGTCTTTACCGCCGAGGAGATAAAAGAGATAAAGGGCTTCCCGACTGTCGTCAAGAGGACGATGAAGAACCTCCAGAGCGGACATTCCACTGAAACGGTCTTCTCGAAGGTGGATTACAATATCGGCATCGAGGACAGCCTCTTTACCGAAAGATACCTGAAGCAGCCCCCGAAGAAGTGGCTGGACTAATACATCTTTAAGGACAGGCTCAAATCGTGAAGCGAATCCTGCATGCTTTTTTCATCCTGGCGTCATGCCTTACGATAAATGCGTATGCCGCGGATTACTCGGTCAACGGGTTTGTCCAGGGCAATTATTCGTTCGGGACAGAGACCTCGAACCCGGACGGCGGCGACTTCAAGTGGGCAGAGGAACGAGCACAGTTAAAGGTCGAAGGCGCCCAGGAGCCAGTGCGCCTTTTTCTCAAGGCCGATATCGCATTCGACCACATTGATAATGATGCCGAAGTCGAGCTCAGGGAAGCCTACATCGACCTCACGAGGGAAAGGTGGGACCTCAGGGCCGGCAGGCAGATAATCACATGGGGCCTCGGCGACCTTGTCTTCATAAATGATGTCTTCCCGAAGGACTATGAGGCGTTCTTCTCTGGCAGGCCGCTTGAGTACCTGAAAAAGGGAGTGGACGCGGTCAAGGCCGGTTTCTATCCGGACATAGCCTCATTTGAGCTTGTCGTAATCCCGTTCTTTGAGCCGAACAACTTTCCGGATTCGAACAGGTTCTGGATGTTCGACCCCTTATCGAGCGTGACAAACAGGACCGAGCAGGAGCCGGGCTCGACCCTCGGGAATACCGAGGTGGCCTTGAGGGTTTACCGCGACATAGCCGGATTCGATACATCCATATTTCTTTACAAGGGCTTCCACAGGGAGCCCTCTATGCTGCCGGACAGTCTTGCCGCGCCTTCAAGAATAGAGCTCATCTATCCTGAACTTGCCGTTTACGGGATGAGCCTGCAGCGGAGTGCATTGGACGGAGTCGCGGGTTTCGAGGCAGGCTATTACGATTCACTGGACGACAGGAACGGGTCAGACCCTCTCATCCCCAATTCCCAGACCCGTTTTCTATTGAGCTATCAGAGGCAGCTGATCGAGGATTTGAGCGTCACGCTCCAGTATTACGGCGAATACATGCACGACTATTCGGAGTACGAAAGGACCCGGATAGTGTCTTTCCCGAAAAAACCGAGGTACAGGGACCTCACGACGCTGCGCCTGACCTACCTGCTATTGCATCAGAACCTGAGGCTTCAGTGGTTTTCCTTCTGGTCACCGACAGACAGGGACTACCTTTTCAACCCTGAGGCCAAATATAACTTCTCGGACAACCTCTGGGCGGCCCTTGGAGCCAACATCTTCGGCGGGCAAGAGGATACGACCCAATTCGGTTCGCTCGACCGGAACGACAACCTGTACATGCAGGCGCGGTATGAGTTTTAGGGCTGCGTTGATGGAAAATACAGAAACTTTGATGAAGGATGAAAAACGCGATGAGAAAATGAAACTGCGCTGGAACTTGTACTAATTTTGTATTAGCATTGGCGCCAGTCCTGAGACTCCAGAGACTCTAAAGACTACAAAGGAAGCTCCCAAACCCCCTATTTCATAAGGTAAAACGGGGAATCAAGCCTGATATCAGGGAGTTGCGTTTTTGGGCTTAATTGCCCTCAAAATCCCGTACCCGCAAGGGTGTGTGGGTTCGATTCCCACCTCCGGCACCAGATTTTCCTTTTTGAATTAATGAGTTACCATTTTCACTCTCAACTCACTTCTTCCCGCGCGGGACTTTTTATGCCGCACTTTGCATAAACTTTGCCCAGGTTGCCTTGCCTTGAGTATTTTTTTGCCGCTTCTGTATCCATCTGTCGAAAAAACGATCCATTGCAGTGGTTTTACCTATAGGGATATGTCCGTACCAGATGGACAGCTCTTTTTCCGCTTCTGTTTTTATTTCCTTGTCAACGGCTGCCTTCCACATCGCAGATACCAGTCCTGTCCTGTCAGCTCCGGACATGCAATGTATTAATATGGGACGAGGGGCGTTCTTGAAAACATCAATCAAGCGCTGAGTCTCTTCTTCGGTCGGCTCACGTCCAGCAGACAAAGCCACATCGTAATGCTTTATGTCATTCTCGGCGCTGACTTTTATTTCATTGATATACCATTGTTCGGCTGAATTCTCACCGCGCAGGTTCAGAATGCTCCTAATGCCATATTCCTTTATATAATACTCTATATCATCCCTATCCGGCTGAGCAGACCTGTAGGCTTCACCTGCGGTTATCGTATGAAAATTTGACGACAAGCCATATAAGTACGAGAAATAGCTTAATGGAATAAGAAGCGCTACAAAAGGAATGATGTAAAATTTATATTTACGTAACATGCAAGGCTCCATAATGCATATTTTCACCTAAGATAGCTATCAGATCATACCTTTAATAAAACCCACAGCCGCACCGCCGAATATAATCCATGTAGTGTTAAGCCTGAATCTCAACAAAAGAACTGCAGCGATGATTGCAATAATGACGGTAACATGATCTACGAAAGTAGCCTTTCCGAGATACAAGGTCACAGTGGCCATCAGGCCAAGAGAAGCGACATTTACGCCGTCCAGAAGGCCCGCAGCCCAGGGTGATTTTCTGAGTCTCGGCACGAAATGGCTGATTATGGCAACGATGATAAAAGACGGGAGGAATATCCCGATGGTGGCAAGGACAGAGCCTGGCACTCCGCCGAGGATGTAGCCGATAAAAGTTGCTGTCGTAAATACAGGACCCGGGGTAATCTGACCGATGGCGACCGCATCTATAAGCTGCTTGTCAGTAAGCCATCCGAGGCCTGCGACGAAGTCCTCGTGCAGAAAGGCAAGAAGCACATAGCCGCTGCCATAAATGACTGACCCTATCTTCAAAAACTTAAGAAAAAGTATAGTAGAACTGAACGGTATCGCGGAGGCCACAGACGCACCTGCTCCGCTTACCGGAACAACAGGAATAAGCAAGGCATATAACCCCTTGCCCTTGAGCCCTTGCCTGTTTTCTATCGCCATTACAATCAGCCCGCCTGCCAGGAGGAGCACGAGCTGGTTTATATCGAAAAAACCTCCTGCTATGACAAGAAGACCTATTATGGCGGTAAGCGGGCCTTTAACGGCCTTCTTACCCAATCCCCAGAGCGCCTGCAGGATTATAACAATGATTACAGGCTTTACTCCGTAAAGAAGCCAGCCGGCCTCAGGCATTGCTCCATAGCGCACATAGACCCATGCAAGCGCCATGGTTATGAGCACAGCTGGAAGCATGAAACATATGCCGCCGAGTATCAACCCCGGATACCCGGCTCGGAGGTACCCTATATGTATGGCCATCTCGGTAGAATTTGGGCCTGGTATTAGATTCGTTACTCCAAGAAGGTCAAGGAACCCGCGCTCATCGAGCCATCTTCTGCGTTTTACCACCTCGTCATGCATGATGGCTATATTAGCGGCTGGCCCACCGAAGGCAGTAAGACCAAGCTTCAGGAAAAGGAGTACTACCTCAGCCAATCTTTTTGAGGCAGGACCAATCTGATCGCCTGGCTTCTGCTCAGCAGAGTTGCTCAATTCGTTCACGGCTCGAATTTCTGGTTGCTGAATTCAAATGCGGTCGGAGTTTGAATAACGATAAAGCCACGATTGGCCGCGTTATGACAGGCGTTGCATGAATTGGTTAACTTGTTATAGGCTACTAAAAATTCATCCAAATTTTTCTTCTTTACAGTCTTAGACAGATTTTCCATATCGTCCTTAGTAGCCGCAGGGACCAGAACCGATAATTCATTTACTTCCTTGAATTGAGGGTAAAGCCGGACAGTAGTTTCCAGCCCCTCTTGAATCTCGCCGACCTGGTACTCAGCCAGCACCCAATTCCCGGCCTTGGCCGAATAATACAGCTTGGCGTGATGCTGCTGAATGACCCCCATAATTTCTCCCAGCCCTGGTTTCCATGCATCGGCTTGATTTTGTAAGCGCTCGGTTTTTAACGCGCAGGCCGATAGCGTCAAGGTTATTAAGAGAAAAAATATAAGTTTCTTCATTGAAGCCTCCTTGCAGTTATGATCTTGATACTCATTTTTATTTTTCCTGATAAGCCGCATAAAGATAATCAAAAGTAATCATAGCTTCAGCGAGAAGGCTGTCATCATCGGCGCATTTTCTTTTGGCTCCAAGCAGGATGGTTTCCAGGCCTGACGCTTCCTTTACCGATATGCCCCCAACATCTAAAAAATGCACCAGCCCTGCCAGCCGCATGAGCCCGGCGTCACTACCAAGTCCAAAACTCAGCACGAGGGTTTCAAAAGTAACGTGGTTACCCATGTGCGAGAAGGCTGCTCCGCTGAAATCGAAGCCTACGGCACCGTCAGGACAATCCTCTGGCTTTTCCAGCCAAAGGAATTTTGCATCAGAATCGATGAAGCGCTGGATAAGCCAGGCGCTCGCCAACCTGTCGATCCAGGGATGTCTGCGTGTTGCCCACAGGCGCCCTTGATAGGCGGCATGGTCCAGCTGAGTAATAGAGATGCTCCCGATGTGCTGGCCGTCAGGCGTGATACACACCAATGCTGCAGCTTCAGCTTCTGCATCGGTCAGTGCAGCTTCTGCCTGTATTTTCGTTTCACCAGGAAAAAAATCAACTTTGGCAATAGCATTAAAATCCCGGCGCAGCCCTTTGATAAGCCGTCCTATGGCAGCATGCTCTATATCTTTCAGAGAAGTCCGGAATTTGAATATTCCATCTTTTAAGCTGGCATATTCAGCACTGCGGTCAAACAATGTCTTGAAGTCACCACCCTGTTCACTTTCTACTTTTAATATGCAGGCGCTGCCGCCGGCTCTTTTTATTTCTTCCGCCAAATTAGAAAAAGAGACTTTGTGTTCCGTACTTTCTGGCAATAGATAAACGCCATCACGCAATGCTACGCAACCCATGCCTTTCAAGGTACGCCAGATACGCATACGGAGGGTGGCGTTTTGCGTTGGGAGGCTAATTATTAACATCAGCCAAGCTTGTGAGATATCTTTTTTATTAACGCTACTCATTCTGTTATAAACTCTACAATAATGTAGAGTTTATTGCAATTAATATTATTTTGGGCTTTTTTTAGGATTTAGAAGGCTGAAAGAGGATGTGGGGTTTTAAATCTTATTGTGGACATTTAGCGGCACTGAAATTGTATTAATTTTGTATTAGAATTGGCGGCTGTCTTTGGACTCAGTAGCCTCTTTGGACTACCTTGAAAATTTCTTAGCCCTCAATTTTATTGACAAAACTGGGAATCAAGCCTAATATCGGGGAGTTGCGTTTTTGGGCTTTATTGCCCTAAAAATCCCATGGCGCAAGGCCATGCGGGTTCGCCCCCGCCTCCGGCACCAATCTAACATCTTAAAAAAACAGCGTTTTTAGCCTGTACCGGCCTTGGAGACATCAACGAGCTTCAGGTGTTTTTTGCCCGACTGTACTGATTTTGTATTATTTTTTTTCTGGAACCCGGCGGTTGCTATCTCTCATCATAAGCTTTCAAAGAGTCCACTGTTGTAAAACTGTTGTAGACAGGGAGGGAATAGAGGGACTTAAGGGAAACAGAGGGAATAGGGAGACAAGAATTAACCCCTTGATTTTCAAGTCAAAACCGGAAAGTCAGACCAAGATCAAGGGGTTATGGTTTTTTGCTGTTTCATACTGGCAGTCTTGAGGTCAGGGGTTCGATCCCCCTCTGCTCCACCAGTAAATACAAGGGGTTACGCGTTAAGCGTAGCCCCTTTTTCGTTGGACTGTTGTAAGAAGTGAAACAGATGGAATCACGAGATAATAATTAACCCTTTGTTTTTTAAGTCAAAAATGGAGAGTCAGCCCTAAATCAAAGGGTAATAGTCTTTTCTGTTTTCTATCGGCAGTCTTGAGGTCAGGGGTTCAATCCCACTTTGTTTCACCAGGAAAACCAAATGAGCCATGCATTAAGCACAGCCACTTTTCCATCGGACTTTAACCTGGTTCTTACCAACCAGATGTGTTGTCTGAGATAAAAACATGAAAGATGGCTATGTGCCCAACTACTTTCCATCCAACTCGGCAAAATGGTGAATTTTCCACTGCTCAGCAACACCCTGATGATAGCCTGCTCGTTACGTTATGTGAAAGCTATCGGAATCCTCCTCGAACGCGTAGGCAATTCACCGTGAGCCTGTGCCATATTTCGCATCGCCAAGAGCAACACTTCCTTATCTCCATCCTCAATAGCAGCATTAAAATACGCGGCGGCATCTCGCGGATCTTTTAACGCCTCGATTAAGTCTTCCTGATAACTCGTGATTTTTTTAATCATTGTTCCATCTCTTTTCGGCCTTCCCAATAAACTTTTGCCGTAAGATATTTCATTTTTTCTGTGCCTCACTTCCAAGGCAAGTCCCGGAAACATTTATTCTCCAATATTCTCCCGGAATTTGTATTCTCCGACAAAAGGTAACGAGTTCACAATATACCTGATACAAAAATGGGTTCTCTTAACTCCTCCTAATTCCCGCACATCATTTTTCATATCGTGACCAGAAGCTGGACTTCCGGCCATGCACCTGACGCAGCATTTCCAGGTAGGCCGTGTGTGTCTCGATGTCCCGCCAGTCGGAAACAGACCTTGCCAATTTGTCGAGTTTCTTTAAGTAATGAACTCCATGCTGGTAGGTTTTGGTCTGCGCCCGCCGCAGAATCGAATCGAGCAGCGCCCGGTAAAGGACGGTGGCAGGAAGCGAGCGGCCCTCAGCATCCTCTTATACCCATTTTTAGCGTGCATCCTGCTTATAATGGCGCACGCGTATTTCGGGGTCCATATTCTCCAGAGGGGGATAATTTTCGTGGACCTTTCCCTTGCCCAGTTCATAGGGCTGGGCATAGCCTTCTCTTTTTTCCTAGGGGAGGATGAAGGGACGAGGCTCATCTTTTCTCTGGGGTTTGCGGTGCTGGGGGCCTCCATACTCTCTCTGTCGAGGCATATATCGAGGTTCGTCCACATAGAGGCCTTTATCGGGTCCTCTATATCTTTTCGCTTTCGGCGAGCATACTCATCCTCGACAGGACACCTCACGGGCTCGAAGAGTTCAAGACCATAATGAACGGCAGCATCCTGTGGGTCACGCCGGGAGAGCTTCTCAAGACATTCGCCATCTACTCGGCAGTCGGACTCTTCCATTTTGTGTTCAGAAAAAAGTTCCTTGGGCTATCCTTTGAAAATTAGGGCGGCGTCCTCTGGGAATTCCTCTTCTTCCTGAGCTTCGCGCTTGTACTCGTGAAATCCGTCCAGATGGCAGGCATACTCCAGGTCTTCTCTTTCCTGGTCATACCAGTACTCATCGGGAAGCTTTTTACAAAGGAACTGAAAAAAGTTCTGGCCCTGGGCTGGATAATCGGAGTTGCCGCAAGCGTATTCGGCCTTGGGCTTTCTTACCTTTACGACTTGCCTACCGCCCCACTTATCGTGGCATCGCTGAGCCTGACTTTTTTCGCGCTGCTTATCTTCAAGCACGCAAGCTCACGCTCTGAGGCTTAACATCCCGTGCTGGTTCGATTCCCGCCTCCGCACCATTGCTAATCCACCTACGGGGCTGGACTCGCCCTGTCCCTGTCATATCGTTCTTTTGAAATATGGCACATGATGTAAAATCCATGCCACTGACAGGGAAGATAAAAAAACTACAATTGTGATGAAGGGAATAGAAAACAGAGGATGAAAGCGCGTTGCACCATAACCAGCAAAGTTAATTATTTCCAATGCCACCGGGTGGATCAGATAAACACCAAAAGTAAGTAATGCGGCTTTTTTCGTGAATTTTTCATTGAAAATCGGTTTCGTCCATGATTTCAGTAAAAACATGAGGCTGATTGACATGGGGATGACAGTAATACTCAAGAACCCACGAAAATATAATCCGGCTGATAAGCCTAACAGATAGCTACCAGCAAAAGTAGAAATAAAGGAAAACACAAAGATTATCCACAATCCTAATTTGGGCGGTTTGCTTTCATCCTGGCGTATTAAATGACCAAGAAAGAAAAATGGCACATACAATAAAAACCAATTCACAAACAGCTTTGATTCATCTGAAAACAATTTCTGGTACGCATCATTGAATGCAGCCAGAACGAATGTTATAATAATTAAAATTACAAGGTCCCGCCTTGTCGAGTGTGCCGCTATTTTTCGAAAAAAAGGCGTAAACAAATATAAACCCATTATCATATACAAAAACCACATATGATAATAAGGCTTTCCGGAGAGCAACAGCATCAGCAAATCCGTAAATTCAACTCCCTCAGTGGAAGAGCCAATTTTAGATTTCAGGAAATTCCAGAATAAAAAGAAAATCGACCAAAACAGAACAGGCAAGAGAATTCTTGAAAGCCGTTTTTTGTAAAAAGTCAAGCTATCTTCGTTTTTGCTTGAATCCAGCAATAACGCCCCGCTTATCATAACAAAGACCGGGACACACCATCTGGCTGATGAATCAAATATGTTGGCAAACCACCAATAGTTGGTTCCTATATCGTTCTCTATCACGACCCCGTATGCAACATGCAGTAAAACTACCGCGAAGATAGCGCTTATTCTTGCGTTGTCTAACCAAATCATTCGCACTACCTTTTACTGAAACATTATCCTTCGGTGATAAAGTTCTGGCCGTCGGCATCACAGGCAAAATTTATAGCCCCTGAATTTATCAGCCTTGCTTGATCGCCGCCTTCCATTCTGGGTAATGATAAAACAATTTACTCTCAACGCTTCTGGGCAGGTACATTTCATGAAGCAATCCCCCCATCTGAGTGCCACCCTACCCGGCTAATTTGGCGTTATTATTCAGTTTATTATCTGTTTTTATGGTGGGCGGTGCCCACCCTGGCTGCTTCTTAAGGGATTCGTAAGCCGCAGCGTCACCACCCTTTCCGCCGCGAATACCTGATCAGGAACCAGATTAAAACCCCCCCCCTGTATCAGCAAAAACAACAGGAAAATACGCCTTGTAGCGGGGTCCGTGACATTAAATCTGTCTGCGATCTGCATCGAAATGTAGCCCGCTGGGATGACGTGTGCTCCAATAGTTGCAATCCACAGCGCCCGAAGGTTTTGGTTCTTTATCCTGACCGCGATATAGCAGAACAGGGCGATATCAGCTGCGAATACCAGGGCGAAAGCCAGCTCCAGCGCGTATACATACCACACTACCTTTACTCCCTATTGGACATGACTGTGAATGTCGATTGCCGCATAGCCAGCGTTACCAGTTGATGGGGCAAATGTCCCATTATTCATTCTGCACGAAATCGATGACCTTGACATCGATATAGCGGTAAGAGTTAGGTAGGGACCACCCGAGAGGATCTAATTTAGGCGGCGGGATGAAGCCACTCACAGCATTAGGTAAACCATCGTAAGGGCTTTTATGCTGAACCCTCCCATTCCCATCGTTTCGATATACATGTCCGTTAACGTATGCAGCCTGTGTAAAACAAATATTACCGATGCAGGCTTGCTTATTTTCCGTTGTTTTGCTTTTAGCTCTCTTGTCGTCCTCCGACTTCCTCGCATGGTCATTCGAGGTCCTATTATTCCAGACACCGCTGCCTATAACCGGCCCCCCGATATCGGTCCCCAGCGTTACCATTCCGGTTGTAGTGCCGCTTAATGCGCTTATTAAGCGGGGCGACCCGGCAGCCGCGTTGCGCCCGTGGCCGTAAATACCGTCAAAATCTGATCCCGCGCCGGCCCCTGCCGCTCGTC
>Ga0209641_10000319_pt1 | contig 43824 bp, 39 predicted proteins | sample RifCSP16_1_FD_184022 | JGI IMG/M metagenome (GOLD analysis project Ga0209641, IMG submission 184022) | Soil microbial communities from Rifle, Colorado - Rifle CSP2_sed 16_1 (SPAdes) (version 2) | ecosystem: Environmental > Terrestrial > Deep subsurface > Rock core/Sediment | place: Rifle... | reverse complement strand
TGCCGAGGACGATCAACCGGCCGCTCGGCCACTCCGGCCCGGATGGTCCCCGCCGTCTTCGGATACGCACAATGTGCTTGGCCGTGGGCATAGGCCGATTCTACTCCCGGGAATTCGCGCTATTCCATTCGGGCTCATGGGAAGCCATGAGGCGCCGGTATAATCCATGCAATGCCGCCAACTAAAACCGCAGACCCTTCTCCGACCTCAGGCGTGGCCCACCTCAAGGCCTCGGTCTGCCATGTGCGCCGCCTCGGCCTTGTACCCTACCTTGAGGCCTGGAAGATCCAGGAGCAAATCGCGGCTGAGATCGCCGATGGCGCTGCGCCGCCCACGCTCCTTCTCCTGGAGCATCCGCACACCTTTACATTCGGCCGCCGCGGTCAGTCGAGCAACCTACTTTGGGACCGGGCCGAGCAGGCCCGCCGCGGTGTTGAGGTCCATTGGGTCGATCGCGGCGGGGATGTGACCTATCATGGACCGGGGCAGCTCATCGGTTACCCGCTGATCCCTCTCGGGAAGCTCGATCCCTCCGGTCGTCTTCCCCAGGCCGACTTCGTCGGCTACATCCGACGTATCGAAGACTGCTTGATCCGATCGATGGCGCGCTTAGGTCTGGTGACCGGCCAGGTTCGCGGCCTGACGGGGGTCTGGGTTCAACCCGATATCGCCTCTCGCTGCGTCCACTGCCCACCAGCTGCTCGTCTCAAACCGTCCAAGATCGCTTCCATTGGCGTCAAGGTAGATGTCCACGGGATCACCCGCCACGGCTTTGCGCTCAACGTCGCCCCCGACATGAGCTACTGGCAGGGGATTGTCCCCTGCGGCTTGACCGAATTCGCCATGATCAGCCTGGCGGATCTGCTCGAACCCGTGCCGTCGATCGAGGATGTCGCCGAAGTTGTGGCCGAAGCCTTCGGTGATGTGTTCGGTTACACGATGGCGAGTTGCGTGGGCTAAGACGTCCCGGATCCGACCGGCCTCCACCTAATCCAATGCCGGATGACGATCGTCCGTCCGAAGAGCCTCTCGTCTGGGCGAGTTCTCGGCACCCCCTTGACCCACGGCACGAAACTGGCATCGCAAACCGCAGGGCCTCCCGCGCGCGCAAGTGAGAAGCATCACCTGGCGGACTCAATCGACCTCAAGGACGAACCACAATGAAGAGGATCCTCTCGATCGACGGCGGCGGTGTCCGCGGAATCATCCCTTTGGCATGTCTGGTCCGCCTCGAGACCAAGGAAGGCAAGCCCAGCCGTGAGATCTTCGACATGCTGGCCGGCACCTCGACCGGAGCCGTCATCGCTGCCGGGCTGGCCGTCGGTGTCAGCGCCCGAGGCTTGCTTGCCCTGTACCGCGAGCTCGCCAGCCAGGCGTTCCAGCGCCTGCCGTGGTGGAAGATCCTTCTCAACGGGGGTAACCACCGCTACAGCAACGAATTCATCGATCAAACGCTGCTTCAGATCGGGGCCGATGTCCCCCTGAACAGCCTGCCCGTGGAGGTGATGATCACGGGCAAGAACACCCAGACCAGCCGCACCGATTTCTTTGTCGCCGACAACCCCGGCAATGCCGGGCTCTGGGGGACGATGTCGCTCAGGGAGGCCGTGCTGGCCAGCATTGCCGCGCCGACTTATTTCCCGGCCCACACGGCCCAGGTTCTGGGTCAGGAGCACACCTGGGTCGATGGCGGCGTCGGCGTCGCGGGCAACCCATGCTATCAAGCGGCCGTCGAAGCCCTCTACTACACCGACGGTGAATACCGGCCGGGCGAAGTGCGGATGCTTTCCTTTGGTACCGGAAGGACGGCACATGTGATCGACCCACAAAGGGCGAATGCCGCCACCTGGGTGAGTTGGGTATTGTCGGAGCTTCTCGAGGATTCGGCGGACTGGCAAACGTATGTTACCCGGCGCGAGTACGGTATGACCGGCCGAGTGGATTTCCGCCGCTACCAGCTCGATCTAACACCGGATGTCATGTCTAATCTGGGCGTTAAAGTTCCACCGGGAACGGATCTAGCCGGCATTGGGCTGGACGCGGTCTGGGCGATGGATCTCTTGGAGAGTATCGGCCGGGCATTCGCGGCTCGTATCGATTTCGACGATCCACACGGCCTTGAGCTGGAGAGCGGGGAAGTCTAGCCCTCGACCGGTCTTAGTCTTCAGGGCCGGGTTTATTCCCCAGAACGCCTTCGATCCGCTCCAGCACCTCTTCATTGAGCCTGTCGACGACGTCCAATGCCCCTAGGTTCTCCAGCAGCTGTTCCACCTTCGTCGCGCCGGTGATCACGCTCGACACCTGCGGCAGGCGCAGGAGCCAGGCGATGGCAAGTTGGGCCATGGGCACCCCCATGTCCTCGGCCACTTCCGCTATCCTTCGGGCTGTTTCCAAGTTTGCCTCGCTCACGATCCCGTGAAGGTCGGCGTATCGTTCCAGCGTGAGGCGGGCATCCTTCGGTCTTCTTTGGTTGTATTTCCCGCTCAGAAGCCCCGAGCGCAGCGGGCTCCAGGTCACCATCCCGAACCCCAGGTCGTCGGCCGCCGGCGCCAACTCGTCTTCGACCTTGCGCCGGACGAGCATGTTGTAATGCGGTTGTTCGACTGCCGGCGCGTACAGCCCCCTGAGGTCGGCGATTCGGTAAGCGTTGGCGATCTGGCCGGCACGCCATTCCGAGGTACCCCAATATAGGACCTTACCCTGGTGGATCAGGTCATCCATAGCGCGCACAACCTCATCAAGCGGTGCCTCGTCGTCATATCGGTGACAGAAGTACAGGTCAAGGTAGTCAAGACCCATCCGCTTCAATGAAGCGTTACACGATTCCATGATGTGCTTCCGGGAGAGCCCTCGACCGTTGACGCCCTCAAGACTCTCCCAGTAGACCTTGCTCGATAACACCAGGCTTTCACGCGAGAGACCTTTGATCGCCACGCCCATCGTACGTTCCGCCCGGCCTCCGGCGTACACATCGGCATTGTCGAAGTAGTTAACCCCGAGCTCATAGGCCTTGTGGAGGATTTCAGTGGCTGACCGGTCATCGATCTGACCCCCGAACGTGATCCAACCACCGAGAGATATCGCGCTGAGCTTGAGGGCCGAACGACCCATCCTTCGGTATTCCATGATGATCCTCGAGACGTCCTTGAGCGCCCGAAACAGCGGCCCGCCCATTATAACCAGACGATCGATCCTCCCTCCCTTCATGCTATACTGCCAACGTGATGATGCGCCGATCCACCCAGTGTGCTTTGCATACCTGGGAGTCCGATTGGTTCGGCCTGGACAGAATTGGGACTTCCCCTCCAGATCGTCTGCGTCCTGCCGCGTACGGATGCGGCATGGCTGAGCCGAGCCAGAGCTTCGGGACGCCCTTATCGCCCCCGCATCGATCTACTCCTTTTCCGGGTTTCGACAACTCTCCATCTGGCGGTCGTGCTTTTCTCTGGATGTGGGCAGCGGCCGACCGTGGAGAGCTCGATGGTGGATCACCCTTCGCATACCCGGACTTTGTCGACCTTCCCTTAGGAGCACAACCGCATGGCGGAGATGATGAAAGCGATTCTCAAGAAGAAGCCGGGACCCGGCCTCGAAGCCGGCGAGGTCCCCATTCCGAGCGTCGGCCCGGACGAACTCCTGGTCAAAGTGCGCGCGGCCTCGATCTGCGGCACGGATCTACACATCTACAACTGGGATTCGTGGGCCGCCGGCCGGCTGAAGCCGCCGCTCGTGGTAGGCCACGAAGTTTGTGGCGAAGTCGTCGATCGCGGCCCGATGGTCCGTTCATCGTCCGTCGGCGATTTTGTCTCACTCGAGTCACACGTCATCTGCAATGTATGCGCCTATTGCCGCACGGGCCAGGGCCATTTGTGCGAGAACACGCGGCTGATCGGGGTCGATCGCGATGGAGGGTTTGCCGAGTACATCGCCATCGCCGCGCAAAACGCCTGGTCCAATCCTCCCGACCTGCCCTTGGAAGTTGCCGTGCTTCAGGAGAACTTCGGCAACGCCGTCCATACTGCCTTCGCCTTCGACCTGCGGGCCAAGAAAGTCCTGGTCACCGGCTGCGGACCGGTGGGGTTAATGACAATCAGCGTTGCGCGGGCGATCGGCGCCCGGGCAGTTTACGCCTCCGACATCAGCCGATACCGGCTGGATATGGCGAAGCGGGCGGGAGCCGATCTGGCGCTGCACCCGGCGGAGGATCGCTTCACTGAAGCGGTATTCGAAGCCACGGACGGCGAAGGCGTCGATGTCTTGTTGGAAATGTCGGGCGCGCCCTCCGCTATCGATCAGGGCTTCACCCTACTCAAGCCCGGCGGAGATGCGGCCTTGCTGGGCGTCGCACCAGGCAAGTTCAACTTCGATTGGAATCACCACGTCGTCTTCAAGGGAGCACACGTCCTGGGGATTACCGGACGCCAGCTCTGGCAGACATGGTACCAGGGCCGCGGCCTGGTCCGCTCTGGGGCTGTCGATCTCACGAAGATGGTCACCCATCGCTTCAGCCTGGACGAGTACGATCGGGCCTTCGAAGTCATGGCCTCGGGCAACTCGGGCAAAGTCATGCTGACCCCATAAGCTATGCGACGGCCGCTTGTCGCGAATTGGTGAACCCTTAACCCAACCCTCGAGAGGGGATTTGAAGTAGAGCCGAAGGACGGGTAGAATCAGTTTCTAGATGCCGCATCACGCCGCGTTGGGAATTTGCAGGCCCGGTCGAACGTCAATCGGCGCGGGCGGAACATGCAGTCAGGAGACGCCCCCGATCGGATGAGACGATCCCCGGCCATATGCTGTGCCGTCGCCGTCGCACTCGGCCTGAGCGCGTGCAATCGCTCGGCATCCGATCTACCCGCGGCGGACGACCAAGAAACGCGCCTGCCCCCAACACTCACCTCGGTGTTCCCGCTGCGCACGCCTCCCACGGCCCCACCCAGCGCGACCCTGCCACCTCCGAGTACGGCCACGAGCTCCCCCACGGCAACGATCACCCTGACACCCTCCCCAGGACCGAGCGCCTCACCGACGGGTCCACAGCTCCCGCCGAGCGATCCGAGGGCGGGCCTCAACCTCTCCGCGCCGGACTACTCAGACGACTTCAGCACACGCTTCAAGTGGTACGAGTTCAGTGATCCACAGGCCGCCACGAATTTGTATGCCGAGGATGGCTTCAAAGCTGCCGACAACGTGGCCGACCACGCCGTCTGGTGGAGCGGGTCAGATCAAGTGGGGGGCGATGTCTATGCCGAGGTTAACGCACGAATAGGGACGTGCTCAGGCAGTGATGGCTACGGCCTGGCGGTCCGCGTCGGAGGGGGGAACTTCGACCGCGGCTATGCTCTCGAGTTCTCTTGTGACGGGTCGTATCGCCTTCGCAAGTTCATCGGCAATGCAGAGCCCGTAAGTCTGATCGACTGGACCGAGGCCTCCCAATTGCGCTCGGGTGCGGACGCCAGCAACCAGATGGGTCTAATGGCGAAGGGCGATATGTTGTATGTAGTTGCGAACGGTGAGCTGATCGGCGAGACGTCGGACAACGACTACACCTACGGGGGTTTCGGGCTGTACGCCAGCGCAGTCGAGACAGCGGGGGTCGAGGTCGTGTTTGACGATTTTGCATTGTGGTACCTTCAGCCCTGAATGCGGCCCGTCGCTCCGGCTCGGTTCAGGGTAGCCCGACGGGCCGGCGTAAATCCGCGTTGACCGGCACCAACGTGTTCAGCCCGGCGCCAGGCTCGAGACAAACCCGACGGCCAAAAGCCGGTTCAGGTTCCAACCCAGCCATACCGTTGCCCCCACACCGGCCGCAGTTGAGTCCGTTCGCCACGACCGCACTCGGTCTGATCCTGGGCGGCTGTTCATCCGGATTCGCCGTCCCTTCAACCACCCCGATCGCCTCGCCCGTCCAGGCGCCAACCCCGACCTTCGTGTTCCCGACGGCTCCGGCGACTACGACACCCTCCCCGGCGCCCAGCCCTTCCCCGACGCCCGATCGGCTCCTGGGTCTTGGTCCTTACCTTTACCAAGACGACTTCAGCCGCAACGATGGCTGGCCGATCGGCCAGGACAGCCTGGGCGGGACGAGCTTCGCCGACGGCCGGCTTGTGATCGCCGTTCGGAAATCCGGCACGTACCGCTACGCGCAGAGCCCCTCTCCCGCGCTGACTGATTTCTTTGTCCAGGTGAGTGTCCGCCCCTTCTTGTGTGGACCATCGGACGACTTCGGGCTGATGTTCCGAATGGATGAAGACTCAAACCACTTTCGTTTCATTCTCGCTTGCGATGGCCAGGCGCGTGTCGCCCGCGTTCTCAATGGCCAGTCCTTCAATCTCATCCCTCCCACGGACACCTATGCCGCCATCCCGGGCCCGCTGTCCGAGAACCGCCTTGGGGTACTGGCGAAAGGCTCCGACTTCTTCTTCTTCATAAACGACGTTGAAGTGTTCAGCCTGCGCAGCGGTGTGATCCCTGCGGGCGGCCTCGGTCTTTTTGTACACAGCGCTGCCTCCGGACAGACCACGGTCGCATTCGATGACCTGTCTGCGCGGGCCGTCGCGCAAGACCTCACCTCTGCATCTCCGGCCCCTTCAACGCCGCCCAATCCTTCAGGACAGACACCATGAGCGAGGCAAAGCCGTTCCGCAATCGCCTGAATGACCTGACTCCGAAAGACTGGCTCAAGTTCCAGAAGTCCTGGTTTATTCATAATCCCCCGCCGCGACGGAAGGAAGTCCGGCGACACCCAGCCAAGTTCCCGGAATCGATGGCGCAGGAGTTCATCGAGTTCTTCACCAAACCCGGCCAGATGGTTTTCGACCCAATGGCTGGCACGGGCTCAACCCTGGTCGCCAGCCTGCGGGCCTCTCGGCATGCGATCGGTGTCGAACTGAGCCCGGTCTATACAGAGGTCGCGCGTCAGCTGATCCAGGAGGAGACGGCGAAACTCGGCCCGCCTGCAGACGGACTGCGCTGCGAAGTCATCACCGGAGATGCAGCCCGGTTGGAGGCCATCAACCTGCCGACCATGGACTACGTGCTGACCTCGCCGCCATACTGGGACATGCTGCATGCCCGCGGCGCCCAAGCTCAGCGCTCCCGCCGCTCTTCGAACGACCTCGACGTGACTTACTCCGATGATCCGGCCGACCTGGGGAATGTCTCAGACTACGGGGAGTTCCTCGACAGGCTGGTAGAGATCTATGCCTCCCTGCGCCCGCTCCTTCGCCCGAAGGCCTACCTGACGATCATCGTCAAGAACGTGAAGAAGGGCGGCCGGGTATACCCGCTGGCCTGGGACCTGGGAATGCGGCTGGGGGGAACGTACACGCTAAAAGACGAGAAGATCTGGTGCCAGGATGACATTCGGCTGGCGCCCTACGGCTTGGGAAACGCCTGGGTCAGCAATACCTTCCACCACTACTGCCTACAGTTCCGCTGGGAGCCCTAAAGTAAGGCTCCCGTAGGCTCCGGGAGCCTGAGATCACACGGTTTTCAAGTACTGATGGACCAGACTCACAGCGATGGCGCCCTCGCCAACCGCAGAAGCCACCCGGCGCACCGCCCCCTGGCGAACGTCTCCCGCGGCGAAGATCCCCGGCACACTCGTCTCCAGCAAGTAAGGATCGCGTTGAAGCCGCCACCCCTTCGGCCGTTTCCCGGCCTGGATCAGGTCCGGACCGGTGAGGATGAAGCCGGCCCGATTCCGCTCCACGACATCCGCCACCATATCGGTGTGGGGCACGGCCCCGATGAAGATGAACAGGGCCGCCGCTTCCAACGTCTGCGATTCTCCACTGTCGAGATGTTGGATTACGATCGACTCCAACTTCCCCTCGCCATGGACCGCTGTGACGTTCGTCTTGCAGAGTACCTCGATGTTCTCCCGCCCACCGATTTGGTCGATGAGGTACTGCGACATGCTTGAATCCAGGCTCTCGCCTCGGACCAGCATGGTCACCTTCCCCGCGTAGCGTGAGAAGAACATCGCACCCTGCCCGGCAGAGTTCGCTCCTCCCACGACGCAAATGTGCTTTCCCCGAAAGTGGGCGGCCTCGGTCAGGGCCGCCCCGTAATACACGCCGGCACCGGTTATCGCCTCGATCCCCTCCAGTTCGAGTTTCTTCACGCTGACGCCCGTGGCGATCAGAAGGGCGTGACAGCTCAGCTCCGTCCCGTCGGTCAATTCGACAAATCGGTATGGATCCTGGACGCGCACCGTCTTGGCTTCAACCGCAGTCAGGATCTCCACCCCGAAGCGCTTGGCCTGGGCAGTGGCGCGTCGGGCGAGATCGGCCCCACTTACACCGCTGGGAAAACCCAGGTAGTTCTCAATGCGCGAGCTTGTCCCGGCCTGCCCACCGGTGGCCTCCTGTTCGATCATCGCCGTACGCAATCCCTCGGAGGCGCCATACACGCCGGCGCCCAATCCGGCCGGGCCCGCCCCGACGATGATCAGATCGTAGAAGGGCTGCCTGGCCTGGGTTTGCATTCCGACCTTCTCGGCCAGGGCACGGTTGTCGGGCTCGGCCAGGTAAGAACCATCCGGGAAGAAGACCACGGGGAGTCTCCACTCGCCCTTGAGCGTCCCCTCAACCAACTCCTTGGTCACGCTGTCGGCCTCGATGTCCAACCACTGATACGGAACCTGGTTTCGAGACAGGAAGTCCTTGACCTGATGGCTTGACGCCGACCAGAGCGTCCCCGCCACCCGAATCCCGTCATAGGGAACCGGCACCGTCGCCAGCCAGTCGCTCAATAAGTCATCCAGGACCGGGTACAAATTCTGCTCCGGGGGATCCCAGGGCTTCATCAGATAGTGGTCCAGCCCGACAAGGTTGATGCTCTCGATTGCGGCCTCCGTGTCGGCATAGGCCGTCAGAAGGACTTTGCGTGCTTCCGGATAGATTTTGATCGCCTGAGCCAGGAATTCCGTCCCGCTCATGCTCGGCATGCGCTGGTCGACCAGGAACAAGGCGATGGGATCGTTGCGTTCCTTCAACCGCTGGACCGTCTCTAGCGCTTCGCCCCCTGAACCGACCTTAACGATCCTGTAGTCACCCCGGTAGTGTTGACGAAGATCGCGCTCAACGGCGTTGAGCACCTGGGGTTCGTCGTCGACAGTCATGATGATCGGCTTGGCCATGCTCCGTTCGCCTCCCGCCTTTCCACTCGACGCGCCGTCCGTATGGCTCTCGGCCGACCCCACGTGGTCGGCAATGAACTCGATGATCTCTTTGGCCCTCGAGCCGTGCAGCTTGGCCGCCTCGACGTTCCCCAGTTCGGTCTGTGCACGGCGCAGACCGGCGTGAATGCGCCAGGCTATTCGGCGCGAACCGATGGCCGCAGGCCGGTAAGAATAGCCGGGGATCCCGAGGGCGTTCTATCCTAAGTCCCTTTGTGGGAGGTCTCACTGAGCGGGCCGCCCGATAGATTGGAGGACCTTGTACCTTTGTTTGCTTCGCGCGAGCGACTAGTATATGCGATTCCCGCCGCATCGGCGTTGGGCGATGCCGCCGCGGTCTCCCCGGCTGCGACTGCCTCCCACGGATAGCACAACGGCCGTCTTCCGGGCGCGGCGTTGCGCCGGCCAACGATCCCGGGTATCCTAGACCTCACCCGCCCCTCGGGAACAGTCCACACAGGCGACGGATGTATATCGCAATCGAGGGGGTGATCGGGGTCGGAAAGACCTCCCTCGCCCGGCTCCTTCAACCCGTCTTTGAGGCTCGCTTGCTGCTCGAGGCGTTCGAGGAGAATCCTTTCCTCTCGGACTTCTACGGCGATCGGTCGCGCTTTGCTTTCCAGACCCAGATCTTCTTCCTGCTCAGCCGTTATCGTCAGCAAAGGGACTTGGTGCCGCAGGCCGTCAGTGCGGGCGATCTGATTGCAGACTACTCATTCGACAAGGACGCCCTGTTCGCCCGGCTCAACCTCGAAGCCGACGAGCTCGAGACGTACATGCTGGTGCATGAGGCACTGGCGGAACGCATCGAACGCCCCGATCTCACGGTCTACTTGAGGGTGAGCACTGACGTTGCCATGCAACGAATCCAAATGCGTGACCGTCCTTTCGAGAGAAGGATGGAGAGGGACTACATCGACAGACTCAACGCGGCCTATGAGGCGCATTTCATGAGCTCTCCCGACATCAAAGTCCTGACGATCGAGACCGATTCGTTGGACTTCGTGATTCATCCGAGTCACCTCAAGCAGATCACCAACCGCATTCGCTCTGCGCTGGGGATCCCACCCTACCAACCCGAGTTGCCCCTCATAGGAGACAACCCTCGGTGAGGATCACCCGCCGCAAGCTGATCGAGCTGGCACATCGAGAAGCCGACCGGCGGGCGGTGGAAGAAGATATCCTCTCGGCGTATCTGATCGGCTCCACCGTGCGCGGCGAGCCTTTGTTCGGAGGCACAGCCGATATCGATCTGATCCTGGTTCACAAGAACCCGCCCGCCTCCAAGCGAGAAGTCATCCCCCTCTCCGAAGATGTTCACCTGGATATCGCCCACCACGATCGGGCAACCTACAACGAGCCTCGCAGCCTGCGGACTTCTCCCTGGCTCGGGCCCGCTCTCTACGACCCCCTATTCCTCCTCGACCCTGAACATTTCCTCGAGTGGGCTCAGGCTTCGGCCAGAAGTCAATTCAACCGAGCGGACTACCGCCAGGCTCGGGCGTCCGGTCTACTGGCCAAGGCTCGAAGCGAGGTCGGTCAGTTGAAGATCCCCGGCGCTGCCTGGCCTGGGGCTTACCCCACGGCCGTCCTCGACGGAGTTAACAGCCTCGCCTTGTTAGTCGGGGCGCCTGCCGCGGGTCGGCGGCTCACGGTGACCTTAAAGCAGCGGACCGAAGAGGCCGGCCAGCCCGAGATCTTCGAGACCTTTCTGCACCTGATCGGGGCGGCCGCCCCTGACCGTCTGGACTTGCCGGGTTGGATCGACGCTTGGGAGCGCGCCTTCAGGGCGGCCTCATCCGGCTCTTCCGACCCGCGCCTAGCACCGTGTCGAATGCGCTACTACTTGTCCGGCTTCGAGGCGCTGAGCGAAGCCGGCTGGCCACAGGCGGTCGTCTGGACACTGCTCTCCACATGGCAGATCGCGCTCGAATCGCTCGGGGCAGGAGCCGACGGTGCGCGTCCCGAATGGGAGGCCTTTCTCCACGGGCTCAACCTGGAGGAGCAAGCCGCTGAAGAGAGGACGGGCGAGTTAGAAGCCTTCTTGGATGGCATCGAAGATCGCATCGAAAGCTGGTCACGCGCTCATGGTGCCTGAGGAGCTGCAGACGATCACCCCGACCAAGCGCTTCATCACCGTCGCCGGCAACATCGGCGTGGGGAAGTCGACCCTCGTCGGGTTGCTGGCTGCGCACCTGGGGTGGAAACCGTTCTATGAGACCGTCGGCGAGAATCCTTACCTGGCCGACTTCTATCGCGACATGCGCGCCTACGCCTTCCAATCCCAGGTGTTCTTCCTGGTTCGACGCCTTCGAATCCACCGCGCCCTTGTCGATCATCCGACTTCGGCCATCCAGGATCGGAGCATCTACGAAGATGCCGAAGTGTTCGCCCGAAATCTCTACCTTCAGCAGATGATGGAGGAGCGGGACTATTCCACCTACCACGAGCTCTACCAGACAGTCAGCCAGACCCTGCGTCCTCCGGATCTCGTCGTTTACCTGCGCGCCTCGGTCTCAACCGTTCAACAGCGGATCGCCCATCGCGCCAGGACGTTCGAACGCGACATCCCGCAGGACTACCTTTCCCGACTTGACGAGCTGTATGAGGCCTGGATCGCGCGCTTCACGCTCTGCCCGGTCCTGACCGTGCCAGCCGATGACCTCGACTATGTGGCTCACGGTTCCCACCTCGAGTTGGTTGTCCGCAAGATCCACGAGAAACTCGCCGGCAAGGAGGAAGTCGTCATCAATGCCGACGAGGTTTCCAAGGTCGAGCGCACCTGACCTTTCCTCCCTCCGATCGGCGCCTCAAGAGTTGTCGCACATTGCGGGCTGAGGTCGCCAAGGTTCCACACGGGACGCTGGACATTCCACTGACTCCCGCCCGCACTCCCGCCATTGATGCAGGTTCTCCAACAGCATGTAAGTGCAATGCAACACCGCGGTGCGATACGCTTGATTCGCTATCCTGAATCCGGTACAATCGCGCGACAACGGCTCGGACGGATGCCCGATGCTCTTCTGCCAAAGGAGGGGGCCTGATGGATACCATCAAGGTCTCTGCGGGATCGCGCACTTCCGCCGTCGCTGGAGCCATCGCTGGTGTCGTCCGGGAGCACAAACGGGCCGACGTCCAGGCTATCGGGGCGGGAGCGGTCAATCAAGCCATCAAGGCCATTGCCATCGCGCGTGGCTACCTCAACGAGGATGGCCTTGACGTCGTGTGTATTCCCGAATTCACAACGGTCGACATCGACGGGAAGGAGAGGACTGCCCTGCGCCTGGTTGTCGAACCGCGCTGATTACCCCCCTCGTCCCCGGTGATCTCGCCCGCTTACGTGTCGCCTGCGTGTGACGTATAAAGCCGCGTGTCCCGCACGCGGCTTCTGCATCGAGCAGATCACCAGAACTGTTCGCCCTTGCGACCCCCGTTACTTGATCTCCCTCTGACGGATTATCCGCGGTTGAGGACGGGCATCTCGAGCATGAGGGCCTCGAACGCCAGGCGCAAGTTGGCGTTCTTGGACACGTCTTCCAGAGTTCGCTGCGTAGCTTCGACGGCGGACACGATCTGCTCCGGTCCAAGGCACCGGGCGATCTTCTCGACCAGTCCGTCGCCGGCCGGGCCCCCGATTGCGGGAGAGGCCCCAAAGCTCCGATGCATCGCCTCCCGCCACAAGGCGAGCCACGTCTCGAGCACTTCCAGACTCTTCTCGCGTCGTTCTCCGCTCTCACCGCCGCGTGTCATCTTCTCGACGTAGCGGAAGCGCTCGCCGAGCTGGCCCTCCAGGAGCGCCAGCAGGTCGCTGACAATCTGTGCTCGCCGCGAGAGTGCCCGCTCGTCGGTCGATAGTCGGATGGCCCGGCCGGGCCGGCCACCGGCCAAGTTCGCCGCCAAGCCTGCCTGGACCGGATCAACTCCACGCCCGATCAGCCCCTCTGCGACCTCCGCCGGCGTCAGAGTTCGCAAAGAAATCAGCTCACATCGGGAGACAATTGTGGGAAGTACCGCTTCCGGAGTGCGCGCAGTCAGGAGCAAGACGACCTGCGACGCCGGTTCTTCGAGAGTCTTCAGCAGGGCGTTGGCGGCGCTGGGATTGGCCTCGTGGAAGCGTAGGAGAAGCGCCAGCCGCCAGCGACCCTCAAACGGAGCCAGAGCCAGCTGCCGTTGGAGCTGGCGCACCTGTTCCACCTTGAGCACTCCCCCCAGCCGATCCGCTTCAAGTTGATGAAGGTCAGGGTAGGTACCGGCCGCAATCAGCCGGCATGGCCGGCAGTGGCCACAGCTATCTCCCGGCTCGGGGGGCTCCTCGCAATTGAGAGCCGCTGCAAGCTGGAGGGCGAGGGTGCGCTTGCCGACCCCGTCTGGCCCACAGATCAAGTAGGCCTGCCGCGTCCTTGCCTGCGCAAGGTTTCGGCGGAGAAGCCCTACCGCCCAGTGGTGTCCGATCATGTCCCAGGGCATATGTGGATTCTAGCCTAGCCTCCCACTATCCCTCAAGCCGAGGCGCTCTAAGGGAACCAGTGATCGTCCATTGGAGCACGCCGGATCCCCGCGTGTGAGAGTCTTGACGAAATCTACCCGAGATACTAGATTCACACATATTCCCGCGGAGTGCCAAGTGGCCGAACGGTCAAAGGATTGGCTGGGGCTGAGCGCCGCAGCTGAAATGCTGGGCATCCATCCTTCCACCTTGCGGACGTGGGCGGACAAAGGGGACATCCCTACCCATCGGACAGCCGGCGGGCACCGGCGCTTCCAGCGAGCCGAGATTGAGGTCTGGGCCGCTGCCCGCCGGACATCTCAGCCGGACGAGGTTCAAGTCGTCGTCCAGAACGCAATCGGTCGGACCCGCCTCGAGCTGGCCGACGGTCGCCTGAGCAAGGAATCCTGGTACATGAAGCTGAATGAGGCCCAGCGGGCGCGCTATCGCGAGGGGTCCCGCCGGCTTATGCGCGAGCTGATCCGCTGCTCCCGACTCGATCGCGCCCAGGCCGAGGCCGAAGCTCATGTCCTCGGCCGTGAGTATGCCCGCATCGGCCGCCAGGTGGGGCTTAGCCTGAAAGAGGCAGTTGCCGCCTTCCTGTTCTTCCGCGAGTTCCTCTTCGAGAGCATCTTCAACGTCTACGAGACCGCCGGCGTTCGCTTCTCGAACGCCTGGGGGGAGATGCGTCACAAGATCTCCGATTTCACTAATCAAGTCCTGCTGGCGCTGATCGATAGCTACAGCGGCGCGTAGCCCAACTGGGACATCTGCCTTCCTCCCCTTATTTCGGCCTCTGTCCACCCGACCGTCAGGCCGAATTGGCCGGCGCGGTATAATCCTCCCGTTCTCTTACCGCGGTGAGGCCACCCTAAGTGCTGGATCGTCTGCTCTCAAGCCCCATTCTCTCTCGAATCCGTCGCAATCACGGGCTGGAACATGCCACGATTCACATGCTGAGCCAGCGTTATCCCGGAACACCGCTGGTGGGTCGATCGGATGCACGCGGCTTCTTCCTGTACACCCAGCTACCGATCGAGGCGGTCCGTCAGTCCACCACGGAAGCACTGGAAAGGATGCGGGCCGGAGAGCATCGCCTGGCGATTCACCCCAATTGCGGCACCAACTTCCTCACCGCGGGTGTCCTGGCGACCATGGCTTCCTACTTCTCGCTTTATGGGGGCCGCGATGAACGCTGGCAAGATCGCCTGGCGCGTCTCCCCCTGGCCGTGTTCGTAACCTCGATGGCCCTGATCCTGGCTCAGCCATTGGGAAATGCCGCCCAACTCCACCTCACAACCCAGGGGGACCCGGAAGGGTTGCAACTGCAAGCCATCGTACCTTTGAGACGAGGGCGTAACAAGCTCTATCGGATCTTCACGTCGGATTGAGATGAGTTCACCGGCCCCGACGGTCTACCTCTTCTACGGCGACGACGAGCTGGCCCGGACTGAATTTATTGAGCGCTTGAGGGACAAACTCGGCGATCGCAGCCTGGCGGACCTCAACACCTACCACTCGAGGTCCGATCAAGACGACCTCGACCAGATCGAGCAGGCATGTGCCTCGATCCCATTCCTCGCCCCGCGCCGGGTGGTCATCATCGATGATCCAGCGCGGTTCCTCAAAGCAGATCCCCCTCGACGGTTAATGCGACTGCTCGAGGGTCTGCCTCAGACGACTGCCCTCGTGCTCAGCCAGACGTTAGATATGAGCCGTACAAGAGGCGACGATCACGAGGAGATCCAACCCCTGCTCGACTGGGCGCAGGCACACCCGGCGGAGGTGCTGATACGGAAATTCGTCATCCCGCGCGGCGCGGATTTCGCCCGCTGGTTGCGCGAGCGGGCAACTTCCTGCGGGGGGGAGATCGAGATGAGTGCTGCCCAGCTGCTGGCGGAGCACGTGCTGGGTGACCCCTACCTCGCCGACAACGAGCTGCTCAAGCTACTGGACTACGTCGACCGACGGCGCCCGATCGAGATCGCCGACGTGGAACGCCTTACGCCTCTGCACGGGCAGAGCGACGTCTTTGCCACCGTCGACGCCATCGGCGAACGAGACGGTCGCAAGGCGATCGCCGGACTACAGCGATTGTTGCAAGGCGACGACCCGCATTACGCCTTCCATATGATCGTCCGTCAGTTCCGTCTTCTGTTGCTGGCGCGCCAAGCCCTCGACGCCGGCGTCGACCCGCAGGACGCACTGCGCGTCCATCCGTTCGTCGCCTCCAAGGTCACCGCCCAGGCGCGCAGGTTCGGGCGCCCCATGCTCGAACGCGTGTATCACAGGCTCCTGGAGATCGATGTCGGATCCAAGACCGGCGAGGCGGATCTTGAGGTCGCCCTCGAGGATCTCGTGGCGACCGTCTCGCGCTGAGGTGAACGGCACGCATGGGCTTCTCGGCGGCAGGCAAGAGTCAGTCGAGAGCATGCCTCGGAAGTCTACCTGGGGGAACCAATACGTCCTAACCCATCGGAAAGAGTGCCGTCAATCCATAGCTGGGGCTGGTTCCACACTTTCGGATTCGCGGATCCCGAGCCACAAGTGGTCCGGAAGAACGGATTTGCTCGTGCGCAATTCCATCCTACCGACACCTTGGAACACTTCTTCTCCCAAGGTGGCCGGGTGCACGATGCACAAGGTGGGGGTTTGCCCGTACTTGCCTCGGTAATAGGCCGCAGCCCGCTCAACCCGGTCGGTGATTCCTTTCCGATTGTCATCATCCAGCCAGAGCATTCCGACTCTCATCTCAGCCTCCTGAGCCATTAAGCACGCGCTCAATCCTCCACAACCCTCGCACCGGGTCTTGAGATAGCCAGCAACGCAACCCCCCGCTCGTGCGAAGGCGGATCCGTACCGCGCGGGCGCCAGACGTCGGCCGTTGTGGTTCGATCCAACGGAGGGTCTCGATACTGCGGATGCGATGTCTCCTCCCGCGCCAGGTGAACTCGGAGGGAAAACGGCCTTCCGGGCTCCGATGAACCTGCACAGGCTCACCCATCACAAGTCCATTCATCCTGCTTACCCTCCAACCGCCTCAGCCGCGCTGGACTTTGCCCGCAAATCGCCGGAGATTGAATACGAAAGCGTCGACCGACTTGGCCGCTTGCCAGTCCGAAACTGCCTCATGGATAAGTCCAGATCGGAGGCGGAGAGCCAGGCAGCCGTGAAGGGGAAGGCCCGCCCGCTCGCCCTCAACGTGAACCTCCCCGACTTCACCCCGCCGTTGACGAGCGCCCAGCCCTGAGCGCGGAGCCAAGGTAGTGAGGATTCATCGCCGTCTTCCCGACCGCAGAGGATGATGTGTATCCCCCAATGGTTACCCTGGTCAGCGAGACGTTCAAGACGTTCGCCAGCCATCCGATCCGAGTCGATTAGGCTGACCACGTCGTCGACCGCCAGGACGAGATCCGGGCGAAGGATGCCATACTTCTCGCGCCGCAGGCCTTCCTCGGCGAGCCAGTCCAGCAACTCGAGCGCAAAGCGCGGCTCGGTTGCAAGATCTATCAATGCATGAGGCAAGGCCTCAAGCACCGCCAGCTCGCGGCCGCCCAGGTCGATCCCGAAGAGTTGGACCACGGATTGTCGGTTGGTGAGGCTCAGGGAGACTATCATCGAGCGCAGGAGTTCGGACTTCCCGAAGCCCGGCGTCCCCAGGATGGCGGCGTGCCAGGAGCCAGGCTGGTTCAGCGGTAGAAGAAGTGGGGCGCCCTGGTCGTCGATCCCGACAACCAGGGTCATCCTGGGGATATCACCGATCGACCGGACCAGGGGCAGCAGCCGAGGCCGGTCCGGATCGCCACCTGGGACATCGATGGCGAGGCCGTCCCCCTCCCGGACGATGTGAACCTGAGGCACACCCAGCGCCAGGGCAATCGACCCCTCTACCCGCTGAAACTGCTCGGTCGTGGTCCGGTTCAAGGGGGTTGCCATGTAGCGGACACCCCCCTCCCGGACTTGCCCACCCTGGATGCGGACGGGCAAGGACAGCCCGAAGAGCGCCTGCTCGAGGCGGTTTGCCTCCTCGTTCACGTCCATCGGTCCTTCTTTCGGTGGCCCCAAATCAGCACTCCCACGATAGAACGGGTGTGCTAGTTATTCTACAGAACATTTGTTCGTATGTCAAGCCGCTCCCCGCACACAGGCGGGTTCGAGATCCCTTTCTCTCCGGCGCGAAGCAGTGGCCGCGCGGCAACCCGAAGGTCGATCTCTCACAGTCGGTCGATTCGGCTGAGGATTTCGCCCTCCACCCGACTCGTTGGGCGCCCGTAGACGTGCCGGCGAGCCCCCACAGGATGGCCGAGGCCCATGTGCTACAATTCAGGCCGATCATAAGGCCGCCTGTATGACCGACCTCCGGCCCTCCCCCATCGCTGGAACGTGGTACCCAGGGGATCCTGGAATCCTCATGCAATCCGTGGATGGCCAGCTCGCGGCCTCATCCGTTTCTGCTCTCCCGGGCAAGGTCATCGCCGTCATCGCCCCCCATGCGGGACACCGCTATTCGGGCCAGGTTGCAGCGCACGCGTTCAGGTGCCTGGAGGACACACATCCCGAGGTCGTCGCTGTCGTCTCGCCCCTGCACCAGCCGTACCCGGCCCAAGTCATCGCGACCTCCCACGAGGCCTATGCCACACCACTGGGGATGATCTCGGTCGATCGCGGTCTTCTCGCCCGCTTCGGGGCCGAACTCATGCGGCTGGCCGGGATCCGGTTGGAGACGATCGCCCACGATCAGGAACACTCGTTGGAGATCGAACTCCCCTTCCTTCAACGCTCCCTTGGGTCGGCGTTCCGCCTGCTCCCGATCATGCTGCGAGACCAGTCCAAGCCTGTCGCGCGAGCAGTGGGTCAGGCCTTGACGGCCGTCCTCAAGGACTCCGCCGCGATCCTGGTCGCCAGCTCGGACCTCTCCCACTTCTACCCCGACTCGGTGGCGCGCCGCCTGGACGCCGAACTCCTAGCCAGAATCGAAGCTTTCTCGCCGGAGGCCGTCCTGGAGGCAGAAGATGAAGGGGTCGGGTTTGCCTGCGGCCGGGGCGCCGTCGCCGCGGTTCTGTGGGCGGCGGCCGATCTCGGAGCGAATCGGGTCCAGATTCTGGCGTACGCAAATTCCGGGGATGTGACCGGAGATGCCAGCTCTGTCGTAGGCTACGGCGCCGCCGTGATCTACCGCACGGAAGCGGAAGATGAGCCCTCAGGACCTTGACCCTCCGCGGCCGTCTCCAGCCGGACTCCTCGCGCTACGCGTTGGGTCACGCATTGGATGACCAGCACTCTTTGGATTGATCTCTTGAAACTGGCCGGGGTAGCCATCCTCGTTCTGGCGAACGGGTTCTTCGTCGCGGCCGAATTCGCCCTCGTGAGTATTCGCCGCACCCGCGTCGCTGAACTTCTTTCACAGGGCAACAACGCCGCCGGCTGGGTTCAGAAGGCGGTGAGTGATCCGGATCGATTTATCGCCGCCACCCAGCTCGGAATCACGCTGGCCAGTCTAGGGCTGGGTTGGATGGGTGAGCCTGCCCTGGCTCATCTCATCCAGCCGGTTGTCGACCTATTCCCGGCGACTTTTCAGCCCGGGGTTTCGCACAGCATTTCGGCCGTGCTGGCCTTCGCCGCCATCACCTTCTTGCACGTCGTCATCGGCGAGCTCGCCCCGAAGTCGATCGCGCTGCAAAGCCCCGAGCGGATCGCTCTCATCGTCGCCCGACCGACGGTCTGGACCGAGTGGATCTTCAAACCTGCGATCTGGCTCCTCAACGGGGCCGGGAACGCGCTCCTGCGCTTCGCCGGGTTCAAACCGGCCTCCGGCCACGAGCTCGTGCATTCGGTGGAGGAACTCAAGATGCTGGTGACGGCCAGCGCAGTGGGGGGTGTGGTCGAGTTGGATGAAGAGGAGATGTTGCACGCCATCCTCGACTTCGGCGATACCCTCGTGCGGCAGGTCATGGTCCCCCGGACAGAGATGGTCGCCGTCCCCGCCGATGCCGGCATTGAAACCTTGAGAGAGGTCGCCGTCCAGAACCCGTATACCAAGATGCCGGTTTACGAAGGCAGTCTGGATCACGTCATCGGTGTGGTACATCTCAAAGACATCTTGCGCGTCATGTATGGCAAGGGTGCAGGAGTGAAAACGGCACGCGACCTGATGCGCGAGACGATCTTTGTCCCCGAGACCGCGCGTGTCGCGACCTTGCTCAAACGGTTCCGTACCCGGCAACAGCACTTGGCTATCGTGCTGGATGAGTACGGCGGCACGGCCGGCGTTGTGACTCTGGAAGACCTGCTCGAAGAGATCGTGGGCGAGGTCAGTGATCCTTTCGATGCCGAGCCGGAGATTCAAGCCATGGCCGACGGCTCGTCCCTGATCGACGGCCTGACCTTGATCGATGAGGTCAACGACCACTTCCGCCTGAGGCTGGCCAACCCGCACTATGACACCATCGCCGGGTTCATCCTGGGTAAACTGGGGCGCCTGGCCCAGGTCGGTGACAGCGTCGAAGTCGATGGCGCCACGTTGCGCGTAGAAGCGATGGACGGCCGACGCGTCGCCCGAGTCTCTTTGACACCCAGACAATCGGCCATGGAGGCCCGCCCGGGAGCGGATCCATCGCCTTGATCTACGTCGAGGTCGCGGTCAATCTCTCCCCAGTTCGAGGGACCTTCCACTACCACTTGCCCGAAGACCTGGAGAGGCACGTCCGTCTAGGCCATCTGGTCACTGCGCCCTTCGGGAAGCGGCGCGTCCAGGGTGTCGTTGTCGGCTTCCCCCCCGTCCCCGAGGTCCCCGAGACTCGACCGATCGAAGGTCTGGTCGATCCTGAGCCCGTCTTCACCCCAGGACAGCTCGAACTCGCACGCTGGCTGCAGGCAGAGACAACAGCGGTCTTCATCGACTGCTTGACCTTGATGCTGCCGCCGGGCTTAAGCCAGGAGGCCGATAGCCTGTATCGCTTGCAGCGACCGGACGTTCGATCTGAAAGCCGGACGGCGCAACGCCTCATGGCCCTGCTGGAAGAACGTGGTCCACTTCGCGGACGCCAGATCCAGCATGCGCTGGCGCACCTGCGATGGAAGCCTCAAGCGGAGGTGATGGTGCGAAAGGGCGTCCTGGCGAGAGAGCCCGTTCTCAATCCTCCGAGCGTGCGTCCGCGTCATGTCCGGACGGCCCGGCTGTCGATACCGCCCGAATCAGCCTTCACCGGGTTCGACGAACAGCCTGTCCGATCCGCCGCGGCGACACGGCGGCGGCGGGCCGTCCTCGACATCCTGACAGCCGACGGAGGCCCGGTCGAGGTCAGCCGTATCTACGATGCGGCCGGCGCGAACCTGTCCGACCTGCGTTACCTCGAGGACCTTGGGCTGATCGGCCTGAGCGACGCCGAAGTCTGGCGCGATCCGCTGGCTGGCGTGGATTTCGTCCCCAGCGACGCTCCGCGATTGACACCCGACCAGTCGCGTGTGTGGGAGGTCGTGCGAGAGGCGATCCTGGCCTCCCCTTCGGCCTTGCCCCGTCCCTTATTGCTTCACGGCGTCACCGGATCGGGCAAGACCGAAATCTACTTGCAGGCGGTCGGTCTGACCCTCGAGCAGGGCCGGACCGCGATCGTGCTGGTTCCCGAAATCGCCCTCACTCCGCAGACCATTCGACGCTTCCTGGCCCGCTTCCCGGGCCGCATCGGCCTGCTGCACTCGCAGCTGTCGGAGGGCGAGCGATTCGACACGTGGCGCCGTTGCCGAGCGAGCGAGATCCAGGTGATCATCGGGCCTCGGAGCGCGTTGTTCGCTCCTTTGTCCGATATCGGGTTGATTGTGGTGGACGAGGCGCACGACGAGTCGTACAAGGAGCAGGGTACCGCCCCGCGCTATCATGCGACCGACACAGCGCTGGGGTATGCCCGGATGCTCGGCGCGGTCTGCCTCCTCGGCAGCGCTACTCCCGACATCGTCACAACATACCAGGCGGACCACGAGCTTCTCCACAGGTTGATGTTGCCTCAGAGGATCATGGGACATCGGGAGCGGCTCGGTAGACAGGCCGAGCGCCTGGGTCGTCGTCCACGCTACCGCCCGGATCACGACCAGGCCCTCTCGATCGATCTTCCTCCGGTGCGCGTGGTTGACATGCGTCAGGAGTTGAAAGCCGGCAATCGTTCGCTTTTCAGCCGCGCGCTGCATCAGGCGTTAGCCGAATGCCTGGCCGGGGGCGAGCAGGCGATCCTGTTCCTCAACCGCCGCGGATCCTCTACCTACGTCTTCTGCCGGGATTGCGGACTGGTGCTGCACTGCCCGCGCTGCGACACCCCGCTCACATACCATACCGCCAAGGAGCGATTGCAGTGCCACCATTGCGGCTACGAACGCAGGCTGCCTTCAACTTGCCCCAATTGCGGCGGCCGTCGGATCCGCCAGTTCGGAGCCGGGACACAGAGGATTCAAGCCGAGGTCGAATCCGCATTCCCGCAGGCGCGCACGCTTCGTTGGGACTGGGATGCGACGCGCAGCAAGGGTGCTCACGAATTCATTCTCTCCAGGTTTGCCGGGCTGGAGGCGGACGTTTTGATCGGGACCCAGATGGTGGCCAAAGGGCTTGACCTGCCGTTGGTCACGCTGGTCGGGGTTGTTTCGGCGGACACCGGGCTCAACCTTCCCGACTACCGCGCGGCGGAGAGGACGTTCCAAGTCCTGACCCAGGTCGTGGGCCGGGCAGGCCGCGGCCTGCTTGGCGGTCGGGTTATCCTGCAGACCTACCAGCCCGATCATTACGCCGTGCGAGCCGCCGCGGCGCACGACTATCAGTCCTTCTATGAGCAAGAGCTCGGGTTCCGCAGGAGCCTGGGATATCCCCCTTTCACCCGGTTGGCGCGTCTCGTCTTTCGCGACTCGTCTCCGACCAGGGCCGAAACCCAGGCCCGCTATGTGGGCGAGACATTGCAGCACAAGATCCAGCATGAGGCAGCCAATGCACACCTCATTGGCCCCGTTCCGTGCTTCTACCGGCGCCTCCGGGGGGAATATCGATGGCAGATCGTCATCCGCGCCTCCGATCCGCGCCCCCTGATCCCAAGCGATCTCGATCCGGGCTGGATCGTAGATGTCGATCCGGTCTCGCTACTATGATTCGGGGCGCACCCCACGATCACGGCAGCCAGCGCGGCCCGCGTTCGTGCTGTACACCTTTGATCAGATTCCTAAGAGTGGTGCCCACATGAAAGACGTCCAGAAGCTTCTGAAAGTTTACCCCCAGGCCATCTTCGACGGAAAGACCCGGGCATGCCTGGTCATAACCGTCGCACACCTAAGCTCGTACAACAAAGTCCTTCGCGCCGCCCATAGCGGGGCTACGCGTCAAGGACGGATCCCCTTCGTGGAGGGCTTGCGTGGAGGTAACTGAAAAGCGTCTGCTACTAATCGCAGTCGTTGCCATGTTCTCGGCCGCCTACTGGTACGGTGCGGTCCGACAGCTCCTGTATGTCAATACTGACATGCAGGAGACGGATCAGCTGTCCTACATCGACTACGCAGAGAAATTGAGCCGGTCCCATTTCACCCGAGTCCCCGAATACAATCGGGTCCCTCTCTATCCGTTGATCCAATCGTTCTTCTTGCAGACGGACATGACCGAGAGCCGGTACTTCGAGGTCGGCAAGTTCAACAACGTCGCGCTCTCTCTCGGTCTCCTGCTGGCATTCGGCGTGATCGCGGCGCAGGCAATTGGTGGATTCAGTAGCGCGGTTCTGACCCTGCTGACGGCTTTCGAGGTGTTCATTTTCAAGGCGGGCTGGTTTCAAGCGGAGCTGCTCTTCTACTTCTTGAGTTTCGTCCTGTTCCTCCTAATGTGGCGGACCTTGCAGCGCCCCTCCTGGTCCCGGGCCGTCGGCGTCGGGGTGACGGCTGCCCTCGCCCACCTGACCAAAGCCTCCATCCTGCCCGGGCTGGTGCTTTTCTTGGGCGTCCTTGCTGAAGAGGCCATAGCCGAGCTGGTAGCTGCCCGACGATCTACCGCCTCCACTGCGCTCCGGCGGCGATCGTCTGGTTTTCACAAGCTCCTGATGGCTGGGGGGATCGTAGTTGTCTTCGTGGGCGTTCAATCCCCCTATCTATTGGCCACCAAGCGGGACACCGGCCGCTTCTTCTATAACGTCAATTCCACTTTCTATCTGTGGTACGACTCTTGGCCTGAGGCCGTGGAAGGCACCCGGGCCCACGGCGATCATACCGGCTGGCCGGACCTGCCGCCAGAACAAATCCCGACCCCACAGAAGTACCTCAGAGAACACTCGCTGGGCCAGATCCTCACCCGAATCGGGAAGGGCGCCGACAACGTGCTGGACAGGGTCCGCGATTCCTACGGCTACCATCGGTTTGTGGCGCTCTACGGAGTTTTGGTCGCGCTCGCCGCCGTGGCGAGACGGCAGCAGGTGGTCCGCGGGGCCCGGGAGAACCTCAGCCTGTGGTTGTTCGTGGTCCTGTACTTCGGCGGCTACGCGCTGCTCTACTCCTGGTACGCGGCGATCGCGTCGGGCAACCGACTGATCCTGGGCCAATTCATGCCGTTGATGTTCTGTCTGTTTGTCGCCTTGGAGAGGCTGCTGGGAGACACCCATCTGGCCGTGAAGGGACGGTCGGTGTCTGCGGCCTCGGCGGCTCACTTCTTCGTTTTGATCTTGCTGCTGCCCGATATCTATTTTGTCGTGACCCGGCGGGTTGTGACCATCATCGGCGGCTACTAGTCGTGCGGCGCGGTTGTCGCCCGTTGGCGCAGTGTCGCCAGCAGGCACGTTCCATGGCGATTGACGCCGGGCGGGAACGCAGGGCTCCGTCACAACCGACCACCGGCACGCAAGCAACCTGCATGTATGCTAGGATCAGTTTACAACCCTCGGAATATATGGCATCAGGAATCGCCTCCTTGTGTTTCGCGGTTATCCACTCGAAACAAAACGACTCGGCCTTTGCCGCCAGGCTCTGCTATGTCCACAGAGATCTGCCCGCGCAACTTCAGTCTGTATTCCATCTCATGGGCCCGACGGTATCACAGCCAACCCGATACGATCATTCTCGATTTCATCACGACGGAGTCTTCGATGGTCACTGTCCGGGAATTCCTCGAACGCCATCTTCAGGCAATCTTCGATGGCGACCTCGCCAGCTACCGCGCCACGACAGTGGAAGACCTCACACTATACGAGTGGTACGTGACCCCGAACCGGATTGACGGCCTTCCCTTTCACGACTTCATGATGACGGAGGCGAAGCGCGGGGATACGGCGGGGATGGCTCTCGATCCCCTTCCACCCTCCGGCACCCCGGAGGATAAGGCGCGCCTCCGGTTCGATCTGGCGAACTACCATGAGCAGCGTTACGCCGGCACCGCCATTTGCTCGTACACTCTTCTGATTTCAAAGGGTGGCACGGCCGGGGTCAAGGTCCAGAGTTACAACGAGAGCCGGGTCCTCGTCGACTTCGATGGGGCGTGGAAAGTCGTCCACGTCCACAAGTCGCCCAGTTGGAACGCTCCCTACCAGGCGCCCGGCGCGACGTGAGGCTTGCGAGGCTGGGGAGACTGTCCGGCGCCGTTCGGCCTCGGCGGGGCTCCGCCTGGAGGGCGAGGGGTCCGATCCCGCTTGACACGAGAGGCGAATACTGCTAATTTAGATCCGAGATGGCAACCGCAAACCTGCCCGTGACGAAGAAGTCGAAGCATCAGCTCTGACCGAGTCGTCCGGCTAGCATTGCATGCCTGTACCTAAGACACCAAACCCCGCCGGACCTCCGGCGGGGTTTCGCTTTAGGGTGTGACAAGAGAGGAGAGGTCAAGATGGTCGAGGCGATATGCGTCGAGTGCGGGGCGACTATTCCGCTCTCGGCAGGCCTGGTCCTGGGGGAGATCCTGCCCTGTCCGGAATGTGCCGTTGAACTCGAGGTCACCTCGATCAATCCGGTCCAGGTTTCACTGGCGCCCGAGGTTGAGGAAGACTGGGGGGAATGATGCGCCTGGCGATGATCGTCTCTCGGGTGCGGACGGAGGAGAAACTCCTGCTGGAGGCATTCCAACGGCTGGGAGTAGAGCCCGAGGTGATTTCCGACGATGGGATCGTGCTGGATCCGGTAGAGCTCGATCCGTCGTGGCTCGAGTACGACCTCGTCCTGGCGCGCAGCCTGAGCGCCTCGCGCGGGCTTTACACCACGCGCATCCTCAACTCCTTTGGTGTCAACACGGTCAACACCTACGAGACCTCAGCCACTTGCGCCGACAAAGTCCTGACGACCGTCGCCCTGGCGCGGGCCGGGGTCTCCCAGCCCTCGGCGCGATTGGCCTTCACCCCCGAGTCGGCCACTCGGGCCATCGAGAGGCTCGGATACCCGGCCGTGCTCAAGCCGGCCTTCGGATCGTGGGGACGACTTTTGGCCAAGGTGAATGACCGCGACAGCGCAGAGGCCATTCTCGAACATCGTCAGACACTGGGGAATTTCATCCATCACGTGTACTACGTCCAATCCTATGTGGACAAGGCGCACGGTCGGGACATCCGGGCCTTCGTCGTCGGCGATCGGACGATCTGCGCTATCTACCGAACCTCGTCGCACTGGATCACCAACACCGCCAGGGGCGGAGTTGCCAGCGCCTGTGCAGTAACGCCCGAGCTCGATGATCTCTGCCTGCGTACGGCGCAGGCGGTCGGCGGAGGGGTGCTGGCCATCGATCTGTTCGAGGCCGACGACGGCCTGGTTGTGAACGAGGTGAACCACACCATGGAATTCCGCAACAGCATCGAGCCGACAGGAGTAGACATCCCGGGCGAGATCGCCGCTTACGCGGTGGATCTGGCCACCGTCGCACCCCGCCCGGTCAACAGGTGAAGATGAAACGCACGGCGGCGATCGTCGGGGGTTCGGGTTATGTCGGGGGTGAGCTGCTGCGCCTGTTGCTCTTTCATCCGACCGTCGAGGTCAACCAGATCACCTCACGCAGCCATGCCGGCGAATTTGCCCACGCCCTGCACCCGAATCTGCGCGGCTCGACCGACCTTCGCTTCACCTCGACCGACGATCTGGCCGGCTGCGACGTGCTCTTTCTCGCGCTGCCCCACGGCGAAGCGGCCTCGATCATCGACGATCTCGCCGGAATTGCGGGCGCCGTAATCGATTGCTCGGCGGACTTTCGTCTGCGGGACGCCGAGGCCTACGCTGGCTGGTACGGCCACCCGCACCCGACGCCAAACCGCCTGTGCGAATTCGTCTACGGGTTGCCGGAGCGGCACCGCCGGGACTTGAGCGCCACCCGATTCGCCTCGGGTGTTGGGTGCAACGCCACCGTCTTGAACCTGGCATTGGGGCCGCTGGCGGATGCCGGGTACCTGGAGAGGGTCGTCGCCGATGTCAAAGTCGGGTCGTCGGAGGCGGGGGCTGAGGCCAGCCCGGCTTCCCATCACCCGGAGCGCAGCGGAGCAGTCAGGGTCTATAGCCCGTCCGGCCATCGCCACCTTGCAGAAGTAGAACAGGAGCTCGGCGCGTTTCCGATCCACCTGACCTTGACCGCCATCGAAATGGTCCGGGGAGTCCACCTCACGGCGCACTGCTTCCTCAAACCGGGGTCTCCCTTGAAGGACGAACGCGCGATCTGGGAGCTCTATCGCCAGGCGTACGCGGCTGAGCCGTTCATCCGGCTGGTAGCCGCGAAGCGAGGCCTGTATCGCTATCCCGAACCCGGGATCCTGGCCGGGACGAATCTGTGTGACATCGGTTTCACTCTTGAACCTTCATCGGGCGTCCTGATCGTAATCGCCGCGTTGGACAACCTGATGAAGGGAGCCGCAGGATCGGCGGTCCAATCGATGAATCTCATGCTGGGGATCGATGAGCGCTCGGGGCTGACCTTCCCGGGATTGCATCCGGTGTAGTTGATGCCCAGCAGCGGGAGAACGGAATGCAGTTACATCGGAGAGCCCCCACCCCCTCGATCCCCCTCCCCCGTCATTCGACGGGGGAGGGGGAGTCAGGTGATTCTGAAACACCAAACAACGGCCGCTAGGAGACACCCGATGGGAACAGACCGGATCGTCATCAAGATCGGGGGAAGCTCGGGGATCGATCAGAACGCAGTGTGCGACGACATTGCCGAGTTCGTCCACGGCGGCGCAGGCGTCATCGTCGTCCACGGCGGTTCGGACCGCGCCAACCGACTGGCCGAATCGAACGGCCACCGGCCAGTCTTCCTCACCTCTCCCACCGGCCACGTCAGCCGCTATACCGACAAGGAGACGCGTGACATCTTTGTGCGGGCAACCGACGAGCTCAACGCTGAGATCGTCGCCGCGCTCGAAGCGCGTCGGGCCAGCCCACGCGCTCTGATCCACGAAGCGTCCGCGTTGTGGGGGGAGCGCAAGCTGGCGATTCGTTCTGTCGAGGCCGGCAAGACCCGCGTCATCCGGGATGACTACTCCGGCCGGATCACCGGCGTAGACGCCAGGAAACTGGAGACCCTCCTGCAGGAGGGATTCGTGCCCGTGTTGCCACCCGTGGCCCGGAGCGAGGCGGATGGTCTGCTCAATGTGGATGGGGATCGTGCGGCGGCCGCCGTGGCCGCCGCCGTCGAGGCTGACCAGCTCATCATCATCTCCAACGTCTCGGGTTTGCTCCAGCACTATCCGATCGAGGACAGCCTGGTGGCTCACGTGACCCAAGAAGACCTGGGACGAGCGATGGACTGGGCACAAGGCAGGATGAAGAGGAAGGTTATGAGTGTAAAGGCCGCCCTCGAAAGCGGAGTGAGGCGAGTCGCACTGGCTGACGGCCGCGTAGCACATCCGCTGCGACAGGCATTGGCCGGGGGAGGGACCTGGTTTGACTGACATCGCGCAATTCTCGACGGGGACTACTTGGCCCGAAATCGCAACCGATATCCTCGCGATAGAGGATCGGCATACCTCGGGGGCCTATCCGAAACGGCCGATGGCCATTGTTCGAGGGGAGGGCTCTCGGGTGCGTGACGCCGACGGCCGGACCTATCTGGACATGACCAGCGGCCAGGGGGTTGCTCTGCTCGGTCACAGCCACCCCCGCATCGTGGAGGCGATCCAACGCCAAGCGGAACGTTTGATCACCTGCCCCGAGATCTTCTACAACGACCAGCGAGCGCGTCTGCTTGAACGTCTGGCCGAGCACACACCTGAAGGCCTCACTCGGTATTTCCTCTGCAACTCAGGCGCCGAAGCGGTCGAAGGCGCCATGAAACTCGCCCGCATGGTAACCGGGCGCAAACAGATCCTGGCGGCCCAGCGAGGCTTCCACGGTCGGACCCTCGGGGCGCTCTCCGCCACCTGGAACCCGCGCTATCGCGATCCCTTCCTGCCCCTGCTGCCGGGTGTGATGCACATCTCCTATGAGGACATCGGCGCGGCCGAGCGAGCGATCAGCGCCTCGACGGCCGCCGTTATCCTGGAGGTGATCCAGGGCGAAGGCGGGGTCCACCCCGCCTCGCTCGAGTTCCTCACAGCCGTCCGGGATCTCTGTTCGAAGCGGGGCGCGCTGTTGATCCTCGACGAGGTGCAGACTGGCCTTGGCCGCACCGGCGCGTGGTTCGCCTGCGACGCCATGGGCATACAACCGGATGTGTTGTGTCTCGGCAAAGGCATCGCCGGTGGGTTACCGATGGGAGTGGTGTGTTGGAGCGAGTCTTTGGGGAGGATGAAGGAAGGCTCGCACGGCAGCACGCTCGGCGGCAACCCTCTGGCGTGTGCTGCCGCGTTGGCCACTCTAGATGTGTTGGAAGAGGAAGACCTGCCAAATCGATCGCACGCCCTGGGTGAGAGGCTGTTGAAGGAATTTGGAGGGGCTAATCATCCGCTGGTGCGCGAGATCCGGGGACGCGGACTGATGATCGGCATCGACCTGAGGCAGCGCGTCACACCGGCGCTCAAAGGGCTCATGACCCGAGGTGTGTTGGCGCTCCCGGCCGGGCCGACGGTCTTGCGTTTGCTGCCGCCGCTAATCGTGCAGCAGTCGGAGCTCGATCACGTCCGCCAGGCGATCTTTGAAGTCTTGGAGGAGATCAATGATGGTCGAGACGTCGACTGAGGCCGACACGCGCATCGCGGCCGCCGAGGCCGAAGCGCTGCTCCAAGACCTGGTCCGGATCCCCAGCCTCTCTGGGGCGGAGTCGGAAGCCTCCGATTTCCTCAAAGACTGGATGGCAGGTCACGGGTTTCAGGCGCAAGTCGACGAATCAGGCAGCGCGGTCGGGCAACGAGGAACCGGCCAAATCGAAATCGTGCTGCTTGGCCACATCGACACGTTTCCGGGTGAGGTCCCCGTCAGGATCGAAGGGCGTCGACTCTTCGGCCGCGGGAGCGTGGACGCGAAAGGGGCGCTGGCAGCCTTCGCACTAGCCGCAGCCAGCATCACTCCACTGCCGGGAGTGAAATTGGTTGTGATCGGGGCCACCGAAGAGGAAGCAGCCAGCAGTCGCGGGGCCCGGCACGCCCGGGATCGATATCATCCATCCGCATGCGTGATCGGCGAGCCGAGCGGCTGGGACCGCTTGACCTTGGGCTACAAGGGACGGCTCAACGTGGCGTGGTCATGGTCCGGCGCTTTGGCCCACTCGGCGGGGCCCACTCGCAGCCCGGCAGAGGTCGCCGTCGACACCTGGCGCTCGATCGAGGACTGTGCAAGTGCCTTCAACCGAGACCGGGAGGACGTCTTCCAACAACTCAGCGCCACCCTGCTCTCGGTCCAGAGCTCGGTGGATGGTGTGATGGGTCGGTCCGAGCTGGAGGTCAACCTACGACTCCCGCCCGGCCTCAACCCGCTGGAACTGGAGGGATTGCTGCGAGCACGGATTCTGCTCGGGGAGACGGGCTTCTCGGGGCACGAAGAGGCATTCCAAGCATCGAACAACAACCCGCTCACGCGAGCCATGCGATCCGCCATCCGCGCCAACGCAGGCCAGCCGCGTCACGTCCACAAGACGGGGACATCCGACATGAATGTCGTCGGTCCGATCTGGAAGTGCCCGATCGTGGCTTACGGGCCGGGGGATTCACGCCTGGATCACACCCCAGACGAACACGTGAACCTGGATGAGTACCTTCTCTCGATTCAGGTCCTGCAGACAGCGCTGGAGACCTTGATGGCCGAGCTCACGTCCGCCTCTTAGGCGCACGGCCGAACCCGGCCGCCGGCCGGATCCCTTGTCGGCCTGTGTGCCCTTCCCCAGGAGATTAGGCCCTCAGAATGCAAACCGCCGCCACGAAGGGCGTGCGGGCGATTGGGGACCAGTCTTACGGAGCGCCGGCCGGGAGCCACAAGGGGACCGGTCTCGAGTCACTCCAGCATCGAAAGGAACTGTTATCTCCCGACGCAGCCTTTGGTAGCGGCTTGCGGACTTACTCTACCCTCATTGCCGCACAGACGTAAGTGCGGGCTGTCATATCCCGGGAGATACACTTGTCAGAATGGTCCCGGCCAGCCGGGCACCCTCCGCGAGCGTCCGAGCCGGCCGCTCCAAGCAAGCGCACTGAGCACCATGGACGGATGGTCCCGATCGGTCCTCCGCCCCTCTGGCCGCGACAGGGCTCCCCCCGGCGTTGTTCGCTCAGACCCGAGCCCCGATCTGCTGGTAGATCGCTTCCCGGATGGCCATGACTTGGCGCCGCAGCCCGTCATCCGTCTCGAGCAGGTCGGTGATCTTGTCACAGCCATACATGACCGTGGTATGGTCGCGTCCGCCCAACGCCAGCCCGATCTGCGGCAAGGAAGCCCGGGTCTCCTCCCGGATCAGGTACATGGCGACCTGGCGCGGGAGAGCCACATGGCGCGATCGATCACGACTGGAGAGCTGCTCGCGACTGAGATTGAAATGGCCCGCGACCGCAGCCAGGATTGTCTCCGGGGTCATCGCACCGCCGCGTGGGAGCAAGTCCACCAGGGCGGTTTCCACGAGGTCCTGGTTCAGTGGCATCCCGCTCAGATCGGCCATCGCCAGTACGCGCGTCAGCGCACCCTCAAGCTCCCGAATGTTACTTTGGACCTTGCGGGCGATGACCTCGAGGAGTTCCGGCTCCACCTGACGCCCGGCGCGCTCGGCCTTGGTCCGCAAGATAGCCAGCCGCGTTTCCAGGTCGGGCGGTTGGATATCGGCCGTCAGACCCCACTCGAAACGCGAGCGGAGCCGTTCTTCGAGTGTCACCAGGGCCTTGGGCGGGCGGTCGGAGGAGATCACGAGCTGCCGGTCCTGGCCGTGGAGCGTGTTGAACGTGTGGAAGAACTCCTCCTGAGTCGATTCCTTGCCCGCAAGAAACTGGATATCGTCAATCAGAAGCACATCCATGCGCCGGTAGCGCTCCCGGAAGGATTCGGTCGTGTGGCTTCGGATGGCGTTGATCAGGTCGTTGGTGAAGTCTTCCGATGACACGTACAGGGCCCGCAGGCCGGCCTCGACGCAGGCGTTCCCGACGGCGTGGAGCAAGTGTGTCTTTCCCAGGCCCACGCCCCCGTACAAGAACAGAGGGTTGTAGGCGTGGGCCGGGTTCTCGGCCACCGCCTGGGCCGCCGCCGCACCCAGCCGGTTCCCGGCACCGATGATGAAGTTCTCGAATGTATAGCGGGCATTCAGGTTGGGGTTGAGCGAGGGCGAGACCGTTTCGAGATCGACGCCGATGTCCGCCCTCGGGAGGACGATCTCATCCGGCACGTCTGCCTGCCATACAACAAAGCGAACTTCGGCGGATCGACCCGATAGCCCGGAAAGGACCCGCTGAGCGGTGGACATCAGACGATCTTCGAGCCAATCACGGGCAAACGCGTTCTGCACACCGACGATAAAGACGCCGTCCTCGTAACTCACCAACTCCGCATCGCGAACCCAGGTGTCAAAGACCGCTCGGGGGATCTCGATCTGCATCTGGCCGAGCGCGGCCTCCCAGGTTCGCTTTGCATCCATTGTGCGCTACTCCATTTCCAGGCAACTCCCGGCACTTGTTCGCACGGCGGCTCTTCCACATGACCGTCAGCGGGCCTAAGGTCGATGACGTATCAACCGGCCCGTCCGACAGGGGAGAACCCCACGCGACCAATCATCCAATTCGAGGACGTTTAAGTGACGGTGAACCTGAGCTACTAAGCAGACGCTGCGGGAGAGTTGGCCGCCGGAGAGGCGGTTACCGAAGCTCTACAAGATCGATTCCTCGGCTTCGGTCCCCACACGACATGTCCCAGCAACGGTCGCATTCTAGCAGAACGAGGGAGCCAGTTCAAGGCAACTAGCCTACTCCAACCTAAAAACAATCGAAAGATTAAGAACTGCGAACCTTAAAGGAATCGACCTGCAAACAGACAGAGACAAGGGACAGTGGAGAGCCATGCGGCATCCCCCTCCCCCAACCTGCCTGCCCACAGGGAGCGCCATGTCCCAGATGTGGGGGGGCCGGTGCCGCCAAACTGGACACCGTCGCCCCCACCCGCTTACCTTAAAGGTACGATGTCCCGGAGCCATTCCGGAGAGGTAACAGAGAACCATTCGAAAGAGAGGTTCGCCGAGCTTCCGACGCGCAGCGCATGAAAATTAGAAGTGAGCGCGAAGAGAGAAAACACGCGCGCGTGACAAAAGGGAAGTGGCCGCGCCTCAGGCGCGCGTCAGCACGACCTCCAGCGCCTCGCGCACACTCCGGACCGGTTTCACCTCGAGCGCCTCAGGCCATCCGTCCTCCCGCCGAACGCTTGACGGGACAATGACCCTCTTGAAGCCCAGCCGGCTGGCCTCCCACAGCCGCGCCGACAACTGCGGCACGGCGCGCAGCTCACCTGACAGACCAACCTCGCCCACCAGCGCCAAGTCGGCCGCGATGGGCCGGTCCTTGACCGAGGAGGCGATGGCCGCCGCCACGGCCAGGTCTGCCGCCGGTTCGTGGATGCGCATTCCTCCGACGACATTGGCGAACACATCCTGATCGGCCAGATGCAGGCCGACCCGGCGCGAGAGCACGGCCACTGTCAGCAGTAACCGATTGAAGTCCACCCCGTTGGCGGTCCGGCGCGGATGGCCAAAAGAGGTGGCGCTGGTCAGGCCCTGGACCTCAACCAGCAGGGGGCGTGTGCCTTCCATCGTCACTGCCACGGCCGAGCCGGGGGCGTTGACCACGCGTTCGGCCAGGAAAGCCTCCGACGGATTCGGCACCTCGACCAGCCCCGTCGAACCCATTTCAAAGACTCCGACCTCAGTCGTAGGCCCGTAGCGATTCTTGACCGAGCGCAGCAGACGATAGGTGTGAAGCGAATCGCCTTCCAAATAGAGGACCGTATCGACGGTGTGCTCCAGAACACGCGGCCCGGCGATGGCGCCCTCTTTTGTCACATGTCCCACCAGGAAGATGGCGACGTCCTCGCCTTTCGCCAGAGACTGAAGGCGGTTGGCCGACTCGCGCACCTGCGAGATCGATCCGGCACCAGCCTCGAGTTCCGGCAGGTAGACGGTCTGAATCGAGTCCACCACGACCAGGCTGGGCTTTAACGCCTGGATGTGGCCGATAATGGCTTCCAGGTCGGTCTCAGCCAACAGATACAGGCCTTCCGGGGCCGGGGAACCGCCAGCCAGACGGAGCAGCCGCCCCTTGATCTGGCGCTCGGATTCCTCCCCCGAGACGTATAAAACGTCGGCAGAATGGGCCATACCGGCCGCCATCTGCAGCAACAGGGTCGATTTACCGATCCCCGGATCGCCTCCGATCAGGACCAGAGAGCCGGGCACGACCCCGCCGCCGAGCACACGCGCGAACTCTTCGATCGGCAACACCAGCCGCTCGTCGAGATCCCCGCTGATCTCGCTCACGCGTTTCGGGGCCGAACCGGCTTTGCGAGACACCGTCCGCGGTCGACTCGCCACCAGCACTTCCGCCAGCATGCTATTCCACGCGCCGCATTGCGGACACCGGCCGAGCGCCTTGGGTGCCGCCCGCCCACACTGCTGGCAGACATACTGGACCTTCGATTTAGTCACATGCCCTCCTCAGGAAGCTGCGGAGATTTGCTCGGAGGGGAAAGTGGGATTCGGGCGTGGTCGGGGCCCTGCATGCCGTACAGGCGCGACCGCTTCACTTCCGCCTCTCACAATAGCAAGAGACTTCCCGAGGATTATACGGGGGCCGATCAGACCCGACAAGCGAAACGGCCCGGCGGGCGCGCCGGGCCGTGATTGCTCAACAAAGCCCAGATCTCAGCCGGTAGGTAAGACCTCCTGAGGTTCGTCCTCCGGCTCGGGTTTCACCACGCGTAGGATAACTTCCTCGCCCTCGATTTCGATCATGATCTTGTCGTTGTCCTTGAACTCGCCCGACAGCAGACCGTCGGACAGACGGTCTTCGACCTTGTTCTGGATCACCCTCTTCAACGGTCGCGCCCCCATTTCGGGATCGTACCCGAGCTCGGCCATCTTGAAGCGGGCGGCTTCGGTCGAATCGAGCACGATCTGGTGCTCGCCCAGCCGGGTCGCCACCTTGTTCAGCTCCAGATCGACGATGCTGACAATCTGCTCTTTGGTCAGGGCGTGGAAAACGATGATCGCATCGACGCGGTTGACGAATTCGGGCCGGAAGACCTTGCGCAAGGCGTCCATCAGCTTCTTGCGCATCTCCTCGTGGGCGGTACGCTCTTCGGTTTGCTCATCCCGCGGCAGGGCAAACCCGAGCTGGGTCTGCCGCCGGATGAGCTCCGCACCGATGTTGGAGGTCATCACTATGATCGCGTTGCGGAAATCGACTTTTCGGCCGCGGGCATCCGTCAAATGGCCTTCTTCCATGATCTGGAGGAGCATGTTGTGGGCATCGGGGTGGGCTTTCTCCACCTCGTCGAACACCACAATCGTGTACGGCCGGCGACGGATGGCCTCGGTCAACTGCCCGGCGTCGTCATAGCCAACGTACCCCGGCGGAGCGCCGACAAGGCGGCTCACTGTGTGGCGCTCCATGAACTCCGACATGTCGATCTGGATCAAGGCCTCTTCCGTGCCGAAGATGAATTCGGCCAGCGCCTTGGTCAGCTCGGTCTTGCCGACCCCCGTCGGGCCGAGGAAGATGAACGAGCCGATCGGGCGTTTCGGATCCTTGAGACCCGCCCGCGCCCGGCGGACGGCCTTGGCGATCGCCTGGATGGCTTCATCCTGACCCACGATACGCTCGTGCAGCGCGCCTTCCATCTGGAGCAAGCGCTCCGACTCTTCCTGGGCGATCTGCATCACCGGCACCCCGGTCCACATCGCCACGACTTCGGCAATATCATCCGGGGTCACGCGCGGGCTGTCTTCCGAGCGCTGCCAGCCGGCGCGCATCTGGGTCAGTTTCTCTTCGACATCCGACTCACGCATGACCAATTCCTGGGCATCGTCGAAGCGGGCTTCTTCGAGCGCCACGGCGTGCGCCGCGCGCGTCTCCTTAAGCTCGGTCATCATGCGCTTAAGCGTGTGGGCCTCCGGGCTCTTGTACATCCGCACGCGCGAGGCGGTCTCATCGATCAGGTCGATGGCCTTGTCGGGCAAGAAACGGTCGGTGACGTAGCGCGAAGAAAGATAGGCTGCGGCTTCGATCGCTTCATCGGTGATGATGAGTTTATGGTGATTCTCATAGGGGCCCTTGACACCGCGCAGGATGTCGATCGTTTCTTCGATCGACGGTTCCTCTACCATAACGGGTTGGAACCGGCGCTCGAGGGCGGCGTCGCTCTCGATGTACTTGCGATACTCATCAAGGGTCGTCGCCCCGATAACCTGCAACTCGCCTCGCGAGAGCGCCGGCTTGAGGATATTTGCCGCATCGACCGACGACCCGGCCGATCCGGCGCCAACCAGCATGTGAACCTCATCGATGAAAAGGATCGCCGCCGCCGCCTTCAGCTCGTCGATCACCCGCTTGAGACGCTCCTCGAACTGCCCGCGGTACATAGTCCCGGCAACGAGAGAACCGACATCCAGCTGCAGGACGCGTTTCCCCAGAAGGGGCTCGGGAGTCTCGCCGGCGACAATACGCTGCGCCAGGCCTTCGACAATGGCTGTCTTACCGACTCCCGGCTCTCCGATCAGGGCGGGATTGTTCTTATTGCGGCGGGCCAGGATCTGGATCACCCGCTCGATCTCGGTCTGTCGGCCGATGACCGGGTCCAGCTTCTCTTCCTCGGCAAGCAGGGTCAGGTCGGTTGCCAGTTGGTCGAGCAGGGGTGTCTTGACGGAGGGTTCTTTCCGCTCGGCGCTCACTGGCTTGCTTGTCGCCCTCCGGGCGGGACTTTCCTGAAGGATCCGGCGTGTCTGCCGGCGCACCTGCTCCGGCGTGACACCCAACCGCCGCAAGACATCCACCCCCAGCCCTTCACCATGCCGGACCAGGCCCAGGAGCAAGTGTTCGGTTCCGATGTAATGATGGCCCATCCGGCGGGCCTCTTCGATGGCCAGTTGGAGCACTTGCTGGGCACCGGGTGCTAGTTCGAAACGGCCTCCGGCGTGGCGACCGACGCCGGTCAGCCTTTCGACCATCTCCTTCACGCGGGCTGGATCAAGGCCCAATTCACGCAGCACCTTTCCCGCGACGCCCCCTTCCTCTCGGATTAGCCCGAGCAATAGGTGCTCTGTGCCGATGTAGTTATGATGCAGGCGCTCAGCTTCTTCGTGGGCCAGACTGAGGACTCTCCTCGCCCGTTGAGTGAAGCGTTCCATTTTGTCGGCCACGATCTCTCCTCGCCTCTGATCGCCAATCAGCCCCGGAATTGTCTTATTCTACCAAAGTTTCTCAGGTCGCCCGGGGGATGCTCATTTCCCATATCGGACCGCAAAAGCAATTCGGCCGGGCGCTCCAGATGAGCTGCCCGGCCGGCATCCTCAGGTGGATTCAGATTCCCCGCCACCCCCTTCGGCTCCCAACATGCCTGCAACCGGACCGGTAGCCTCCTCCGGCCGAGCCTCCTGAGGTTCAGGCTCTGATGGCTCGCTCAGCGTCCCGACTTCCGTCTCCGATAGTTCCGAGACATCCGCCTCGGCCTCCTCGGCTTCGAGGGCGGCGTCGAAGTCTTCAACGTCAGCCTCGGGGGCATGCTCCACATCGGGGACGCTCTCGATCCGAGTTGAAGCTCCACCCATCGCGGATTGCCAGTCCAGGTCGGCATATTCCGGCGAATCGACCTTCTTCAGACTCAGGCCGATCCGTCTTCGCTCGCGCTCGACCTTGGTCACGCGCAAAGTCAATACTTGTCCTTCTTGTACGACCTCCCGCGGATGTTCGATCCGCCGCTCGGCGAGCTCGGAGATGTGGATCAGCCCTTCGATGTCGAAGTCTTCGACTTCCGACAGACGGGCAAAGGCGCCAAATTTCGTGAGCTTTGTAATCTTACCTTCGATCAGCTGGCCCTCTTTCACACGATGGACAATCTCATCCCACGGATCGCTTTCCATCTCGCGCAAGGACAAGCTGATCCGTTTCCGTTCGGGATCGACGCTCAGGACCTTGACCTTGACTTCCTGGCCGACTTCGAGCAACTCGCGCGGATGACTGATGCGCTTCCATGACAATTCCGACATGTGCACGAGCCCATCGGCGCCACCGATGTCGACAAACGCCCCAAAGTCCGCCAGGCTGATCACATGTCCGGTGCGGACCTCTCCCGCCTGGAGCTCCGAGATGAGCCGGTCCTTGAGTGCCTTGCGGGCTTCCCGGGCGGCGGCCCGTTCCGAGATGATCAGGCGGTTACGCTGGCGATCGACCTCGATCACTTTGGCCACAATCGCCTCGCCGACCATTTTCCCCCAGCGCTTGTCCGGAGTGTCTCCTTCGGCCCGCCGCCGGCGAGAAAGGCTCACCTGCGAGGCCGGAACGAACCCCCTCAGACGGCCCAACTTGACGATCAGACCGCCCTTGTTGTAGCCGGAGACCTCGCCCTCGAACGCTTCCTGGGACTCCAGCAGGGTCTCGACCTCCCGCCAGTCCTTCTCTTCTTCGGCCCGGACCAAGGAAAGCAGCGTCGTTGCGTCGCCGCCTGTGCCCGAGTGGATCACGTAGACGGTGATTTCCTTGCCGACGGTCAGTTCCGCCCGTTCCGTCTCGGACAGGGCTTCAATCTCCCGGGCAGGGATCATGCCTTCCGATTTGGCGCCGATATCGACCAAGACATCGGTGCCTGAGATACGGGCGATCGTGCCGGTTCGGATCTCTCCCCTTTTGGGGGTTTCGAGTTCATAAGCCTCCCCTTCGAGGAAGGCATCCATCGGGTGCGATTCAGGCTCGGAGGACTGTTCGCCTGCCGATTCTGCACCCGTCCCGATGGTCTGATCTTTGTCAACCATCCAATTTGCCTTATCAGCGAGTTGTCCCGGGCATTATAAAGGTGAACGGAGGTCTTGACAACCTTGCCGTCACCAGATCGACGCCGACACTCATTTCTCTGCCCATCCTGGTGCAAGTTGAACGGACCTCGGCCGCGTCCCTGAGGCGAGCGCCTGAGCCCTTTACAGGAGAAGGAAGACAGCCTCTGGCAACGGAGGCCAGCACACAGACAGGGTCTGGCAGGGCAGCACCGCTGGTCTGTCTCAGCCCGTCCGTCCGCACCCGAGGCTCGCGCTTCCCACGAACGGTTGGGGTATAATGCCGCGCGGAGAACGGTTTCCGTGCCAATCGTCTATCCGTTCACTGCACTCGTCGGTCAGGAGCGCATGTGTCGGGCGCTGGTTTTGAATGCCATCAACCCGCGCATTGGCGGAGTCTTGATTCGCGGGGAGAGGGGCACGGCCAAATCGACAGCCGCCCGAGGGCTGGCGGCTCTGCTGCCCGAGGTCAAAGTCGTGGCCGATTGCCGATTCGGCTGCGATCCAGACCAGCCGACGACCTGGTGCACCGAATGCCGCGAGCGGGTGGCGCGCAAAGAACGGCTCCCGGTCCAGATGCGACGCACCTCATTTGTGGACCTGCCTGTTTCCGCGACGGAGGATCGTGTCGTCGGAACTTTGGATATCGAGCGCGCCATCAAGGAAGGCGAGCGACACTTCGAGCCGGGGGTTTTGGCCTCGGCCAACCGCGGTCTGCTTTACATCGACGAAGTCAACCTGCTCGATGACCACGTCGTCGACCTGCTTCTCGACTCGGCCGCCCTGGGGATGAACTTCGTCGAGCGGGAGGGGATCTCCTTCAGCCATCCGGCCCGCTACATCTTGGTTGGCACGATGAATCCCGAAGAGGGCGACCTGCGTCCTCAACTGCTCGACCGATTCGCCCTGTCCGTTGAAATCCACGGCCTGCAAGATCCGCGCGATCGGGTGGCGATCATGGAGCGCAACCTGGCCTTCGAGGGCGATCCGGTCGGGTTTCGCGAACAATGGTTTGGGCGAGAGGAGAACCTCTCACGTGAGATCACCAGCGCCCGCGAACTAGTGGACCTGGTGACCTACTCCAAGCGTGACCTGGTTTCGATAGCCGCCCTCACCTCCTCATTGCAGGTCGATGGGCACCGTGCCGACCTGGTCATCCTCAAGGCCGCCCGGGCGCACGCCGCCTACGAAGGCCGCACCGCCATCTCCGAGCTTGACATTGCCCTGGCAGCCGAGCTTGCCCTGCCCCACAGGCTCCGCCGGGGTCCTTTCCAGCAGGTCGAGATCAAGCTTGAGGATCTGCAGGCGCGGATCGAACAAGTCCAAGCTCAGGTCAACGGCGGCGAGAGCGAGGATGACACTCCCTCGGAAGACGAGCAGGAGTCGAAAAAAAAAAGACGCCCGCAGGGCGTAGCGCGTGAGGCCTCCGAAGATCAACGTGAGGCGGGCAAAGCCGAGCCGGCCCAGCAGAACCCACCCGAATCACTCGAGGCCCGCTGGTGGGAAGGGGGAGACAAGGTCAAGACGGGCGAGTCTTTCGCCCCACGCCGCATCGGCGGCTCCCTCGATCACCTGACCCGCCATACCCCGGGTCGACGAACCCTCTCCCGGACGACACGCAAACGCGGACGGTATATCATGGCCAGGCCTGCCACAGGCAAAGTCGAGGATATTGCCTTCGACGCGACCCTGAGAGCAGCCGCCCCGTATCAGATACAACGCGCCGAACAGCGTCAGAACGTGGCCTTCGCCATCGAGCCCTCCGACCTGCAGCGCAAGGTTCGCGTCCGCAAAGCTGCGAACCTCATTCTGTTCGTCGTCGACGCGTCCTGGTCGATGGCGGTCGCTGAACGGATGTCGGCCACCAAAGGCGCGATCCTGTCGCTGCTCACGGATGCCTACCAGAGGCGTGACCGGGTCGGTTTGGTCGTGTTTCAGAAGGACCGGGCCCTCCTGATCCTCCCTCCCACCAATTCCATCCAGCTCGCCCATCGCGCGTTGGCCGACATCCCGGTAGGCGGAAAAACCCCGTTGTCAGCCGGACTCTCACTCGCCTTCGAGGTTTTTCAGCAAGAGAAGAATACCCATCCCGACGTTTTGCCGCTCATGCTTCTACTGACCGACGGTGCGGGGAATGTCTCGACCGGGAACCTGCCCCCGCTGGAGGAGTCTCTTCTTGTCGCCGATCGAATCCGCGAAGCGGAGATCCGCTCGGTCGTGATAAACATGGAGCACGCCGCGTTCGACCAGGGGCTGGCGAGGCAGCTCGCCCATCGACTGAATGGCCCCTGCTATACGCTGCACGAGCTCAAGGCAGAGAGTCTCTACCGCGCTGTTCGTCAGGAGATCGAGGTCGGGGCGACTTAGACCGCTCGGACACACCCCGGGGCGGAAGATCGCTTTGGATCGAATGAGCATGTCCGTTCGGATGGGCGCCAGGAGGCGTGATGGCTGAACCACTGTCTTTTCAGGTTGAACTACCCGGTCCGCCGGGGGAGGTGGAAGAGCGGGTGACGGAAGCCTTACGTGGCGAGGGTTTCGGAGTTCTGACCCGCATCGACGTCAAGGCGACGCTCAAGGAGAAGCTCGGCCAGGACTTCCGGCCGTATGTCATCCTGGGTACGTGTAACCCTCCGCTGGCCCACCGCGCACTGTCCAGCAACCCTCAAATAGGCATGCTTCTTCCGTGCAACGTCGTTGTCGAAGAACACGGCCAGGGGAGCTTGGTCTCGATCATCAACCCGGAGGCGATGATCAGTGTGGGAAGGCTGGCGGCCGACCCGGTCACGTGCGATGTGGCTTCGGAGGCGCGTGCCCGCCTGGAGCGCGTGGCGGCGGCGCTTGGAGAGCCGCCACGTGCCTGAGTTCGGTTAAGGTTCACTGGCTTCTCATACACAAAGTCGTTCCGAAGGCCGTTGAGAAGCTCGGCCTCGCCTCGGGTTCCCGGATGAGACCCTGCAAGCGTCTACTGCTGGAACGTGTAGGTGAGATCCGCTTCGACGGCGATTTCGAACTCTACATGAATCGTCTGGAGTTCGCAATCCAGGATACGCATGTCGTATTCGCCGGTGGCAAGTGGGATAGGACGCGCCTTGGATGGCTCCAGTACTTCACTCGGCCCAAGTTCGTTTTGTCCCCAATTGGTTGCACCCTTGGGGGATAGGTAGACCCCGCAGATCGGCGTGGCGGACTGATTGCTGAGGACGAACTCAGCTGCCACTCGGTCTCCGCCCACATAGACCGAGTCGCTCTCCAGCACCCCACTCTCCGCCTGCAGAACAATCTCATAGACACCCGGCGACAAACCAACGTCGTTGAACTGGCAGACCCACCAGCTTCCCGCCTCACCTCCCCCCCAGGGTTGCCCCGAGATACTGCTGCCTTCGTCCAGGACACCTTCGATGAACCAGAAGGCTGACCACTCCTCTCCGTCTACCATGCCCCGATATTCCCAGAAGGCACATACATAGGTGGCTGTTCCGGGTAGCGCGTACCATAGTTGCGTGGGCTGGTTGTCCGGAGTTACGCCGTCGGAGAAGACGATGTTCGAGAAGCTGGGTCCGCTGATCTCACCGGACCCGCCAGGTTGCTGGGTCTCGGGTACGCTCCCCGAATACTGCTGGCCGGTGGAGGCTGCCTCGATCAAAGGCAAGGCCAGGTTGATCGGTCTCAGCGCGTTGATGAATCCGCCAACCGGGACGCAATTGTCCTGCGAGTCGATATCGCCGTCGCGGTCGGTGTCGGCCAGCGGTCTGCAGTCGACGGTCTGACCGCTTTCGGATCCGGAGGTGACGATCGTCGGGATGCCGATCAAGTGTCCCTCGGCGTCTGCTCCAAGCCCGCCGCTATTGCCGCCGGCGATCGTGGCGTCCGTCTTGATCCACGCCCTGCCGGCAACGCCTCTTTCCAATGTGAATCCGCTTACCGCTCCCTCGGTGAGGGTGATCGTTTCTCCCCCGATTCCGGGATAGCCCAGTATCCGTAGCCGATCGCCGATTTGGACTTCGTCGGAGTTGCCGGTGACGGCGTAGGCGAGAGTGAGATCGACAGGCTGTCCATTGAGATCCGAGACAATCCGAACGATGGCCAGATCCATGGTCGGATCTGTTGCTTCAACTTCCGCCAGATACTGAACTTCCGGGAGCTGATCCGGCCGGCTGGACAGGGCAATCCCGAGCGCATCGTATTCGAACACGCTCCGGTCGACGACATGGTTGTTGGTGAGAATCAAACCATCGGCAGTGACCACCGAGCCCGAACCACTCCATATGGGCGACCACTTATCCCCCTCTCTGACCATCGCCAGGACCTGGACCGTAGCCTTAACCAGGGCTTCAATTGGATCCCCTGGCTGCTCGCTGGGTTCAATTGCGGTGGGTTGGGTCCCGAGATCCTCGCCCTGAGGACCAAGCGCCTGCGAGATGGCACAGGCCATCGCCAGGATCAGCCCGGCCGACAAAACGACCAACCGATGGCCCTTGCCGATGCTCCAGATGCTGTCACCCATATTGCCTTCTTCGCCGGCGACGGTCGACGCGATTGGTGTTCCAGGTGGGGCCTAGTATAATAACAGGTTACTCGCATTCGCAAGCACCTAGGATAGGCGAACAAGCGGACGAGTAGACAATCCTATGAGTGCGGTTTACCTGGAGGGTTTTCTATGAACCCCCGTCTTACCCGGTCAGCTCTCGCGGCCGCCGCCATGGCGATCGCCATCTTGGCCTGCTCGCTGGGAGCAGGCGGAGGCACCACCCAGCCGCCGACGCAGCCAAGCGGCTCAGGCGGAGGCGTGCCCATCTCCAAGGCCACTCCCAC
>Ga0209641_10000318_pt1 | contig 43856 bp, 40 predicted proteins | sample RifCSP16_1_FD_184022 | JGI IMG/M metagenome (GOLD analysis project Ga0209641, IMG submission 184022) | Soil microbial communities from Rifle, Colorado - Rifle CSP2_sed 16_1 (SPAdes) (version 2) | ecosystem: Environmental > Terrestrial > Deep subsurface > Rock core/Sediment | place: Rifle... | reverse complement strand
GGGACTGAGGGAACCGCGAGGTTCCCTGACCGCGTCGCAGAAGTCAGCAGAGGGCATAGTAGGCATGGGAACGTCATGCCGAAGGCCCGAACGGTCCCCGGAAGGGGTTAAAGGGAGCGGCGAGTAGGGCGCGCGACTCATGGACGGAGAGCGGCAGAAAACAGGAGAGCAGTTGTCCTTACCGGGAACGGGTAGGGGTGAAGCCCCGAGGGTTGCCGGAGAAGGGACCGAACCGTCCACGGCGAAACGTGAAGCCGAAAGCCCGGCGTCAACCGAGCACCTGATGGAGGAGGTCTGTGAGCGAGAGAACCTGAAGAAGGCGTTGAAGCGAGTCAGATCGAACAAGGGAAGCCCCGGCATCGACGGGATGACGGTCGATGAACTGCCGGGATACCTGAAGGAGCAGTGGCCGACCCACCGGGAGCAACTGTTGAGCGGGACCTACACGCCCAAGCCGGTAAGACGGGTCGAGATCCCCAAAGGGGGAGGCGGGGTGCGCAAGTTGGGCATCCCGACCGTTCTCGACCGTTTTATCCAGCAGGCGGTGATGCAGGTGCTGCAAGGCAGGTGGGACCGGACGTTCTCCGAGCACAGCTTCGGCTTCCGGCCGGGGCGCTCGGCGCATCAGGCGGTGGCCCGGGCGCAGGAGTACGTCGCCTTGGGAAACCACTGCGTGGTGGATATCGACCTGGAGAAGTTCTTCGACCGGGTGAACCACGACATCCTGATGGGCCGGATCGCCAGGCGGGTGGCGGACAAGCGGTGCTTGAAACTCATCCGGGCGTTCCTGAACGCCGGGGTGATGGAGAACGGGTTGGTCAGCCCGACCGACGAGGGGACGCCACAAGGCGGTCCCCTGTCGCCCCTGCTGTCGAACATCGTGCTGGACGACCTGGACAAGGAACTTGAGCGACGCGGGCACCGGTTCGTGCGATACGCGGATGACGCGAACATCTACGTCAAAAGCGAACGGGCCGGGCAGCGGGTGATGGAGAGCATCTCGTCCTTCATCACGAAGAAGCTCAAGCTCCGTGTGAACGGGGAAAAGAGTGCGGTGGCGAAAGTGGGGAAGCGTTCCTTCCTTGGCTTTGGCTTCCTGAACCCGAAGGCGCCAAGAAGGCGGATTGCGCCCAAAGCGCTGAAGCGGTTCAGGGAGCGGGTCCGGGGATTGACGCGTCGGACGCGGGGGGTGAGCATCGGTCGGATGGTCAAGGAACTCTCGACCTATCTGATCGGATGGCGAGGGTACTTCGCCTATTGCGAGACCCCCTCGGTGCTCGGGAATCTGGACTCGTGGGTCAGGCGGCGATTGCGCTGCGTCGTCTGGAAGCAGTGGAAGCGGGGGCACACCCGGTTCGCGGAGTTAAGGAAACGGGACGTGAACAGAAACCTTGCGGCCAAGGCCGCTGGGAGTGCTCACGGCCCGTGGAACTTAAGCCGCAGCCCCGCTCTCAGCTTCGCGCTGCCAAACACCTACTTCGACTCGCTCGGTCTTCCGACATTGGCGGCACGGAGGATCGCTTAACCAACCGAACCGCCGTGTACGGACCCGTACGCACGGTGGTGTGACAGGGAAAGCGGGCGACCGCCTACCTATGTCGATTTTCCTGCGCGGGGATCAGCCCGGCCCGCGGAATCCCGCGGCCCGGACCTTGGGCTCCACCTGGTCGGCGTACTGGGCGAAGTTCTCTTCGAACATCCCGGCAAGTTTCCGCGCCGTCCCGTCGTAGGCCGCCCGGTCTTTCCACGTCGACCTCGGGTCCAGGACCCCCGGCGGCACGTCCGGGCAGCTCCTCGGAACGCGTAATCCGAACACCGGATCCTCCCGCATCTCGATGTCGTCCAGCTTCCCGGAGAGCGCGGCCCGGAGCATCGCCTTCGTGTGGCCGATGTCCATCCGGCGCCCCGTGCCGTACGGACCGCCGGTCCACCCCGTGTTGACCAGCCAGACCCTGACGTTGTGCGTGGCGACCTTCTCCCCGAGGAGCTTCGCGTAGACGGAAGGGGCGAGCGCCATGAACGGTCCGCCGAAACAGGTGCTGAACGTCGCCTGCGGCTCCACGATCCCCCGCTCGGTCCCGGCGACCTTGGCCGTGTAGCCAGAGAGGAAGTGGTACATCGCCTGGTCGGTTGACATCGAAGAGATCGGCGGAAGCACGCCGAAAGCGTCCGCCGTCAGCATCACGATGTGCTTCGGGTGGCCGACGGCGCCGTGGGGGGCCACCCGGGGGATGGAGGAGAGCGGGTAGGACGCACGCGTGTTTTCCGTGAGGGTCGCGTCGTTCAGGTCGATCCGCCGCTCCTCGATGTCCATCCCCACGTTTTCCAGGATCGTACCGAACATCCCGGTCGTCGCGTGGATCTCCGGCTCCATCCGGGGGGAGAGGTTGATCACCTTGGCGTAGCAGCCCCCCTCGAAGTTGAACACGCCGCGGTCGCTCCAGCCGTGCTCGTCGTCGCCCACCAGCGTCCGCTCCGGGTCGGCGGAGAGGGTCGTCTTCCCCGTTCCCGAGAGACCGAAGAGGACCGCCACGTCCCGGTCGTCGCGCCCGTAGCTTGCCGCGCAGTGCATCGGCAGGACGCCCGCCGCGGGGAGCAGGTAGTTCATCACGGTGAAGATCGACTTCTTGATCTCCCCGGCGTACAGGGTGCCGCCGATCAGCACCTCCTTGCGCCCGAAGTGGATCAGGATGAAGACCTCGCTCCGCGTCCCGTCCATCTCGGGGCGGGAGTGGAAGCCGGGCGCGCTGATGACCGTGAATTGCGGGATGTGACGCGGGAGCGCCTCCCGGTCCCTTACCGGGAGGAACATGTTCCGGGCGAACAGGGCGTGCCACGCCATCTCGGTGATGACCCGGATCGGGAGCCGGTGCCCTTCGTCCGCCCCCACGTGGCAATCCTGGACGAAGAGCTCCCTCCCTTCGAGGTAGGAGAACAGGCGCGCCCGGAGCGACTCGTACTTGTCGGCGGCGAAGGGGCGGTTCGTCTTTCCCCAGTGGATCGACCCTTCGCTTCCGGGCTCCCGCACGAAGAACCGGTCGTTGGGGGACCGGCCCGTGTACTCGCCGGTCCGCACGACGAGGGGACCGGACGCCGCCAGGTGCCCTTCGCGGCGCCGCAGCGCCTGCTCGAGCAGCGCCGAACGCGAGAGGTTCCACCAGACGGCCTCGGCCTTCCGGATTCCGTGGAAGGAGAGATCGTCGGCCCGGTTTCCGTTCTTGTGTTCCCGCAAGGCGAGCCTCCTCTTTTCCGTCGATCGACCCGAAGGGGTTCGCCCGATTTTACCACTCCGCGCGGCGATGTTCTCCCCGGTTGGCCGGCTTACCGCCCCCGGAACCCGACGTCCACTTCGACTCCCGGCGAGAGCGGCCCGGACGGCCGTCGGGACGCGTGTTCGAGGGATCGTACTTTCCCCGGCGGGACACCATGTCGGGGTGGACCATGGAGAGCGCCGCCGCGCCGTGCGCTTGCCGCAGGTCGAGGTTCGTCGGTGTGCCGGCGCCGTACCCGGAGCGGAACGGATGGTCCTCCACCACCGGGAGGTGTTTGCGGATGAGCCGTTCGATCCCGGCGAGGAAGGGGCGCTCGTCGAAGGAGCAGAACGAAAGGGCGATGCCCGATGCGCCGGCCCGTCCCGTCCGGCCGATCCGGTGGACATAGCTTTCCGCTTCGTTCGGGAGGTCGAAGTTGACCACGTGCGACAGGTCGACGATGTCGAGGCCCCGGGCGGCGATGTCCGTCGCCACGAGCACTCTCGTCACGCCCCGCTTGAAGCTCGCCAGCGCCTTCTCGCGGGCGTTTTGCGACTTGTTGCCGTGGATCGCCTCGGCCCGGACCTGGTAGCGCTCGAGCTGCTTCGTGACCGCGTCGGCGCCGTGCTTGGTGCGCGTGAAGACCAGCGCGTTCTTGACGGATGGGTCGTCCAGAAGGTGCTTGAGCAGCTTGATTTTTTCCGATTTTTCCACGAAATGGACCCGTTGCTCCACCGCCTCGGCCGGGGTCGCCACGGGGGTAACGGCCACCCGGACCGGGTTGCGAAGGATGGTGTCCGCGAGCCCCTGGATTTCCCTCGGCATCGTGGCCGAGAAGAAGAGGGTCTGCCGCTTCGCGGGCAACTGGTCGATGACCCGCCGGATATCGTGGATGAAACCCATGTCGAGCATCCGGTCGGCCTCGTCCAGGATGAAGGTTTCGACGGTCCGCAGGTGGACGAGCCCCTGCGACATGAGGTCGAGCAGGCGTCCGGGCGTCGCCACGAGGATGTCGATCCCCCGCCGGAGGGCCTGCGCTTGCGGTCCCTGGTTCACGCCGCCGAAGACGATGGCGTGCTTGAGGGCGGTGTGCTTGCCGTACGCGCCGAAGCTCTCCGCGATCTGGGACGCCAGCTCCCGCGTCGGCGTGAGCACGAGGACGCGGATGGGCCGCCGCCCGGTCCCTTTCCAGGGCGTCTCCTGGAGGCGGTTCAGGATCGGAAGGGCGAATGCCGCCGTCTTCCCGGTGCCGGTCTGCGCGCAGCCGATGAGGTCTTTCCCCTCGAGCACGATGGGAATCGCCTGTTCCTGGATGGGGGTCGGGGTGGTGTACGACTTCTCCGCGACGGCGCGGAGGATCTCGGGGCGGAGCCCGAACGGTACGAACGACGTGTTCTTTTCCAACGGTTGCGGTTCCTGCATGTTCTTCACTTCTCCTTCGAGTTTTTCACCAAGCACAAGCCGGTGGGCGGGCGGTGTGCCCGTCCGATCTTCCGCGTGGTGAAATCTCGGGAGAAGCGGGGGAGCCCGGTCGGTGACCGGGCCTGCTCCTTCGAAAGGACCCTTTGGGAGAGGATTGCGTCTCGGGATATTTGAACTTACGTCAAGATAGCACTTCGGCTTCGAATCCGCAAGCGAAGATATTCCGCGAAGATATTCCGCTCGATTCCCTGCGTTCCGGAGGGATTCCGGCCGAACGGGATTCCGCGGCCCCCGGTTTCGTGGTAGTCTATACTCCGGATATATATTCACCGGGGGAGACCATGAAGACGGCGAAGATCTTCCGGAACGGGCAGAGCCAGGCCGTGAGGCTTCCGAAAGAGTTCCGCTTCCGGGAGGATCACGTATTTATCAAGAAGTCGGGAAACGTGGTCCTTCTGATCCCCGCCCGGGGCTCGTGGGACTCCCTCGTCGCGAGCCTCACGAAGTTCACCGACGATTTCCTCTCGGATCGGGAACAACCGCCGGTGCAAAGACGAGGGAGCCTGCGCCGGTGAGATTCCTGCTCGACACGAACGTCTGCATCGACATGATCCGCGGGAAATCCGACCGGATACTGTCCCGACTCCGCCGATGCCGCCCCGGGGAGGTGGGCATCTCTTCCATCACGCTGGCGGAGTTATGGTATGGCGTTGCAAAAAGCCGGAACCCGGAGGGGAACGCCGCCGCCCTCGAGGGGTTTCTCCTCCCCCTCGAGGCGCTCGATTTCGGCGAGGCGGCCGCCCTGGCCTACGGTGCCATTCGCGCTACCCTTGAAAAGGCCGGGACCCCGATCGGCTCGATGGACACGCTGATCGCAGCCCACGCCGTCAGCCTCGGGGTGACCCTTGTGACGAGCAATACCCGGGAATTCCGGCGGGTCAGGCCGCTGACTGTCGTCGATTGGACACGCTGATCGACAGGGTAGCCGTCGTAAATCCCATTTTTGACACTGCGTTTCTTAATTATGATGCCCCTGGGGCCGCTGAGTCTCCCCTCCGCTCCTATTGCGAATAGTTCTTGTAGTACGCTCCCTCGCAGACTATTATCAATGTAAATCAATCATTTGAAATGGGTTCGAGAGAGCCGGACACCGGGGAATAACCGGTGGAACGGGAATTGCAAAATTATTCGTACGGAGAGCTTGTTTATCCTCGATCAATCCATCGTATGAGGAGGCGAGTATGGGAAGGAAGATGGGACCATGTTTTATTATTTTGCTGGCGGCTGTGCTTGCGGCGGCCTGGGCGATCCCGGCCATCGGTGAGACGGGGATCCCGGTCACGAGCGACAAGGTTCTCAACATGTGCACGGATTGCCACAAGAACAGCCGGGGGCTGGTGTCCCGGATCTCCTACCTGCGGCAGGCGCCGGAAGCGTGGGAGGAGACGTTGTGGCGCCACAAGCGCATCCACGGCCTTTCGATCACCAGGGAGGAGAAGGAGTCGCTGATCCTCTATTTTTCCGAGAAGCACGGCCTGGCTCCCGCCGAGGTGGCGCCGTACGCCTACACCCTCGAGAAGCGGGACACGAAGGAGAAGGTGGACAGCCAGGTGATCGTCGACATGTGCGTACGGTGCCACAGCTACGCGAAGACCGCCCTCCAGCGCCGCACGCCGGGAGAATGGACGAAGCTCGCCCACATGCACTCGGGCGTTCTTCCGATGTGGGTCTACCAGCTCCAGGACGTTCTCGACTGGGACGACACGCTGGCCGCCTGCCTGAAGGAGCTCTCGAAGCGGTTCCCCCTGGAGACTCCCGAGTGGAAGCAGTGGGTCTCCTCCCGGCCGAAGGCGGGCGAGGGGAAGTGGGTCGTTGCCGGGTACCAGGCCGGAAAAGGGGCGTACGGCGGCGAGATCACGTTTACGAAGACGGGTGAGGCCTTCTATGCATACGCCGGAACGGTGGAGTACGAGACCGGGGAGAAGCTGCCGATCGAGGGGAAGGCGACCCTCTACGGCGGCTACGCGTGGCGGGCGTCGGGGACCCTGGCCGGGAAGCCGATCCGCGAGGTTTTCCACATCTCCATGGACGGCTCGATGTTCACCGGGGTCCGGTTCGACGACCCGCACTTCGAGCTGCGCGGCGTCGAAACCCGCGCCTTCGCCGGGAGCTCCCCGCGGATCCTCTCCGTGATGCCGAAGGCCCTCAAGGCCGGGACGAAGGGCGCCTCCGTGACGATCGTCGGGACCGGTCTCTCGAAAGAGGTAAACCTCGGCGACGGCGTGACCGTGAAGAAGGTGGTGTCCGAATCGCCGACGAAGGTGGCGGTCACCGTGGACGTCGCCGACAAGGTCGGCGACGGCGTGACCGTGAAGAAGGTGGTGTCCGAATCGCCGACGAAGGTGGCGGTCACCGTGGACGTCGCCGACAAGGCGGCCGCCGGGTACCGGGACGCGAAAGCCGGAAGCGCCGTCGCCGACAAGCTCTTCGCGGTCTACACGGCCGCCGACTACATCAAGGTGGTCCCGTCCCCCGCGATGTCGCGCACCGGGGGGCTGGGGCACGCCGTGAAGCAGCTCGTCCAGTTCGACGCCATGGCGTTCGGCAAGGGCGCCGACGGCGCCGCGGGCACCGGGGACGACATCGAGATCGGCCGCGTCCCGGCCGCGTGGAAGGTCGTGGAGCTTGCAAGCTCCAACGAGGACCACGACGCCGAGTTCGTCGGGACGATCGACAGGAACGGGCTCTTCACTCCGGGGGACGAAGGTCCCAACCCGAAGCGGTTCATGCAGGAAAACAACATGGGGGACGTCTGGGTGACGGCCACCCATGCCGTACCCGGGGGCGGCACGCTCTCCGCCCGCGGCTACCTGCTCGCCACCATCCCTCTGTACGTCCAGAGGCCGGTGCAGTAAGGGGCAGGCGGACGCCATGGGAAACAGCGCGCGGACGTCCGGCGCGGAGGCGGCTCTCCTGCCGCACCGAAGCTTCACCGCGGAGGGGGGCACATATCTCTACGCGACGGAAACCGGGGGACTGTTCCGGATGAGCGACGGGGTGCGGGACGCCTTGTCCGCCCTCGCCTCCCCGGGGGCCGGATCCGTTCCGCCGGAGGTCCTGTCGGACCTCCGGCGGGCGGGGCTCCTCGGGACGGGGGAGAAGCGCGTGCCGGCGGTCAGGACCGCTCCCCCTCCACTGCGGCTCCGGACGCTCGTCCTGATGCTCACCTACTCCTGCAACCTCGCGTGCCGCTACTGCTACGAGGACCGAGAGGAAGGGTGCGTCCCTCCCGCGGACGGGAAAGAGGCGCCGCGGGAAATGTCCCCGGAGTCGCTCCGGGAGAGCGTCCGGTTCCTGCTCGACCGCTCCGGGGAGGACCGGAACGTGTCCGTCGTCCTCTTCGGCGGGGAGCCGCTCCTCCGGTTCCCCCTGCTGCGGGCCGCGGTTCACGAAGCCCGCGAGATGGCCAAGGCAAGGGGGAAGGAGATCTCCTTCTCCCTCACCACGAACGGCACGCTCATGACCGGGGAGATCGCCGGGTTCCTCAAGGAGAACGGCGTCTCCGTGTGCGTCAGCATCGACGGACCCCGCGAGCTCCACGACAGAAATCGCCCCTACGCTTCGGGGCGCGGCTCCTACGACGACGTCTTGCGGGGGATCGCGCATTTCATGGAAAACCGGAACGGATATCCTCTGGCGGCGCGCGTAACGATTGGGCGCGGCGGCGTCGGCGTGCGGAAGACGTTCCGGCACCTCCGCGGCCTCGGGTTCGACGAGGTGGGTTTCGCACCGGCCAGCGCGGCGGAGGGGAGCAGCAAAGCGCTCACCGAGGGGGAACTCGACCGGGTGCTGGACGGTTTCCGGGAACTGGCCGAGGAATACGTGGACGACGTGCGGGAGCGCCGGATGCCGGCGTTCTCGAACTTGACGCAGATCCTCGGCCTCATCCACCGGGGGGACCCGATGCCGTACCCGTGCGGCGCGGGGATCGGGATGCTGGCCGCGGACCCCTCGGGGGTTTTCTACCCGTGCCACCGGCTCTGCGGGGTCGGTGACTCCATGGGCGACCCGTCCCGCGGGATCGCTTCGGATGCCCGCGCCCGGTTCCTCGACGGGGCGAGGCGGCGCCGCGCATCCGCGTGCGACGCCTGCTGGGCGAAGAACTTCTGCGCGGGGGGGTGCTACCACGATGCGTACCTCCGGCGGGGGGACCTCTTCGCTCCTTCGACGCACTACTGCCGGTGGATCAGGGAGCTGTTCCTTCTGGGCCTTCGAACCTACGTTCGCATACAAAACGAAACGCCGACGTTTCTCGAGGTCGTGCTCGGCGAAAGGGGGGTCGCATGAAGCACCTGAAAGGGGTCAACCGCAAGGGGAAGCGGATCGAGAAGGAGAAGGAGGAGCTTCCGGCCGTGGAGGCGCAGGGGGCCATCCCGTTCATGCACACCTGCACTTCCGTATTCAACCCCGGGTACGAGGTCGACTGGACCGGCTCCACGAAGCAGCTCTGCACGCCGATCGAGACCGACCTGTTCGGGACCACGGACATGTACTGCTGGTGGCCGGGGCAGGCGCCGGACACCTACAACAACCCCGACTGGAACGCCGACTGCACGCGCGCGATGAAGGACTGGATGAAGCTCAAGGTCGTCAAGCCGGAGTGGTAGGAAACGGCGGCGCGATCGACGATAGGGAAAAACCTCACGGAGGGAACGAACCGATGAAGAAAGCGTTCTTTTTCACGTTGGTGCTGCTCGGGTCGGCGCTGCTGCTCGCCTCCGGCAACGCCCCGGCACTCGGCAAGGACATCCTCCTGCAGGGGATGATCCACAACCAGTTGAACGTCCTCGACGGCGACACGGACGAGATCGTCGCGACGATCGAAACCAGGGGGAAGAAGGTCACCAACTTCACCTGGGACCCCAAGGACCTCGACAAGGTCTACACGATCACCGACTGGGGGCAGCAGATCGAACAGCTCGACCTCGCGGGGAAGAAGGTGGTCCGCACGTTCCGCCTGGGCGGCGGCGGCGTCAAGGTGCGGGCCCTCGACATCGAGCTCAATCCGGCGAACCCGAACCTGCTGTACGCCATCTCCCTGCGGCAGCGGTGGCTCTCCGACGAGATCGTCGACATGCCGCCCGCGGTGCTGGTGTTCGATCTTACGACCGAGAAGATCGTGAAGGAGATCGAGATCCCGCGCGGATGCACGAACATCTTCTTCGGGTACGACGGGACCGAGTTCTACCTCACGGGTCGGGACGTCTACGTCTACGATCCCACGACCGGGAAGCAGGTGAACTTCCTGGGGCTCGCGCACCCGACCGTCACCGGGGTCGACCCGCAGATCTCCCTGAACATCTGGCGGCTCCACGACCAGTCGGGGATGGCGATGGTGCTGGTCGGCAGCCTGGCCACGGCGAACAACCTCCCGTACCAGGGGTACTACACGATCGACCTGAAGAAGAAGAGCACGGAAGGGTCGATGAACCTCGTGACCGACATCGGGCCCCTCTACAACCAGTTCTCGGCGGTCGTCTCCCCCGACCGGAAGTTCTACTACATGGTCCTCAACAAGGTGGAGAAGCGGGACTTCGCGACGAACCGGCTGCTGGCCACCGCCGACGTGGACAAGAGCTACTACTCGATCCAGATCAGCTCCGACGGGAAGAAGGTGTACCTGGGCGGCGGCGGCGACTCGATCCTGGTCTACGACACCGAAACGATGAAGCTGTTGAAGAAGCTCGATACGCAGGGGGACGCGGTCCTCACGCACTTCCGCGTCCAGAAACGGTAGGGGCGTATCGACGTGCTTCGGACGAAGAACGACAGGGCGGCGTCTCCGCGGGACGCGGCGGGGTGCGGGGTGGAGATCTGCCTCTCCTTCCCCTTCCTCGACGCGCCGCCGTACGCGGTACTCCGCGGGGAGGTTCCCTTCGCGGAGCTGCTCTCCGGCCCTCACGCCGCCCTCGCGGAAGCGCTTTCCCGGCACCTCCCCGGGGCGGCGCCTGCCCGCTTGCACGTCGGCAGCGATACGTGCGAGCGCCTCCTCCCGTCCCCCCGCTCCCTCGGGACCTGGATCGACGCGGCCCGTGGGGCGGGGTGGACGGTTACCCTCGTCCTGCCGCCGCTGGGGCGGGACGGGCAGGCGCGGGCGCAGGAGTGCGTCCGTGCCCTGGAACAGGCGCCGGGGGCGGAAGTCGTCGCGAACGACTGGGGGACCGTCCATCTCCTCAGGTCGCGCCACCCCGATCTCCGGATCGCCCTGGGACGCCTGACGCATAAAGTCATGCGCGACCCCCGGCTTGCGGACCTCTTCGATTCCCCCCAGGCCCCCATGGCCGCACGATCGGCGCTCTGCCGCTCGGGGGAACTTGCGCCGGGTTTCCGGACGCTGATGGAGCGGTACGGCATCGGGCGCCGGGAGATCGATCCGTTCCTTCAGCCGCTGGAGGAGGACGAGTGGGAAGGCCGGGACGAGCGGCTGTCGGTGCACCTGCCGTACCAGCTCGTGACGATGGGTCGGGGGTGCCTTCCGGCGGCGATGCACGGGGAGGGAAAAGGGAGGTTCGTCCCGGGCGGCCCGTGCCGGACCGAGTGCGCGAAGTACGCCGTCGAGTTCCGCGTCCCCGTCCCCGGGGGGAACGGGGCGGGGAGGCACCTGTTGTCTCTCGGGAACGCCCTCTACCACGCCGTGCCTCCGCCCGTTTCCGAGAGGGTGCTCTCCCGCCTTCCGTCCGGGGGACGGGTGGACCGGGTCGTCGTCACCGTCCCGGGGACCGGGAGGATGCCTTCGTGACGAGGCTCACCGTGCCGATCAGTCACCCGGAAGAGGTGGAGATGCTCGCCGCGGGCGGGGCGGGGGAGTTCTTCTGCGGTTACGTTCCCCCGGAGTGGCTCGAGCGGTACGGCGGGGCGTTCTGGCTGAACCGCCGCGGCCCCGTGGCGGGGAACCTCCTCCAGCGCGACGACGTTTCCCTGCTGGCGGAACGGTCGCACGCGCGCGGCATCCCGGTGTACGTGACGTTCAACGCCCCGTACTACGCGCCGGAGCAGCAGGAATTCCTTCTCCCGCTCATCGGCCGGCTCGCGGGGGAGTCCGGGATCGACGGCGTCATCGTCTCCGACGTCGGGTTCCTCGTGGAGCTGCGGCGCGCCTTGCCGTCCCTTCCCGTCCACGCAAGCTCCGTGATGGCGTCGCGGAACCCCGGGATGGTCGACTTCCTCGCGGAGCTCGGGGCAAGCCGCGTGATCTTCCCCCGCAGCCTCGGGGTCGACGACATCTCCACGCTCTGCGCGGCCGCGGCGGGACGGCTGGAGACCGAGGCGTTCGTCCTGAACGAGGGGTGCGTCTTCGAGGAAGGGTATTGCATGACGACCCACCGCAGCGTGGGCGCGCTGTGCGTGCAGCTTCCGGACGTCCCGCACCGGGTCCTCCCGTTGACTCCGCATGCAGCAGCAAAGCTCGACGGGGAGGACCGCCGGCCCGCCCGCGAGATGATGGGCGCGTTCCGGGACTGGGTCTGGTTCCAGAACGGGTGCGGGAATTCGGTCACGGAGCGTGGGATCCCGAACGGCCCGTGCGGACTGTGCGCGCTGTTCGACCTCGTGGCCACGGGCGTGACCTCCCTGAAGATCTCCGGCCGGAGCAGCTCGAGCTTCCGGAAGCTTGCGAGCCTCCGGATGGCCCGCGCCGTCCTCGACCTGGTGGAAGGCGGCGCTTCGCGCGAAGAGGCGGCGCGCGAGGCGGTCGCGATCCGGAACACGCCGGAGTTCTGCAACGCGGGGTACATGTGCTACTACCGGGAGAAGGCGTCGTGACGCGGCGGCTGGCCTCCTTGTGGAGATTCGTGCTTCCCCAGCGGGGAATTCTCGCCGCGACCTTCGTCCTTTCCCTCCTCGCAACGGCGGCTTCCCTGTACGCTCCGTTCCTGTCGAAGAGGCTGGTGGACGACGTCATCCTCCGGGGGAACTGGGCGGCGCTGCCTCCCCTGCTCCTCACCATGGTCCTTTTCGCCGCCGCGGGGATGGTCCTCGGCGGCGTCAGCAGCTATCTCTACACGCGGGGGTCGTCGAAGATCCTCGTCGCCATGCGGGTCGCCCTCTTCGAGCACCTGGAGCGCGCCGAGATGCGCTTCTTCGGCCGGACGCGGGTGGGGGAGATCGTCGCGCGGCTCAACAACGACATGGTGGAGGTCCAGGGGATCCTGGTGGACGTGCCGATGGCCTTCGTCACCAGCTCCGTCCGGCTCGTCGTCGCCTCCGCCATCCTGATCGCCATGTCCTGGTCCCTCTTCCTCGTGAGCAACGTCCTCGTTCCGTTGGGCGTGCTCGGCCTCTGGCTGACACGCGACGTCATCACGGGGATGAGCCGGGAGCTCCGGGAGAAGAACGCAGCGGTGGGGTCCCGCATCATCGACACCTTCACGGGAATACGCCTGGTGCGGTCCAGCGCCACGGAAAGCCAGGAGCTGCGAAGGTTCGAGCAGGAGAACCTGTCGCTGGTGCGCTCGGTCCTCCGGTTCCAGGCGATCTTCTCCCTCTCGCGCGGGATCCCCTCCTTCGTGCTCGGGTGCTCCGCCACGCTCGCATTCCTCTACGGCGGCTCGATGGTCCGGGACGGCCTGATCTCCGTGGGGACCCTCGTCGCGTTCACCGCCTTCCAGGTCCAGGTGATCTCGCCGATCCAGAACCTCCTGGGCCAGTACGCGGCGCTGCGGAAAGGGAGGGCATCCCTGGAACGCGTGTTCGAGTTCTTCGACGTCCCCGCGGAGGCGGACCCGGAAGGGGCGGAGGAGTTCGCCGCCCTGAAGGAAGGGATCGTCTTCGACGGGGTGGTCTTCGCCTACGCCGGGGAGACCCGCGTCCTCGACGGCCTGTCGCTGGCCATCCCCGCGGGGAAGACGGTGGCCCTCGTCGGGGAGAGCGGCGCCGGAAAATCGACCCTCGTGGACCTGCTCCTCCGGTACTACGAGCCGCAAGGGGGGGAGATCCGCATCGACGGCGTCCCCCTGGGACGGATCCGCCGCGCGACGCTCCGGCGGAAGGTTGCCCTGGTCTCCACCGAGCCGTACCTCTTCCACGGCACCCTCGAGGAGAACATCCGGTACGGGGCCCCCGACGCCGATCCCGCGCGTCTCGCCGGCGCCCTCGCCGACGCCGACCTGGCGGAGTTCGTCCGTTCCCTTCCGGGCGGGCTGTCGACCGTCGTCGGGGAGCGGGGATTCGCCCTTTCCGCGGGGGAGCGGCAGCGCGTGGCCCTTGCCCGGGCGTTCCTCCGCGCACCGGAGATCCTCGTCCTCGACGAGGCGACCTCCTCCCTCGACATTCTCTCGGAAGACCGCGTCCGGCGGGCGATCGCGGATCGGATGGAGGGGAAGACGACCATCGTCGTGACCCACCGGATCCACGCCGTGCGCAATGCGGATTTCATCGCGGTCCTTTCGGGCGGACGGATCGGCCACCTCGGGACGCACGAGGAGCTGACGCGGCAACGCGGCGCGTACAAATCGTTCCTCCGCGTCTGCGCCGAAGGCGCGGGGAATCCGGAGGAGGCCGGCCGTGCGTAGGCGGTCCGCGATCCCCTGGGGCGCCCGCCCTCCCGGGGTTCCCGCCGGGAGAGGGATCCGTGTCGTCGTCGTCGACTCGGGCGTCAACCCGCGGCATTCCCACGTCGGGGGGAGGATCGACGGGGCCAGGATCTACCGCGGCGAGGACGGCGCGGTCCATCGGGGGGCGTGCTACCAGGACACGACCGGCCACGGCACCGCCATCGCGGCGGTGATCCGCCACGTGGCGCCCGAAGCCGATCTCTTCGCCCTCAAGATCTTCGACGGCGCTCTCGCCACGACGCCGGACGTCCTGGAGGGGGCATTGTCGTACGCCCTTCAAGCGGGGGCGCGGGTGGTGAACCTCAGCCTGGGGATGGAGGAAGCCCCCCACGTCCCGGCCCTGCGGACCCTTTGCCGCGAAGCGGCCCGGGCGGGGATCGTCCTTGTCGCATCCGCGCGGAACGGAGCGAACGGTACGAGCTTACCGGCCTCGTACGACGAGGTCATCGGCGTGATGGGGGACGGCAGGTTGGGGGAGGACACGCTGGTGTACCGCGCCCGGGATCCGTTCGAATGTCGCGCCTCCCCGTGGCCGCGCTCCCTTCCGGGATTGCCCCGCGAGAGGAATTTCCGGGGAAACAGCTTCGCCGCCGCGAGGGTTTCCGGGACGGTCGCCTGCATGATGGAGCAGGCTCCCGGCGCGACCCTTCGCACCGTGAGGGAGATGCTCCGGAAGCGTTACGGGTGAACCGCGATGCCACTGGGTCCAATATTGGGACGCTGTTCCATAACATAATCTCATATCAGGGAATGCCTCGGCACGAGACCCTGTGCCATCCGCTGGATGGACACGTTCTATTGTTTATATACGTCAAATAAATTAAGGGATTGATGAACTTATTGACGCTGGTCGGGGGTTTGGCGGCGTATTGGAATACTGTTTGCTTGTTGGAGGGTACGCACCACAGATTCCGTTCGACGGGTCCCGGCGATTCGCCCGGCCTTGCGTGTGGTGAAGGAACCTTATCAGGAGGGGGAGAGATGAAGAAAAGGGCTCTGGTGGTGATCGCTTTGATCGCGGCGACGTCGATCGCGGCGTGGGGCGCCTCGCCCCAGGATGTGGACCGGCTTGGGAAGGACCTGAATTACGCAGGCGCAGAGAAGGCGGGGAACAAGGAGGGGACCATCCCCGCTTGGGAAGGCAAAGACGTCCCGCTGTCAGGATATTCCTTCGGGAAGTTCCGGGGAGACTACTGGAAATACAAGGATGAAAAGCCCCTCTTCTCGATCGACGCCTCGAACGTCGACAAGTACAAGGACCGCTTGAGCCCGGGGCAGGTGCAGTGGGTCAAGCAGACGAAGGGGTACCGGATGAACGTGTACCCGTCCCACCGCAACGCGGGCTACCCGGACTGGATCGAGGCGAACATCCGGAAGAACGCGGCCGGCGCCGCCAAGCTCAGCAAGGACGGCACCAACCTGGTGGACGCGGTCCTGCCCGGCATCCTGTTTCCGTTTCCGAAGGACGGATCGGAAATCATCTGGAATTTCCTGATGCGGTACAAAGGCATCGGAACCGAATGGCCGAGAACCACCACGGCGGTCTCGCCGAGGCCCGGCAGCACGGAGTGGCTTGACCCGGCAGGTCCGCAGACGGTGTTCCACCCCTGGGGGAAGAAAGGGGCGACGTCCCCCAACATGGCGGGGAACCTCATCTACTGCATCGACTTCGGGTACGACAGCCCGGCGGCGCTCGCCGGGCAGCGGATCTTCATCTGCGACTACACCAACAAGGACCGCGAGGCGTTCTTCTACTTCCCCGGGCAGCGCCGGGTGCGTCGGCTGCCGGCGTACGCTTACGACGCCCCTCAGATCGGTTTCGAGAACCAGTACCCGCTCGACACGGCGTGGGTCTTCCTGGGCCGTCCCGACCGGTTCGACTGGAAGATTATCGGCAAGAAGGAGCTGTACGTCCCGTACAACAGTTTCGGCATGTACGACTTCCGGAAGAAGCTGCACGACGTGCTCCAGCAGAAGCACCTGGCCAACGAGAGCCGGCGGTACGAGCTGCACCGGGTTTGGGTGGTGGAGGCGACGGTGAAGAAGGGGATGCGGCACACGATGCCGAAACGGATCTTCTACTTCGATGAAGACACCTACCTGGCGCTGGTGGCCGACCAGTACGACGCCAAAGGCGGGCTGTGGAAGGTCGAGGAAGGGTACCCGATCCCGGTCTGGGAGCTGGGGGGGACGTTCGACCATTATCCGTTCGCCAGTTACGACCTTGTCTCCGGCCGGTACGTCTGTGACCAGTCCGCGATCGGGACGGGGAAAGACATGCGGTACTACGTCGACTCGAAAGATCCCCGGTTCAGGACGGACTGGTACACGGGTGAAAACCTCCGCGCGGTCAGCGAGCGGTAAAGGAGCGATGCGAATGAGAGCCCTACACAAGAGCTTTTTGTTGCCGGTGTGCATGATGGTGCTGTGCGCCGGCGCGGCGCACGCGTTCCAGTTCCAGGCGAGCGACTCCGTCAGTGGAAACCTGGACATGCAGCTCACGCTCGGCGCGGGGATGCGGATGGTGAACCAGAACCCGAACCTGATCGGGGACACCCGGGTGAATCCCGGGGCGAACACGTTCCAGTCCTCCAACGGCGACGACGGGGACCTGAACTACAACCAGCACGACCTGTTCACGACGTACCTGAAGTTCACGCCGGAACTGCTGTTGAAATTCCCGGCGGATTTCAAGTTCATGGCGCGCGGGACCGCGCTCTACGACTTCAAGGCGACGGACACCCGACGGACGGACCTCGAGGATGACGCCGAGAAACAGATCGCGCGGGACGTGCAACTGCTGGATCTCTGGGTGAGCAAGGACCTGAACGTCGGCTCCCAGAGAGCCCGGATCCGGGCGGGGAACCAGGTCATCAGCTGGGGGGAGAGCCTCTTCGGCATCGGCGGGATCGATTCCGCCAACGCGCTGGACTTCCAGAAGTTCTCGGTCCCGGGAACGCAGATCAAGGAAGCCGTCATCCCCGCGCCGATGATCAGCGTGGCGACCGGCCTGGGGCGCGGCGTCAACGTCGAGGCGTTCTACCAGTTCCGTTGGAACCGGAACCGGGTCCCGCCCGTGGGCACCTATTTTTCGGTCGGCGATATCTACGGGAAGGGAGCGGGTCCGGCCACCCTGGATACCAACCAGTTCAACTTCGGCGGGTTCGACGCGGCGCAGATCTCCGGCGCCCGGGACCTGGCGACCTTGCACCAGACGCAGCAGGACCTCGTGAACGGCGTCTACTTCGGCGATAACGTTTGGAACAGCGTCGGGGTTCCGTTCTTCGACGACAAGACCCCGAAGAACAGCGGGCAGTACGGCGTCGCGATGCACTACAAGCCGGCGGGTCTTTCCCTGGACGTGGGGTTCTACTTCATGAACTACCACGACAAGATGCCGGTGATGAAGCTGTTGTCCGGCGGACAGCTCCAGTGGGAGTTCCTCGAAAACCGGACGACAAGACCCCGAAGAACAGCGGGCAGTACGGCGTCGCGATGCACTACAAGCCGGCGGGTCTTTCCCTGGACGTGGGGTTCTACTTCATGAACTACCACGACAAGATGCCGGTGATGAAGCTGCTGTCCGGCGGACAGCTCCAGTGGGAGTTCCTCGAAAACCGGAAGATGTACGGCGTGAGCACGAACTTCCCGCTGGGGAACTGGGCGGTCGGCTGGGAGCTCTCCTACCGTCCGAAGGACGCCGTCGCCCTGACCTTCCCGTACGGCCCGGGGGGACAGCTTGATTCCCTCACGAACGGCATCGTCGGGGTGGAGACCCCCCTGTGGATCGACAAGAAGAAGATCCAGATGCACCTGACGGGAATTCTTCTGATGACCCCCGGGGAACACGGCTGGTTCCTCGATCTCCTCAAGGCGGATACCGCGACGTTCCTGGGGGAAGTGGTGTACACCCACTATTCGGGGGTGAGCCCCGACGCGCGGTATAACCGGACGTTCGACAACACGCCCGTGACGCGCGGTATAACCGGACGTTCGACAACACGCCCGTAACCCAGGCCGCCGCCGCCGGTTACGGGTTCTGGAAGGACGATTCGACGGTCGGGACCCTCGGGTACCCGATCATCGCGGGGTTCGGGGACGCGACCTCGATGGGCGTCACCGCCGACTTCAACTGGGCGTACGACAACAAGATCCTCAAGGGGTGGCAGGTGATCCCCGGATTGACCTATTTCCAGGCGATCAAGGGGAACACGCCGACGTTCACCGCGAACTACCTGCAAGGCGCCAAGTCGGCGAACTTCTACGTACTGTTCAACCAGAGCGCGCCGACCCGGTGGCAGGGAAGGGTGAACTACACGGCCTACTGGGGGACCAACCAGCTGCTGGCCGACCGGGACTTCCTCGGAGCGTACATCACGCGAAACTTCTGATGCCCATCCGGGCCGGCGCCGTATGCGAGGCGCCGGCCCGGCTCATTTCCCCGCAACAACGGACGGCGGGAGCCGCCCGGAATCCATGAAGGTCGGGGGTCGGGAACCGTGTTGTTGAACAGGCTCGTGGCGAAAGCGGAGGCGTTCTTCTTCGGCCACCGCTGGCAAACCCTGGGGGTGATCGGCGTCTTCACCGCCGTCATGGCGGTCTTCGCGCTCCAGCTCCACATGTCCGCCGGCTTCGAGAAACAGATGCCGATCGGGCACGAGTACATCCAGACGTTCGAGAAGTACCGCGGCGACCTGTTCGGCGCCAACCGCCTGAACTTCGTGGTGAAGGCGCGCAAGGGCACGATCTGGAGCCAGGACGCGCTCACGCGACTCTACGACGTGACGCAGGCGGTCACGTACCTGCCCGGCGTGGACCGGATCGGCGTCATGTCGTTGTGGACCCCCAACGCCTACGTGAACGAGATCACGGAGGAGGGGTTCCGCGCCGACCAGATCATCGAATCGACGATCACCCCGGAGTCGCTGACCCCGGAGATCATCCTGCGGATACAGAAGCTCACGGGCCAGGGGGGGTTCGTGGGAACGCTGGTGTCGCGCGACCAGACCAGCGCGATGATCACCGCCGAGATCAGCGAGATCGACCGCGAAGGGAACAAGCTCGACTACATCGCCTACAACCGGGTGCTCGAAGACACCATCCGGAAGAAGTTCGAGGACGGGAAGTACGAGATCCAGATCATCGGGTTCGCCAAGCAGATCGGGGACATCGCGGACGGCGCCGCGGGGGTCCTGGAGTTCTGCGCGATCGCCCTGGTGCTGACCGCGCTTTCGGTGTACTGGTACTGCCGCTCCGTCCGGTTCACGATCCTGCCGATCGTCTGCTCCCTCACTTCCCTGGTATGGCAGTTCGGCACCTTGCGGATCCTCGGATACGGTCTGGACCCGCTGGCGGTCCTGGTCCCCTTCCTGGTCTTCGCCATCGGCGTCTCGCACGGGGTCCAGCAGATCAACTTCATCGTCCGGGGTCTCGCCCACGGGAAGAGCACCGAGGAGGCGGCGCGGGAGAGCTTCTCGGGGCTGCTCATCCCCGGGACGCTCGCCCTCATCACGGCGATCGTGTCGTTCATCACCCTGGTGCTGATCCCGATCCCGATGGTGCGCGAGCTGGCGATCACCGCCTCGATCGGGGTCGCATACAAGATCCTGACCAACCTGGTGATGCTCCCGGTGGCGGCGTCCCTGTTCACGTTCACGAAGGAGTACGCGGACGGGGCGATGCTCAAGCGGGAGGAGCGTTCCCGCTGGCTGCACGTCATCGCCCGGGTGGCCGAGCCAAGGAACGCCGTCATCACCATCCTGGTCACGGCGGCGGTCTTCGGGGTGTCGGTGTGGCAGAGCCGGGGAAGGGTGGTCGGAACCTTGCTCCCCGGCGCGCCGGAGCTTCGGCCCGACGCCCGGTTCAACCGGGACGCGGTCGCCATCTCCGAGGGGTACGACATGGGGCTGGACTGGCTGACGGTGGTCTTCGAGGCCCCCCCCGATTCGGACCGCAACGCGGCGATCGGGGCGTTCGTGGACGACTTCACCTGGAAGATGTCGAACGTGCCGGGCGTGATGTCGGTCGACTCGTACGCCAACCAGGTCCGCCTGTACAACGAAGGGTACAACGAGGGGAACCCGAAGATGGCGGTCGTGCCGATCGACCCCGGGAACACCGCGGGGCTGAACGCCGAGATCGCGCGGCTTCGGGGGTACATGAACAAGGACGCCAGCATGACGGCGGCCCACATGTACCTGACCGACCACAAGGCGGTGACGATCAACCGGGCGATCCTGGCGGCCAAGGAGTTCCGCGATACCCACCACCTGGAAAACGTGAAGGTGCGGCTTGCGGCGGGGAACGCGGGGGTGCAGGCGGCGATCAACGACGAGGTGGAAAAGAGCGAGCTCCCGATGATGCTGTACGTCTACGCCGCCATCCTGATCCTCGTCTTCCTCGCCTACCGGGATGTGCGCGCAATGCTGGCGTGCTGCATGCCGCTGGCCGTGGGGACGTTCATCGGGTACTGGTTCATGAAGGAGCTGAACATCGGCCTCACGGTGGCCACCCTCCCGGTGATGGTCCTCGCGGTGGGGATCGGGGTGGATTACGCCTTCTACATCTATAACCGGCTGCAGCTTCACCTGGGCCAGGGGTTCTCCATCTTCGCGGCGATGGAGAAGGCGCTCGCCTTCGAGGCGATGGCGACCATCTTCACGGCGATCACCCTGGCGGCCGGCGTGGTCACCTGGTCGTTTTCGCCGCTCAAGTTCCAGGCGGACATGGGCAAGCTGCTGTCGTTCATGTTCATCGTGAACCTGATCATGGCGATGACCACGCTTCCGGCCATGGCCGTCGTGCTGGAGAGGATCCTGCCGCGGAAACGGCCGGTGCACGTCCCGGACATCCTGAGCCATCCTGCGGGGGGGGACACCAAATGAGCCGCCCGGCTGCGACGACGATCACGGGAAGGTACGGATGCCGCCGACGGAGGTTCGGGCGACTCCCGGCCCTCGCGCTCTCCCTCCTGCTGTCCTGTTCCGCCTCGGCGGCGGAGGTCCCCGCCTCGCCGAAGCTCCAGCCCGCGGAAATCACCACCGCGGCGACGCAGGCGATGATCTTGTCCGCGGCCAGGGCGGGAAAACGGATCGTCGCGGTCGGGAATCACGGCATCGTGCTGCTGTCCGACACGGATGGCGGGGAGTTCCGGCAGGCGGCCTCGGTTCCGGTACGCTCGACGCTGACCGCGGTCTTCTTCATCGACGAGAGGACCGGCTGGGCGGTGGGCCACTGGGGGATCGTCCTCCGTACGGACGACGCGGGGGAAAGCTGGAAGGTGCAGCGCGCCGACACCTCGGTGGATCAGCCGCTCTTCTCGGTGCACTTCCGGGACAAGGACCACGGCTGGGCCGTGGGCCTCTGGTCGCTCCTGATCTCGACGGACGACGGGGGGAAGACGTGGGCACCCGTGCGGCTTCCGGCTCCTCCCGGAGCGAAGAAGGCCGACCGCAACCTGCAGAAGATCTTCGCGAACCGGATGGGGACGCTGTTCATCGCGGCGGAGCAGGGGATGATCCTCAAGTCGTACGACGGGGAGAACTGGTCCTACCTCAACACGGGGTACAAGGGGACCTTCTGGACGGGGATCGTGCTGAACAACGGCACCCTGCTGGTGGGCGGCCTCCGCGGAACGATCTACCGGAGCACGGACGACGGGAGGACCTGGAAGGAATCGAAGTCGGAGAGGAAGTCTTCCATCACCGATTTCGCGGAGACCGGGGGAAAGATCGTGGCGGCCGGGCTGGACGGCGTCCTCCTCGAAAGCGTCGACGGGGGGGCGTCCTTCCAGGGAACCCAGAGGGATGACCGCCTCCCCCACACCGCTCTTTGCGTGAACGGAAGCGGGAAGCTCGTGAAGTTCTCGAAGCAGGGAATCGTGAAGGATCCGCCGAATGAACCGTCGAAGTGAGAGCGCTCCGGCACGACCGCGGCATATCCGCCATTCACATCAGGGGGTATCGGCTTGAACGGCATCGACCATTACAGGGAGATCCGGAAGAACTTCCGGTGGAACGTTCCCGCCAACTTCAATTTCGGGCGCGATGTCGTCGACCGGTACGCTTCCGACCGGTCCAAGGTGGCCTTCTTCTACGAGGACGCGGGGGGCGACGCGGCGAAATACACCTTCTGGGAAGTGAGCCGGATCTCCGGCCGGGTCGGGAACGTCCTTCGGGGGCTTGGAGTGAAGGCGGGGGATCCCGTCCTGCTCCTGCTCCAGAACGTGCCGGAGTGGTATTTCTGCATGGCGGCAGGGACCAAGATCGGGGCGGTCATGATCCCCTGCTCGGACCAGCTGCGTCCCAAGGATCTCGTCTACCGGGCGCAGCACTCCGGCGCGCGGACGATCATCAGCTGGGACGCGAAAACCGGGGAGGTGGACCAGATCCGGAAGGAGTGCCCCGGCCTGGTCAATTTCCTGTGCGTCGGCGAGCGGAAACCGGGTTGGCTCTCCTTCCGGGACGAGACGGCAAAGGCACCGCAGTCGCTGTCGCCCCTGGAAGGGAACGCCTCGGAACCCGCGCTGGTGTACTACACCTCCGGTACGACCGGGAACCCGAAGGCGGTGATGCACAGCCATTTCTATACGGGCGCCCATTGGGTCACCGGCAAGTACTGGATCGATCTCAAGCCGACCGACCTGTTCTGGTGCATCGCGGGGACCGGCTGGGCGAAAGCCGCCTGGAGCGTCCTGTTCGGGCCGTGGAACTGCGGCGCCGCCACCATCCTGTACAACGCGCCGTTCGACGCGAAGAAGGGGCTCGAGCTGCTGGAGCGGTACGAGATCACGGTTCTTTGCGCCCCCCCGACGGCGTACCGGGCGTTCGTCAAGGAGGACCTTTCCCGCTACGACCTTTCGAAGCTTCGCCACTGTGTCGGCGCCGGGGAGCCTCTCAACCCGGAGGTCATCAAGACCTGGAAGGAGGCGTACGGCCTGACGATCCACGACGGGTACGGCCAGACGGAGACGATCAACCTGGTGGCGAACTACCCCGGAATCCCCGTGAAGCCCGGCTCGATGGGGCTCCCCACTCCGGGCCACGACGTGGCGGTGATCGACGACAAGGGGAGCGAAGTCCCGCCGGGGGAGATCGGAGAGATCGCGGTGAAGGGTCGGCCGCCCTCCATTTTCATGGGGTACTGGAAGGACGAGGAGAAGACCAGGGAATGTTTCCGCGGTGAATGGTACATGACCGGGGACCGGGCCTACCGGGACCATGACGGGTACTTCTTCTTCGTCGGCCGCGGGGACGACGTCATCATCTCCGCGGGGTACCGCATCGGCCCGTTCGAGGTGGAAAGCGCCCTTCTCGAGCATCCGGCGGTCGTCGAATCCGCGGTCGTCTCCTCCCCCGACGAGCTGCGAGGCGAGATCGTGAAGGCGTACGTCGTCCTGCGGAAAGGGTACGAGGCCTCGGACGCCTTGAAGAAGGAGCTGCAGGACCACGTGAAGAAGGTGACGGCGCCGTACAAATACCCGAGGGACATCGCGTTCGTGAAGGAGCTTCCGAAGACTTCCTCGGGGAAGATCCGGCGGGTGGAGTTGCGCAACGCCGAGTGGAAGCGGGCCTGAAGGGGCAAGGAGGTCTGGATGGTCAATGGGAATCCGCACCGGGAGTTCACGCGGGGACTGTTCGACAGGAGCGCGCTCTTCGACAAGCCGGAGCCGCTGAACGGCGTGCGGGTGCTGGAAGTGTGCTCCGTTGTCCTGGGGCCCGCCGCGTGCGATTACCTTGCGGAGTTCGGCGCGGAGGTGATCAAGTTCGAAGGGCAAAAAGGGGACCAGATGCGGTTCGTCACCCCGTATGCCTGGTTCTGGAAGGGGATGTCGCCGGGACTGGAGATCGAGAACCACAACAAGTACTGGATGGGGATGCATGTGGGGAATCCCCAGGCCCGGGAGCTGTTCCTCGATCTCGTAAAAAAAGCGGACGTGGTCGTCGACAACCTGACCCCCGGCAGGATGGCGAAGTGGGGGCTGGAGTACAGGAAGCTCAAGGAAATCAATCCGGGGATCATCCACCTGCACGTTTCCGGCTACGGAAGCTGGGGGCCATGGACGGGCAGGACGTCCTACGACGCCGTGGCGCAGAGCATGGGGGCCCTGGCGCCCGTCACGGGTTTCGAGGACCGGGGCCCGATCAAATCGGGCGTATGGATCGCCGACTGGATCACGGGCCTGATGTGCGCCAATGCGATCCTGTCCGCCCTGAACTACCGGGAACGGTCCGGGGAGGGGCAGTTCATCGATTATCTCCAGGTGGAGAACGTCATCCGGTTCCTCGACTGGACCTGGCTCTACTCGTTCAAGACGGGGGAAGACAGGAAACGTTCCGGCAACAGGGACCTGGCGATCTGCCCGTCGGACCTGTTCGACTGCCTCGACGGGCGGGTGGCCCTGGCGGCGTTCAGCGAGGAAGAGTTTTGCGGTCTGTGCGAGGCCATGGACCGGATGGACCTGATGGAGAAGTACTCCGACCCCTTGCGGCGGTTGAAGGACGGGAACGCCAGGGAGCTGCTGGCACATATCGCCGACTGGGCCAAGACCCGCCGCGTGGAGGAAGTGGTTGCGCTCGCGGACGAGCACGGGTTCGGCGCCTCCCCGGTCCTGGAGGCGAAGGACGTCTATCATGGAGAACATTTCCGGGAGCGCGGGGCCGTCCAGGAATACGAAGACCCCCTCTACGGCCCCATGACGCAGCAGTGCTACCCCCCGGTGATGAGCGAAACCCCGGGCCGGTTGAAATGGAGCTGTCGTCCGCTGGGATTCGACAACCGCTACGTGCTGAAAAAGGTATTGGGCTTGCCCGACGAGGAAATAAAGCGGCTCGAGGACCAGGGCGTGATCTTCCCCCGGTGATGAGCGAAACCCCGGGCCGGTTGAAATGGAGCTGTCGTCCGTTGGGATTCGACAACCGCTACGTGCTGAAAAAGGTATTGGGCTTGCCCGACGAGGAAATAAAGCGGCTCGAGGACCAGGGCGTGATCTTCCAATGGAACCCGAAGGTCCCCTCGCAATGCCCGCCGCCGGGCTGGAACGGGAAAAGCGGGGTCAAGCTGGCCTGACGGGGCGTCCCGGTTCCCGGGACCACGGATGGAGAAAGGCAAAATGGACGATACGAAAATCGTCGGACTGTCGACCCACCCGGAATACGCGAAGTGGGCGCATCGGGAAACCGACCCCGGGGACGTTTGCGGAAAACCGGAAGCCCTGGACGACATGCTCGTGCTGGATGCGAGCCACGGGAGCTTCGCCGGGCTGTTCGCCTCCTCCCTGCTGGCGGAGATGGGGGCGGAAGTCATCCGGGTCGAACCGCCCGGAGGGGATCTCGCCCGGAAGATGACCCCGTTCGGGGTGATGGTCGGGGATGCCGGTCTCGGGTACATCACGGAAGGCCGGAACAAGTTCCACATCACCCTCGACATCGCCGCGGAGGAGGGGAAGGGGCTTTTCCGAAGGCTTGCGAAAAAAGCCGACGTGCTGATCCACACCTTCAAGCCCGGCCACCTGGAGGGCCTGGGGCTGGGCTACGGCATTCTTCGGGAGGAGAACCCCGGGCTGATCTTCACCGCCATCCATACGTATGGACAATTCGGAGCCGACGCCGAAAAGCATTCCAACCAGCCGGGGTACGACATCCTCGACCAGGCCAGGGGCGTGATCATGTCGGTCACCGGGGAGCCCGATCTCGATCCCGATGTGCCGGAGAAGTACAAGAAGCCGCTGAAGCAGGGGAACTGGATGGGGTGGTACGTCGGCGGCGCCTGGGCGGCGTTCGGCATCCAGATGGCCATGCTCCACAGGCGGAAAACGGGGAAGGGGCAATTCATCGACGCGTCCCCGCCGGAAGGGCTGATGGCGATCTCCAATTACGTCATGCAATATTTCCACATGTCGGGGAAGCAGATGCCCCGGGCGGGGAATTACGACTACGCGGTGTTCCCGTACACCTACGTGAAATGCAGGGACGGGTTCACCTTCATCTCCGGGTTCTCGGATCCAAACTGGTCGGCGCTGTGCGAGATCATGAACCGCCCCGACCTGCTGGAGAAGTTCCCCACCATCAAGGAGCGGTTGACCCCCGGGAACCAGCCGGTCATACAGCACGAGATCGAACTGTTCACCGTGCGATACACGTCGGACGAGATCCAGGGGATGATCACGGAGTACGGCAAGCGTCCCGACAAGAAAGGCACGGTGGTCACCGGCCGGCTCGAGACCAGGGGATGATCACGGAGTACGGCAAGCGTCCCGACAAGAAAGGCACGGTGGTCACGGGGAGGCTCGAGACCCCCGGCGACGTCCTGCAAAGGGAACACTGGAAAGAGCGAAAGACGTTCGTCCGGATGAACGACCCGCACTACGGGGAGGTCCTGGTCCCGAACTCCACGTTCAAGTCGATGTCCGGAACCCCGGGAAGGGTCAAGTGGGCGTGCCGGCCGATCGGCGCCGACAACGAGTTCGTCTACGGGAAGTACCTCGGGGTGGGCGGCCGAGCGCTTGCGGGACTCAAGGAGCGGGGGATCCTCTGAAGGGCCGCAGCGTCAGCCGGACGCCGCGGCGCACCTCCAGTGAGAAGCTCCCCGCACCCGCTCCGTCCGTCACGTCGATCACGGAAGGCGTCCCCTCGATGAGAGGGTAGACATCCGTCGAGGCGTAGACGCCGACCCCTTCCGCCTCTCCCATCAGGCGGTCGCCCCGCCCCACGCGGAAATTCTTCATCAGGATGGGGGCGGTGTTTTCGCAACAGCCGCCCCCGACCAGGATCACAAGGGTGTCCGACGGGTTTTCCGCCCGGATCTCCGCGAGGAGAGTGCGGGCCCGGTCGGTGAATCGCAGGTCCACGCTTTCCCCTCAGTACAACCCGATCGGCTTCTCCGCCGTGGAGACGAAGAGGCTCTTGATCTGCGTGTACTGGAGCAGGGTGTCGAACGCGCACTCCCGCCCGAATCCGCTCTTCTTGTACCCGCCGAACGGCGCGCCGGCGGTAAGGGCGTTGTAGGTGTTGATCCAGACCGTTCCGGCCTGCAGCGCCTTGGCCGTCTTGACCGCGAGCGGGAGGGTCTCCGTCCAGAGCCCCGCCCCGAGGCCGTAGGCGATGTCGTTGGCCTCCGCGATCATGGTGTCGTAATCGCTCCACCGGATCACGGAGACGACGGGGCCGAAGATCTCCTCCTGCGCGATCCGCATCTTGTTTTTGACGTTGCCGAAGATCGCCGGTGCGACGAAGAACCCCTTGGAGAGGGCCGGGTCGGCGGGGCGTGTCCCCCCGCACAGGAGAGCCGCACCTTCCTTTTTCCCGATCTCGATGTACGAGAGGACCTTCTCCATCTGCTCCCGGGAGACGATCGGCCCGAGCTGGGTGTCCTCCTTCATCGGGTCGCCGATCTTGAGCCCCTTGACCTTGGCGACGAGCTTTTCCATGAAGCGGTCGTAGATCGCGTCGTGCACGAAGAGGCGGGAGCCGGCCGTGCAGACCTCCCCCTGGTTCAGGAAGACGCCGATCATGACGCCTTCGATGGCCCGTTCGACGTCCGCGTCCGGGAAGATGATGTGCGGGCTCTTCCCGCCGAGCTCCATGGTGGCGGGGACGATGTTCTCCGATGCGTACTGCAGGATGAGCCGCCCCGTCGTCGTCTCGCCCGTGAAGGAGAGCTTCCGGACTCCCGGATGGCTGGCCAGCGGGGCTCCCACGTCCGGCCCGTACCCCGTGACGACGTTCAGGACCCCCGGGGGGAGCACGTCGCGCAGGTCGTTCGCAAGCTCGAGGAGGGTGACGGGCGTCTGCTCCGCCGGCTTCATCACCACCGTGTTCCCGCCGGCGAGCGAAGGGGCGAGTTTCCAGGCAGCGAGGAGGAGCGGGAAGTTCCACGGGAGGATGTGCCCCACGACGCCGAGGGGCTCGCGCAGCGTGAGGTGGAGCATGGTCGGGTCGACCGTCTGGGTGGTCCCCTGGAGGTTCCGCAGCACCCCGGCGAAATAACGGTAGTGATCGATCGCCAGCGGGATGTCGATGTTCGCCGACTCGCGGATCGGCTTCCCCACGTTCAGGCTCTCGAGCTCCGCGTAATCGCGGGCCCGCTTCTGGATGCGGTTGGCGATCTCCAGCAGGATCCCCTGCCGCTCGACGGGGGTGGTCTTACCCCAGGAGGAGAACGCCTGCCCCGCGGCCGCGACCGCGGCGTCGACGTCCCGGGAGTCTCCCGCGGGCACGCGGGTGAGGATTTCGCCGGTCGCCGGATTCAGGACGTCGAGCGCCTTGTTGGATTCGGATTTCCGCCAGGACCCGTTGATGAAATGTTGATATTCCCGCGGCGCGGTGACGCTCATGGATGCTCCCCCCGGAAGAAATTTGATATAAAACTATGTTTGCAAAATGGGTGCCATCATCGTGGACGCTGCTAGGAAGATGGCGCAGGGCTATCTATCTGTTTAAAAAGGAATTATTCCGAACCATCCGTCGCGGGCCGGGATAGGCCGGAAGGAACCGCCCGGGGGAGGGAACCGCCGCCGCAAAACTGGGACAGGCGAGGCAATTTTAAGACAAACGGGGCGCGGGGGAAGGGAGGGATCACCCGGTGATCAGGTGTTTCTTGAGCTTCCGGTAGAGGGTGCTGCGGGAGATCCCGAGGGATTTTGCCGCTTCGACCGCGTTCCCCTGGAATTTGCGCATCGTCTCGACGAGAAACATCCTTTCCAGGGAGTCGAAATTGCCGGGTTCCCCGGGCGTCACCTGCGTGCCGGTCGTTTCGCTCCCTCCCTGGAGGATCTCCGGGGGAAGATGATGTTCGAGGATTTCTTCCTCTTCCACTGTAAAACCGAGGTACCCCACGCAGTTCCTCAATTCCCGCACATTGCCGGGCCAGTCGTAGGCCACCAGGCGACGCATCGCCCCGTCCGAGATCCGCTTCGCCGGTGTACCGTTCTCCGCCGCCGCGTCCCGGAGGAAGGCCGTGAGGAGTTCGTGGAGGTCCCCCTTCATCTCCCGCAGGGGAGGAACCCGCAACGGCAGTACGTTCAGCCGGTAGAAAAGATCCTTGCGGAATGTCCCGGCGGCCACCTCGTCGGCCAGGTTCCGGTTGCTCGCCGCGATGATCCTCGCGTCGACGGGGATCTCCCGCTTCCCCCCGATCCGGGAGACCCGCTTCGTCTCGACGACGCGCAGGATCTTCGCCTGGACCGGCAACGGCATGGAGTTGATTTCGTCGAGAAAAATGGTCCCCCCGTGGGCCGTCTCGAACTTACCGGGGTGTCCTTCGGTCTTCGCGCCCGTGAAGGCTCCGCGCTCATACCCGAACAGCTCGCTCTCGGCGAGCTCCAGCGGAATGGCGGCGCAGTTCATCGCGACGAAGGGGCCGTCGCGGCGCGGTCCCTCCTCGTGGATCGCCCGGGCGAAGAGCTCCTTTCCCGTGCCGGTCTCCCCCAGGACGAGGATGTTCCCCTCCTTGCGCCCGTATACTTTGGCGGTCTGGACCGCTTTTACCAGCGGGGGGGACGTCCCCACGATGCGGGAAAAGGAGAGGCGCGGCCCGTCGTCCGGGCCGTCCGCATTCCTCAGAATGCGCGGACCGCCGGGGACCCGGGCCGTCCACATTCCTCAGGATGCGCGGACCGCCGGGGACACCGCCTCGCGCGGCGGAATGGACCGGGGACGACTTGATGAGACGGCCGAGAAAGACCTCGTTGCGGATCATGTCGGAGAGCGAGATGGTCAGGTTCAGGAGGTGTTTCCGCAGCTCGTCGGAGATGTGGGGGTCGAAGAACTTCGTGATTTCCACGCAGCCGAGGAGGTTCCGGTTCTCGTCGAGGATCGGCGAGGCGGCGCAGAACGCCGGGTGGTAGGTCTTCGTATAATGTTCGTCGGCCGTGACCACCACCGGCTCGCGGGTGATGAGGGCCAGGCTCGGCGCGTTCGTCCCGATCACTTTTTCGCAGCAGGTGCTTCCCTCGGAGAGGGAGTAATTGTCGAAGAAGTGAAGCACCTTCCCGTACCCCGCACGCGAGAGGATGTACCCGTCGGTATCGCAGACGAAGGAGCAGGCGCCCAGCTGTTCCAGCAGCCCCGAGAAGCGGCGGATGTAGAACTGGTACAGCTCGACGATCTCGAGGTTCTGCTCCAGCCGTCTCTTGAACTGGGAGAGCTCCACCGGCGCGGGGGTATTCCGATGGTACGGGTTCAGCCCCATCCGGGCGGACCGCTGCCACGACTCGATGATCCTGCCCTGGACCCCCCGCTCCTGCCCTTGCCGGATGTAATCCCGGCATTCGGGATCGGAAAGGGCGATGATCTCGGGATCGACGTTTCCCATGATCCCCCGCTTGTGACTTGTTTATAAAAGCGTTTGATATTCTACCACGGCACGATTTATCGTCAAGAATGGAAACCGCGTGTGGAACCCGCATGCCGTGTTCTCGGCACGTTGGCGCGAGGGGAGCGGCGGCGCATGTTATTCCGCCGGTCGCTATATAGATAGAAGGATATATAACGCTTCCGTGCCCGGCTTGGGGGGGAAACGAGCCGACGGACGAAAGGGGGATATCTTGTGAAAAAGTTCCCGCGCATTCTTGAGATATTTTTCGTTTTCGCTCTTCTCGCCCTTACCGCCCTTCCGGCCGTTGCGGAAGAGCGGCTCCGGATGTCCACCACGACCTCCACGGAGAACTCCGGCCTCCTCGCGGTGCTCCTCCCTCCCTTCGAGAAGAAGTTCGGCTGCAAGGTCGACGTCGTCGCCGTCGGCTCCTCGCGGTGCTCCTCCCTCCCTTCGAGCAGAAGTTCGGCTGCAAGGTCGACGTCGTTGCCGTCGGGACCGGGAAGGCTCTCAAACTGGGGGAGGCGGGCGACGTGGACGTCGTGTTCGTCCATGCCCGGACCCTCGAAGACAAGTTCGTGGCGAACGGTTCCGGTGTGAACCGGCGGGACGTCATGTACAACGATTTCGTCCTTCTGGGCCCCAGGGACGACCCGGCCGGAGCGGGGAAGTCGAACAGCGCGCCGGACGCCTTCCGGGCGATCGCCGCGAAGGGGATCGCCTTCATCTCCCGGGGCGACGAATCGGGGACCCACCAGAAGGAGAAGGAGATCTGGGCGTCCGCCGGGATCGTCCCCCGCGGCGCCTGGTACGTCGAGGCGGGCCAGGGGATGGGAGAGGTCATCATGATGGCCACCCAGAAGCGTGGATATGCCCTCTCCGACCGCGGCACGTACATCGCCTTCCGGAAGAAAACCGACCTCGTCGTGCTGCGGCAGGGAGACCGGAACCTGTGGAACCCGTACGGGATCGTCGCGGTCCACCCGAAAAAGCACGCTCATGTAAAATATGACCTCGCGATGAAGCTCGTCGATTTCGTCACGGGGGCGGAGGGGCGGTCCCTCATCGCGGGCTTCAAGGTCGACGGCGAGCCGCTCTTTTTCGTCCATGGGAAAGGGGTCGGGCATTAAGACCGGGAGAATACTTCCCGCCGGGGGGAAGCCGCCGCCGTGGCCTCCTGCCGCACGGCGCTTACCGACGAGGGGAAGGAAACGGTCCGGCTGTACCGCGTCCTCCGGAACGAGCATCAAAAGTTCATCGATCGCCTCGAGGGGCGGCTTGGAGACGTGGGTCGCTTCTACTCCCTGCTTCGGAGGGTGGCAATGAGAGTCAGCGCGCGGAACGTGTTGTGCGGAACGGCGGACCGGATCGTGCACGGGCCGGTGAATGCCGAGGTCCCGGTGGTCCTGCCGGGGGGGAGCGTCCTGACGGCGACCATGTCTGCGCTCTCGTCAAGGCGTCCGGCGTGATCCTCGGCGTCGACGCCTGAGAGAGGACCCGGGACCGCCGGTTGGACTTCCTCGTCTCCTCCTTCGCCTCGGCCCTGCGGCTGATCGGGTCCTTCTCCCCCGACGTCGTGGACGCGGTCCGCACCTCCCTCTCCGTCTCCGCGGGAGCGACCGTCTTCGCCGCCCTCCTCGGCATCCCCCTGGGGCTTCTCGTGGGGCTCTCCGATTTCCCGCTGAAGCGGTTCGTCGTCACGGTCCTCAACACCCTCATGGCCGTCCCGACCGTGGTGGTGGGGCTCCTCGGCTACGGTTTCCTGAGCCGCCAGGGGCCGCTGGGGGTCCTGGGCCTCCTCTTCACGCCGACCGCCATCGTGATCGGCGGGACCCTGCTCGCCGCACCGATCGTCGCGAATTACGCCCTTGCGTCCGTGCGGGGCGCCGACCCGCGGATCCTGCCGACGGCCCTCACTCTGGGCGCAGGGCGCCTGCGCGCCGTCGGGACGCTGATCGGCGAGATCCGGTTCGGCATCCTCGCGGCGGTGATCGCCGGCTTCGGGCGAGTCGTTTCCGAGGTCGGCGTGGCGATGATGCTCGGAGGGAACATCCGTGGGTATACCAGGACGATGACGACGGCCATCGCCCTGGAGACGAGCAAGGGGGAATTCGCGTTCGGGATGGCCCTGGGGATCGTCCTGATGATGGTGGCGCTGTTCGTCAACCTGTTCCTCAACCTGCTGCAGCAGAGGTAGCCGGCGGGCCATGTACCGATTACAATCGATACGGAAGCGCTACGGATCGAACGTCGCCCTCGACATCGAAGAGCTGACGATCGCCGAAGGCCGCCTCTACACGCTGACCGGCGCGAACGGCGCGGGGAAGAGCACCCTCTTGAGCATTCTGGCCTTTCTCACGCCCCCGACCTCCGGGGAGATCTTCTATGCCGGGAAGCGGGTCGACCGGGATCACGGTTCCGTGGAGGAACAGCGCAGGAAGGTCACGCTGCTCCACCAGTCTCCGTACCTCTTCGGGGGAACGGTCTACGCTAACGTGGCCTTCGGGCTGAAGGCGAGGGGAATCCGGGGGGAGGAGCAGCGGCGGATCGTCGACGAGGCGCTGGACATCGTGGCCCTTCGGGGATTCCGCGAGAGGAAGGCGCGGGAGCTGTCCGGCGGCGAGGCGCAGAGGGTGGCCATGGCGAGGGCCCTGGCGTTGAAGCCGGAAGTCCTCCTCCTCGACGAACCGCTCGCGAATATCGACCGGGAGACCATCGGGTTGCTGGAAACCGTGATCGCGTCGCTGCCGGCGCGGGGGACCACCGTCGTCATGACCACGCACGACCCGGCCCACCCGGGCCGGCTCAACGGCGAATCGATCCTTCTGGAAGGGGGGAGGCATGTCCTTCAATCACTTCGATGAACGCGGACGGGCCGTGATGGTCGATGTGGGCGCCAAGGAGCCGACCCACCGGATGGCGGTGGCCGGCGCCAAGGTCTTCCTGAAGAAGGAGACCGTCGTCGCCCTGCAGGCCGGCGGGATGAAAAAGGGGGACGTGCTGGGGATCGCGCGGATCGCGGGGATCTCCGCCGCCAAGAAGACGAGCGAGCTGATCCCGCTGTCTCATCCGCTTGCGCTCCATTCCGCGTCCGTGGATTTCGAGGTGGAGGAAGACCCGGGGACGATCCTCGTGAAAAGCACCGTGAAGGCGTTCGACCGCACCGGAGTCGAAATGGAGGCGATGGTTTCGGCGTCGATCGCCGCCCTCACGATTTACGACATGTGCAAAGGAGTGGACCGGGGGATCCGGATCGGCGACATTTGCCTCCTTTACAAGGAGGGGGGCAGGAGCGGGGTGTATCGGAGGGACGATTCCCGGTGAACGAGGGTCGTCATTTCGGGTGCGGCACCGTCCCCGTATAGAACGGTTCGCACGCCTGGGATCCGAGGAACCTCCTTGCCTCCCGCTCGAGGATCCCGAGGATCGGCGCGGCCACGGACTGCAACATGCTCATCCTGTCCATCCGCGGATCGGCGAAGGGGCCCGAGATCTTCTGGCGCAGCTTCGCGCACCCTTTCCCGTCGAGCGCCGCCACGGTGACGTCGACGAACTGCCCGTTCACGAGGTCGAGCTTCCCTTTCAGGGCGATCCGGTTCTTCTCCGTGGAGAAAGCGACGTCCCTGGCCTCGGCCACGCCGTTGCGCACCGTCCAGTCGGAGACCAGCCGGGTGATCCTGCTCTCCCCCTCGCCGGCCGTGGACCGGTAGACCTCCCCGTAGCGGTATCCCTTCACGACCGCGGAACCCAGCGGGCCCGCGAGGAGGAACGCCCCCACGTCCGCCAGGTTCAGATTCTGCGCCGCTTCCACCGTCGATAGCACACGATCGATCTCCATCCCGTGCAGCGTCAGCCCGTCCCCACGCAGGGAGACGGTGCCGGAGAGCGTCCTCTTCATCTCGTCCGCGCCCTTCCCGCGGAGGGAGAGATCCGGCGTCACCGTCATCGTCCCGCTCAGATACTTCTTCCGCGCGAGCGCCGCGAGCGGCTCCTCGGCACGGAAATTCGCAAGGGTGTAGCCCACCTTCAGGGCCGTCCGGTCCCCGGAGAGGTCGACGCGGACCCCCCCCGTACCTTCGCCGCCGAAGAGCTTCATCGTGAAGGGACGGATCTCGTAGATCCCCGCGCCGGCCGTCACCTTCGCCCGTACGTCCGATACGGCGAGGTCCTTCGACCGGATCCCCTTCATGGACAGCCCCCCCCGTACCTTCGCCGCCGAAGAGCTTCATCGTGAAGGGACGGATATCGTAGATCCCCGCGCCGGCCGTCACCTTCGCCCGTACGTCCGATACGGCGAGGTCCTTCGACCGGATCCCCTTCATGGACAGGTCGCCGGTGAAGGAGATCCTCTTCATGAGCTCCGCACCCCGGGCCGTGGGGATCGAGAGGTCCCGCACGGAGAGGTCGATCGCGTCGAAGCTCGTTTCGCCTCCCGTCTTCCGGTCGACGTAGACGACCTTTCCCGCCGAAACGGAGCTCCTCGCCACCTTCAGGGGCGCGGAAGGGGCGTCGGCCTCCTTCGGCTTCGCCTCCAGCTTCGCTTCGTCCGCCGGGGTTTCGTAATTGAACTTCCCGTCGGCATCCTTCTCGATCCGGATCACAGGCTTCTCGATGACCAGCTCCGTGATTTCCACCTGCCGGTCCGGCAACGGCAGGAGCCTCACCCCCACCCGCACTTTCTCCACCGTGGCGAGGTCGGTGTCGCGTTTGCGCAGCCGCAGATCGGAGAAGGCGATTCCCCCCGACATGGCCATCCGGTCCCCGGAGAGGTCGATGCGGATCCCCCCTTCCCCCGCTCCGCCGAAGAGCTTCATCGCGATGGGGCGGATCTCGTAGATCCCCCCGCCGGCGGTCACCTTCGCCCGCACGTCCGATACGGCGAGGTCCCTTGACCGGATCTCCTTCACGGACAGGTCGCCGGTGAAGGTGACCCCCTTCATGAGCTCCGCGCCCCGGGCCGTGGGGATCGAGAGGTCCCGCACGGAGAGGTCGATCGCGTCGAGGCTCGTTTCGCTCCCCGCTTTCCGGTCGACGTAGACGATCTTCCCCGCCGAGATGGAGCTTCTCGCCACGTTCAGGGGGGCGGAAGAGGCATCGGCCCCCTTCGACGCCGGCTTCACGGGCCCGGGCGGGGTTTCGTAGTTGAACTTCCCGTCGGCCCCCTTCTCGATACGGATCACCGGCTTTCCGAGGGCCAGCTCCGTGATGTTCACCTGCCGGTCCAGCAGCAGCGGCAGCAGCCTCACCCCCACCCGCAGCGTTTCCGCGGTGGCGAGGTCGGTGCCCCGGTTGCGCAGCCGCACATCGGAGAGGGCGATGCCCGCCGAGGGGAAGAGGCGCAGCCCCGCCTTCCCGCGGATCCGGAACTCCATCCCGAGCGCGTCGGAGACGGCGGTCTCGATCCGGGGCTTGTGGGCGTTCACGTCGACCAGGAGGACGATCGCGGCGCCCGCGAGGACGAGGAGGCCGACCAGGATGCCGAGGGCGACCAGGAGCTTTTTCATCGTGCCGGCACCTCCGGAACCGGGAAAGGCGGATGCACTTCATTTTGCGACGCGTCGCCGCGCCGGTCAATCGGGAGGCGTGCGGCGAACGGATCCGGCGGTACGCCGGCGCGTGGAAATGAACGGAATTCCAGTATACATTTGACAATCCGGATCGCCAAATGTATACTGCATACAGTCGGCAACAGGCAAGGATGAGACCCTGCGGGTCCATGGAGGTGGATCATGATGAATATGAAAGAGATTCGGGAGATGGCACGCCAGTTGGGCGTCCGTTCCACCCGCATGCGGAAGGCCGATCTCATACGGGCCATCCAGCGGGCCGAAGGGAACTTCGACTGTTACGGGACCGCGACGGAGGAGGAGTGCGACCAGGAAGAGTGCCTATGGCGCGAGGAGTGCTTCCATGACTCCGTAGCGGAGGAAAATCGCCTCTAAGGGGCGGTTGCCCCGTACTCTTCGAAGCGCGGGAAGGGCATTTCCGGAAGGGCAAGGCGGCGTCTGCCTTGCCCTTTTCTTTTTTCCCGGGGGGGCGGCAAGCGGCACGGGGTAGGATATCCTGACTGACGGATAATTCCGGGACCGGCCCAACAATCCTGTGTCGGGGGGGCGCCATGCACATGAAGGGGAAGGTGGCGGTGGTGACGGGGGGGAGCCGCGGGATCGGTGCGGCGACGGCGAAACGGCTCGCGCGGCACGGGGCCGCGGTGGCGGTGAACTACTTCCGGAGCGAGACGGCCGCGGCGGAGGTGGTTGCGGCGATCCGCGAGATCGGCGGGACGGCGATCGCCGTCCAGGCGGACGTCCGCGACGCGCTGCAGTGCGAGGCGATGGCGGCGGAAGTTAAGGGTGCGCTCGGGCCGGCGGACGTGCTGGTGCTGAACGCCTCGATCTCCTTCCCCGTCGTTCCCTTCCTCCAGTTTCCCTGGCCGGAGTTCGAGGCGAAGCTCACCGGGGAGCTCAAGGCCGCCTTCTTCTGCTGCAAGGCGTTCGTGCCGGCGATGGTGGAGCGCAGGAAGGGTTCGGTCATCGCGATCAGCAGCGGCTTGTCCCGCCATCCGGGGGAGGGGTTCTGCGCCCACAGCACGGCGAAGTCCGGGCTGGACGCGTTCGTGAAGTCCCTTGCCCTCGAGCTGGGCCCGAGCGGCGTGCGGGTGAACGTGGTCGCCCCCGGACTGACGCTGACCGACGCGACGTCGTGGCTTTCGCAGAAGGACAAGGACGGGACGGCGCAGATGACGCCCCTGCGACGGAACGGCCTGCCGGAAGACGTGGCCGGTGCGGTGCTCTTCCTCGCATCCGAGGAAGCGTGTTTCATCACGGGGACGTATCTGCCGGTCTCCGGCGGGATCCAGATGCCATGACGGTGGAGGCGCCCCGGGAGGGCGCGCTGCGGCGTCTCGAAGGGATCCTGGCGCGCGTCGAGAGGCTCCTCGACCGACGGGAGCCGATGCCCCCCGATCCGGCGATCTTCGGGACCCACCGGGCGTTCCGTTGGGAGCGCGCGGGGGAGGGAGGGCGGATCGTCCCGATCCCGCATCCGCACCGGGTGGATCTCTCCGGACTCGTCGGCATCGACGGGGCGAAGGAGGAGCTTCTCCGGAACACGGAGCAGTTCGTTTCCGGCCTGGGAGCGAACCACGTCCTGCTGTGGGGGGAGCGCGGCACCGGGAAGTCGTCGTGCGTGAAGGGGCTGCTTCCCGCCTTCGGCCCGCGGGGCCTCCGGATCGTCGAGCTCTCCCGGTGGGACCTGTTCTCTTTCCCGAAGATCGTCCTGCAGCTCCGGGATCTGCCGTTCCGGTTCATCCTCTTCTGCGACGACCTGTCGTTCGACGAGGGCGAGGCCGACTTCCGGGGGCTCAAGACGTTGCTGGACGGCGGAGTGGAGGAACGCCCGGAGAACGTGCTGATCTACGCCACCTCGAACCGGCGGCACCTGATGCCGGAACGGCGGGTCGCGCTGGGCGCGGAGGACGAGATCCACCCGGAGGAGGCGGTCTCGGAGAAGCTCTCCCTTTCCGACCGGTTCGGCCTCCAGCTCGGTTTTTACCGTTTCGACCAGGACACGTACCTCGCCGTCGTGGAATCGTACGCAAAGCGGCTACGCCTGCCCGTCGACCCGGCCACGCTCCGGGAAGAGGCGCTGCAGTGGGCGCTCTCCGCCGGCTCCCGCAGCGGCCGGACGGCGAAGCAGTTCATCGACGACCTCGCGGGCCGCCTAGGGAAGCGATCTCCCTGATCCGGGACGGGATCCTTCACCCTCCCCCGGCTTCCCCTCCACCGGGCGGCCGTGGTATGTAAAGAAAAGACACCTGGCGATGGAGTTCGCCGTGAACCGCCTCCGCAATTCGAGGCTGATGACTCCTTTTCCCTTCTCGGGGGAAGGAGTTGTTTTTCAATGACCGGTTTCCGTAGCATCCTGTTTGACGAATCCGGGATCGGCACGGGGATCGATGGACAGGAAGCGCCCGAATTCTTCACTGACCTGAATCTGGACCAGGTTGTCGCGTCCATCACGGCCGGCCGCGAAGAATACAACCTGAAGCCCTTCTTCCACACCCCGTTGAGCCGTGTCGAGACGATCAATTATCGCCACGACATACTGCGGGACCTTGAGAACCAGGCGCTATTCGGACACATCGGGTCGTTCGCCCAAAAGATGCGGGCGATGCGCGGCCATCTCGCTCAAGCAGACAAACTTCACTACAAATACCAGAAGCAACGCTGGTTCCTGGAAGCCGCGGACATCTATTGCGACGCCGTCAGCTGTCTGACCCATGATCTGACGCTCGCGGACCTGCGATCGCGCGGCTTCCTGGCCTTCCGCGAGTATCTGACGACCTACACCAAGTCCGGCGACTTTGGGACGCTTCTCGCCGAAGTGCGGAAGCTCAAGGCCGATCTGTCCGGCGTCCGATATTGCCTCCACATAAAGGGGAACCACATCAAGGTCAGCCTATATGGCTCGGAGCCGGACTACAGCGCGGAGGTGTTGCAGGCATTCGAGAAGTTCAAGCAGGGATCGGTGAGAGAATACCGGTTCGACTTCTCCGCCGATCCGGAGATGAACCATATCGAAGCGGCCGTACTGGACCGGGTCGCACTGCGGTTTCCCGATATCTTCTCGTCCCTGGACCAGTACTGCCAACGCCATCGCGACTTCCTCGATGCCACGATCGGTGACTTCGACCGGGAAGTACAGTTCTACGTCGCGTGCCTCGAGCATATCGAGCGCTTCAAATCCGCCGGGCTGCTCTTCTGCTATCCCGCCGTCACCGACCGGTCCAAGGAAGTCCACGGCCATGAGGTATTCGACCTTGCCCTGGCGAACACTCTCCTCCGCAAAAGCGCACCCTTGGTGACCAACGACTTCTACCTGAAGGACCCGGAACGCATATTTGTCGTGTCCGGAGCGAACCAGGGCGGGAAAACGACATTCGCCCGCACGATCGGACAGCTCCATTACCTGGCCAGCATCGGCTGTCCCGTGCCGGGCAGGGAAGCGAGGCTCTTTCTCTTCGACAGACTGTTTACCCACTTTGAGAGGGAGGAAGACCTCCAGAACCTGAGCGGCAAGCTGGAGGATGATTTGCTCAGGATCCACGGGATCCTCGAGCGGGCGACGCCCAACAGCATCCTCATCATGAACGAAAGCTTCAGCTCCACGACACTGGGGGACGCGCTGTTTCTCGGCACACAGGTCATGCAACGGATCATCTTGCGCGACATGCTCTGTGTGTCCGTGACGTTCCTCGATGAGTTGGCGTCATTAAGCGAAAACACCGTAAGCATGGTCAGCACGGTGGTTCCCGAGGATCCGGCGCTGCGGACATTCAAGATCGTCAGAAGGCCTGCCGACGGGCTTGCGTACGCCATGGCGATCGCGGAGAAGTACCGCCTCACCTACGAGAGCGTAAAGGAGCGGATCGCGTCGTGAAGGCTTTTCTGATGTACATGGATCGGGATTTTGACCAGGGAGGAGAGATATCACCGAACGAAGCGGCGTTGACGCAAGACCTGGAGCTGGACACGCTGTTCGGCGCGATGGCCGTCGGGGACAAGTTCCTGCTGGAAGTGGCGAAGAGGGCCGTCTTGACGAGCCTCGATGAACCGGAGGCGATCCTCTATCGCCAGCACATCCTTGCCGATTGCCTGGAACGATCCGCCATCGTCAGGGAGATGTACGCCATCGCCGTGGAGGCGATCGAACGCGAGAAGAAGGTCTGGGGCTGGGGCCAGTACCCCGAAGGGATGCTGCATCGGTCCGTCGAAGTGATAAAGCAGATCATGGACCTGCTCAGGAGGCTCAGGAAAATTGCCGATGAGCATGGCGCCGAATTTCGCTCCGAAGGCTTTACGACGCTCTTCCGCATGTTTGCCGGGGAGCTTGACGATGACTACCTGAACGGCGTCGAGGACCATCTGCGGCGGCTTCAATTCCGGGACGGCATTCTGATGAGTGCCGAATTGGATGATGGCAATAAAGGTACCCGCTACGTACTTCGCAAACCCTGGAATCCGAAACAGAGCTGGATGGAGCGGATTCAGACCTGGGGTGAGCAGCTTTTCCTCAGAGACCGCTCCGATTTCGTGGTTCAAATCGCTGACCGCGATGAAAGCGGCTTCAGGGCGTTGACGGAATTGAGGGGCCGGGGAATCGGCCTTGTCGCAGGCGCGCTCGGTCAGTCGACCGATCATCTGCTGAGCTTCTTCCGCATGTTGCGATCGGAGCTGGGATTTTACGTCGGCTGCTTGAACCTGCGGGACCGGCTGGCCGGGAAGGGGGAGCCGATCTGCTTTCCCGAGCCCTTCGCGGCGGGCAAGGTCATCCTCTCCGGCCGGGGACTATACGATCTCTGCCTGAGTCTGAGCGTGGAGGAGAGGGTCGTCGGCAACGACGTGACCGCCGATGATAAATTGCTCGTGATGATCACCGGCGCCAACCGGGGCGGCAAGTCGACGTTCCTGCGAGGCATCGGACTTGCCCAGTTGATGATGCAGTGCGGCATGTTCGTGCCGGCCGAGTCTTTCCGTGCCAATGTCTGCGATGGCATCTTTACGCACTACAAGCGGGAAGAAGACAGCAGCATGAAGAGCGGGAAGCTGGACGAAGAGCTGAGCAGAATGAGCTCAATCGTCGACAACATGACCCCGAACAGCATCGTTCTGCTCAACGAGTCGTTCGCCTCGACGAACGAGAGGGAAGGTTCGGAGATCGCGAGGCAAATTGTCCGGGCACTGTTGGAAACCGGCATCAAGGTGATCTACGTAACCCACCTGTTCGATCTGGCGCAGGGGTTTTACCTCGCGAAGATGGACGCCGCCCTGTTCCTTCGTGCGGAAAGGCTGGCCGACGGGCGGCGAACGTTTCGACTCGTCGAAGGCGAACCGTTGCCGACGAGCTATGGCGAAGACTTGTATCGGCGGATCTTCGGCGCGGCGTGAATCGGCATCGATGAGTGAATTTTTCGAAAACAAGTCGGAAGGATGCCCGTTCTGCGATTTCCCCAAAGATCGCACCCTTGCGCAGAATGAGCTTGCTTTCGTCCTCCGGGATAGATATCCGGTGACCCCTCTCCACACCCTGGTTATCCCTAAACGCCATGTTTCCGGGTGGTTCGACCTTGGGACCTCGGAAATGAACGCCTGCAATGATCTCCTCCTTTGGGCGAAGGACGCGATCAGGGAGGAAGATGCTTCCGTTGCAGGATTCAACGTCGGGGTTAATATCGGCGAGGCGGCAGGGCAAACGATTTTTCACTGTCATATCCATCTTATCCCCCGGAGGCATGGAGACGTGGAAAACCCTCGTGGCGGGGTGAGGCACATCATCCCCGGGAAAGGCAATTACTGACGACTCGTCGGTGGGATATAATGTAACCAGCAGCGAAGCAACAGGCGATGGAGTTCGCCGATAACCGCTGTCGTTCAGACGGCCGATGACTCCTACCCGACACCCGTTGGGCAGGAGTTTTTTTATGCCGCGAACAGATTGGCACGGGGGCCGACGTCCCGCTCTCCCGCGATGATGAACGAATTCCAGAGAAGAGGCGTTACCGCGGTACTGCGCACCGTCGAAGAACATTTGCGCTCCATCGAGGCGATGCTGGATCAGGAGGATTACCCCGGAATTCTCTATGAGTGGAAGAACGATTTGCCGGACGACGCGAAGCCACTGTTGTCGGCGAGAATTCTGAAGATCCGGAAAGCGGTCGAACTGGCGGCCGGCCGGTTTGCCCTTGAGAAGCGGGACCGCCGGGCCAGCGATGAAGCGTTCGGCAAGCTGCCGTACTGCTGGCAAATCCTCGAAGATGCGAAAGCGGCGCGCCTTGTGCGCTACGGGGAAGTTGCGGAGGGTCTCGGCAGGGAACTAGACCCCCTCATCGAAACGATCATCACCCTGGTCCTCGAGATGAAGAGCGTTCTCCAGCGGATCCGGGGTGGCTGAAACGTGGAGGCGTCCATGCTGGAACTGGAGATCCCGGGATTCGGAACGGTTCGGGCCGACCACCTGGTGTCCGATTTCACGGGGACCCTGGCTGTGGACGGCAAGCTGCTGTATGGCGTCGAAGAACGGTTGGTTGTCCTCGCGAAGTCCCTGAAAATTCATGTCGTGACCTCCGACACGCTCGGCGTGGTCCGATCCGAAATGAACGGGTTGCCGTGCATCCTCCATATCCTCTCCGGGACGGATCACGACCTGCAAAAGGAGGAGTATGTGAGGAAGCTGGATCCCGGGAAGGTGATCGCCATCGGCAACGGGAAAAACGACCGGAGGATGCTGAAGGCGGCGAGGATCGGGATCGCCGTTTCGGGAAGCGAGGGGTGCGCGGTGGATGCCCTGCTCAACGCCGATATCCACGCGAGAAGCGCGGCTGAAGGGCTGGACCTCCTGATGCACCCGAACCGGGTGAAGGCGACGCTGCGTTTTTAGAATTGCGATCGAAGTCCCCTGGAAGCTGCCGCACCTTTGCATGGGGCGAGGGGAACGAAAATGAAGAAGACGGATTCGGCGCTTAAATTCGTCGTCCTCATCGGGGTGGTGAGCCTCTTCGCGGACATGACGTACGAGGGGGCCCGCAGCATCAACGGACAGTATCTCGCTCTCCTGGGAGCGAGCGCCTCCGTCGTGGGGATCGTGGCCGGGTTCGGAGAGCTTATCGGATATGGCCTCCGCCTTCTCTCCGGGTATGTCAGCGACCGGACGGGAAGGTACTGGGCCGTCACCATCGTCGGCTACGTCGTCAACCTGGCCGCCGTTCCCCTCCTGGCCCTGGCGGGCCGATGGGAAATCGCCGCGCTCCTGATGATCGCCGAACGGGTCGGGAAGGCCATCCGCACCCCCGCCCGGGACGCGATGCTTTCCCATGCCACCAAGGAGATGGGGCGCGGATGGGGCTTCGGGGTGCACGAGGCTCTCGATCAGATCGGCGCCGTCCTGGGTCCCCTCATCGTTGTCGTAGTCTTCTATTTCCGGGGCGATTATCCGACGGGATACGGGATCCTGCTGATCCCAGCGGTGCTGGCCCTCGGCGTGCTCGCCACGGCACGTCGCCTCTACCCCCATCCCCGGGATCTGGAAATCGGGACCCCGGTAATGGATACCCGAGGATTTTTGAAAGGATACTGGCTCTATGTCGCCGCGACCGCCCTGATCGCCGCGGGCTTCGCGGACTTTCCGCTGATCGCCTACCACTTCAGGAAAGCCGGGATCCTGTCCGACCGCGTGATCCCGATCTTTTACTCCGTCGCAATGG